>ENA-ORXM01000708-ORXM01000708.1-marine-metagenome-genome-assembly--contig:-NODE-708-length-53705-cov-10.297885_pt1 | contig 53705 bp, 46 predicted proteins | sample MGYA00237867_ERZ511480 | MGnify/ENA primary metagenome ERZ511480 (study PRJEB26309, sample SAMN06266103) | marine metagenome | isolation source: Algal blade | place: United Kingdom:Sidmouth, United...
CGTTCAGCCACGCGTTCCCAGAACTTTTGCGTCTGGCAACAGAACATAATCCAGCCATCGCCCGCTTCCATAAGCTGGCTTGGCACAATAGCGGAATGCGCGCCGCGCGGTTGGCGCGTGACAACATCACCAGCATTTAAATACCATGTGGCGGGGTATGAGACCTGATGCAAAGCTGTATCAAAAAGCGAGACATCAATATCACTGCCCTCGCCTGTACGGTGCGCGCCAAAGACAGCCGCGACTAATCCTGTGGCGAACATAGAGCCTGTCATGAAATCCACCATCGACAAACCAAAGCGCACGGGCGGGCCATCAGGCTCACCTGTCACTGAGCAAAAGCCTGCTTCGGCTTGCATGAGGTAATCATATCCCGGCCAAGCTTCGCGGCTATTCCCGCGCCCATAGGCGGAGAGATGCGCGCAAACGATTTTTGGGTTTATGGATTTGAGCGATGGATAATCGATTTTAAGCTTAGCGGGCAAATCACCACGCAGATTATTGGAAACGGCATCCGCAGTTTCGACCAAGGTTTCGAAAGCCTTACGCCCTTCCTCGGATTTCAAATCCAGCGAAAGCGATTTCTTATTGCGGTTAAAGGTCTGGAAAAACTGACTATCTTTATCGCCAATCAAATGCGGGCTGACAAAGCGAGACACATCACCGCCCGTACCAGGGTTTTCAATCTTGATAACTTCCGCGCCAAGATCAGCCAGAAGCTGGGTCCCATAAGGCCCCGCCCCATATTGTTCCACCGCGATAATGCGAATGCCTTTGAGGGGCAGGTTCTTGGTCATATCTAACTCTTAAATCTTATTCCGCGCGATTTGCTGTTTCGCGATAATCATGCGCTGCATTTCATTAGTCCCTTCGCCGATACACATTAGCGGGGCTTCGCGGAAGAGGCGCTCGACAGGATATTCTTTGGAATAGGAATAACCGCCGTGAATACGCATCGCTTCTAGGGAGTTTTCAACAGCTGCCTCAGAGGCAAAATATTTCGCCATACCCGCTTCCATATCGCAGCGCTCGCCTGTGTCATAGGCGCGGGCCGCATCCAGCGTCATAAGTTCAGCCGCTTTCGCGCGTGTCGCCATTTCGCCGAGTTTTAATTGTATCGCTTGGTGCTCACAAATCGGCTTGCCGAAAGTTTTACGCTCTTGTGCATAGCGCGTGGCCTCTTCGAGCGCACGCCGCGCGATGCCAACAGAGCGGGCCGCGATATTGATACGGCCAAGCTCCAAACCACCCACAGCCATGTAAAAGCCTTTACCCTCTTCACCGCCAATCAGGTGACGTTTGGCATCAATCTTATAATCATCAAAGAAAAGCTCGCCGCTATCAATGCCCTTATAGGCCAGCTTTTTCATCTTATTACCGGTCGTATAGCCGGCATATTTATCGCCCGTATCCGGATCAACTTTAGGGGTGATAAACATGGACATTCCGCGATAGCGCGGATCGCTGTTAGGGTCGGTCTTGACCATAAGAGCCACTGCGCCGCCCATGATACCATTGGAAATCCAAGTCTTAGAGCCGTTGATAACATAGTGGTCGCCATCTTTTTTCGCGACGGTTTTGATGGCTTGCAAATCCGTCCCGGCATTCGGCTCAGTCAGGCCGAGCGCGCCGCGAATTTCGCCGGAGCAAAATTTCGGAAGCCAGTATTCTTTTTGGAAATCTGTGCCGTATTTCTCAACCACAGTCGCCATCATAAGATGGGAATTAAATATACCTGTTAAGCTCATCCATTCCTCGGAAATTCGCGTGACGATTTTAGCATAGGTTGAGGCCGATAAGCCGAGCCCGCCATAGTCCTGAGAAATAGTAGCTCCGAACAGGCCAAATTCTTTCATTTGCTCGACAAAGGCATGGGGGTATTCATCCGCATGTTCCATCTCCATGACCTTTTCTCGCACCTCTTCGCGGCACCAGCGGTCAATCGTGTCCAGCATCATATTTTCGTCTTCAACGGTCCAAGCATTGGGGTCAGTAATGGCGTTCATAATATCAGGTCCTAGTAATTCTCTACTTTGTCTTCTACGGCATTGCCCGCCGATGGGATGAGCATGTTGCGCTTAAAGGTGCAGACCATCTCTTTTTTCTGGTTAAAGCCGCGCGTGACGATAGTCACAATGCCTTGGCCCGGACGGGACTTGCTCTCGCGCTTGGCCAAAACTTCACTTTCCCCGTAGATAGTATCGCCGACAAAAACAGGCGCTGTAAATTTTACTTCATCCATTCCCAAATTGGCAATCGCTTTTTGCGAACAATCAGTAACAGACATGCCAATCAAAAGCGCAAGTGTGTAGGGGCTAACGACGAGACACTGCTTAAATTCCGACGCCGCTGCAAATTCATTATCAAAATGCATGGGATGCGTGTTCATGGTCATCAATGTGAACACGTGATTATCATATTCCGTGACGGTTTTGCCCGGACGGTGCTCATAAATATGACCGACTTCAAAATCTTCATAATAACGGCCAAAAGTTTCGCGAAATCTGTTCGGCGCAACTTCTTTAACGGATCCAACCATACTTCTCTCTCATTTCGTTTTTAGCGGTTTAAGCGGCAGCTCTGCGGGGGGAGTTGATGTGGGTCAAGTCAGCCTTGCGGCCGAATGTCCGAACCACTTTTAATGCGCATAATATAAATCGCATCAGCCGTCACGCGGTACAATATGATGTGCTTACCCAGCGGAAATTGCCGAAGCTTTAGGTCAGTGCTGACGAGTCGCCCCATTTCGGGTTGTTGTGATATAAGCTTAAAAACATCATCAATATTTTCGCGGTAGATTTCCGCCTGTATCCGGCCCAATTGGTCACGCGTGTAATCATAAATAGCTTCAAGGTCAGCAAAAGCCCGCAGGCTGATTTTAGTTTTCATGCTTCAAAGGCTCAGCTTCACTTTCGGCTGCTTCCGCATATTTGCGGCGCATTCGGCGCTTAAACTCTTCGGGATCCCATTCCATATAGCCGCTATCTTCGCCTTCTTTGATAAAGGCCTTTAGTCGCTCATAGGAGTCATCGCGCGACTTCATCTCCCTCAACGCCTCGCGCACCACCTCTGTCGCAGAGCCGTATTCGCCTGTATTGACCTTTTCCTTGATAAACTTTTCCCAATGCGGGCCAAGGGACATAGATGTGCTGGCCATTCCTCAATCCTAAAATATTCAAAATGAATATAACAGATTTTAGGGCATAGCGCTAGGGCCTCACCTGACTTGCAAAGTGATCAGCAATATCCTCGCGGCGGGCTATCCAGACATCAGAGCGGTCTTTGACATAGTCTAAAAATTCGCGAAATGCCCAGATACGTCCCGGACGTCCGATTATGCGCAAATGCAGGCCAAGGCTCATCATCCTCGCGCCCTCTTCATTCGCCTCGGCGAGTAATTCATCAAAGGTGCGTTTGGCATAATCTAGCCACATCTGCGCGGTAAAGCTCGGGGCCAGCCAGAACTTCATGTCATTGCTATCCACGGCATATGGCAAAATGATGAGCGGTTTCGTCGTCCCGTCCCCCATATCAACCTGCTCCCAGCGCGGGAAATCATCGGAGTAATCATCCATGTGATAGAGATAACCTTCTTTCACAAGTGAACGGCGGATATTGTCTGTATGGAGATAGCGAGAGAGATAGCCAACAGGCTTACGTCCGCAAGTCGCTTCAATCGACTCTGTGCCCTTGGCGATAAAGGCTCTCTCATCTTCTTCGCTCATAAAGGCGGTAAACAGCCAGCGATATCCATGGGAACAAGGTTCATCACCGCGATTGGTAATGGCCTCTGCAATCCAAGGGGCTTTTTCTAGGGCCTGCGCACAGACCGTCCAAGTCGCGGGTACTCCCGCCGCATTGAGCAATTTAAGCACACGCGGCGCCCCGCGATTTATGCCATATTGGTAATTGCTCTCATTGCCATGAACACGGATCGGAGCTTTCAGCCCAGAGACAAGTTCATCAACAGGCTCGTTGGCTTTATCGCCTTGCAGAATACCCCGCTCAGCCCCCTCCTCAACATTGACAACGATGGACAGCGCAAGCTTGGCGCCATTGGGCCAAGTGAAATCTTTTGGGGCAGGTTCGTTAGAGGTCATTATTTTTCATTTCAAAAGTTACATCAGGTGTATGGTTATCAATATCGCGCCAAATTCGCCATTTGCCATCATCACTGCGTTTGAAAATCACTAAAGACCTTCCGGCATCACGGATATTTTCGCCATCTTTTTGAGGTATTTCAAGCCACCACATGGCAGTTTGAAAAACATATTCCTTGGCAAATACTCTGTCTTCCACCTCAAATTCAATAGAAGCCTTAACGCCGCTCTGTCTTGCATTTTTAAAATACGCCAAGATTTCATCACGGTTTTTTAGTGCTGGACGGTCGCGGGTCATAAGCCATGCGTCAGCTTCATAAAGGTCAGACATCGCTTCAAAATCACCCGCTTCATATGCAGATCGCCAATTATCTGAAATATTGGAAATCGGAACCATAGCGAACTTTTCTAAACTCGATTCGCTATTAAAAGTCTCATTCAGTGAATTACTCGTCCACCAGACACCACTCATTAATAAGGCGCCAATGACGAAACTCAGCGCTATTGCTTTCATCTAATGCGGTTCCTCCCCGCCTGAGACGTTCATACTCTCAGCTGTAATATACCTCGCTTCATCACTACACAAAAACGCCACCGCATTTGCCGTATCCTCTGGCAAGCCCGGACGGCCCATTGGGATTCTCGCGGCCATGGCTTTGAGGTATTCTTCGACATTTGCCGCGCCTGTGACTTCGGCAAAGTATTCATTCTGCCACGCCCCCAATGCCGTTGTGACGTGGTTCGGGCAGACATTATTGACGGTGATATTATGTTCGCCGAGTTCTGTCGCGGCGCTGCGCACAAGTCCGACAAGGCCGTGCTTGGAAGATGTGTAAGCTTGCGCATGAGGAAACCCTGATTTAGCGGCTTGAGAGGCTATGTTAACAATGCGCCCACCCTTGCCTTGTTTGACCATCTGTTCCGCCGCGGCTTTCACGCCAAAAAACGACCCTGAGAGATTCACGTCGATAACAGCGCGCCAATCATCCTCGGTCACATCCAAAAGCGGCTTCATAATATAGCCAATGCCCGCATTATTCACCCACATATCAAGCGAACCATGCGTATCAGTAGCGTGTTGCGCGAGCTTGCGAACCTCATCGAGTGAGCGCACATCACACACACATGTCGAGGCCTCAACACCCATTTCGCGAATTTCGGCGGCAATTGATTCCATCTCATCGGTGGAGCCAATATGCTCAGCGCCTGTTGCCGCATCACGCGGCGCGCCAATGTCGGAAATAACAATATTGGCGCCGTCTTTCGCGAGGCGTAGCGCGATAGCTTCACCTAAGCCGCCGCGTCGGCCAGACCCCGTAATGACGGCTGTTTTTCCCTTAAACCGCATTAGAGCTGTTCCGTTGTGATAAAGACGAGGTCAGCCGCCATGGCTTGGAACTTAGCGGCAATTTTTTGCATTGTTTCACTCCCCGCCTCTTCGCCGAATTTATCCATATCTAAAATATCGAGCGTTTCGAAATATTGGTAAGGCGGCTTATCTTCGGAAAAGAGAAGTCCCGTTGTCTTAAAGACTTCAAACTTTTCAATCGACCCGAGCCCATTAACCGTCGGTATATCGACGGACTTAGCCCAAGCTTCGTAATCCGCCACCGAGACGTCAGGTTTCAAATTAAAAAGTGCTAAAATTTTCGCGGCCATGTTATCCTCCTGTGTTTTCTCTCTATGTGAATATATAGAGGCATAAGGCTTTGACATCCGTCAACTCTTTTTAAGTAACACAACCGTAACTACATATCTGTTGAAGGAGATTTTATGTCTATAAAGAATTATGATGGCCCGCCCGATTACCGCAATGTCGGCATACACGGTATGTCTCCCGCTACAACACATGATGAAAAAGCGCGGTTTAACTTTCTCGCACACATGAACCGTCATCTCGCCTCTAATATCCTACCGGGCGTCAAGACAGCCTATGAGACTCGCGTTGAGCCTAAAAATCCGAAACCCAATCACCGCAATCAAGTGCGTAAAGCCTTGCTTGAAGACCCGCTATTTCAGCATTGGAGTGCTCTGCGCCGTAATACGATGGAATTGCGCCAGCAAGCTGGACGTTGGGTAACATTGCGCCAAGCCGAAGACCTAAATACCAAAGCCGAAGAGATGACAAAGGATGACCCTCGGCTGATTTTGGATTCAGACTTGGAACTCCCCAAATATCTCTCCTCGATTGATCATCACTGCATGCCTGGTTCCTATCATGATGAGCTCGTCCCTGGCGATGTGACAGGCGCCGCTAATTATGATGTTGGTATTTTTGTAACCACAGGCGGAGGCTTAGGCCGTTTTTCTGATGGGGGCGGCGAAGCCGTTGTCGCATGGATGAAAGAAAATCGTCCCGACTTTGCGCCTAAACGCATCTTAGATATTGGCGGCGGGCTCGGCCAAAATGTGCTGCCCATTGCCAAGGCTTATCCTGACGCCGAGGTTGTCTGCGTCGATACGGGTGCGCCCGTACTGCGTTATGGCCTTGCCCGCGCGAAATCTATGGGCGTTGAAAATGTGACATTTCTTCAAGCCAATGCCGAAGACTTATCGATGTATCCCGATGGTCATTTTGATTGGGTGCAATCCACCATGTTCCTACATGAAACGTCAGTGAAATCTATGCCGCGCATCATGAAAGAAAGCCATCGTCTCCTCTCCCCCGGCGGCCTCGTCATGCATGTCGAACAACCTCAATATGCCCCTGATATGCCGCTCTATGAGCAAGCCATTCGCGATTGGGATGCGTTCTATAATAACGAGCCCTTTTGGACAAAACTGCACGAGCTGGACCTTGACCAATGGATGATCGATGCAGGCTTTACGCGAGATGAGCTTGTCCATGGCGGCGTCGCCGCTGTTGTTGATGCCTCTCTCTTCCCCGAACATGCCAATGATGAGGTTGAGGATTATGGCCGCAAAGCCGCATGGCACATTATCGGCGGCCAGAAAGCAGCATAATGAACCAGCCCATTGATCCGCTTAAGCTTGCAGGCGCTAAGCCCAAAGGCAAACGCCCTTTTTTTCTGCAAAACCAAGATACAGAAAAGGTCCTCGCCGTAACTATGGCGGTGGCGCAAGAACTCGCCGTGATGCGTGAGCGTCTGGACACGGTTGAACGCCTGCTAGAGGCCAAAGGCGTAACCCAAGATGACATTGAAAACTTCACCCCGACCAAAGCCCAAGCTGAACAGCGTGGTGCTTGGACGCAAGAATATCTCGCGCGGATTCTACGGATATACCAACAGGAAATTGAAGGACTTGAAAAACCCAATGAACCGAGCTCTGAAGAAATTGGGCATGAGTTAGCTAAAGATGAGTAATGTTAGGCGGCAATATGTTGATGGCCCCTTCGGACAAGTCCATGTTCATGTGGCCACGCCCAAAGGGAAATCTAACGCCCTGCCACTGCTCTGTTTGCACCAAAGCCCTAAATCGAGCCGTGAGTTTTTCAACATATTGCGCGGATTTGACGATAGAATAGTTATCGCGATTGACAATCCAGGCCACGGGGAAAGCGACACGCCGCCTAAAGAATCTGACGCAACGATTGAAAATTACGCAGGTTCTGCCTGGGCAGCTTTAAAACGTATGGGCTATGAAAAAGTCGATATTTTAGGACACCATACGGGAGCCAAAGTCGCCTGTGAAATGGCCTATCAGGAACCCGACAAAGTCGGCGGTATCGTGATGGTCTCAGCTTTAGTTCTCACCCTTGAAGAACGCGATGCGTTTAAATCACAATTTCAACCCATTCCCTTGGATGAGGACGGTACAAGATTTAAACATATGTGGATGCAGTCGATAAAGTATCGCGGCCCAGGCGTTACCCTTGAGCAGCTTGCCTACTCCATGGCAGAAAACTTACGCGCGGGCGAGGACTATGAATGGGGACATGCGGCAGCGTTTAATTATACCGATACATTTGCAGAACGTATTAAGTTATTGCCTCATCGCATCACGGTTCTTAACCCCAAAGATATGCTGTTTGAATATACCCCCCGTGTTGGCAAGCTGCTTAAAAATGGCAGGGTCATAGATCATCCCGAATGGGGCTTTGGCTTTATGGATACTGACACAAAACGTGCTGTAGCCGTCATAAAAGAAAGTCTCACATGAAAACAATACAGTTTTTGAAAACCTTAAGTCTCGCTGGTCTATTCACATTGGCAGCCTGCGCAGAGCAGACCGAGAGCATAGCCAAAATAGAGGCAGTCCCCGAGAAAACTAAATCCGAAATGCCTGTCCTCGTGCAAGCAGACGGCTCTTACCCTACGATACCTCTGGAGAAAGACGTTATAGTCGTCAAAGTTATCCAGACTACGGTCGATAATCTGTCCGAATTCCCGACGGTTGAAGAAGGCTTGGATCATAATCTTAAACATATGGAAGCTATGGCTGAAAAAGCTTGTAGCACCGGCAAAAAGCCTGATTTTTTATTGTATCATGAATTTCCACTCACTGGGTATTCTTCGGGGACACGTACCGAAAAGTTACCATTTACCGTCAAAATCCCGGGGCCGGAGACTGAGCGTCTTGGGAAAATAGCGCGGAAATGCGATACTTATCTAGTGTTCGGAACTTATGCGACCGATGATGATTGGCCCGGTCATATTCTGTCGTTGAATGCCGTAATCAACCGTAAGGGCGAAATCGCCAAGGCTTTCTGGAAATCACGCAATATCAAACGCCTCTATCCTGATCGCGAAATAACAACAACAACGATTGAGGCCGTACGCGATAAGTACCGCGCCATGTATGGTCCTGAAGAAGAATTTCCAGTTCTGCAGACCGAATACGGTAATATCGCCGTCTCGACTGTGCAATTTGATCCCTTCATATTTGCCGCCTTTGCCATGCGCGGAACTGAAATCATGATTAGGACGGCAACCCTTTTCGCCGAATATGATGTCCGGGCCACCGCTTATGTAAATAATTTCTATTCAACTATGACCAATATCGCGTTTGATTACCCCGGCTATAAGGCAGGGGAGAGCGTCATTATCGGACCTAAAGCCAAGATTTTGGCAAAGTCAAAAAGTTTAACTGAAGACGATATCATCGAAGCAGAAATCCCAATTGCAGCGTTTCGAAAAGGGCGCAAAATTCCTAATTATGCCTATGAAATGACACGGCCAATTTTAGATCAATATGTGCAAGAATTTCCACTCAACCACCTTGATATGCCGCAGGACGAGTTGCCCGAAACAGGTAAAGCGATGAAAGATTTAATGGAGAGCGTGAGCCGGTTTAATTCGGAACACCAGACGGACGCTAAGTAAGCTAGACATTATAAAGGCAGCCATTAAGATTTTCTGTGCTCTAGTGGCAATACGGTAGTGAATTTCATTTTCTCCATCGCGAAACTTGCGGAAACATCAGACAGGCTGACTTTAGAAATTAAACGTTGATAGACGCGGTCATAATCGGCGACACTGCCGACCATCATCTTCATTATGTAATCGACATTTCCCGCGAGCCTATAGAACTCAACAATCTCCGGCAGGGCATTAACGGCTTTGGCAAATTCGTCAGCCCAAGCTTTGGAATGATCATCTGTGCGAACAGATACAAACACCGTCAACGGCAAACCAACGCGCTCATTATCAACCAAAGCGACCCGGCGTTCGATAATCCCATCGGCCTCTAATTTCTGTACGCGGCGCCAACATGTATTTAGGGACACTCCGATTTCTTCAGCGATAGACTCAAGCGACCGGGTCGCATCTACTTGTAAGATTTTTAAAATCTCGACATCATTAATGTGTAAATTTTTGTTCATAAGAACATTATATCAAAATATTTTTGATTAATACACCATATTATCGTGATAATTGTAAAGTATTTTGCCTCTAACCCTCATAATTTACCCAAAAGGAGAGCAAAGCATGACCATTAGCGCTGATAGTGTCGACACATTAGAGCCAGTAAAAGATGCCCCGCATCCTTTGCCACCTATGTTCAAAACGATTGATCGCCTAGTAGGTAACACCCCGCTTATCCGCGTGGATATGTACTACAAAAACCATCCCGTTTCACTTTACGCCAAGTTGGAATATTTCAACCTCTCCGGCTCGATAAAAGACCGTATGGCGCTTGAAGTCTTGCGCTGCGCTTATAAGACCGGCGCATTGCGTAAGGGTGATTTAATTGTTGAAGCCACGAGCGGAAATGCTGGGATTGCCTTTTGCGCTTTGGGCCGCGCCTTGGGACATCCGGTTAGAATTTATATGCCCGACTGGATGAGTCAGGAACGCATTTCACTTATGCGCAGTTACGGCGCAGATGTCCGTCTTGTTAGCCATGAGGAAGGCGGTTTTATCGGCTCCATTAACATGGCAGAAAACCTCGCCCTAACACGCAATGATGTTTTCCTGCCGCGTCAATTCTCCAATCAGGATAATTGCAATGCTCATTGTAAAGGAACAGGCTCGGAGATTATGCATCAACTGGGTCAAGTCCCAGAAGCCTTTGTGGCTGGTGTCGGCACTGGCGGAACAGTTATGGGGGTAAGCCGCGCACTGAAACCCTATAATGCTAATGTTAAAATCCACCCCATGGAGCCTGCGGAAAGCCCTACTCTGACCACAGGACACAAAGTTGGTAAACACCGCATTCAGGGCGTTTCCGATGAATTTATCCCTGATATTGTCTGTTTGAAAACGCTGGATGATGTCGTCTGTGTCAATGATGGTGACGGTATTATTATGGCGCAGAAATTGTCGGCAGAACTCGGCTTGGCTGTCGGAATCTCTTCTGGTGCAAATTTGATTGCAGCCTTGAAAGTTCAACAAAAGATGGGAGGCGAATCCAAAGTGGTCACGATATTCTGTGACGACAATAAAAAATACCTCTCAACAGATTTGACGAAAACCGAACCCGTTAAAAATGGCTATCTATCAAGCGACGTAGAGCTCCTCGGCTACGAAGTGTGCTAAAAACCTTTGGGAAGGCCTGCATTGGGCGTCATGCCGTAAACCGGCTCGCCCGGCAGGCCTTCCGTAAGATATTTACGGCAATCCATTAGAGCTTCAAGGTCAATGCCCGTCTCCACGCCCATTGCTTCGAACATATAGACCAAGTCTTCTGTTACGATATTTCCGCTCGCCCCTGGGGATGCAGGGCAACCACCAAGACCGCCTTGGGAGCTATCAAACACTTCAATGCCTTCTTCATAGGCGGCAAAAGCATTAGCCATTCCTAGGCCGTAAGTGTTGTGAAGATGCACGGATTTAACTTTGTCATCCCCCGCTACAGCGCGCACCTTTCGGATGAGGCTTTTCACAGATTTGGGACTGGCATATCCAACCGTGTCAGAGAGACCCAGTTCATCCACCCCTGCCTCCACCAAGCGCTCGGCCAATTCTACAACTTTATCTTCGGGAACCTCACCCACAATAGAACACCCAAAGGCCGTAGATAATGCACCCTCAAATTCTGGGCGTTGCCCCTCGGGTTGTTTTTCAATCAACGCCGCAATCGCCGCGACATTCTCAATCGCTTGATCATGTGTTTGGCGCAAGTTTTTCATGGAGTGCGTTTCAGAGCAAGATAGCGGGAACCCGATAGAGGTCACGCCCGCTGCAATCGCGCCCTGCGCCCCGCGAAGGTTTGGCACTAAGGCCAAGACGCGCAAATCAGGTAAGGTCTTGGCGAAAGCTACGATTTCGGCGGTATCGGCAAGTTGCGGGAAAAGCTTTGGCGGCACGAAGCTCCCGACTTCAATTTCGCGCAACCCCGCATCATAAAGGCCTTGTATCCAGCGTTTCTTGACATCTGTAGGCATGACGCCTGTGCAATTTTGCAGGCCATCGCGCGGGCCAACTTCGGAAATAAGAACTTTATTTTTCATAGAGCGGATATTCTCATGGTTTGAGCTTCGCAAATTGAGGTGCATCAACTATCGTGCAGCCTATATCAGGCTTAGAGATAATTATGACAACAGAATCAACAATGGTTTTATCAGATAAGACCGCACGGCAGATATTTGAAGAGGTTAGGAACAATCCGGCGCGAAAGCGTTTTGGCTTTGGCGAGCGGATGGCGATCGTCAATGTCGACCCGCAGAAAAGCTACACGCGGCCCGATCTGTTCAAAACGGCCTATGTCACTGACCCGCGCCAGATGGAGCATATCAATAATATTTCCAAAGCGGCCCGCGCCAAAGGTCTGCCCGTTATCTGGACACATGTGGCCTATATGGATAATGCGGCGGATTGCGGCATTTGGGGCACACGAACGGATACGCCGGATAGCCTTCAAAACATAAAATTCGGCAGTCAACGCAGCGAATTTGATGATCGCCTTGAGATAGACCGCAGTGTTGACGCCGTTTACACCAAGCGCATGCCCAGCGCCTTTTTTGAAACGCCGCTCAATAGCTTTTTAAATTTTCACAAAATTGATACCGTCGTTATCACAGGCGGCAGCACATCAGGCTGCATCCGCGCGACGGCCGTGGACAGCCTGTCTTACGGCTACCGCACCATTGTCCCGATTGAGACAACGGCAGATAAGCATGAGAGCTATCACTTCGCCAATCTGACGGATTTGCTGATTAAATACGCGGATGTTGTTGATGTGAAAGAGGTTTACGACTGGCTTGAGGGTTACAAAACCTGATGCATGCAACACCTAACCTTTACGACTATTGGCCCTATGCGGGTCGCCCGAAAATTGAATGGCCGGGCGGGAAGAAGCTTGCCTTTTGGATAGCGCCTAATATCGAGTTTTATGAATTCATGCCGCCCAATAATCCAAAGCGGCAACCTTGGCCGAATGCCATTCCAAATGTACAGCAATATAGTCAGCGCGATTTTGGCAACCGTGTGGGGCATTTGCGACTTATGGAGCTTTTAGATCGGTATAATTTACGCGGCTCCGTATCCCTGAATGTCGCGCTCTGCGACCATCATCCCGAAATTATCGAAGACTGCGTGAAGCGCGATTGGGAGTTTTTCAGTCACGGAATTTATAACACGCGCTATTCCTACGGCCTAACGCCTGAGCAGGAGCAGGCCGTGTTGGATGACTCCATTAAGACGGTTGAAAAAGCTAGCGGGCAGCGTATTCGCGGCTATCTCGCCCCGGCCCTCACGCACACAGAGCACACGCTCGACCTGATTGCTAAGAATGATTTTTGGTATAGCTGTGACCTTTTTCAAGATGATCAGCCCCAACCGCTTAAGACGAAGACCGGTAAGCTTGTCTCCATGCCCTATTCACTCGAAGTCAATGACGTCATTACCTATTCTGTTATGGGGATGGACCCGGAACGGTATAGCGACATCTTAAAACGGCATTTCGATCAACTCCTCCTCGAAGGCGAGCGCAGCGGCACGGTCATGTGTATTCCGTTGCATGCCTATCTGGTCAGTCAGCCCAACCGTATTAAAATGTTCGAGCAAGCCCTTGCACATATCTGCGCCCATAAAGACGATGTCTGGTTCGCGACAGGCAAAGACATCGCTAAACATTTCATCGATAATTATTGGGACAGTTCGTTGGAGGACATCAAACAGCGCGGCGTCGCAACAGGCGGAACGGGGTTTAATCCCAAAGGCGGCGCGTAATGGATAAATCCTATCTCAAATACCCAAAGCGCGGCTATGGCCAAGATCATGATTTCTATGACTGGCGCATGGCCAAAGACCGCCCGAAATTGAAATGGAGCGGCGGCGCGAAAGTTGCGATTAGCTTTATTATACCGCTGGAGTTTTTCCCGCTTAACCCGAGCGGCTCACCGTTCAAACATCCTGGCGCGATGGTGACGCCTTATCCTGATTTGCGTCACTTTACCGTGCGTGATTACGGCAACCGTGTTGGAGTTTATCGTATTCTCAAAGCGCTGGAAGAATCAGGTGTACAAGCGACTTTCGCTGTAAATGGCGAAATAGCAAAACGCTATCCGCCATTGATGGAGATAATTAAATCCCAAGGGCATGAAGTTGCGGCACATGGTCTTTCAACGGATCATATTCACCATGTAGATTTGACCGCAGAAGACGAAGTTTCGCTTATGATTGAAACGGAACAACATTTTGATTTTGAAAATAGACCGATAGGTTGGATGTCACCAGCACGACATCAATCCACAAAAACATTGGAATTATTAGCCGTAAGAGCTTTTAGCTATTGCCTCGACTGGGAAATGGATCAGGTACCTGTCACGGCCAAAACAGAAAATGGAGATATCACCCTCATCCCCAATAGCTATGAGCTTTCCGATTTCACATTGTTGCATATACGCCGCCAAAGCGAAGAGGCTTGGCTATCTCAAATGAAAGCCTCCATCGAACTTCTTCTCGAAGAACATGACCGATTTGGCTCGCAAATGCTGGGCCTTACGCTCACGCCCTATGTTATTGGGCAGCCTTTCCGAATCTGGGCTTTGCAGGCGCTCTTGGCGCATATCAAAGACACAGACAATGTATCAATCTTTACAGCTGGCAACATAGCCACACAATTTGCGAGCCAAAATGCAAGCCCCACTTAACGGATTAAAAGTCATCGAATTTTCTCATATGGTTATGGGGCCATGCGCGGGGTTAATGCTCGCCGATATGGGCGCGGATGTCATTAAAGTCGAACCTATTGGCGGAGATAAAACACGGCGGCTACGCGGCGCGGGTGCGGGCTATTTCCCAATGTATAACCGCAATAAAAAATCCATCGCGATTAATCTGAAATCCCCCGAGGGCAAAGCCGCCATATTGGGCATGATAAAGACGGCAGATGTCTTCATCGAGAACTTCCGCCCTGGAGCCTTAGATAAATTAGGCTTTGGTTATGATGACCTTAAAACGCTCAATCCGCGCCTGATTTACTGTTCTGAAAAAGGGTTTCTAGACGGGCCCTATTCCCACCGCACGGCCCTAGATGAAGTCACGCAAATGATGGGCGGCCTTGCCTATATGACAGGCCCTCCCGGACGTCCGTTGCGCGCTGGCAGTTCTGTCATTGATGTCACCGGCGGTATGTTCGGCGCGATGGGCGTGATGGCGGCGCTAAATGAACGTCACACCACTGGTAAAGGCAAGCATGTCTCTGCCGCCTTGTTTGAAACAACAGCCTTCCTTGTTGGTCAGCATATGGCGCAGAAAGCGGTGACAGGCGTCGCCGCAGCCCCCATGCCGGCCCGCGTCTCCTCTTGGGCGATTTATCAGCTCTTTGATACCAAAGACGGTGAACAAGTTTTCGTCGGTGTTGTATCAGACGGACAATGGAAAATTCTCTGCAATGCTTTTGAATTAGAGCACTTGCTCGAAGACCCCGAACTCGCCGAAAATCGTGATCGCGTGATTTATAAAGATAAATTCTTGCCACAAATTATCGATAAATTTAAATCCCTGACCAAAGCGGAATTGATGGAAAAAATAGAAAACCTTGGCCTTCCCTTCGCCCCCATCGGAAAGCCAGAAGAGATGTTTGACGATCCGCATTTGAATGCCGGCGGAGGGCTTCTTGACATGGAAATGGAAGATGGTGAACGCTGTAAACTTCCTGCCCTACCCATTAGCCTTGACGGTGAACGGCTAGGTTTAAACCTCGATCCCCCCAAGGCTGGAGAGCATACTGAAGAGCTTCTAAGTGAATTAGGGCTGGATGTTGCGGCGTTAAAGGAAAAAGGCGTTATTTAATAAGCCCAGGGCCGCGTAATTTTATCTTGCTCAAAATAAGCTAATATTTCCGCCTCATTTTGCATTGTCAGCCCAATGCCGTCTAAACCTTCAACCAGCATTTTTTTATCGCCTAAGGGCATGCTAAAGACATGTTCATCAACTGTCTGCGCGGGTAAATCAATCGAGACAATAACGCCGAGTTTAGCTATTTCGCTCGCCTGCAAAGATACGCATAAGATGCCGTTACGCACGCAATTATTATAGAAAATCTCGCCAAAACTTTCGGCAATTACGGCGCGAAAGCCATATTCTTTTAACGCCCAAACCGCATGTTCCCGCGAAGAGCCACAGCCAAAATTTTTACCTGACAAAAGGATCGTCGCGCCGCGATACAGTTCTTGATTTAAAACGAAGTCGGGATTCTCAATACGGTCTTGAATATAACGCTGTCCTGCGAACATGCCGTCCGCCAGCCCTGTCTTAGACACGGATGTCATTTCGCGCGACGGGATAATTTGGTCCGTGTCTATATTATCACGCATAAGCGGCGCGGCTGTGCCAATATGTGTTGTGAAAGGTCTCATTTTGAGACCTCACTCGGGTCCGTTATCTTTCCAGCAATAGCCGAGGCCGCGACAACAGCAGGACTTGCCAGATGTGTTCGCACACCCGGCCCTTGCCGCCCTTCAAAATTTCGGTTGGTAGAACTAATGACCCTAGTGCCCGGCGCAAAAGTTTCGCCGCCAGCATAGAAACAAAAGGCGCAACCTGCCGCGCCCCATTCGAACCCGGCCGCTTTAAATATGATGTCCAGACCTTCCGCTTCGGCTTCTCGCCGCACAGTCATTGAGCCCGGCACACAAATAGCCGTTACGCCCTCGGCCACTTTATGACCGTCCAATATTTTAGCTGCCGCGCGTAAATCTGTGATGCGAGAATTGGTGCAAGACCCAATAAAGGCCCCGCCAATCTTTAAATCAGATAAAGCTTTACCGCTTTCCACATCCATATAGGCCAGAGCTTTGACGTCGGTTGTTTCGGGAATAACACCATCAATCGCCACGGCCTGCGCCGGAGATGTGCCCCATGTCACAGTTGGCTTTACGTCTTTGGCCTCAATCACATAGTCAAAATCAAAAGCCGCATCAGCATCCGTTTTAAGAGTCTGCCAATACTGCACCGCCTCGTCCCACATATCATTTCTAGGCGCATGAAGCTTGCCCTTTAGATACTTAAAGGTGGTGATGTCAGGCGCAATAATCGCTGTGAAAGCCGCAAATTCCACGGCCATATTGCACAGTGTCAGGCGTTCTTCTATAGATAACGCTTCTACCGCCTCACCCGTATATTCGACAGCGCAACGTTTAGCCCCGGCCGCGCCGTAAGTCTTGATAATATGCAGCGCTAAATCCTTAGCTGTGACGCCAGAGTTTAACTCACCTTTGACCGTGATGCGCATTTGCGGCGGTTTCTTCACGCGGAGTGTTCCCGTCACAATGGCATGTTCCGCATCGGTAGACCCAATCCCCCACGCCAAAGCACCTAGCGCGCCTTGTGAACAGGTATGGCTATCTGGACAGACGAGCGTTAGTCCCGGCTGCGCAATACCAAGCTCAGGCGAAATGACATGGACAATACCTTGGTCGGCATCGAGAACATCAATCAGGTTTATGCCCGTCTTCTTGGCGGCTTCGCGCGTTGCCGTAATAAAGACATCCCCGCCCGGTGTGCGCGCATCATCTTTGCGGCGATCTGCTTTATTCGACACAATGTGATCCATCGTCACAAAAACTGTTTTAGGCGCACGCGGTTTACGCCCGCTCTGCACGATCGATTCCAGCGCGACACTGCCCGTGCGTTCATGCAAAAACACGCGGTCAATTGCGATCAGGTCTTCGCCGCTTTCAAGCGGCATAACGCGGTGGCTATCCCATAATTTATCGAAAAGTGTTTTACTCATGTGCGCAAACTATAAAGGCAGCCGCTCGGAAAGCGACTGCCTTAAATCAAATGATTTTGGGTTGCTTAACGACGAGAGCCGAAATTGTAACGCACCCGCGCTTGCCAACGACCAGGAGGGTTATAGTATACATCCCCACCGCCAAATGTTGCCGTCCTATAACGCGTATTTTCACAATTAGTACATTCTAGAGAAAAGACTACCGCATTGCTGTCAGGCTTGAAGTCAACACCCGCATTATAAAGCGTATAGCCGTCTTCAAATCCACGGTCACGCGATGTCGTTACATGCTCTGAAACTACGCGGATATTACCGCGCGGTGTCACTGTCCATCCCCCCAGACTGATGTCATAGCTGGCACCAGCTGTTATAGTAGATTTTGGCGTGCGCTTAACGCGCGCAACATTACAATCTGCATCCAGAGCTCCAAAGCGTGTGTTTGGCGCTGTGCAATCATCAAACTCAGACTGGTCAGGTTTATAATTTGCATCCTGCAAACCAAGGTTACCAAATACAAGCAAACCATCAATAGGCTGCCAATTGGCTTCAAGCTCAACACCGACATTCTTCAGACCACCAGAATTGCCGATATCAAAGTTACCGCCACCCGTGCCGACGTTAATCTGTAAATCGTCAAGGTCATAATAAAAGCCTGTTGCAAAAAACTCAAGTTGATCAGCAATAACTGTCCGCAAGCCCAATTCATAAGACCATATTTTTTCTGTCAAGAACGGCGTTAAGCGGTTAGCCGTATTTACGCGAGCATTCCAACCACCAGAGCGGAAACCCCGTGTCGCAGACACGTAAACATTTGTGCTGTCATTTACGTCATATTGAAGGGCAAACCGTGGTGTTAAAATTTTATCATTTATCTCGCGGTCAATACCTAACGCATCCATATTTGCACTCGTCAGGTCCGTCATATCGCCCGTGGGACCACCTGCGCCGCCTGCATCTGGATTGTTATCAGAGATATCAAATGTTTTTTCTTGATCTGTGTAACGCATACCAACAGTTGCAGTCAGTTGATCTGTTAAATGATAATCACCTTGCGCATAAACTGCTAGGCTTGTCGCGTCATTACTAATCACGCGGTCGCGGTTTAAAGCAAAGAAATACGCCGCAACATCTGTTACATTGTCTTCTTTTAGATAAAACAAACCTGTCGTCAAATCTAACCTATCATTCATGTATGAGGCATCCCACTTCAGTTCAGCTGAGAATTGATCGTGAGTCCCTATATTATCAATAATAAACGGATCGTCAGTTCGCTCTCCCATTGTTGAGCCTGGGAAAGTTACAGGAGGCGCAAAAGCCGGGAATGGGAAATTAACCAAGAAATCTTGCTCAAGATCACGACTACCAATAATCAGGCTAGCTGTTCCGCTGTCAAATTCCTTGGTCAATTTACTTGTGATATTAAAAGCCCGTGTCTCATTCCCTGGATTGGCTTTCTGCCGTGCGGTTTGAGATGAAATACCCGGGAAGATTGTGACTGCGCCAAGTCCGCCAGAGAAAAGTTGCGTATTTGTCTGAACTTCACCATCAGAATTCAACCGACCTGTTGCATTGACTTGGCTGTCAGTTACATAATCAGCCGAAACATCCCATGTCATGGTGTCAGACAAATCAATTGAGAGCGCCCCGCGCACGCCAATTGCATCTTTATCGTTTAAATCATTTCCTGTGCGGGTGTTTTCTAGCCAACCATCATCCTTAATAGCAAAAAAGTTGACGGATGACCTTACGTTCTCTGAAAGAGGGATATCTGCGGCCATTCGGACTTGGGCACGGTCATATTTGCCGTAGCCCGCTTCAAAAAATCCGCCAGCTTCCTCTCCGGGTTTACGTAAAGAAATATTGATCGCGCCGCCTGATGTATTTTTCCCGAATAGAGTACCCTGAGGCCCCCGAAGCACCTCAAGACGCTCAATATCGAAAAAACTAAAATTACTTGCATTTTGCCGTGATACAAAAATATCATCAACATAAGTTCCGACGGCTGGATCAAAAGTCGCAAAACTCTCATCCTGTCCTTGACCCCGCAAGAAATAAGTATTCGCTGACCCCAAACCTGTATTGTTGGTACCTTGAAGGTTTGGAATAACGTCAACCAGACCAATAGTATCTTTAATTTGCAGGGCCTCTAAACGCTCAGGCGAGAGCACTGTTACAGCAATCGGCACGTCAGCTACATTTTGTTCACGCCGTTGTGCCGTCGTTACAATTTCATCAATCTGTGCTTGCGCTTCACTCGGCATTGCGAGCATTGCTAATGCGCCCAATGAAATTCCTAGGGTTGATAGCGCCGTATTATTTATGAATGATTTTTTCATAGTTGTCTCCCTGACATCTCGCCTTGCCGAAGCATTATCTTGATATATAGCAATTGATATAATGATATACCATTTATGTGATGTTATGAGATAAGATTATTCGCAAAGAGGCTTCTTTGATTTGTAACAAAGGAAACTCTTAACAAGGCGAATTTTCTTTTCGTGTGATAAAAAAACAACGCTACCCAGAGAGTCTAGCATGAGTTCTATTGATAATTTTCGCCGAGACATGCCAGCCATGCTAGATCATGAAGGGGTTTGGAAAGGCGTATATACGCACATTAATCGTGATGCGGAGGTTATTGATAAGCACAAGGTGCAAGTCACCTGCGAGTTTCCGACATCTGGCGAATATGTCTATATCCAACATAATCATTTCATATGGGATGATGGGCGCGAATTTAAAATGGACTTGCCGGGCACCTACCGCGATGGGCGTTTGTGGTGGGACCTAGAGACATTTTCAGGGTCAGCTTGGCAAACCAAAGACAACCTTATCCTGCTTAACCTTGACCGCAAAGATGACCCTGGCGCAAACTTCTTTGAAATCATCGCCATGGGCAGCACGGGCAAGCACCGCTCGCGCACATGGCACTGGTTTAAAGACGGACAGCTTTTCAAACGCACATTATGTGATGAGTGGAAGGTTTCATAAGCGATGAGCCCTGCAAGTAATGATTTAGCAGAGACTAAGATTGACTTTGGAACTGTCGACCCAGAGCTAGCTATTCCGTTATACCACCAAATATATATGCGCATAAGCGAAAAGATTAGGGATGGGGCCCTTCCGACCGGTTCAAAGGTTCCGTCTGAGCATGATCTCGCAAAAGCGCTGAATGTCTCACGGATTACTGTCAAACGTGCGCTGAACGATTTGGCCGATGCAGGTCTTGTCTCGCGCAGGCGCGGACGCGGAACAATCGTTATTGCAAATACAGATTTGAATTTCCACGAAAGCTTAAGCGATTATGTCGAGAACGTCGCGCGGCTGCGTAAAAATACTAATGCCCAAATTTTATCCCGTAAAAAAGTGCTGGCGAGCCAACGTGTTTCAGAGAAGCTAAAAATCACTAACAATGCCCCTGTTGAAAAGATAACGCATAGCTTGTCCTTAGAAGACAGCGTTCTCTCTTATGTGGAAACCTATATTCCTCACGGCTTGACGGATAATTTTAGTGATGAAGATTTGAAAACCGAGCCTATTTTGACTCTCTTGCTACAAAGTAACATTGTCATTAAACGCGCCGAGCAAAAACTATTAGCTGTAAACGCGACGGCCAAAATTGCTAAAATTATGAGAGTTGAAGAAGGCGCGGCGCTTTTGAAAATACACTGCGTCATGTTCGATGAAAATGAGCGCCCCGTTGAGGATATTTACGCGTGGTATCATACAGAGCGTTACGAATATCAAATGACACTTTCATTTTGACATTCTCTCTGAGACTTGACGCACCGCAAAGAGACATCTCGCCACCCACCCTATGAAATGAAAAAGGATTGAAAATGAATAAACCTTTGACAGACGCAGATATGAAAAGCCTCGGGCAAGTTTTGGGCGGAGACAATGTCTCCTCCAATTTGGAAGAGCGTGAACTCTTCTCGCAAGATATTTGGGCCAAAGGCCAGACGGCGGATTTTGTTATCAGCCCTGAAACGACCGAGCAACTTTCCGAAGCTGTAAAAATTGCAGCGCGGGGTCATACTCGACTCAACCCACGCGGCGGAGGGATGTCCTACACTAAAGGTTATACGCCTTCACAAGATAAAACTGGTATTCTTGATTTCTCTCGTATGGATAAAATTCTCGAGATCAACACGGATGATATGTATGTGACCGTTCAGGCGGGGTGCACGTGGAAGACGCTCTACGAAGCCTTGAAGCCACTAGGTTTCCGCACACCCTTTTGGGGCCCTCTCTCAGGCTTTAGTTCCACAATCGGCGGCGGCTTATCACAAAATAATGCGTTTTTTGGCGCAGGCACTCACGGCACATCTACAGAAAGTGTGACCTCTATCACCGTAGTCTTGGCAGACGGAACGGTCGTCAAAACTGGCACAGCAGGCGCAAAGGGCGCTAAGCCTTTTTACCGAAATTACGGCCCAGATTTAACGGGGCTGTTTATGGGTGATGCCGGCGCTTTGGCTTATAAGGCTGAAGCTACATTCCGCTTAATTCCACTTCCCCTAGCGGAGGGCTCAGGCAGTTTTGAATTTGATGGCCGTGAAAGCTGGGCCAAAGCACAAGTCGAAATGGGCCGCTTGGGACTGGCCTGCGAGCTCTTTGGGTTTGATCCCAACCTCCAAGCTGTGCGCATGAAACGCGCGAGCCTAGTTGCGGACGTCAAAAGCCTGACCAATGTCATTACCAAACAAAAGGGCGGGCTTTTAAAGGGTTTAAAAGAAGGCGCGAAAGTCGCCCTTGCAGGCCGCAGCTATATGGATGATGTCGCCTATTCCGCACATTTCATGGTCGAAGGCCATTCAGACGCGGAAGTTGCCGCCAAGATTACAACCCTTAAAGATATAGCCCGTCGTCATGGCGGAAACGAAATTGAAAACTCTATTCCTAAGATCATGCGGGCTAACCCCTTCGGGCCTTTAAATAATATCTTAGGCCCACAGGGTGAACGCTGGGTTCCCATTCACGGCATCGTCGCAATGGGTGATGGTGCAGATTGCCTAGCTGACATAGAGGCGTTATTTGACGGAATGAAAGACGGATTTGAAAAATTCGAAATTACGACTGGCTATCTCTTAACCACATTATCCACAAATGGATTCTTAGTAGAACCAGTCTTCATCTGGCCCGAAGAAATTTGGCCTATCCACGAACAGACCGTTGAGCCAAGCGTGTTAAAACGCGTCAAACGGTTTGAAAATAATTCCGACGCAACAGACTTTGTTAAACAAGCTCGCCAAGGCATTTTGGATATATTCTCCAAATATGGCGCGGCGCATTTCCAAATCGGGCGAACTTATCCGTACCGCGAAAACCGCGAGGATAGCGCTTGGGAGATGCTTGACGGAATTAAATCCCTTTTGGACCCAAACCGCATTATCAATGCAGGCTCTTTGGGACTCGATTAGTCATGCACCTCATTCGCGCCGCGACAGTTACGGTAGAAAACCTCAAGCGCTCACAAGCCGCCTATTGTAAATGGCTGGATTACAAGACGGTCGAACGCGGAGAGGTGACGGAAGATCTCGCCGACAGTTGGGGCACGCCCAACACGGCTGGCCAGCCCTATTGTGTTTTGCAGCCAGCCTCAAAAGCGCCTGTCTATATTCGGCTTATCGAACAGCCGCTAAGGGCTGATTATGAGCCGCTTAGAACTTATGGTTGGGCCGCGATTGAGATCTGCAATCAGGACACATTGAAGGTCAATGCACGAATGGAAAAATCTCCTTTTGAGATTATTGGCCCGCCGCAAATATTGGATGGGATGCCTGCCATCTTCCCCATGCAAGTTAAAGGCTTGGATCAAGAAATAATCTATTTGACTGAAATCCGCGATGACATGCCCGAATATGATTTACCGCGTGCAGCTAGCCTAATTGATAAACTATTCATTCTTGTTATGGCCTGTTCGGATATGGGAAAAACAGGCGCATGGATGGAAAAGCACCTTCTCATTAGCAAAGGCCGATCATTAGATCTTATCTACTCTATGATAAATAATTCATTTGGTTTGGCGGCCAATACAAAACATACGATTTCAACATTAAAGCATGACCGTGATGTCTTTTTAGAAATCGACGATTACCCCAAAGGCGCAACAGCCCGAAACTCGCATGACGGAATGCTCCCGCCTTGCGCCGCCATTGGCAGTTTTATTCATCCTGATTTTGATAAATTGCTTGAGGTGAATAAAGGTCAGTGGGTAACACACCCAGTTCGGCGAGACGGTGTAATCTACAAAGGCAAACGCGCAGGAACACTGCGCGACCCAGACGGAACACTGATTGAAATGATAGAGGCTTAAATGAAACAGATTGTCTTAAAACATAAAATAAGCGCCGCGCCTGTCGCAGCTGACTTTAAAGAAATAGGCGTCGATAAGCCAAGCTGTCCCAACGCCGGGATATTGGTGAAAGTCAAATATATCTCTATTGATCCGTATGTTGGTCATCTTCTTCATAAGGGGCATATGGCACAAAAACCGCCCAAACCGGGCGAAGGCGTTATTCCGGGCGGGATTGTCGGCCAAGTCATTGAGAGCCAATCTAAGAAGGTCAAAAAAGGCGACTACATTCACGCAGGTAACGGTCACTGGTCACAGTTTAATACATTTTACGATGACCAATATACCGTCATAGACCCCAAAGCGGCCCCTTTAAGCGCTTATGCTGGGGTCTTGGGTATGCCAGGTCTGACGGCTTGGGCCAGCGTGACGCAGCTCGCCCGCGTGCAAAAAGGCGATATTTATGCCGTCAACGCAGCGGCCGGTCCTGTAGGCGGGGCCTGCGGTCAGTTTGCGCGTATGAAAGGCGCCAAAACAGTTATCGGCATTGCGGGGAGCCCCGCCAAATGTAAGCTTGTGAAAGATGTTTATGGTTTTGATGAATGCGTCAATTACAAAACTAAATCATGGCAAGAGACCTATAAAGCCGCTGCCCCAGACGGCATCACCGTCCATCATGAAAATGTCGGCTCAGAGCAGCTGGCCTTTGCCATGCAAAACCTAAAGCTTTATGGCCGTGTCGTGCTTTGCGGGTTGGCCGCCCATTATCATGATCCCAAACCCGCTATGACGTTAATTGGCCCAATGGTCGGTAAACGCGCCCAAGTCAGCGGCCTAGTCGTATATGATTTTTATAACCGCTGGGATGAGTTTCGCGCCGAAGTCGCGCCCTGGGTAAAGTCCGGCAAAGTGACGATCGCCGAAGACAAAGTGAAAGGCCTTGAAAACGCGCCTAAGCTTATGGAAAAACTTATGGTGGGGAAAAATATCGGCAAATGTGTGGTTGAGCTTTAGGAGATGATTATGAACCACCGCACAATTCGCGGAAAAATTCTCTACACTTCCAAAAAGCCTGACCGCATGAATGCGGAGCGGGGCCGTGAATTTTTCACGCTCACGAAACAGGCTGACGGGTTATCGACCTTGCATGCGCATTGTGAAATTGACGATAAGCCTGATGTCATTCGAGACGTTACCGCGACATTTGAAACAGCAACGATGGCTCCAGTCGATGGCTTTGTACGCATCTCAGTCGGTTCAAAGTTTGAAGGGTGTGGTTGGTTTCAATTCGATGACAACCACGCGCGCTGCAATGTCTTTAACGCAAAAAAAGGACCAGAATCTGCAGAACTCCCGACAGAGAGGCGAACACCATGGTTTGGACATCATGCTATTATCAATGACGGTTTTCTCTCTCGCTTCTTCCCGCTTGACTCCAAGCCCAATAAGCGGCGTATGGAAAAAGTGATGATGTCCTCACCCGATCACCGCGGCGCGACAGGCCCAATGCTCTTCCCGCTCAGTTTTGGCGTTATCTATGTCGGGGATGAAACCATAAATGTCGGCGCTGGCACCTTTGAAGCGCGCAAGTTTGAAATCGTAGATACCGCGCAAGGGCTACCCGAAGAACATCCGCCCTATCAAATGTGGTGCACGAAAGACGAAGACGGCCTGTTCCTAAAAGGCGGCGTTCAAGGCTATATGCAGACGCATTATGAACTTGTAGAGCTTGAACGGTGATAACGCTTTTAGGAGTTTTGGTTTTCTTTCATATTTTGCTTTTCGTCTTTTGGCTCGGCGGGGACTTAGGTGTTGCTATTTTAGGCGGTCATTTTCGTAAGCGCGATACATATTCTCTGCAAGAACGTCTGACGATTCTAAAACTACTTGTCATTAATGATCTCGGGCCGCGCTATGCATGGGCCTTGATGGTGGCGAGTTCGATTTCGCTTGTCACGGTCGCTGGGTATTGGAACGTTCCAATCTGGGGTGTGGTATTAGCGTGGGCGATTAGCCTTGCTTGGTGTTGGCTTATCCATGCAGCCCATAAAGCTGGGCAAACAGATCAAGGCAAAAAACTGCGTAAAATTGAAGTTATCTTGAAATGGTTTTTAGCCGCAGCATATCTTGGCCTTGGTCTTATATCTCTTGTCACAAACGCCCCGCTAGAGCCGAATTGGCTGGCCTCCAAAGCGTTTCTTTTTGGCCTTGTATTTGTCGCCGCCATTCTAATAGATGTTATGTTTAAACCCGTAGGGCCACTCTTAATGGCCGTGATAGAAAAAGGTTCATCAGATGAAACGGAAATCCCGCTCTTAAAGACGATGAATAAATCACGTTTCTGGGTACGGATGGTATATCTCTTACTGGTCATTATCGCCTTTATCGGAACAACAAAGTTCTTTTAAGGCTCTTTACTTATTTTACGGGAAAAAGATCAATCATTTCGCCGGGCTTGGTTCCCCAAAGAAAAGTCATATCCATCTCGTAACCACGTTCATTTGTTCGGTAGATATCTTCTCTTAGATAGCCTTCTGATTCAATACGAATATCTTTATTGCGACGTTTAGACGAAATAATGCATGTTTTGGGGTCCACGTAACCTAACCAGCCACCTTTGCTATCTGGTGTCCAAATCTGCTCACATCCCGCTTGAAAATAAGATTTAAAATCATCAGGTGTTAGAGCCGCAAGTTTATATGGAGTATTCCAACCATCTACATAAACCTCAGGGGTATTAAACTCATAAGTTTTTTGAACAATCGCAGTCTCGTCTTTTGATAAAGTAATATGAGAAAGTCTTTGTCGGTATAATTTTCGTTCAGCGCCCGTATTTAGCTGTGCGTAAAACCAATATCCATCCAAGGCCTGTGCCTCAACTCGCACGCGCCTATCACGGATATTATGCTCAGCATTAGTTGGCGCAGTTTCGAAAGTTCTTTCGAGCAATTTTGTGAACGTCTCTATATCTACGGCATCATTTGAGGGCGCAAGAGTTTGCCCACAAGCGGCTAAAAGCAATAAAGTGACACTGGATAAAAACTTTATATTCATAGCCAAATATCCTTTAGTTTTTATTATAATTCTCGCGATCCAAAACTTTATTTAGCTCAATAAAATAGCCATCGCGATCGAACAAATAACAGGTGCGCACAACAATAGGTTTTCCGCCTTCTCGTGCAGGATAAGTCGTATTACCAGCGGGAGCTGTCATGTTAATACCCGGAAGTTTCTCTACCGCCTCGCAATGCTCATCGACTTTTTCAGTGTTAAATACCAGCAACGCATCTCCGATACCCATGCGCGTGCGCGGCACAGCAGGGACATCTAATTTTGGATCAAGCCATTGCAAAAGCCCAATCCAGCCGACCCAGCTATCATTGGAACTTATCAATACGAGCCGAGCTTTTGCCCCTGGCTCACCCGCAGGCAAGGCCACACCACTCATCGTAACTTCAGCGTCGTAATTCACCTGAAATTCTAACACATCCCGATAAAGCTTCAGACTCTCTTCGATATCATCAACGATCAGAGACACTCGCCGCAAATCTGTCGGGAATGTCTGTATGGACGCGTCAGGGGCTTGGATAGCCGGTTTTTTATCAGGTGAGCTTTCTGTAACAGCGCTTGTGGATGGCTGACAGGCCAATACACCTAAAAGTGAGACAGATATTAGGAGTGATTTAATATTCATATAGACCTCTTATGCATAAAAAAACCTGACGCCATTTACAGCATCAGGCCTTTATTTAAATCAAGTTTAAAAGCTTAGAAATCAACCTTGGCTCTTACGCCGAGCTGACGTCCCCGGCGATAAGACAGTAACGCTGAGCGCGGTCCAACAGGGGTACGGTCGATTTGCGTCGCGCCAGGTATTCTCGAACTAATTGTGTTAAATCCTTCAAAAAGATCAAACCAACGCGTTGCAATCGGCGGTGTACGCTCATTAAAGAGATTACGACCAAATAATTCTACTCGCGCGTTACCGAATTTAACGCCAACCTGACCACCAAAGATATTCGTGTCGCCTGTCACCATGCCGTTATGAACTTGAATGAATTTAGAACTTTCATAAGTGTAGTTGATATTGGCGAACATATCCATTGTATCACTGATAGGAAATGTGAAGTCCCCAAACAAAGCCGCTTGATGCTCAGAGGTCATCGGAATTGTGTTGCCTGCAATTGAGCAAGACAGATTGCCTGTAAATAATCCATCAGGGTCATATCCTGGTGTCGTCAACCCAGCGCCGATAGAGGTGTCAGCTGGATTACGAATGAAGCCTTGTGTCGCAGAATTATCCAAATCAAAAGGCTGAAGCAAATAACCGCCGGAGTTCAGTGTAAACTGGAAGTCATCACAGCCTGATGTAAATTCAGCATCTGTATAGGCGTAAGTCGCGCCGATATTGATATTATCCGTGAGGTCATAATTACCTTCAAATTCGAAGCCTTTAATCTCAGCATCACCTTGGTTCGTCGCCACAGAATTAAGCGCACCATTGGAATTTACAGGCGTTGTGAGTTGATATTTTGTGATATCATTGAAAAAGGCGGATAGCGTGACTTGTCCTCTGCCATCACCCGTGCGGGCTTTGTAGCCGATTTCAAAGTTATCAGCTTCTTCTGGTTCGTAGAATTCAAAGTTTTGGCCGCCATCGGGTCCAGGCTGTCCTGTTGGGCCATTAACTCCGCCAGGCTTGATACCCTTGGCATAACTCGCGTAGAAATTGCCGATATCGCCGCCATCATAAGACAAGATAGCTTTGGGAATAAAGTCGTCAAAGGTGACCGACTCGTCATAGCCTCCCGCTGTCGTCAGGCCTTTTTCTTCAGATTGATAACGGGCCTCAAGAGACAATTCAATTTGTTCCGATATATCAAAGTCGAGCGTACCAAAGACAGCTTGGTTTTTGACCGTGCGGATGTCCGTCGGATTTCCCGAAACAAAGTCGTTATCGGCTGAGTTTGAGAAACTGACTGACCGTTGCTCCTCTTCAAAATCATAAGCAAAAGCTCCAACAGATGCTCTCACACGTTTCTCAACAGGGGAGGAAATTCTGACTTCGCCAGAATAGTCGAATGAATCCGTTTTAGCCCCATTATAAAAAAGGCCATCATCTTGCGGAATTGAGAAGAACGGACTGATAGGGAAGAAAAATGTTGTTCCGACCTGGTGAGTCGAGTCAGCCCCTGGAAGTAATTCTTGATCGCGTAATCCAAACTGCGTGGAAATCCCGTAACCACTGTCAAAATCGTAATCCACTTTCACAGTAGCAAAGATTTGCTCACGTTCTACGCCCAAGAAAGGACCTGAATTTAAAGATTGCGCTGGTGCAAGGTCTTCAAATTGATCAAGGCTGCCACAGAAATATTGGAAGTTATTATCCGTCGTAACTGAGTCAGGGAAAATACCCGCAAAAGGTCCATTTAGAAAACTCAGATAATTAGGATCATAATAGGCTCCCGAGCGATAGCCTGGAAAACAGTTATTTTCTTCCGAGCCTATAACACGAAAAGGTCGCGGTCCGTCATCGTCTTCTGTATAGCCTGCACGGGCTATAATCGACAGACTATCTCCAATATTTGCATCCACAACAGCATTAACTGAGAATGTCTCTTCACTACCAAGTTGCGTCCCATCATCAGCATTTATAAATGAGTTGTCACCGTCATAAGTATAAAAACGGCCCGAGAGTGCTACCCCAACTTGGCCATCGGCAAGAGAATTAGAAACTCTGCCATAAATTTCAATTTCACCATCTTCCGCAGCAAGAGCCTCGAGTGAACCTCCAGGGCCTTCTTTACTAGGACGTTTGGTTACAAAGTTAATAGCACCTGCGTAACTGTTTCGCCCGTATAGGGCTGACTGTGCACCTTTTGTAACTTCGACACGTTCCAGCCCTCGCGTATCTAAGGCCTGAAGGTCACCAGAGTAATAAACACCGTCAATGTAATACGCGGTACCAGATTCGACGCCAAACTGAACACCTGCCAAAATATTAGCCGCACCACGGATAACTGGACGTTCTGTTGTTCGCCCAAAAGCTTGTGAGAAAGACAAGCCGGCGGTAAAACGCGCCACATCATCGACGCTACGCAAGCCTAAATCCTCAATCGCCGCTTCATTAAAAGCTGAAACCGCCACTGGCACTTCGATGAGTGTCTCGGCTTGGCGGCGAGCCGTCACAATGATTTCATCATTATCTTGGGCGTAAGCCGCATCAGCGGCCAAAAGGCTTGTTAAGGCAATTGCCGATACCGATACTTTTACCGTATGTGTAAGAGAGAAATATTTCATGTGTGTCCCCTTTGACCTCAAAACTATTTATTATGACTCTGCGCCAATATCTCTGGCGCGAAGCTCAATAGGAAAGTTTGATATATATCATATTTAGCAGATAGGGTCTCTCACCAATGGAATTTCCACTGGTTTTTGAATAGTTGTGACCTATTCGCCACAGTTTGAGTTTAAAGTATCCTTAAACTGTTGCCAAATTTTGCATTAGGGCCCTCATTCACGCTTTGAAGGCAACGAAAATAACGACTCTTCAATGCGGCTTGATCTACGTCAGATAGGAGCGAAACAAGCAATGCTTCGCGGGCAAGCGACAGGTAAGGGTCGTCGATTCTAATAGCCTGTAAACGGTCAAATAAGATAGTCAAAGCGGCACTTATCATGCTTTCAGAGGCACATATGTGAGAGTTAGGCGAACATCATAAAAACACTGCATCAAACCAAGTTTTAAATTTTGTTCGTTCTTGCTCTGTCATGTGCAGGCCGAGTTTTGTTCGTCTCCATAAAATATCATCAGCAGATTTCGCCCATTCTTCCTCTACCAAGTAGTTTACTTCCGTTTCAGACAATATGTTCCCAAACATGATACCAAGGTCTGAACCTGACACATCCATCAACTTGTGAATACGGGTTCCGTAAGCTCTTGCGAGATGTCTTAATATGTTTTTCGGAACATCTATATATTGCTGTTCCAAACTTTCATAAAAATGTTCAAAGTCCGCATTGGGTATATCCCCGCCAGGAAATGAGCCACTGCGCGTCCATGCGCCTGTTTCGCCTTTAAAGTAGGGTGAGAGTTGTTCGAGTGCATGTTCCGCAAGCTTGCGTGATGTCGTTATTTTACCACCATAAATGGATAGGAACGGTGCACCCTCGACCAACTCTTCAATCTTTAAAACATAATCGCGCGTAACTGCAGACGCATTTTCGCTTTGGTCATCATAAAGAGGACGCACACCAGAATACGTCCAAACAACATCTTCTTTCGTTACAGGCTTGCTGAAATATTCGCTGGCAGCTTCACAAAGGTAAGAGATTTCCTCATCTGATATTTTAGCAGGACCCGCGCCTTCTTCATGTGGGTTATCTGTTGTGCCTATAAGTGTATAGTCACCCTCATAGGGTATTGCAAAAATGATACGCTGATCGGCATTTTGGAAAATATAGGCATGGTCACCCTCAAACAGTCGCTTTGTGACAATGTGGCTACCTTTCACAAGACGCAAGCCAGATGTGTTTTCTGACCGTTTTATCTTATAAAGAACCTCTTCCACCCAAGGCCCCGCTGAATTGACTATGCCTTTGGCATTAATAGTACGGCTAAGGCCATTCTCAACAATGTCCGCTTTATATCCATTATCGGAGACGCTAATATTGAGAACTTCTGCGCGTGTATGTATTTCCGCCCCTCTTTGATAGGCATCTATTGCGTTCAAGACCACAAGGCGAGAATCTTGCACCCAACAATCTGAATATTCGAACCCTTTTTTGAAATGTTTTTTCAATATCCCGGATCGATCTGAATTATGGACATTCACTGTCTTTGTAGGCGGAAGTAATTTCCGCCCCCCCATATTATCGTATAAGAATAAACCAAGACGTAGTAACCAGGCCGGCCGAAGGCCTTTCTCATATGGCAAGATAAAACGCAGGGGCCAAATGATATGCGGCGCGGATCGCAAAAGGACTTCGCGCTCTATAAGGGATTCTCTGACTAATTTGAACTCAAGATATTCTAAATACCTCAAACCACCATGGATCAGCTTTGTGCTTGCGGACGATGTGTGATTGGCAAGGTCGTCTTTTTCACACAGAATCACTGACAGCCCCCTGCCCGCCGCATCACGGGCTATAGCCGTTCCATTAATTCCCCCGCCGACAATTAGCAGGTCATATGTATTTTTCATTTAGGCAATTCCTTAGAGGCGGCAGCCCTTGGGCCGCCGCTTTAGCAAGAGACAAATTTGAGGGGTAAGCGCTAGGCCTTCCCGAAGACGGTATGAGCATCCCATGTCGCCTTTTGGCGGAACACTAACCTATTAAGCAGAAGCGCCATACCCACACTCGAGATTAGAGTTACGGCCATCATGTGAATGTATCCGCCGCCTGGAAGTTTTGGCCACGCAAACACAAATACTGCATATAGGACTACTCCAAAAACGACGGCCATAATCATAGCGTTAGCGTTCACGTTTTTAAACAAAAGCCCGACGATGAAGGCCGCTAATATAGGCATGGATAGCAATCCATAAAGTGTTTGAACTGTATTGATAAGGCTGTCTTGGGTCGCAAAGAATGGCACCAAAACAATACTCAAAATAACCATAACGATAGAAACCCAGAGTGAGATACGCTTAACATCGACATTCTTTTTCACATAAGTCTCGTGAATATCACACACCCACAAGGCTGCTGAGGCGTTGAGAATAGAGTTAAAGGTCGTTAGCATGGCCGCCAATATAGCCGCCGCAAATGCCCCTGATAAATAGGTCGGGAGAAGATCCCCAACTATTTTACCGTAGGCCATATCGTTATCTACGCGGCCATAGAGTTTAAAGGCGACAATACCAGGAAGCACGATAATTGCGGGCACGATGAGCAGGCGGATTCCCGCTGCGGCAAGAATGCCTTTTTGCGCTTCTTTTACGTTGGGTGACGCCATCGCGCGCTGCGTAATGGTTTGATTAGTTGACCAGTAGAACATTTGTATAAACAGCATACCTGTAAAAAGAGTTGAAAAGGGGATATCTGAATCTGGAGCGCCTATTAGCGTCAACCGCTCAGGCGGTATGCCAGAGAAGTCAAAATTGATGGCTTTGAGCGCCATGAAGGTGACCAATAGCGCTAAGCCTAGGAGTAAAACTCCAGAGAATGTGTCCGATACAGCCACGGCCCGCAGACCCCCAAATATGGCATAAGCCGCGCCCATTATAGCCACTATGATAGAAATCACAAAGATGGTTGAATTGATTTCGCCGAAGCCCGGTACAGCTACGGGCGTGACGGGAAGATTAAACATACTGATCATAAATTGTGAACCGCCATAAAGAATAGCGGGCAAGAATATGAAAATATTGCCGAGCAGAAACAGAACCGAAATGACCGCGCGGATGTGTTTATTATTATAGCGTCTCTCCAAGAGCTCTGTCGTCGTGGTACAGTTATATTTGTAATAAACTGGAATGAAGACGAAGCAGAGCATCATAAGCCCGACCACTGCTGCGAGTTCCCACCAAGCCAACAAAGCCATCTGGTTCCCATTCATCCCGACAAGTTGGTCGGTTGAAAGATTAGTCAAAGTGATTGATCCTGCTACGAAGTACCACTTCAAAGAACCGCCAGCGAGAAAGTACTCCTTCTCACCGTCCTCGCTATGGCGAGCGCCTTTGCAATACAAATAGGTCACGAAGGCGATGAGAGCTGTTAGCCCTATAAAAACAGCAATTTGTGATGCTTGAAGTTCCATAATTATCCCCGACCTGACGTGAGCAGGCTTTTCTTGGTTTGGTTATTAATAAGTTGAATATTCCCTGTGCCATAATCTGAACAGAGGGTGAAATCACCAAAGTCTCTGCGGCGGTGGCCGTCTTGCATTTCCACAACATCAACGCCAGCTTTGCCGGAGATCTGTAACAATATACGGGTCATAGACGCGTCGTCTGGCCAGCCGGTTAGATAGGTGATGTGGTCCTTTGAAATTAAAGCAGGATGACCATCATCAGAAGACTCCAATACATTTTCAGTCGTCTCAGCAAACTCGCGCCAAATATGAAAATGCCCCCCTTTTTCAAGCGGAACTTTTGCACTGGGCCGCAGCGTTTCAACAGCTTTAACTTGGCAGTCAAATCCTGGAATGCTTGGCGGCATGGCATTTGGAGTTTTAAAGTCATCCGTTTTTGACCCCGCGCGGGGCCCAATCAAAACGTGTCCCGAAAAGCTATTCATAGCTTCAGTCAATTCTGGCGTCCACGCAAACAGACCCGGAATACAGACGAGTTTTCTATCGCCGAAGCTCTGTGTATCAGGCGCGAGAATATCGACGGACAGGCCGAGCCGTCTAAGGCCTCGATAGACATCATAAACTAATCTGAAGTAATCAAAGTCCTGACTTTGCGGCTGCGTCTCCCAAGCCCAAGCTGAGGCGTAATCAAAAACCAGCGCTACGTCTGATGTCTGTGTTTCGGGAGTAGGGAAATTTGCTATTTCACGAGCAACAGCTTTCGCTTCCTGTGCACCATCCGACCACTCTCCATCCAGCCGTTGTAAACCAGCATGCATCTGCTCCTGCCCAAACGGGGCTTGTCGCCATCGAAAATAGCTCACAACTTCCGCGCCATGAGCTATCGCTTCCCATGTCCATAGCCGAACCATTCCCGGCAAGGGCGCGGGATTATAAGGCGCCCAATTTACAGGGCCGGGTTGCTGCTCCATCACCCACCAACGACCCTTTCCGACAGCGCGGTATAAATCATGGTGGAAAGCCTGAAAGTCAGGATCTCCTTGGCGCATATATTTATGTTTGAAGTCTTCGCCTTGTTCCGAACGGTCTTCGAGAAAGCCGAGTGGATAGCTGTCCCAACTGGCAATATCCAAATCCTCGCCAACAGCGAAATGGTCAAACTCGGTAATGCGGCCCATATAATTATGGATAAGCGGTTTCTGGGTGGACTTGCGTAGCACAACGCATTGCGCTCGATTGAACCTAACGACTTGGTCAGAACTAAAACGGCGAAAATCCATGATGTGGGCTGGGTTAGGTTCTGTAACTGTCAGGTTTGGCAAATCAACTTGCTCGAAATTATTATATTCCATTGACCAGAAAACATTGCCCCAGGCGTCATTCAAGGCCGCAACCGTTTCATATTTTGCTTTAAGCCATAACTGAAAGGCTATCAGAGCAGCTTGGCTATAAGAAACAGTTGTTTCGTGACAGCCATATTCATTATCCGTCTGCCAAGCCTGAATATGCGGGTTATTGCCGTAGCGTTCGGCCATCTTTTGAGTGATACGAGCGCTCTCTTCGCGGTAAGCATCATGCGAAAAACAGTAGTGACGGCGCGAGCCAAACTTACGGGGTTGGCCATCCTCCCCCACAGCTATCATATCGGGATATTTATCTATCATCCAACGCGGCGGCGTGGCGGTTGGCGTCCCCATAATAATCTTAAGTCCTGCGCCGCCCAAGACATCAATGGCTTTATCAAGCCACCCCCACTGAAAATCTTCAGGGCGAGGCTCAATCCGGCTCCACGCAAATTCACCAATTCGAACCCAAGATAGCCCTAACTCGCGCATCTGCGCCGCATCCTGAACCCATTGGGCTTGCGGCCAATGTTCGGGATAATAGCAAACACCGAGTTCGGGCGTCATAGGTTTGCCGCTTTCTTAAACTCAAATAGATAAGAGCTGAAATCGCCCTTTTCCATATAGCGAACCTTATCATTCACTTGTCCCGTCGCTACATAGGGCAAAGGCATCCCGTTTTGCATGAGCGCGTCACCTGCATAGCGCGCGCCGTCTTCGACGAGCAAATAATCCGCCTCTGCATCAAGCCCTACCATTCGCGCGCGGCGGAAGGGAAGATTCGGCGCGGCAAGAATATGAAAGTAGGCAAGATAGACCATGCGTTCATCGCGGCTTGTATATTGCCAACAGACTTCTTCGTTTGATTTGATGAGGCGGTCAAAGCGGCCACCCACCATATCGGGCGCGGTATCTTTGGCAAACTTCATCAAGCTTTGCAGCTCGGCCTTGTTAGCGTCGATGTCTTCCTCGTTGAGCGAGATACCACGCGCTGCGCAAAACGCGCCTGCATTAAAACGGGTATTGATTGAACTAACGCGGCCATTCTGATGATTTGGCGATGGGCCAATATAGGCAGCGGTGACGTCGAGCGGGAAGAGATAGGAACAGCCATTGATGATATCGAGGCGCCCAATGGGATCACACATATCACTCGTCCAGTTTTGCGCCATATAGCTCAACATGCCGAGGTCAAAGCGGTTCCCGCCACTCGCGCAGTTTTCAAAAAGTACATCTGGGTATTTTTTCACGAGGCGGCGCAGCAAATCATAAAGACCTAGCATATAGCGATGCGAGACTTCGCGCTGACGGTTCTTCGATTGGCCCGCAGACCCGACCTCCGTCATATTGCGGTTCATATCCCATTTGACGTAATCAATGTCGCCACAAGACAGAATATCATCAATTTGTCCGTAGAGATAATCAATGACCTCTGGTCGCGAAAGGTCGAGCGTTAACTGGTTGCGGCCTAATGACGGGGTACGTCCTGGCACATGCAAAATCCAATCAGGATGATTCTCAAAAAGTTTACTCTTTGGGTTGACCATTTCTGGCTCGAACCAAATACCAAATTTTAGGCCCTTGGCTTTGACCTGGGCAGCTAAAGCAGGAATACTATTAGGGAATCGCTCTTTATCGGCTGTCCAATCACCAAGCGAGGATGTGTCATCACGGCGGCCTTCAAACCAGCCATCATCAAGCACCAACATATCCACACCAATCTCTTTGGCTTTGTCGGCCAGATGCAGAACCTTGTCCTCATCTACATCGAAGTAAGCAGCTTCCCATGTATTGAGATATGTCGGGCGAGGCTTATGACGGAAGCGTTCGGGCGAGATTTTATCGCGGACGAATTCATGCCAAATATGGCTCATGCTGCGCAGGCCTTTATCAGCATAAACATGCAAAGCTTCGGGGGTACAAAATTTCTTGCCGGGCTTTAGACGCCAATGGAAATTAAAAGGATTGATACCCGCAAGCAGACGCACATCTTCAAACTCCCCTTTCTCAACCGAGAGCGAGAAGTTCCCACTATACATCAGCGTGGTGGCATGGACGCGGCCAAACTCTTCTGTCGTGCCTTTTTGAACAATAGCGATGAAAGGGTTATGCGCTGCGCTGGATGTACCTCGCGAGCTATCAATAACAAAGCGCCCTTTCGGCACATCAATACGTTCCTCATTAAATTCACGCGACCATGTGCCGTGCAAATGCAGGATCTCATAATCATGCTGTGGCAAGTCAAGCGCGGAACTATAGGCATGTTGAAGCTGAAGTTCTTTCTTACCTTTATTCTTAAACTTTGCAGACCGTACGAGCACGCCATAGTCTTGGTAGATTGTGTAATAAAGCTCGACTTCAAGTTTATGGAGCGGGTCTTCGAGCGTGACGATAAGAGTTTCACTATCGCCGCCGCGCGCCGATGGTAGCTTTTTCAATCGAGGCTTCTCTTTGACGATACGATATTTTTTATAATGCAGTGAGAAGACAGTATTGCCGTCAGAGTTTCGCCCGTGAAGCGCAGGGAAACGGTAATCCGATGTCCCAAAGCTTGGGAATTCCTGCGGCGTATCAGACAAGCTGAAATAGGGCCCGCCTTGAAAATTTGATGCGACTTCTCGCTGTGTACGTAGGTGATGAACCGCAACATTAAGCGGGTCGCGCAACGGTCCACCGTAATGCAAATGCTCCAATATCCCTTCAGGCGAAACACGGAAGACATAAGAAAAATGCGAATTTTTCAGTGCAAAAGTTTTTTCTTTAGAAACTGTTATCATAGAAGGCATAGATATCTCATAAAGAATTTGCGGCTGTATTACACAGCAAATTAAATCCTAGTGTAAAAAAAAGGGCGGCCAAAGCCGCCCAGTTTAATCAAAGCAAGGGAAGCTTAGAAATTACCCCGCACACCAAGTGCAAATCGGCTACCCGTATCTTCATATGTCAAGAAACGGTTTTCAAAGCGTGAGAAATCACGTGTATCTTCATCGAGAACATTGATGCCTTCTGCAAAGACTTGGAACATATCATTAATCTGATAAGCCGCTGAAAGATCAACCTGACCATAAGCTTCGCGCTGACGCGGTTCGCCTTGATCAGAGAAAGCTGCAACTAAGAACTCATCACGATAGTTATATGTAGCGCGAGCCTGGATTGGACCTTGCTCATAAAAAGCGCTGACGTTGAAAGAGTGTGGAGAGAGACCGTTATAATCCAGACCTTCATTACCTGATCCAGCGAGACGGTTAATGCTACTATCGACGTAAGTATAGTTTGCTGCAACACCAAAACCGTTATCAAAGGCCTTTTGAGCCGCAAGCTCGAGACCTAAGATGCTACCCGTTTCTCCGTTCTGGCTCCGCGTATCGAGGCGCTGGACTGTACGAGGAACATCCGCAGTGCCTGGGTTTGACGCATTACCTGCAGGGAACACAACCTCAGTTGGGATGCTGCTTGTACGGGACTCGATGAAGTTGCCGAAATCCTTATAGAAAGCAGAGACACCAAAGAAGCTGAGGTCGTCAACATACCACTCAAACGCTGCGTCAAAGTTAGTCGACTCAAACGCTTCAAGTCGCGGGTTACCGCCAGTACTCGTCGGTGCATTCGCACGACCCGCAAAACTGTTAGCAACACCTAAAGCCGTCAAGGTTGGACGTGTAACGGTTTTAGACACGGCCAAGCGTACAACTGTATTATCAGATGTATCTATCTTAAGGTTTGCTGATGGGAGGAAATTTGAATATTTATTGTCAACTTCAACATCTGTGGGGGCAGCAAAAACAGCAACTAATTGCGTATCGCCATCAGATTCACGGAACTGCGTGACAGGCTGATCTACACCTTTAGAGGTGGTCCTAGTTTGATCAATTCTAAAGCCGAAGTTAGCTGCAATAGGCAATGACCCCCAATTCGCTTCCCAAGAGGAATTGAAGAAAACCGATGTTACAGCTTCGTCAACTGCAAAGCTTCCTGCAGGATTAAACTCTGGATCATAAAACCCTAGAAATGAATTAGAAGCATCACGGCGCCGGCGAAGCTCATCATCAGATAATGACCCTCGGCCTGAACGACTAGGGTCAGAGATTGCCGCGTCAGAGTTAAGTTGCGCAAAGGCATCTTCAAATGAAGCCGTCAAAAACTGTGTCGGTAAATTCTCTGAACCAGAAGCTGACCCTAAGAAATTTCCGAGGTTCAATTCACGAAGGATGCCGTCATCAAAATCTGTCGCATATCCACAATAAGCACAGAAAATTCCGCCGCCCTGTGTCGGGGAGAAGTTATCAAACAAATCGCGAGATTTTGTGCGATCAGAATAGCTTGCTCCAACAGTGATAACCGTATTCATATCATTATTAGCCGCCCAATCAAGATGACCTTTAGCTTCGAAGATTTCATCATCGATTACGGTGCGGTTCACATTCACAAAGTGAAGACGCTGAATGGAAGGGTCTTGAGCACCCACAATATTTGTGAGTGTTGTCACGTCGGCCCCTGCAGGAAGCTGAATAAGAGGCGATTGCGGCGCCAAGGCTCCCAAAACCACAAATGGATTTGTGCCATCGCGCTTTGCTTTTGATGTAGAAACATCAAAATTAGCTGTGACTCTGTCCGAGACTTCAAAGTCTAGATTTGCGCCGATAAGATATGTTTCAGCTTTACGATTAGCAGACGTTAGGACGTTATCATTTTGCGAAGGCCCCGTTGTAAGACCAGGGTTGCGCGCAAGAAAATCAAGTCCTGGACGTGAAAATGATGTTACCGTTCCGTTTGCATCGACAACGGGGTCAATGAAGGGCGGGCTAAAGAAGCCTGAGAACTGACTGTCGAAAGACTGAATGTCAAACTGTGTGTATAGGCCGTCTACGGTCAACTCAACGCGGTCCGATGGACGAAATTGAGCTGTACCATTAAGCGTAATGCGTTCACGATCTTGAACATCACGGCTGACGATAGCCTGTTGCTGCACGCGAGCACCTGCCGGTAAAGCTCCAAGATCATCAGCATCCGTCAAACCCGTCGCACCTGCTGTGCCTGCTCCGCCCGTGTTAATGAAAGGCGCACCTGAGCGCTCGGAGAAGCCATTTGTCAAAACGCGGTCACGCTGTGATTTACGGTCAGAATATGAAAAACCGCCTGCAAAGCCGATTGTGCGGTCATCATTTTGCCAAGAGCCAACAAGCGATCCTTCGGGTGAAATTTCTTCCCGCAGAGTGTCGTAACTTCCTGTTAGAGACGCTGCCAAGCTATTCCCTGAGTTCTCTAACGGACGTGTCGTAACGATGTTGACAACGGCTCCAATACCGCCAGATTGCAAATTAGGCGTGGATGTTTTGAAAACCTCTGCACGCTGAATGATGTCCGAGGATAAAACGTCAAATGAGAACTCACGGCCATCATTATCTGTTGCGAGTGTGCGGTTGTTAAGCGTGACTGTGTTAAATTCAGGGCCGAGGCCGCGAACGGTGATGAATTGTCCTTCACCGCCGGAACGATCAATTGCGACGCCCGTAATACGCTGTAGGCTCTCTGCAATATTATTATCAGGAAACTTACCGACATCCTCAGCAGAAATAGCATCAACAACTTGATTTGAATTCCGTTTAACATCCAATGCATTTTTCAATGAGCTCCGGATACCCGTCGCGACGACTTCATCTTCAAAAGTATTTGCATCTTGGGCCATAGTTGGCGCGGCCATCAGCATTGCGGCGGTACCGGCGGTGCAGGCCAATAGTCTTTTGGTATTAAATTTCATTAGTTCTCTCCCTAAATGATAGTATTTTTGACGCTTATGTTGCGACATTTGAAGAGAACACTAAATTTACAAGAGTTTTCGTCAAGCCCCAAAATATTCTTTTTCGAACATTTTTATGAAAATGTTGCAAATTTGCACCATATATTGACGATAACACACATTTACATCGACTATTTCAGTCATTGAGTCGTGTAATTTGTTGATTTGAACAAGTTGTAATAAATTTTATTCGAAATCGCACTTTAAACACCCTTTAAAAGGAAAATTGTGCTGAATATTAATCGCTTGCATATGTATGAGCCAAATATGGACTCATCTTACATTTTCCTAGAGCCTAAGATTTAGCTCGAACCGTCTGCAATTACGATATCAATATTTTCCGCCTCGCAGATAGCCTTAAAATGAGCATCAGGGGCGCTGTCCGTAATAATGATATCTAACTCACGAATATGGCCCACCCGGTTCATAGCGCGCCGACCAAATTTGTGACGATCAGCCACCATGATAACTTTCTGTGAGTTTTGTAAGATGGTTTTAGCCGTTTTGACTTCTTGAGGGTCATACTCCAAAAGAGACCCATCCTCATCCACACCGCTAATGCCGACGATGCCTATATCCATGCGGAACTCTTTTATAAAATCATCAGAGGATGAACCAACAATCCCTCCATCTGAATGTCGGATCTGCCCACAAGAGACTATGATTTGAAAGCTGTCATTCTGTGTTAAAATACGAGCAACGTGTAGGTTATTTGTAAAAACATGCAGGTTGTCATGTCCCAGCAATGCTTCCGCTATGGCCTCAATCGTCGTCCCCGTACTTAGAAATATAGAGGCTCCGTTAGGAATAAGCGCAGCCGTTGCTTTGGCAATCCTCCGCTTGGCCTCTACACCCGTTTGCAGGCGATCTTGATAAGGCGGGTTTTCAGCACTTTTGACTTGCCCTGCTCCGCCATGAAAACGCGTTAGCAATCCATGTTCATTGAGTTCGTTCAAATCCCGGCGGATTGTTTGCGGCGTAACCTCAAATTTCGTAACCATAGCTTCGGTCGCGACAAAGCCAAACTCTTCCACCATCTGAAGGATTGACGCTTGTCGTTTAGAAGGTTCAAATTTTTTCATATCCCAGACTTAGCAGACAGGTTCGTTTTTGCAAAAACTGTTTTTAACGAACATTCGCAAGGCAATTAATGTTATACATATGGAAATAATGCATGAATTTGACTTTTACTCTAGCCATTTACCCCATCTGGGGTTAGATGGAATGTTCGTTTTCGCAAATACTGGACCTAATGATAGACATCCAATGACAGATATATTGGCACATATTCGGCATAAGACAGATAGCCGCACAGTCCACCGCCGCCACTTCGTAAAGCGAGATGGACGAGATTTATTCCTCTATGGCTACAAGCCGCACACCCTCACGCCCTTACCTGAAGATGATGGAGAGGTCGCTAAAGGCGGTGAGCTTCGCTATCACCCACTACGCGACGAATGGAACATCTACGCCCCTCACCGCCAGAATCGCACGTTCAAGCCTTCCGCTGCAGATAACCCCTTAGCACCGTCTGCGCTCGGCGGAGCGCCGACAGAGATTCCCTTCACGGATTTCGAACTCGCCGTCTTTGAGAACAAATTCACCAGTCTACATGCCCAAGCCCCGAGTCCGGCAAGCATAGACGGGCTGAAACTTATGCGGGCGGGCGGGCGCTGCGATGTCATCGTTTATGGCCCAGAAGCCAAAGGCAACCTCAACACAATAGGACAAGACAAGCGCCGCTTACTATTGGCCGCTTGGAATGACCGTTATGAAACCTTGTTCGATCAAGGCTGCGAATTTGTTCTCCCGTTTGAAAACCGCGGTGATGAAGTTGGCGTAACTCTTCATCATCCTCACGGCCAAATTTACGCCTTTCCATTTGTGCCTTACGTTCAGCAAGAAGCGATGAAAGCCTTTGAAAATGGGTATGACTTGGCGGCGGCCATTAAAACATTCAAACCAGATTACGGAGTCGCGCAAGCTGGCGGCATGACAGCTTTCTGCCCGCCCTTTGCGCGCTTCCCTTTCGAGACATGGATTGCGCCTGATGACTGCACGCGCGGCCCTTGGGATTTCAGCGAAGAAGGTCTTGATGGTTTCGCGCATTTACTAGGTGACATAACACGCCGCTATGATGAATATTTTCAACGTCCCACCGCTTATATGCTGTCTCTTCATGCAGCCCCTTTAAATGCAGGCGATAAGTTTCACTTTACGGCGCAGTTCTACCCGCTGCTACGCGCTCCGGGACGTGTGAAGTATTTAGCCTCTGTAGAGCAATCGACAGGTGCCTTTACGGTGGACGTTATGCCTGAGATGGCCGCTAAGACTTTGCGAGCGCTCTCGTGATTGATGAGCGCTTTGAAACTGTATTTGGAAGCAAAGCCCAGATAAGCGGCTTTACGCCGGGACGGGTAAACTTGATTGGCGAACATACAGATTATAATGGCGGGATGGTTCTTCCGACGGCCTTAAAACTAGGTGTATTTATAGCGCTCTCCGCTCGGAGTGATAATCAAATCCGCATTTGGTCTGATAAATTTGACGACATTGCAGAGCGAACCCTCACGGATAAAGCCACAGAGCATTGGTCTGACTATATTGTTGGCGCTATTATATTGGCCAATGAGCAGGGTTATCTCAAAGGCGGCGCTGACATTGCCGTTGAAACAACTTTGCCCTTTGGCGCAGGCATTTCATCTTCTGCAGCCGTAACCGTAGGTATTTTAAAGCTCGCGCGCGATATGGCAGAGGCAGAGACATCCGATACAGACATCGCCGTCTTAGCGCGCCGCGTGGAGAATGAATTCATCGGCATGCCTTGCGGAATTATGGATCAAATGGCCGTAGCCATTGCTAATCCTGGTCAGGCATTAGCTCTCAATACAGAGACATTGGATTATGACTTGATTGACCTGCCCCAAGACTACCACATGGCAGTTATCCATTCGGGGCAATTTAGACAGCTGAATGAAGGCCGGTATAAAATACGTAAGGAAGAATGCGACATTATCAAAGCAGAATTAGGTCATGATAATATTTGCCAAATCTCTGATGCTGAATTTATAGGCCTGAGTACTCTTTCTGAGGTTTTGCAACGCAGGGCGCGTCATTGCATGACAGACCATCGCCGTACGGTCGAAACAGTCACATGCTTGCGTGAGAACAACATAGAGAGACTTGGTGTATTGATGAATGAGAGCCATGTTTCTATGAGAGATGATTTTGAAATTACTGTGCCAAAAGTAGATGCCCTCGTCGAAGATGCCGTAAAACTTGGCGCTGTTGGGGCTCGTCAGACAGGCGGCGGCTTTGGCGGCTGTATTGTGGCCTGCATAGCCAATGACAAGCTTGAAGACTGGAAAACAGCTCTTCTCAAAGATCACCCCGAAGCCTTTTGGGTGGCCTGATGGATTTTGACCTCACAGATAAAACAATCATCGTAGCAGGCGGAGCGGGCTATATCGGTGCGCATGTCTGTAAGGCCATTGCCGATAATGGCGGAACACCTATTACCTTTGATAATTTCAGTTCGGGCCATGAACATGCCATCAAATGGGGGGGCTTTGTAACCGTTGACCTGCGCGATAAAGACGCCACGCTAGCCGCCTTTACGAAGCATAAAGACGCCCATGCGGTTGTTCACCTCGCAAGCTCTATTGAAGTTGGCATTGGCGAAAAAGACCCTGCTGGTTTTTATGAGAATAATGTTATTGGCGCTCTGAACCTACTCGAAGCCATGCGAAAGCTTGGCCTGAGCAATCTTATATTCTCCTCTACCTGCGCGACTTACGGCGAAACGGATCAAATGCCGCTTCTCGAGAGCCAAGTGCAAAACCCTTTTAGTGTTTATGGCAAAACTAAACTCGCCATTGAGCATATGATACAAAGCTATCACAAAGCTTATGACCTCTCATACATCACGTTGCGATACTTCAATGCCTCTGGCGCGGATGCTTCAGGCGAAATTGGCGAAGAGCACGACCCTGAAACCCACCTCATCCCCATAGCATTGGCCTCTGCAGCTGGCCTGCGGGGACGCATGAAGATATTCGGAACAGATTATGACACACCTGACGGAACATGCGTTCGAGATTACATCCATGTCAACGACATAGCAGGGGCGCATATTTGCGGACTGAAAGCCTTTGCGAATGGCCTAACAAATACTGAGGTCAATATCGGTACAGGCCAAGGTGTTTCTAACCTTGAAGTCTTACAGATGATCGAACGTGTGACAGGCAAGCCTGTGCCTTATGATAACGCCCCGCGCCGCGACGGCGACCTCACACAACTTTATGCAGATCCAAAGCGCGCCAAAGATGTTCTGGGCTTTACCGCACAGCATTCAGACCTTGAAAATATCATTAAAACCGCGTGGAATTTTCATAGATCACAATAGTTGATACAATAACTACCCTTTCATGGTGCCAACAGAGTAGTCTCTAAATGTCGGAAAGACTTGCCCCATGGCGATAATTTCGACCACCCATTCGGAGATCAAAAACCTAGAACATCGGGACTACGCGAAGCGGGCAATGAGGATCATTTTACGACGCCCGCTCAAAATATGGCTTAAACACTATTGTTTAATACCTATTGAATGTTTCCAGCTAATAGTTAGCATTGATGTATGGGCAGGGTTGAAAATGAGAGCTGGTATCGGGTCGTCGCCAAACATGGCGCCAAACGTGTATTTCGAGCAGGCGAACCGATTAATTTTCAAGATGAAAAATCTGAACATGTAGGGATTCTAATTTCAGGCCGCGCTAAAGCAGTCTCATTTACCGAAAGCGGGATTGAAACTTGGCTTGGGTATTTTTCAGAGGGTGATTTCTTTGGGCATATTTCTTTGCTCACAGTCATGCCTGTCAATTTTGAAACTACCGCTGAAACTGACACTGAGGCGCTTATTATTCCCGTTAGCAGAATGAAGGAAATTTTGTCCGAGAACCGCGAGCTTACACATGCAATCAATAAAGACCTTGCGCGGCGTTTAGATCTAATGATGAGACGTTTAGTCGAAGCCCTCACCCTATCTGCGAGGGGGCGTGTATGTGCGGAATTGATAAGGCTTTCGAGCCCTATCGGCATTGAACCAACTCAGCAAATCATACGCCCTAATCCCGTTTTCGTCGAATTGGCTTTAAGGGTAAGCTCGACACGCGAAACTGTTTCAAGAACCATCAGCGCGCTTCAGAAGAAAGGTATAATTCTCAGAGAGCCCGGTGCCTTGGTTATTCCCAATCCCGAACGTCTTAAAGCCGCCGTGAAATAATAGAGACATCTGTCAGCTTAGCGCGTAACTTCGCAAGACTTTACCATCTTTATCTGTAACTAACCCTGCAAAATTAATATTGAAAGTCTTGTGATTTTGATGGGCTAACAGACTCGCCAAGGCTTCTGAAAGCAAAATGCCATTAGGCATCCCTTTATGCGTCAAGACGGAGAGTTCCATCTTGGCATTCGCATCAGGAATATTGACATGAAGGCCGATCTGAACACCCTTTTCTTGCGCTTGAATGTCTAAGGCGGCCTGAACCGCGTCAGAGGCTTTCTCAAATGTCACTATGGCGGCCGCGTCTGACCTTTGTAATAAAATATCCACCTCATGCGCAGGCGCTACGTGACTATTTGGTGAGTGACGACTATTTTTGACCGGCAATATTATTTGCGTCCTGCCAGTCTGTTCCCAATCCTTCGCATGGTGGGCTGTGTAGGAGCGCTCTTTTTCGCCATTCCAGATTAGAAGCTGCGCTGCAGGCGTGCCAAAATACTGACTTCTTAGAACTGCTTGTCCCATGGCAAATCTTGCACAAAGTTGATTCAATAAAAGTGAAGGCCAGTTTTCTGACGCTGTTAAAGTCTTCACAGAAGAGGCGGCTGATAGGCAGGTTTTGAACCGAGAAACCCAATCCTTGCCAAAAGGTTTTACGGAATGCTCAATAAACACGTCACTCGCGCAAGGAAGGATGACATGAAGCTCTGCGCCTTCTTGCAAAAGGGCTTCGGCAATTATGATGTCAGAGCCCGCAGCAAGTGCGCCATATCCAAACCCTATATCATAGTGTTGCAAATGATCGCTCACAGAGATGCAGAGCGACTCTAAGTCCTCGCTGGATAGGTCTAGATCAATATGACCAGCATAATGAATAGCGCGCGGCGGAGAAGAGCTGGAAAGCCAATCCGCTGGCTTGCCCTTTTTTTTCAATATCATTCTAAATTGTTTAATCGTCGCGGCATGAGCGGTATAATTTAAAGGGTCAAAGCTAATGGCGGCTTTTAAGGTTTCTGCGGCTTTATCCATGTTTTCGTTGAGAAGGAAACACTCCGCGCGCGTTGCCGTAATGAAATAATGATCCTGCGCCGTTAATGTTTCTGCAGGCGGTAAAATATCTAAAATGGCCTTCACTCTGCCTAGAACAACGTCCTGAGGCATATCAGCTAAGAACGCCATCGAAGCGGCATTTATTCCAGAATAATAACCCTGACTGTCTTGAAAAGCAGCGTCATATTGATCCGCTGAGTTCTGGGCGTAGTGTTTGGCCTTAGCAGCATTCCCATGTCGTAAAGCGCGTAAATAAAGGTCTTTTGATAGCCGCCCCCCAAGCGCCATAATATCTTCGTGATTTCGGACTTTATCCAGTCCGTAACGCTCATATTCCAAAAGGGCTAAATCAAGTGACCCCGTACGGGCAAGCGATAATACGGCTTGATGTTGAAAGTCTTTATTGCTGGGCGATTGAGACAACGCTTCGACAGAACGGGTATAACTCTGGATGTAATCATGTTCAGTCAAATCGGTCATGTATAAAGCCTAACGTCTTTCACGCGTAAAGAAAATAAAGTAAATTCATTTATTCATTAAAGATATATAGTGCCGACAGCGTGATGGTCATCATGTTGCGCCTAAATCTTATCTGGAAATAAGCCTCCGTTAATGTTATTTTGTCTATGGGAGCGCGCGTGATATCACTTTGTATCAGATGGATTATTATTGTCATAGCTGCGTCTATGAGTGGATTGGCATATGCTGAACCTATCACACGGAATGTAAATGCAGAGGTTATTGTAGGCTATGACTTCATGGTTGTTCAACAAAATGCAGGCCAAATTACATTTAAATATAGTGATCCAGAGAACTTCACAACGCGCGTAAATAATCCGGCAAAATTTAATTTTAGCATTGAGACGACGCGCGATACTCTCGATCAATGTTCTCTTGAATTTATCACATGGATGAAACGCCGGCGTATTAATAATGGCTTGGCTGTGTCAAACACGAAAGAATTCAGGCCAGGTTTCTCTGGGGTTTTGTCGTCAGATAAAACGGTACTGTCAGGCGATGATAATTTTACGGCAGCGCATTCGGCAGTTGTAAGTGATTTTTTTGGACCTAATAACGGGGAACCATTATCTCAGATACAGTGGGAAGAAATTCTTGCTACACGTCAAACGCCACGTATTATGGTAAATTTTCCTGCCTTGGATGATTATCCATATCAAGATTTTTTTGATAGAGTGCCTGAAGGTCAGTCCATCGCTTGGATGTCTCCTCAAACCGCATGGGAAGATGACCGTTATGTTGTATTTTCTTTACCCTGCGAAAGCTTAATTACCCTGCCAATTATTGATGTGTCACCACCTGTTGATAAGACCGCACCATCTGTTTCATTTAGCCCGCCTAGCTTAACTGTCCGTTCTGGAAAAACGGGAACATCACGCTTAACAGCGACGGATATTGGGGGAAGTATTACGCGTTCTGTTACTAAATGCACCAATGGCGGAAATTTTTCAGGATCTACATTTACATCACCAAGCGCGGCGGCTGAGGTAACAAGCATATGTACAGCCGCGGCTATTGACGCGGCAGGTAATGCTGGTTCGGGCACCCTTATTGTTAAAGTGTTACCACCTGCAATATGGCCATCATGGATAATTCCAGCGGTTATAGCTCTATTATTTCTTGGGGTTGGAATGCTCTTATGGCTGCGCCGTAGCCACAATACAGGAAACACAAAACCAGCGCGTCTTGCAAAGCCGCCAATAAAACTTATCCGCCCCTCTAAACCCTTAGAGCGCCCTGATAACGCAGGTGTTATCTTCCCCGCTAGCCCGATGCAGGCGGCGAATGTCGCAACGCCGCTCAGCCCTGCGGGTCAGCTTACGGCCTCTAACTTACAGATGTTGACGGGACAATATGCAGCGTTACGGCCCGCTTATCACGCGACAGGGCGCATTGGCTATGCGCAAGAAGGTAAACCAACGTCAAAGGATTATTCCTTTGGCACAGGTTTCTTGATTACGCCGAACCATGTGATGACCAACCGCCATGTTCACGGATTTTATGGTCATTACCTCACCTGCTCTGAGGATTGCGGCGGGATAGAATTCATTGCCGAAAAAGACAAAGATGCCTCTGATTTCATTCCCTTTAATGGCCAGCCGCCATTACTCCTTCCGGGTTTGGATATTGCGATTTATACCTTGTCACGCTCTGCTGAAAACCGCACACCGATTTCGCGCGTGCCTATTCCAACGGAAGATTTGGAAGGGCGCGAGATCGCGGTTGTCGGATATCCTGATACGCATGATCCTAACAACCCAGACATTCTGGCGATTGTCGAAGATAACCCTATTTTTGCCGTCAAACGCATCAGCCAAGGCCAAATTTTCCGCCATTCAACAGATAATGATGACCCTTATGGTGTGCAGGTTGATGTTAATGAGGATGATGAAACAAAGTTTCCGATGACGGCCATTTGCCATAATGCTTCGACTCTTGGTGGTAATTCAGGCTCACCCATTCTTGACATTAAAACAGGAGAGCTTTTAGGCGTGCATTTTGCCGGTCATAAGATTTTTAATCAAAAAGAAGCCGCGAACCTTGCCATGGCCATCGCGCAACTCACCGAACATTCAGACATAAAAAACGTCTGACTGTGTGATGCCCATCACCACTCATCATAACAGGGCGCAGTAAAGAGAGACATCTAACACAATTGGGAAACAGAGACGATGCCAAGACCAACTTCAAAGGGCGATATTAAGCCAGATTCAAATTACCTTAAAGACTGGGAAGAGTATCAGGCCAGCCGAAAGCCGCCTAAAGACTTTATAGGGCACATAACCCCTATTTTGCTTCCCGTAATCATCGGCATCAATAAAGACGGCGAATTTACGCGCGAGCGGATGGAAAAATCTGATGTTGCTAGGCTTGCCAAAAACATAAAATCTGATCTCCCAGATTATATGTTTAATGATAAATTGACTCGGTTCGCACCAGAAAACATTTTTCAAGATTACATTGAATTTTTCCACAGTGACGGCAGTCAAGGCCCGCGGCCGCCCACACCATTAGACCTAAAAGTGAGCATGCCTGTTTGGATGCTGTTTTATCTAAAACCTAAAAGCTGGACCTTTAGTGAGGGTAGACAATATAGCACAGAAAATGATCGCGATGATTGGTGCAAAAACTTTGAAAAAATTGCGACTATGGATGGTGGTAAAGCCTTATTGCTGTCAAACCGTCGGCGCTGCGCTCCGGATGACCTCAAATTTAACCTCCATGTGACAATCACACAGACCATTGGCGGCAAGGTTATGAAAACGCCTATTATTATCGATCCAGATTCAGATAATGATCAAGAGGGCGGTGGCTTTGGCCATGGGAACTAAAATAATAAATAGTCATCATAGGCGCCCTTAGGGGCGCTTATGTATCCCGTGAATTTACGTCAGTCTTCTTGTTCAATATAACTCCGAAAAATGGTATATTCTTCTTGCCAGTTTTTATTTTTCGGGTCGTGACGGGTCGCAAGCTCAAACCCTTCCAACGCATTCTCTACTAATTGATTATAAGAATTAGAATTTGGCAGAACGAGTTGCTGCTGAACAATGCCTGCTTGAGCATTTGCTCGGCGAAATATCAACGAAACATTATTAGGCTCATTCGCAAGTATTTCGTTATAAATTTCTATTTGTTGTGTCCGAAATTCCAAGGCGGCCTTTGTGTTTTCAACGATAAACGCTGTTTTTGCAGCCCCTGCATTAGCATTGGCCAATGATGTTAAAGCCTTACGGTCGTCAGGGTTTTTTTCCAACGCATGGTTATAATACCCGATAGCCAATTGAAAATGACCGAAGGCGTCTTTGTACCGCTTTTGGATCATGAAAACTTTACCTAAATTACTCTCACCGTAACCCGCTTCCTTAATCCAATCGATATTTGAAGGGTCAGTTTTGTAAAGTTTCTGAGCCAGTGAATTGTAATGTGTCCAATGTTTTAATTGGCGGTCCAAATTCCCAAGGTTGTAATACAGATCCCCGAGATAAAATTCACTTTGCGCATGGGCGAAAATAGCATCACTATCATTTGGGTTTCGTTTTAAGACCTCTTCCGTTAAACGCGCGGCGGCCTCAATCTCTCTGACGGCATCATCCTTTTGTTTGGCATCTATGGCCACCTGCCCCAAAATATGACGGGCGCGCGCTTGTCTTAAAAGGCTTTCATCCGGTAATTTTGATATGTCTTGAGCGTCATAATATTTAACGGCCCGGTCTCCGACACTATCGAGGATATCAAGACGCCCAACAGGTGCCAATTTGTCTTTCATATCAGTGATCATAAATTCCACTAAGCCTTCGGCTTGGGCGCGGCTTTCCTGCGCTTCATCGCGGGCTTCTATGGCGGTGAAGGTCGTCACGCCCATAACACCTGAAAAGACCAAGGCAGAGGCGGTAATGATTTGCAGACGTTGACGCCGCCTCCTGCTCTCTCTTTGGATAAGGCTATCAAGCCCCACGCCGAGCATGGATGCGGCCAATTGCGTTGTCCCCAGTTTGAAGCCATCCTTTCCGCCGCTTAGATTGGCAGCTAAAGGTTCACGCCCTTCCTCCAGAAGCGCGGGCGGAAATGATAGATCTGGCGTGCCTTCTGCCAGAACACAAAGAATAGAGGCCTCGCCATGAAGCGATCTGAAAAGCCGAATTTCTTCATTGACCCAATGGGATTTTTTCGCGGCTGGAGAACAAATAACGATTAAAAACCGTGAAGATTGTACGGCCTCCCGAATTTTCTCAGACAAGCTGTGATGAGCGGTTAACTCGGTTGTGTCCCGAAAAATTGGCCCCATCCTGCCCTGCGTCTTTTGGTTTAATGCTTTTGGAACAGGGTAAGTTTCTAGCGCCTTATGCAGACGCGCCGCCACAGCTTCATCGGTATGAGCATATGATATAAATCCAGCATATTTGAAAGTATTAGAAATGATACCGCCCCCGATTCAAATAGCTCCAGACCATGGCACAAATTTCGATGTCATGAGCCCCTCTGCGCTCCTAGCGCTCCGCCATGCTAACAGAACGCTTCACTTTAGAATAGCCCTTTGAATCGGGGAAATAATGACCGACAGAGGAAATGGGTGTGATAATGGACTGCCAGTGATGCGCATCATTTATATCTGACGTCCAGATACGGTCAGTGTGTTTCAAAATGCCGTCATCAGGACGCGCCCGCCTGACGCGCAACTCTCTATTCCCAAATCTTTAAAAGCCGTTCTTAATCTATTTATTAAACCATACACAGCATGAGTTTGATGATGAATGACCGCTTGCCCGTGACTCTGACACGATTCATGTCCCAGAGCTTTTATTATCTGGAAGGCTACCAGATCATCATCTCTGCCTTTTAAAAATTATGGCCGGCTTTAAATCAAGGCGTCCATATCAAAGACATTGACGATATCGCCAGCGAAGGCATCAGAGCCTGCGAGAGCAGAAGCTGCAGGCGGCGGGGCGGCGGGAGCAGGTGCTGCGGGCGCCGTTCCGCCGAGGTCAAAGTTAGACGCATCTAGATTAGACAGGTTTTGACCAACTATTGTCAAAGTGGCCCCAAAACCAAAGTCAAATATGACGTTGGCGCCTACATCTGTTCCAGCCGCTTGAACTTCCGCCCATGTGTCAAAGTCTGGTGTATTCCCAAGAAGATAAATAACTTCATTTGTTGTGAAGCCGATTATGACGTCAGCTGAAGGACCATTGACATCATATCCATAACTGTCGACGCCAGCCCCGCCAATGAGTGTGTCGTTTTCATCGCCGCCTTGCAGGTAATCATCACCGCCATTACCGAATAAAGTAACCGCGTCTGCACCCCCAATAAGAATATCATCAAAACCTGACCCAAATATACGTTCAATACCAAAGAAATCATCACCTGCGGCATCGCCAGTAGAGGCAGAGCCTATACCTGACATATTCACTGTCAGGCCTGTAGAAGACGCTAAATAAGAGACTGTATCAATACCTGTTCCTCCATGATGCATGTCTGCACCTGAACCGCCAAAGAAGAAATCATTTCCAGCGTCGCCGTCCAACATGTCATTGCCATTACCGCCGAAGATTGTATCAACTCCATCACCGCCTCTGATATAATCATCACCATCTCCGCCAAGCAGACGATCATTACCTGCTTCGCCGCGAAGGTCATCATTCCCATCACGACCTTCGAGACGATTATTTCCTGAGTCGCCAGTGATATTATCATCAAAATTTGAGCCAAAAACCCACTCAATAGATGTATAACTATCGCCTTGAGCTTCGTTAAATATACCGCCTGTCGTAAGGTTTACCCGAACAAAATCTGTAGCGAGCGTATAATTTACAATATCAACACCCGTGCCGCCATCAAAACTATCCGCGCCTTCACCGCCAAAGAAGCGGTCGTTTCCGCCAAGGCCAAAGAGCGCGTCATCGCCATCGCCGCCGCGCAGCTCATTCGTGCTGTTATTACCCGTAAGACTGTCATCAAAGTCGGAGCCATAAA
>ENA-ORXM01000709-ORXM01000709.1-marine-metagenome-genome-assembly--contig:-NODE-709-length-53678-cov-56.075148_pt1 | contig 53678 bp, 39 predicted proteins | sample MGYA00237867_ERZ511480 | MGnify/ENA primary metagenome ERZ511480 (study PRJEB26309, sample SAMN06266103) | marine metagenome | isolation source: Algal blade | place: United Kingdom:Sidmouth, United...
CTTCATCACCCAACAAAACCACGTGATTTGCGCTAAACCAGCCACGCTCGATAAACAAAAATTCCGACGGCAAAACGTTCTTCTCTGACATCTAGTTTACACCCGTTTCATTAGCTATTTTTCTTTCTTTCTCGTGCCAACATTTTAGAGGAATTCCCATAGCGCGTGCGCTGCACCCGTCGTCTTATTCGTGCCAATATTATACTCGCCGCCACCCGATGGTGGTTGCCCATACCTACTTTACAACCCAACACTACAGTATGGACGACGCGTAATTGATCATTTCTGAGTATAACAGAAATGCCCTCTTGGCTACGAGCAAAGTATTCCTCGCGAGTTCATTTTCGCAGCCCACCACGAAGATACCTACGTGGTGTAAAACATAAGAAACCAGCACGCTGGTTTCTTAATAGTTTGAGGGCAAATGCAATTGAGCATAAACAGTGCTAGAGCATTCGTTGCTTATGCGATATGGAAATCGCACCTACGACAGCCCTGTCCCCTATATTCGCCCCCAAAGTGAAATGCTCTCTTGCACCAACCCAAAATATAATGGAATCATAGGTGTAAATTTAAGCCGTTCAGTAAGCACGCCCCGTGCGGGTTCATGGCTGAACAGAGCCGCACGAGGCGTGCTTACTGGGCTTGATTTAGCAATGTTTGTTCTTGAGTTTACACCTATGATAATGGAATAGCTTGGCACATCATTAAGCTTTAAGTATACTTCTTGAAAAACAGTATAAACCCAACTCAAGGAGCACTCAACCATGATCCACAACGTAACCATGCTTGGCACCGGCCTGATCGGCATGTTCTACACCATGGCCATCCACAGCAACCGCAGCCGCGACAAAGTAAGTATGGTCTATTCGCGCACTGCAGAGCGCGCCAAAGACTTTGCCGAACAGTGGGACATTGCACGCCACACAACAAATATGGAAGAGGCAATCAACAATCCCGAAACGGACGTGGTGGTGATCGGGCTGCCCAACAATTTGCACGAAGAAGCCGTGCGATTGTGCGTGGCCGCGGGCAAAGCCATCCTTTGCACAAAACCGCTGGGGCGCACCGCAGAAGAAGCCAAACGTATGTTAGATATGGTAGAAGAAGCGGGCATCTTTGGCGGCTATCTTGAGGATTTGGTCTATACCCCTAAAACACTCAAAGCGATCCAATCGATGCAAAATGGCGCGCTGGGTAAGATATTGTGGGCGCGTTCGCGCGAGGCGCACTCTGGTCCACATAGCGACTGGTTTTGGGACAAAGAGATCTCGGGCGGTGGCGCAATTGTGGATCTAGGCTGTCACTGTATCGAGATCGCGCGTAACTACATCGGCAAAGACGTGCGCCCAGTCGAGGTAATGTGCTGGGCCGACACGCAGGTGCATCCGATTGAGGCGGAGGATCACGCAATTGGGTTGGTGAAATATGCGAGCGGGGCGATTGGTCAATTCGAGGTGAGCTGGTGCTTTCGTGGCGGCATGGATTTGCGTGACGAAGTTTCGGGGACCGAAGGCACAGTTTGGATGAACCACTGGCTGCGCACCGGCTTTGAGATGTTCACGGCAACTGGCGAAAAAGAATATATGGCCGAAAAAGCTGAAAGCGAAACGGGGTGGCTCTTTCCCGTAGGCGATGAGATTGGCACGTTGGGCTACCTTGCCATGTTTACAGATATGTTCGACTCGATGGAAAATGGCACGCAACCCATGGAATCATTTTACGATGGTTATGTGGTCAATGCGATTATGGATGCCGCGTACCGATCCGCCGAGACAAAGCAGTGGGAGCCAGTGATGTTGGAGGATTGGCGCGGCTCGGATGATGTCGATTCGGAGGTTGCACTAGCTGAATACGATGCAGAACATTTTTTGGTAAAGCAAGAGAAAATGCCAGATAGCAGTACAAAGCTCATTTTGAAGAAAAAAATGGGCGGTAAGGTAATCCAGAAGATTGTGTAAATCTAAAAATTTTCCCCCTACTTTATTTTTAGTCATATTACCATGTTTATGGTATAGTTGTTCGGCTATTCTATGAGATAATCGAGCTGCTGCCAGCAATGGTCAACAGCTTTAATTGATACAACTTTTTTTGTTGCAACAGAAAGACTCTGCTTGAAAAGGGATAACGAGATAGTTATCTCTATGTTATTTGCGGGACGAGTCTACTGTTGAGAGAAGGATAGCCGCAGCGACCAGATTGGCGCTGCTTTCTGAAACAGGGATGATATTGATAATTATCGGACGATGATTATCAATATCATGAAGTAGACTCGTTTATACCGACTGACGCCATGTGGAAACAGGCGCGCGACAAGCGCGAATTGCTTCTGTGTGGCAATTTGTTGCGCGGTATAGGCAAAGGACAAGCTAGAGTTTTTATGACTGTAAAAATTAATGAAGTCAAAAGTAACGAAGTAGTTGATAATACAATTAATGATGAAACGATGGATGATGCTATCGGAACATCGTCTGATGATGTCTCTGAAGAAGCGACCCCCACGAATGGATTTGCGCAACTTGGGCTACACCCAGACCTTGTTGCAACTGTAACTAGCCTTGGTTATACAACCCCAACGCCAATTCAAGAATCGCTAATTCCGGTTATGCTTTCGGGCCGCGATGTTATTGGTCAGGCGCAGACGGGTACTGGCAAGACCGCCGCGTTTTCCCTTCCAATTGTAGAGATGTTGACGCCCAATGCTCGGCATATTCAAGTGCTGGTGTTGGCCCCAACGCGCGAGCTTGCTATGCAGGTTGCTAAATCTATGAAGGAATATGGTAAAGATGCGCGTACACGCGTGTTGGCAATTTATGGTGGACAACCTTATGGCATCCAGATCGGCGCACTGAAACGGGGGGTGGATGTGGTGGTTGGCACGCCGGGCCGTATGCTCGACCTAATCAAGCAGCGAAATCTTGATCTGAGCCAGGTGTCGACGGTGGTGATGGATGAAGCCGACGAGATGTTGAGTATGGGCTTTATCGAGGATATCGAATCCATTTTGTCTGCTGTGCCAACGCAACGACAGACCGCTCTCTTTTCTGCGACGATGCCGCCCGAAATTCGACGTTTGGCCGACAAATATATGGTCAAACCCGAGATGATTGCCATTAAGAATAAGCAAATGACGGTTGCAGCGATTGAGCAACGCTACATTTTGGCCAACGAACGCGATAAATTAGCTGCCTTAACTCGGCTCTTTGAAATGGAAGAGATTAGTAGTGCGTTGATTTTTGCTCGTACACGTGTGTCGACTGGCCGCTTGGCAAATGAGTTGGCGACGCGTGGGTATCCCGCCGAGGTGCTGAATGGCGATTTGAGCCAAGAGGCGCGAGAGGCTGTGTTGAAGCGCTTTAAGCAGAACAAGCTGAAGGTGTTGGTTGCGACGGATATTGCCGCTCGTGGACTTGATATTGATGATATTTCGCATGTCTTTAATTTTGATTTGCCAGATTATCCAGAAACATATGTCCACCGAATTGGGCGCACGGGGCGTGCTGGCAAAACGGGCATTGCGATTTCGATTATTACGCCAAAAGAGCAGTGGAAGCTGCGCCGAATTGAGGGATATACGAAGCAAAAGATGACGCAATCGGCCTTGCCAACGGCTGATGAGATTGTGGCTTTCCGCGATCAGCAGTCGGTTGATCGTCTAAATGTGTGGCTGAAACGTGGGCGCTGTGGAAAGGAGCGCGAGACGGTCGAAGCGTTGATGGCCGAGGGGTATGATCCGGTTGAAATTGCGGCGTCTGCATTGAAAATGTCGCGTGCGCAAGAGAAACATCGCCCAATTGCGCATGTGGGTGAATTGAATATGAAGAGTTCAGCTCGTGATCGCGGTGGCCGTGGCAAGGGCGGTCGAAGTGCTGGAAAGGGTGGGCGTAAATCGTCACGCCCAGCCAGCAAGAAATCACATGAGGTAGGCATGGTGCGCTTGATCTTTGGTGCGGGCAAACAACATGGCCTACGCGTGAATGATGTGGTCGGCGCAATTGCGCATCATGCAAATATTCCTGGTAAGTCCATCGGCGCGATTCTGATTCAGGATGAGCAGACGTTGGTGGATGTGCCCGAGCAGTTTGTGCCGCAGGTTTTGGCGAAGGCTGGCGTTTATAAGGTCAAGCGTCGCCCGATTGTTGTCGAGCGTGCGTAACCAAATTGTGCAATTGAAACAGCTTTAACATTGGTAGACAATTTAAATAAAGTAAAAGGTGCAGAGATCTTGATCTCTGCACCTTTTACTTTTTCTCCCGAGAAAAAGTCTAGAAATCGCCCTAGATTATCTAGTACTTTTTCGAATTTAAATCCCCAACTCTGTGAGAACCGCGGCATTGTGGGCAAAGTGCTGTTGCAAATCGGCCACGATCCGATCTATCCGAATGCCTTGATTGTTAATCCACTTTCCGGTTGCGTCCTTTTCTCCACCAGCGTGGTGTAGTGCCACAAGTTCCCAAAGATTGTTGAATACGGGGGAGCCAGATGAACCCGGTTCGGTATCGCCTGTATAGCGCACGGCGTTGACGCGCAGTTGAGATATTTCATTGTCTTGCAGTGAGATCTCTTTGAGCCGACCGCTTGGATGTTGGATGATATTGAAATGTTGGCTATTGTAAAATAGTGGCGCTGCGTTGAGTGGGATATAACCCCACCGCTCGCCAGGCAGTTCACTGCCGTGTTGATTGTTTTTCTCGAGCTGAATCAGCGAATAGTCAAGCGCTTTATTTGTGTGAAAAACATTATTTGCTATTGGTTGAAAGGATTCTGTCAATTGCTCGACACCTGTAAAATCTAGCTGATAGTTAAACTGGACACGGAATTTGGTCATAAACTCTTTGTCCGATACAACATGGTTATTGGTCAGAAAGAAAGAGGGCGAGATCATGAAGCCCGTTCCCCAACCTCTGCCTTGGGCTAAACCGCGGTGAGATCTAGTAAGCACAACGCGGGCAACAGCTTTTTGAATATCGACACCCCGTTCCAAAAACCAAACCGGCAGTAGATCATTGTCTTCAATTAGGCGTTCAAAAAGAGATGCCGATTCGGGTGGCGGTAGGTCGACAATTTCGCCAATATCATAATCAAAATCGCTGACATTAAGCCCTGGCGGCGTTTCTAACGGTGATTCTGTATCTACTGCATCAAAGGGTATGACCCCACCTGCAACATTATTCACGGTTTCGACTGCTGGGTATTTCGTTGCTTCTGCTGTCACTGGAATTTTGTTTGACATGTGCAATTCTCCTGAATGTAACGTGTTTATATGATTGAGCGATTGAGTTTTCTGCTGCTTATAGGGACGTTGCCAAGGAGCGAAATCTTTCATTTAAAACGCATTTGCGTTGAATGGAAGTTGTTACGTAAAATAGATACCTCAAATAAATAATTATTTGGACTAGGCCCCCAGAATCTACTAAAAACAAAAGTGAGGATTTGATGAGCGTTACTGGGAAAGTCGCAGTCGTAACTGGTGCCGGAAGCGGTATCGGCAAACGATCTACTTTGGCGTTGTTGGATGCTGGTTTTAATGTGGTACTAGCGGGACGCCGTGAGGATGCGCTGGAGGCTACTGTCGCAGAATCTGGCACGTCAGCGGATCGAACGCTTGTTGTGCCAACCGATGTGGCTGACGCGGCGTCAGTTGAAAACCTTTTTGCAATCACAAAAGAGAAATTTGGACGGGTGGATGTGCTCTTTAATAATGCTGGGACAAGCACACCAAATACCTCTATCGAAGAGCTAACTGTTGAGCAGTGGCAAACTGTAATCAACGTGAATTTGACGGGGCCGTTTCTCTGTACGCGGCAAGCCTTTAAGCTGATGAAGGAGCAAGAGCCGATGGGTGGCCGCATTATCAATAATGGCTCAATATCGGCTACTGCCCCTCGCCCTGGCTCTGCACCATATACCGCTACCAAACATGCAATTTCGGGATTGACAAAATCTACTGCGCTGGATGGGCGTCAATATAACATTGCCTGTGGTCAGATCGATATTGGTAATGCAGAAACCGAGATGGCCGCTCGCATGGCCGAGGGGGTGCCGCAGGCGAATGGAAAGGTGGCTGTCGAGCCATTGATGGATGTGCAGCACGTTGCGGATGCCGTGGTACAGATGTCAGCTCTACCGCTGGAATCGAATATCCTGTTTATGACAATTATGGCAACGAAGATGCCGTTTGTGGGAAGGGGATAAAGATTAAGGCTGAGGCTGAGGGATTAAGCGAGTAGTTTGTACAGCCGGCTCAGTTTGGAGTGTGAATATTCATTTGTAAAATGAATCAATTTAGACAGAGCGGCTTTATAAAAATGGTTCTCTGAGGTATTATGTGGTTTAGCTAGGAATAAATTTCCGGCCTGCGGGCGTTACCTAAGGAAAACGTGATGGTGCAAACCGCCCACTACGTGAAAAATCACGTTAAAGAGAGGGCTTCTAACTTGTTTTAAGAAGTTTCCCTTACCAGCCCACAGCATTCATTCTGGGGGCTTACTACAGAGGCTACTCAACCGGTGCTCGACTACACCGATCATCATAGGACCAATAAATTAGCAATCATTTTAGGAGACTTTATGAAATACGGAGAAATAGCTGGCATAGACAAACCGATCTCGCGTTTGGTACAAGGTTCGGTGATGGTTAGTGAAGATAAATTAGAAGAGAGTTTTGCGCTGCTTGATTCGATCTATGCGCAGGGGTGTACAACGTTTGATACCGCTCATGGGTATGGTGGCGGTACGGTTGAACGAGCATTTGGCGCGTGGGTGAATGAGCGCAAACTGCGCGACAAAGTTGTGGTGCTGGGTAAGGGAGCGCACCATAATCAAGATCGGGAACGCGTTACACCGTATGATATTGAAGCGGATCTGCACGATTCGTTGGCGCGCTTTAACTTCGACCATATCGATCTCTATGTGCTGCATCGCGATGATCCGACACAGCCGGTTGGCCCGATTGTCGAAGTGCTAAACAAGTACAAGCAGCAGGGCGTCTTCAATGCCTTTGGCGGCTCGAATTGGTCAAGCGCACGGATAGAGGAGGCGAATAAATATGCCGCTGAAAAGGGGCTTGACCCATTCACGGTCAGCAGCCCGAACTTTAGCTTAGCGGTTCAAATTCAAGCCCCATGGGACAATTGTATAAGCATTAGTGGTGATGATGGCGCAGCGGATAGAGCGTGGTATATCGAGCACAATATGCCTCTCTTCACATGGTCTAGCCTTGCTGGGGGCTTCCTCAGTGGGCGTCTCAACCGCGATAATTTGGATAGTTTTGAAGAGTATCTCGATAAGCTTTGTGTAGAATGCTATGCGTCAGAAGAGAATTTTGAACGTCTTGATCGTGTGCAGATATTGGCGGATGAGAAGGGGCTGACGATTCCACAAATTGCAACCGCATACATTATGAGCCATCCACTCGATATTTATGCGTTAGTGGGATGTCGATCTGCTGACGAATTTGCTGCAAATATGAAGGCGATGGACGTGACATTAACTGCCGAGGAACAAGCTTGGCTAGAGCTGAAAAGCGATAGCCGCTAAAGCGAAGAAATTTTTCGACCCAACCTTGATCTTCAATGGGATCAACTTAAGTAAGACCCTCTCCGCACTATATTCGCTAAAGCTGAAAAATTTAGTGGTGATGCCAAATTTAATGGAAAATCCACAATTGTATGAACAAACGTGTAAAGCCATGTCTTTGCGGTCGTCCAAAGTGGGCATAGAGACATGGCCTTACACGTCTAGATGATGAAGAGATTTTGGTCCAACCGGATCTCATGTGGTTGACAGAGTGCGACGCACTCGACACGGGAGATCTACTGTGGGTGGTTTTAATGTCAACCATATGAGATCCCAAAGAGCCAACAACTTTTGTTTAGCGTAATATCATAAATTATATTTCCGAGAGATTTTTGCTGGGCAAGGTAAAATAAAATGTACTGCCGCGGCCTGCATGACTTTCTGCCCCAAATGTGCCGTTAAGGCGCTCGATGATCCGCCGCACAATAACCAAGCCCAGTCCATTTCCTTGTGGAGAATAGCCAAGTTTGGGAAACGGTTTGAACAATAATGCCCGCTCATTTTCGGTAAGTCCTTCTCCATTATCGCTTACCTGATAGCGGATCATTCCATCTGGCTTTTGTATTGCCTCAATTGTCAGATGGGGCGGGCTGCCACCATAGTGCAATCCGTTGCTGATATAGTTGTACCAGACACTCTCTACCCAAGGCCCATACCCGACACTAGTGGGCAAGGGTTCTGGAATATGAATCTGCGCTTCTGACTTTTCGATATCGCATTGCAGTTGGACAAGGACATCTTGCACGATATCATTCATATTAATATTATCGAGAATCACTTCTTCGCTTATGCGTACTCGTGCCAGCAGCAACAATTCATCGATTATGTTGCTCATGCGCTGGCTTTGTTCGACAATTGCTGTGAGATGCTCATCTATCTCTTCTGGCATCATGTTCGAAATATTTTCGCGCAGATTGTCTGCATAGCCAAGGAATTGTGTAATCGGGTTTTTTAAGTCATGCGCCACCGAGTCCGAATATGCATTCAGATCGGTATTCTGCAACGCGAGCTCTTTATTCTGTGCTCGCAACATTTTCATTAATTGTGCATTGACAATCGCATTGGCGGCATATGCTGCTAATGTTTCTGCCAGAGTACAATCTTCTTTATCAAAGTCGCCCTGTTGCTTATTAATTATCTGCAATACACCAACAACTTTCTTTCGAGAAACTAGTGGTACAGCAAGCATCTTTTTTGTTGAATACTGAAATGTTTTATCTAGCCAAGTAGAAAAACGGGGATCTTTTTGGACGTCATTGCTCATTACCGTCTGAGCATTTTCTGCCACCCACCCGGCGATCCCTTCGGACAGTGGCAACGTCATCTTGCGCAGCGGAATATGTCGGCCCATAGAATATGCTGCTGCACAGACAAGCTCTTTTGGTTCATTTTCTTGGGGATAAAGCCAGACTGTACTGCTTTGCACATGCAAAACGCCAGAAATTGTCTGAACGAATTGCATACCGATCTGCTTAATATTTTGTGTAGAGGTAAGCAGTTGACTGGCATTGTTGAGCAACATTAAATTGAGATTTACGCGCTCAACTTTCTTTTTTTCTTCTGCTAACTCTTTTATTATACAAACTTGTAAAAGCGTTTGACGCACCGCTGCGGGAATATTCAGTAAATATTTTTTACTATCATCTTTTATAATGAAATGATTTGAACCTAGCTCATATGCATCGTTTGCTACGTCTGGCTCATTATGCGCTGTAAGCATGATTAGGGCTGGTTTATCATCAATGTCTGCCAACATTCGCAGCAAATCAAGACCAGTTTGGCCGGGCATTACCTGATCGACAATTGCCAAATCATAACTGGTTGTATGAATCATTTCTAGCGCCGTTGCACCATCGCAAGCAATTTCAACCGCATAGCCAGCGTTTTCCAACACCTTTTGTAAAATTGTTGCATCCGTATCGCTGTCATCGACACAAATAATTTTTGCGATACTCATTAACTACCCTTATGGACGCTCGACTCGAATAATATTTTCTGTTGATTGTTCAAAGGTATCATCGTGGCTGATCACAAAGAGTTGTCGAAAACCCTTTACCTGTAGAATCTGCTTTGCTAAAGACTCTCTACGCATCTCATCGAGATTTGTGGTCGGCTCATCAAAGAAGGCTACATCAATGCTGCTCATTTCGCGTAGCAGGGCGAGGCGCACAGATAATGCGGCACTCATTTGCTCGCCGCCAGAAAGCTGTACAAACTGACGCTCACGTCCATCAACTTCTAAAGTGATGCCATAATCCTCATTCCACGCTAGGCGACGACTGTAATCCTGCATTAGATCGCCAAATATTTGCTCGGCACCATTGCTCACTTGATGGATCAGAGCTCGCGTAATATGGGGTCCCGCTTGGCGCAAAATCTTACGCACCATATCTAGCGTGTCTAACTTTTTTTCTACTTTTTGCCGCTTTTGCTGAATATCGTCGAGCTGAAGTTGATATTTCAACAAGGTCTCTATTTCCTGCTGACCACGTACATCTTCCTCAGTTAGCAGATCGATCTGCGCCTGAACTGTTGCCTGCTGATTGCGCAGGGCTCGTTCTTTATCAAGATACTCCTGATATTTTTCTTGGTCAAACTTTTTTTCTAGTTTTTCTAGGCCTTTGGTCGCAGCTTTTTGTAATTTCACATTTTCTTTTTGTTCTGTTTCTACTTCTTTGACTATTGACTGGCGATTTTGTAAGGCAGATGCCCCATTTCGATTCGCGAGTACAGCCTGATACGCATCCTCGTGTTGTTGCAGCTGAGCCAGAATTGATTCAATAACTTCATCTAAATCATCAAACTGTATTTGCTCTTTTTGGCGCGCGCGTAATTCTTTTTGTTGCGTGTCGACTGTTGTTTTTGTTTGTGCTCTCTTCTGCTCTAAACTTGCTTGGTTTTCTACTTTTTGACGAGCAATTGCCATCTCTTGCTTTGGGTTTCCTAGCTCTGCTAAGTCTTTGCTGATCTGCTCACCCGCACTCACTTTTTTTGCAAGCTGCTCAATTTCTGTTTCGCTTTCTTTCAGCGAGTTTGAAAGATCTGCTGCCTGCTTATCCAAGCGTTGAATCTCCTCTGGTCGAGGTAACTGCTGCAACTGCTGCCCAAACGCGCGAATCTGTTTTTCTATTGTCTGGATTCGAGCTTCTGCATCTGACTGAGCCGTCTTTTTTATCGCATAGCTATTGCGAAGAATAACCACATTTTGTTCATTGCGTTCGAGCATACTGCTACGATGCGCCGCTGTTAGCTCCTGCTCGCAGACTGGGCACGTTTGCGTATTGGCATCTTTTAGCAACCCTGTCTGCTTATTAAAGGTATCGCCTTCGACCTTGATGCGCGCCATTTCTTCTTGGCAATGAATAAGCACTTCGCGTGCCTCTTTTAACATTGCTTCTGCCTGCTCGCGTTCTTCGTGAAGCTTTTCTGCCTTGGACTGCTGAGAGAGCAGATTTTTCTTCTGCGCCTGAATTTCTTGAGATCGCTTCTGCAGTTCAGTTGCAACACGCCTCACTTCGGTTAGCTGCATTGAGTGGCGTTGGAATTTAGCCAATTTTTCTTCTAAGATAATCTGTTCTTTTACACGCGGCTCTAACTTTTGGACCAGCAAACTAGCCGCCTCGATCTCTTCTAGCTGTTGAAGCAATACCGAAAGCTGCGATTGTGACTCGGCTAATGAACGTTCAATTTGATTGCAGGCAGCATTGAGCTTTTGGCGCTCTTGCTGTTTGGTGTTGACCTCTTTTTGTTGGATCTGTGCCGCGCTGTAGGCATCGAACCCGGCTTGATTTTGCTGAACAACCTTCTGCGCCTGCTCGGACTCTTTCAGCGCTTTTTGGGCAGACTCGTGCTGCGCCTGAATACTTTTGGCCTGCTGAGTAAGCCGAGCAACTTCGCGCTCGCTCGTTGTAATCTCTTGCTGAATCGCATCAAGCTTGATCCGTTTATCTAAAAGCGTATCGAGCGATTTACTGACCTTTTGTACCTCTTTTTCTGCCTGCTGAATCTTCTTCTGGCGCGCTTTAGATGCATCTTCTAAATTTGGTAGCCGCTCTAATCGAGTTTGTAGCTCGGTCACTTTCAGGTCGAACTCTTTCAGCTGTTCGCGCAATACTTTTTGAGGTTCCATCAGCTTTTTAGATGCAGTCTCATATTCCTCGACCTGTAGCAGCTTGTCGAATGTTCCCCGTCGCCTAGCTGCTGTGAGGGCAAAGGCCGCGGTTAGTGTACCCTGCGGAACACCAACTGCATCATTAAAGAGCGTCTCCAAACTGGCATTTTGATCAACCCGCATATGCTCTTTGAGGAATGCTTTTACATCGCTTCCACCTTCACATATTCGGGCATCAATCTCTGGATCATAAACATAGTATTGTCCAGCACCCCCTATACGGCGCACAATTTCGTATTGACGATTGTCTACACTGCTACCAATTGTGACGGTGATTATGGCGTTCTTTTCACCTTCACGAATAAAGTCTTTTTGGCTGTAGGCCATATAGTCAAACAGGGCGAAACCAATTGCTTCGAGCAAGGTGCTTTTGCCCGCACCATTTTGCCCTACAATGGCATTAATCCCATCGGTAAAAGAAAATTCTGCCGCGGCGTGGCTCTTTGTATTTTCAAGCTTTAAACGAATAATGTGCATAGAGCTACTCTGCCACCGCCTCTTTCTTCTCGTCTGCGTCTTCGGGTGTGCGGCGTTGAGCTTCTCCTTTATCGATTTCAGTCAATTGTTCGCTCAACTCGTGCAGAATATTTTCTGATCCGGCACCAGATAGAGCTAGGTTCTTAATTGATAAGATTAGATTTGTCCATGTTTCGCTGCTGTTGACATAACGAACATCTTGTTCCAAAAGTTCGGTCATAACCTGCCGTTCAAGCTGCGGGCGCGATAATCCCTTATCTTGATTGATTGCAAACTCGGCAGACGTTGTTTGGTTTCGGATTTGTACAAAGAGTGCATCAAATGTATCCATGACAATGGTTTCTAGCTCTTTGATTTGTATGGTAGACCGTTCAAATGGGATTACACCAGTTAAGCGCAATTCAACGACCGGATTGCGCTGCTCGCTCTTGTTGCGGCTTGCGTGGTCACGTGCTTTCCGTTTGACAACACTCTTACAGTGCTCGACTAGCTCATCTGGAGATCCAAAATGATCGACTGCAATGCTGATACGTACAAAGGGGCGGCGCGGGTTGGTGTGGAGCGTAGCAACATGAAAACAATCTTGTATCTCCACTTCATCGGGTTTTACTTCATTCTGACTATCTTCCTGACTATCACCAAGCTCACCCTCATCATTTAATGTGCTTGCTTTTTCAACGGCATTTTTGGTCGATTCGGTCCCTGCCAACTCGGAGTGGATGGGTTTTTCTGTATCAATCTCAACTAGATAATATCCTCTCTCGGGCCAAGCAACCTCGGTCATCGAACAATGTTCGGGGCTGCCCGGATTGTAGATCCAGCTATCGAATTCAAATGGTTTGTGAACGTGACCCAACGCCAAATAATTCACGTGCGGTCGAATGGTTGCCAACTGACGATGACTCAGCCCACCTGTTTCGTTTGCTAAAACACCTTCTACGCCAGTGTGCGCAATGAAGATATTGTATGCTGGCTTATCAGTTGATGGGAATGTATCGATTGCCTCTGCGTAGGCGGCTAGCGCACGCGCGGTACTGCTGCCTCGATATTTCATGCCATAGATCCGCAGATCTGGGTTAATATCAACATATGCACCCTTTTTGCCAGAGTGTTGACGTAAGATAGCTTTTCCCTCGTCAAAATCCGCATCGAGAAGCGTCAACAATTTGCGCTGCTGCAAAAATTGCACCCACCCCAAATAATCTTCGTAATACGAAAGTTCGTGGTTGCCCTCAACCGCAATGCATGGAATATTCGCTTGCTGCAACCTTTCCAAGAGCGCCATAGATTGCTGGAGCGTAAGCGCCTCGATGGCACGCTTCTGAAAAAGATCGCCAGCAAGCACAACAAAATCAACTGATTGATTAATTGCCTGATCGATAATATAGCTAAAGGCAATTGCAAAATCATCATAGCGCTCGGTTTTATTATATTGTTTATAGCCAAGATGGCAGTCGGCAACATGCAGAAAACGTGCTTTCATTGTTTAGCTCTTGCGCCCATCAATTTCAATTGTGGTTTTAGGTTCGTCAATCAACCACATGGTTAAGGCCGTGCTAACAATGCTGATAATCAGCCCACCTAAGAAAGCGGGCAAAAAACCATCAACTGTAAATCCACTACCCGTAATACGACCCGTTAGCATGAGCATTAGTCCGTTGATCACAAATGTGAAAGCCCCCAGCGTAAGCAGTTGAAGTGGACAAGTAAAAAACCTGATGACTGGTTTTATCAAGGCGTTGATTAGCCCAAAGATAGCGGCTGTATAGATTAAATTGGGCACAGTGGTAACAATGTTGATGCCACCAATAATATAGGCTGCGCTCCATAATGCTGCCGCAGTGATCAAAAAACGTAATATAAAGTTTCTCATGTTCGATTATTCTCCTGAATGAGGTATGAAGAGTTTCGGCTGCACTATCGCATCCGCGTAACTTAGGTACGTATATAATTGAAGTGGGTTGCATTAAGTTGAATTGGGATTTCAGCTACTGGAGGCATCGCACGCTCAAATCGTAACCGTTCAGTCCCCTTGGTTTCGATAGAGACGCTGCGCTTCCATACCCACAAACGGCTATAGCGCAGCGGTGGGCATTCAATCGGCAGGTGGGGCTGAACGGTCACCTTAAATTTTTGCGTAAAAATTTTTGCGTAGAAGAAATTGGGTGCGGGGCTTAAATGCTTTTTCTCATGGTTAGCAGCGAATCGTGTTCGACAAAATCGTATCGCTGAAAAGTCTCAATGGCAACTGGATACTCAGTACTTAGTTTAATTTCAATTGGGAATCTGGGATATTCTTGTAGCTCTGCAAGCGCCCACTGAATTAACGTCTCTTCATGTCGACCATACTGATTGGGGCGAGTCCACAGATCTAACTTGTGGATGCCGTTCCAGCGTTGGGCCGATAAAATCATCGCCGCATCGAACTTCCGTCCCTGACGTATACATCTACGTTCGACGCGCTGGCGACCAACTATCTGCCAAAACCATTCCGCTATTTGCTCTTCAATGGTTACATGAAAATTCGAGCGATGAAGCCCGCGCCACCATTGGGTATGCAAATAGGATTGGCTGTTGGCTAACTCATAGAGTGAGTGCCACTGGCTGGCTCCAAATGTCGTTAAAATATTGTCAGGCGCTTGAGTCTCTGCTTGCTCTTTTGGCACTTTTGCCAGCCGAAGCGTAACCATGCCACCAAGGTTTTCAAAGCCAAGTTTGTCGTATAAGCTCATGGCAATGTGATTGTTTCCATGCACTTGAAGCGAAACCCATTCGCCACGCTCTCGCGCTATGTAGCCCGTTGCCTGTTGAACGAGTTTGCTGGCAATACCCTGCCCGCGGAAAGCTGGAGAGACTGCTACATTTGCAATATGCCACCGTCTGCCTATGCTGTCTGCACGCTGAACGGTGACATTTCCAACCACTTTGTTTTGGTGTACCCATACAAAGCCACTAAAGAGATCGTCAAACTCGCCTGTGCTACGGTTGAGTATTTTCAACAATGAACCGATGTAGCCCATCAAGCGCATTTCGCGCAACGCCGCCGTACCGCGGTGATCGAGCTCGCTGGCAAACGATCGCGAGATAAGGTCTGCTACTGGGCGTAAATCGCGCCCAATATCAAATGGACGGATGCCGGTTTCTACTTTTTTAATTCGTCCTGTAATGGACATTGTTGCCATACAACGCCTTTTGTCGTCTCTTCCTGCCTGCCGTTTATGCTCTACACTATAATTGTAAAGCTGAGCAAACGCCTACAGTTTACATCGCCACTCGAACAAGCGCTGGACGCAATGTACGCCCTTTCTGCTCGTATCCCATGCGTAGCGTTTCAATAATGTGACCACTTTCGATCTCATCATTTGGTTCACTTGAAACCGCTTCGTGCTGATTTGGATCGAACTCACCTTCGGTTGCTACAGTTTCAACGCCTTCATCTTCTAAGAGTGTTAGCAATTTCTTCTGGATCTGCTGAAAGCCGCCAAGCCACGCATCTTCGTCAACATTTAATTCTTCGGGCAGATTGCGAAAGGCCAAATCAAAGTCATCAAGTATCGGCAACACTTTTGTGATCACACGTGTGCTGGCGCGCTCGATCTGCTCGGCGACCATCTTCTCTTGACGGCGTTTACTATTTTGGAACTCGGCAGCTTTCCGTTGCAGCAGATCAAAATTTTCTGCCGCTTTCTGTTCCGCTACTGTAAGCTTTTCCTCTAATTCCGCAATCTTTTCTTCTTCTGGCGTTTGACTCTTGTCTACTCCATCGCCATCCAATTCGTCATTCACTTCTTCTACTTCTTCATTTGCGGCAGATTCTTCTTTATTTTCTGATTCGTGTTCCATTGTCGTGTTCTCTTCCTGCATACTTACCACCTCTACTTATTTATTACTTTATTACATAGTTTTGGGGAATTATGTTTCTATTACTTCACTAACGTTATGTGCAATCTGTCAGCCGTCACGTCTTAATCGGGCGTACCGTGCATCTCCTGTACCATATTGCTCATTAATGTCGCCACAAATCGTACGGCCCCGATTGTGCGCCCATAGGACATACGCAATGGACCAACAACCCCGATATGGCCGGTTGCACTATCCTCCACGCCGTATCGACTGACGATCAAGCTGATCTCTTCTAGCTCGGCATAGCGACCATTCCCGGCGATGATTACCTGAAGCTTCTCATCTGAATTATTCTGTTCGGCACTGTGCGCGCCTATCACCTGTTCAAACAATGTGCGCTCTTCGATCACCTGAACAACGCTGCGAATGTTGTCTCCCGCTGCAAACTCTGGCGCATCTAACATGCGGGCAAGACCATCGCGGTAAAATTGCCTGTCGACGCGCCCTGCATTGTTGCCCATCATATCCATAATGAGTCCGCCCACCTGCTGTGCAAAGGGCGTGAGTTTTGGAACAATTCTTGCAATACCGCTCACTGTCTCCGAGGCAAATAGATCATTTATTTCGTTGCTGATCGTGCTAAGCTCGGTCTGCACCAAAGGTTGATCAAGGTCCAGCAATTGTTGCTTAACCGTCCCCGCCTGAAGTACAAGAACCAGCAATACCTTTGTATCATGGATCGCTACGAGCTCAATATGTTTGAAGCGAGAATGAATAGCTCGCGGCGCTGTTGCAATGGCCGCACTCTGCGAAATATTTGCTAAGACCGAAGTGCTTACCCGCAACCATTGATCTAATTCTTGCCGGGCAAGCCCAAACGCATTGCGGATCTGCACACGATCCTCTGATGGCAGCTCTGCATCCAAAAGTAAATTCTCGACAAAGTAGCGATATCCGGCGTCGGTTGGGATGCGACCCGCACTGGTATGTGGGTGCGTTAACAACCCATGATTCTCTAGCGCAGCCAGATCGTTGCGGATGGTCGACGCGCTAATGCCAAGCGCATGCTTTTCGGCAATCTCTTTGCTGCTAATTGGCTGTGCTGTATGCGTATATTCTTGAATGACAATTTTTAGAATCTGTTGTCGACGGTCAGTTAATTTAACTTTTTCCATTACATCTTTTAGGCTTGAAGCGGTAACTTCTTAATAAATAGCGGTGACTGCTTCGGCTTCGACCATTTGTGCTGCGCACAAAGCTCAGCCTGTGCTCTTCCCACCACACAATATTGAGGAGATACTGAGGGCGGTACAAAAATACACTTTAAATGCTGCTACAATTTGGCAAATATTATCCTAACACTTCTAGTTGATCAATGTCAACGGACGAGCGAGAAAATTATCTTACAGTCTGCTGAAAATGCTTTCAGAAACTGTATCAATACGCATTTTTTCCCGTACCGAGCAACACTTGCAAAATTGTGCGAATCAAAATGCTAAAATCAAGTAAGATCGACCAATTTTCGATATACCACAAATCGTACTTAGTGCGTTCTGCAATGGACGTATCGCCACGCAATCCATTGACCTGAGCCCATCCCGTTAGCCCTGCTTTTTCGCGATGGCGGTCCATATAGCGCGGGATACTTTGGCGGAACTGCTCCACATAAACTGGCTGCTCTGGTCGAGGACCAACCAAGCTCATATCGCCTGCCAAAATATTAATCAGGTTTGGCAACTCGTCCAAACTAAAGCGCCGAATAATCGTCCCTAATTGTGTTTTACGTGGATCGTTTTCGGTTGTCCATCCTGGGCCATTTGCCTCGGAATCGACACGCATGGATCGGAATTTAAGAATCTTAAAGGGAATGGCATCCAGCCCCATGCGTTCTTGCACATAAAAGACAGGTCCCGGGCTATCCACTTTGATTAGCAAGGCGAGCAAAAGCATAAATGGGCTGATAAGAACCAGCACAATTGCACTGACGATAATATCCATGCCCCGTTTGAGTGTAAGCTTCCAGCCCTGTAGCGCAACGTCGCGCACGTTGATAAGCGGCAGCCCACCCAGATCATCAATGCCCACCTCGCTTGCCATAATCTGAAAGACATCGGGAAAGACGCGAATGCTCACCTTTTCACGTTCGCACAGGCTGATGATCCCGACCAGATCGTGTGAGCTATTTTCGGGGAGCCCGATCAACACTTCATCAACATCAAAATCTTCGATCACTTTAGGAATGTCGGCTAGCTTGCCCAACACAGGTACACCCAGTATTGTATCACTCATGCGCAAGCCGTTCTCATCAATGATGCCGATAACCTGATAGCCGAGCTTCGGATTGTTGCAGAGTTTATCGAGCAACAGTTGCCCGACTTCGCCCGTACCGATCAGCAGCACACGTTCATCTCCTATGCCGCGCGCCTGCGCTTGCCACTGAATCTGCGCGTGCAGAACGCGGGCAATGGTGAGAACGATGATAACAAAGAGCCAAGCATAGGCAATTAGCGAACGGTGGTAATTAAAATTAGGCGATAAAAGCGTCATTACCGCAACGGTCAAGAGCGTGGCTAATGTATTGTGCGAGATGATGCGAAAGAATTCGTTTAGATGGGTAGACGGGCGACGCCTTTGGTACATACGCTGCGTGAAGAAGATTATAATTAGCAAAACTGTATGGACAACAGGCAGCGCAATAAACTCGTTAAATTGGCCTAAATTCCCTACTGGCAGACGCCGCAGCAACAGCGAATGGGCAAGATAATAGGCGAACCACACACTTCCAATATCCACCAGAATAAGTGCCAGCATAAAAAGGAGCTGCGGGCGCTTCATTAAGGTGGGTTGTTTGGTGCGTCCAACCCGAAAATCGTCTTCAATTGTTGTTTCTTGATGTCTAGTGGGTTTGGTTAGACTTTGTTGCATTGTGTTATGTCTTGGGAAACATACAGGTGATGCGGGCCATTCTACCATTTATTATGAGCTGGTGGGTATAATTTAGTAGCCTACGAATACTGTCTGCAAAAGCGCCACAAATGCTTTGCGACATCTAGCCCGCCTTTGACAATAATACCGAGCATAATCAACTTGTCCAGCATCCATGATGTGGTGGCCCGGTAATGTTTGTTATAAAAGATCCACATAGCTTCATAGAAATCGATTCGTGCTTTGCTGCTCTGGCTGCTGGCAGCCTCTTTTACGTGCGTAATTTCACTTTCACCATTATACCAGACTTCCCACCCTGCATCCTTAATTCGCTTTGCCCAGTCCAAATCCTCTCCGTACATAAAGAACGCTTCATCCAACAGGCCAACTTCCTCGATGGCCTCGGTTCGGAGCTGCATATATGCGCCTACGACCGAATCGACTTGAGCGACTGCGCTATCGGGCAAATATTCTAAATTATACGAGTTGAAGGCGTGGCTATTAGGAAAAAGTTTGCCCAAACCGAGCATACGATAGAGCGAAACCGTTGGTGTTGGGAAGGTGCGCTTACACGCTTTGTCTAAGGAACCATCGGGCCTGCGCACACACGGGCCTGCAACGCCGCTGTTTGGGTGCGCATCCATAAACGCGACCATCTCGGCAAACGCATCTTTGGGCACAACCGTGTCTGGATTGAGCAACAGTGCATAGCGCGGCAGATTATCTTCCGTAATCGGAGCATCTTGATTAAAGCCAAACCAGCGTAAACCAATATTATTGGCCTTGCTATAGCCAACATTACTGGAGAGTGTTATCAACTCTACCTGCGGGAATTCCACACGCACCATTTCTGCGCTGCCGTCTGTGCTAGAATTGTCCACCACACAAACCGCATAGGCTACTTTTAGGTTGCTCTTCACCACAGATGAGAGGCAGTCGCGCAATAGATCTTTTGTGTTGTAGCTGACGACTACAATAGCTATATCTAAAAGTGATTTTCTCTGATTGGCTAATATACCGTCCACTGTTTGCAACATCTTCTTACTCACTAAATCTGCTCGCTATGCCTACTCAACTGGCCTTGCATAGAGGGTCTATCGACGTCGATTTCTTGCTAGATAAGCCACTGTAGATCCACTGCTAGATTTTTTATAAGATCTATTGTAGACAAAGCGAATTTTATCACAAGTGTGCCAAATTTCATGAACTTTGACCACACTGAAGAGTGCCACAATTCTAGGGGCATGGTATTATATTCTGCATGTCAATTGAAATGCCAAAAAGCCTAGAAACAACCACCACACACGTAGTGAATGGACAAGAAATGGGCGAGTCAGCTGAGTGGGATGCATTTGTCCAGAATCATGCGGCTGCCCACCTGTTGCAAACAAGTGCATGGGGTCAATTAAAGTCCCACTTCGGTTGGACTTCTAGAACAATTATTGATGGGCCGACTCAAATCAATCAGGGCGCTCTGCTGCTCTTTCGGTCGATGCTTCCCGGTCGGCTTGCTCGAGTTTTGCCACATTCTCTCTTGTCAGTTGGCACACAGATCGCGTACATACCCAAAGGCCCGCTGGTTGATTGGCACGATCACTCAGCCACCGCCAATTTTTGGGCCCAAACGGAAGCCGTTTGCCGCAAGGAGGGCGCGGCGCTCTTGAAGATCGAGCCGGATTTGCCCGATACACCCGCCAACCGCAAGCTGTTGCAGGGATATGGCTTTGTTGCAAGCCAGCAGAATGTGCAGCCGCAGAGCACGATTATTTTAGACATCGTGGACGACGAAGAGGTAATCTTGCAGCGCATGAAGAGCAAATGGCGCTACAACATTCGGCTGGCCAAGCGTAAAGAGGTCGAGGTGCGCGCATGTACAGCCGCTGATTTGCCGGCCTTTCATCAGTTGATGCAGGAAACGGGTCTGCGGGATGGATTTCATGTACACAGTGCGGAATATTTTAACGCCGCTTTTCACCTTCTCGTTCCAGACAAAGCCGTTTACTTATTGGCCGAATATCGGGGCGAACCACTGGCCGCAATTGTTGTCTGTATTACGGGGAAAACGGCGTGGTATCTGTGGGGAGCAAGCAGCAACCGCGAGCGGAATCGAATGCCAAATCATGCGCTGCAATGGGCCGCGATCCGCTGGGCGCGTGCGCATGGGGCCACACGATATGATCTGTGGGGGATTCCGGACGAGGTAGGGCAAATGGCGCTGACTATCGACGAGTTGAGTGACGAGTCGAGCGAGGTTGGCGTACCTGTCGATAAGATTCCGCTGGATTTGCAGGCGCTGCCAAAGGGCGAACTGTGGGGCGTCTATCGGCTGAAGCAAGGCTTTGGCGGGAATGTTGTCCGTTTTGTTGGCGCATGGGACAAGCCACTAGATCCAATTGGCTATGGGCTTTATAAGACAGGCTACCGTTTACAAAAGTTTTGGACTGCTCGCCAAAATCAACAGAATTCAACCCAATACAACAGCTAATCTTCATGACCGTACCCATATCGATTCGTCAAATTGCTGCACCCGCCGATTGGCAGCGGTGGTTATCCATGTTGTGCGCTCGCCATTTTCTGCAATCGTGGGAGTGGGGAGAAGTAAAGGCCCAAACGGGCTGGCAGGCCGAACGTTATATTGTCTCGCCTGCGGGTGGAGACGAACCGATTGCTGGGTTCCAATTTTTGTGGCGGCAGCCTGTCGCTGGCGTGCCGCTGCGGGTGGCTTATGTGCCGAAGGGTCCGCTGCTGGAGTGGGCAAATGAGGAACATGTCGCGATGGCTTTGGATGCGGTGGAAGTCATCGCTGATGCAAACCGCTGCATCTTCGTCAAGATTGATCCGGATGTGCGCAGCGATTCTGTTGCGGGGGCGGCATTGCGCCCGATGCTGGAACGTCGAGGCTGGCAGTTCAGCGCCGAGCAGATCCAATTTAAGAATTCGGCGATCAGCGTATTGCCAGCCGATCTGGCTCCCATTGTGGATGAGGCTGGCATTGAAGCGTCCCTACAGTTGCCCATGAAAAGTAAGTGGCGCTACAATATTCGGTTGGCGCGTAAACGAGGCATCACTATTCGACAGGGAGGCCGCGAGGATTTGCGCCGCTTCTACGATCTGTACGCAGAAACAGCTGGCCGCGATCATTTTGCGATTCGGCCCTTTGGCTACTATCAGACGCTGTGGCAGACTTTTTTAGATGCACAAAACGAGGATGAGAATCCTGCTGGAGGGGTGTTGTTTTTGGCCGAACACGCCGAAGAAGATCTGCCGATGGCTGGCCTGTTTTTGACGCGCTACGCCGAGCAAGCGGTCTATTTTAATGGTGCAAGCAGCCATCGACGACGACGCGATATGCCAAACCATCTGCTGCAATACGAGGCGCTCCACTGGGCCTATGCACAAGGCTGTACGCACTATGATTGGTGGGGCGCGCCAACTGATCTGGATGATCTAGATGATTCGATGCAAGGTGTGTGGGGTTTTAAACAGGGCTTTGGCGCAGAGTTTCAGCCACGCATAGGCGCATGGGATTGGCCCCGATCAAAAAAGGCATACCATCTTTACATAGATGGTATGCCCCGAGTTTTAAATCTGATGCGTCGAGTGCGACGGTGACGACAAATAAAAGAAGCGCCAAATGCTGATTGAAACAGGCTGAAGCCCTGTTAGGCTAAACTAGAAAAATTATGTACGTGTGTTAGCGGAAACACTGGGCTACCACACTCGACCGAAGCACTATCTACTATTCACTACTTACTGTATTACCCTCGCAGTATCGTTCCATCTGCAATATACATCGGTTCATCATCGTTGTTGATCACCTCGACATTGCCTTCCATCACAATATCTCGCCCAAAGTGAACGTCCCCAACCACACGCAACGATGTACAGTTGATGAGCGATGGCGCACCGTGGGGGAAGCGAGCCTGCATGTCGCCGATTAGCTGATAATATTTCGGATCCAAGTTGACCAGCGGCTGCCGCTCACAAGCAAGCTCCATGTTGTACGAATCGCTCAGTCGATAGACATCCGAAAGTAGAACAAGCAGATCGTTGTTCTTTTTGACTGGCACGAAACGCGTGCGCGGCACTCGAACTGCCTGCGCGCCTTCGAAGACACCAATCGCAGAGCCCATGGCCGTCTCAAGCTGATAAACGCGCGGCGAATCGGGCTGCGTTGGGTCCACTGGCTTCTCATTGCGAATGAGAGCCAACCCCAAAATGCCGTCGCGCTCGGTGGTGATCCGCTGGAGCGTGGGGAGATGAACCCACAGATTATTCGTATTAAAGTAGGTGTAGTGCCCAATATTCTGGAACGATTCAATCTCCTCGGGTGGACACTGTGCAACCTCGCGCAGAATAAGCTGTCCGTCGGGGCGCTGTGCCAAATGACCACCTTTGCTGTCTGCCTGCGTGCGGTCTGCCACTTCCATCAAAAATGGCAACTCTTCTTGCGCAAAATAACCCAAAATATCCAGATCCAACGTTGCGCCCAAGTTGTCTGAATTGCTCACAAACATATACTCAAACCCGGCGTCAATCAGCGAATCCAACATGCCGCTGGTCAGGAGCGCACTGTAGAGATCGCCATGACCGGGCGGGCACCATTCTTTGTCGCGATCTGCGGGCCATGTTGCTGGCTGCATCGACTCTTTAAGAATCTTGGGCTCTTTGTGCTGCACAAAGCCGAAAGGCACGCTTTGGGTTAACTCAGTATATTCTTCGAGCGCTGTCTCGGTCTGCTGCTGCGTGTTAAAGCTATTCATAAAGACAAGCGGCAGCCGTGCGTTATGGACGCGACGCAAATGAATTGCCTGGTTGACGATAATGTCGAGAAAGGTCAGATCGCCTTTGACGGGCAGCAGCGATTTTGGGCCGGTCATGCCCATGCTTGTGCCAAGGCCACCGTTTAGATTGAGCATAACGGTTTTGTTGAGCGCGGCGATCCCTGCATCGTGATAACGGTCCATCTTTTCCGCATCAGGCAGCGCGTTAACTGGTCCGGCTTCGGCGTTGGTAATAAAGCCTGTCTCGCCCGCAAGCAGCTGCTGATAGTAGTAGTGAAAGCTGCGGATCATGAGATCCGGCAAGCCTTCGTTGATCATCTTTTCTGCGAAAGGGGCAAATTGTTCGTCTGTTTTATTGGCAGTTTCGCTGTTTATGGCATTGTTTGTGGTCATGGTTGGTTGGTAGTCCTGAATCATTTAAAATCCCTACATGTAGTTGACTCATCATTGAGTTTTAGAGGCTATGGCCACTTCAAAAAATTAAATATGCGGTATGGCCGCAAGCTACTCCAGAAAATCGCTAAAACCTGTGTAATTGTTTTTCTGGTTTAGCCATAATTATAGCGCAATGGTGGTTTTTCTGAAGTAGGAGATATACACAATACTATTGTAGGATTTTTTTGTTGAATTGGTCTTTCAATTATCTTTCTTTCTGTTTATATTAACACCACTGAGGGTTAGGTAAGGTGCTTCTTGCACGGCCCGGTAATTAGCGCCACAGCTCTACTTTATCCCAAAACAGCTACTGCGCCAAGCGGGTCAGATCGAAGACCGGCCCGTGGACGCACGCGCGCGTGAGGCCGCCTGATGCGGTTGGCACGACGCAGGCTAAACAGGCACCAACGCCGCAGGCCAGATCCGCTTGAACCAGAATCTGCGCAAAATCGGGCAGTAAGCGAAAGCGCTTTTCGCGGATAATATCCGCAAGGCGTTGTGTGCGCTCTAGCGAGATTGTGGCTGCAACCTGATCGGCCCACTGCATAACTTCTGCGGCCTGTTGCCACCAGTCACTTTCGGTTTGCGCAAGGCGCATTTCGGCTGCAATCGGCAGTTGATCTAAGAGCGACTGGCGTAGTTGTGCCGGGCCTTGGATGAGCAGAGTTACGCGGCCTCCCTTGTCCAAAAACGAGTCAACTAGCGGCAGCAGCGCGCCAAGGCGACCATCATTCTGTGCCAAGAGCAGCAAATTGCCTCCTACAGATCGCATAGAAAATCCGCTGCCCAGCGGCCCGATCAGATTCACGGGGGAGCCTTCAGACAGCGTGGCAAGCCAAGCCTCGCCGGTCTCTTCTTGATTATTCTTTTTGCCCAACGATGGCAGCAAAAATTCCCAAATGGCCTCGGTCGGTTTACCCCGCTCGTCAGTGTAAAGGGGGTTGAGACGACGGCTGCTGGCAAAGAGTGGACGTCGCAGGTAGATGCTCCACTGTTCGAAGCGGGCCTGCGGGTTTTGCGGCGAATCGAGCGCACCGCAGCGGGCCAAAAAGTAGCGCCCGGCATACGGTTCGGTGGAGCGTTCTATGGGCAGACGCAGGGCCAAACGTTTTACATTAAGCACTTGTGGCGGTGCGGGGGCGATGATGGCGGTAATTGTCTCGTCAATATTGACGGTTGGATGAACGTTCATTGGCTGTTACACTTTGAGTGGCGCTATAAGCAGGTGTGCTGATTACATGACTAATTTGGCATGCTTGATACAATTGAAGAGTATGATAGTGACTGTGGCGCGTATGAGCAAATTGACTCGTTGTACCTAAAAATAAATAAAAAGTAGACTCGACTGATTGACGTAAAACTAATTAATCCAAAAACAATTGTATTCAGCATAGATAGGTGGTTGGAAAGCTGGCTGAACCGCGGGCTAATGGAGCAGACGCGGCTGACGATGTTGGTCCGCTGGCCGTTGCTGCTTGTGCCGATTTTTGCGCTGAACCAGTTGCTGACACCGCACCGCGTGTGGACGGCGCTGCTGGTGACGATTATTGGTCTGTATACAATTAGCTACTTGTGGGTGCGTGGGCAAAGTGGTGCAATTACGCTGAGCCGTCGACGCGAAAGCGCGACGATGCTGCTAGCCGGGGACCCACTGGTAGAGATTTTTGAGATAGAAAATAAGAGCATTTTTCCGCTTCTGTGGGCCGAATTTGCGGACGGGTCTGAGCTTCCAGAGTATGAGGCAGATCGTGTGGTTGCGAGCAGCGGTGTGGGGCATTATCGATGGCAGATCAAGTCGATCTGCCCGCGGCGTGGTGCGTATCGGCTTGGCCCAGCAACGCTCACGTGGGGCGATCCGTTTGGGCTCTTTCAGCTTCGGCAGGCAGTCGACGAGTCGGAGAATCTGTTGATCTACCCGCGGGTGCCGCGCCTGCCAGATCTGATGCTACCCTTTGGCAATACAAGCGGCGCACGACAGCAGCGTCGGCCCTTTGCGGCAACGCTTCGTTCGCCCACTGTGCGTGCGTATCAATCGGGCGACAGTCTGCGCTATGTCCACTGGGCGGCAACGGCACGCCACAATGGGTTGATGGTGACGGAGCGCGAGATGGAGCCAGGGGGCGAAGTCTGGATTGTGATTGATGCGGAAGCGGCTGTCCACCATGGAGACAATGATCAGAGTACCTTCGAATATGCGGTGATGGCTGCGGCGGGTTTGGCCTCTCAACTTTTGGGCAGCAACGAACGGCAGTCGGTGGGGCTGTTAACGGCAAGCCAAGCGTCGGGTGGATTGGTGGAGCCGATTATGATTTTGCCACAGAATGGACAGGCGCAATTTTGGCGCATTATGGCAAAGCTTGCGGCCATGAATCCCGCGGATCTGCCGCTCCATGCGCTGCTGCAAGGTAACCGTGAATTGTTGCGACGCGGCCAAACCGTCTTGTTAATTACGCCCGTGCATGATCAGGCCGATCAGTGGATCGCCGAATTGATCCATGGACAATCGCGCTTGACTGGCATGGTTTATTTGATCGAGGCTGCGGAGGGTGTTGAAAGCGGTGCATCGCTACGTGCTGTGCTGACCAGATTTGATATTCCTGTGCAAACATTGCGGGCAGCCACACCGTTAGAATCTGCGTTGACCTATCGACGCACGCGGCGCGTGATTCGAACTACGCCTGCGGGTGGCGCGATTACGCTTGAAGTTGAAGAGGAGGTGGGCTAAGTGAGTGCTTCGTCTTCGACGTTTGATCCATCTGCTGAAGTTGAGGGAGAGACACGTTTTTGGCGGTTTGCACGTATTATGTCGACGCGCTATCGCCCCGAACAGGGCTGGATTGCTTTGGGACTCTGTCTCTGTTTGGCGCTGATGCCGGGCATCGCAGCGGAGGCGAACGGATGGCTTAGTTTTTCGCGTAGACAAAATGTAGCTGGCACAAGCGGCGTAATCGCGCTGGGTCCGCTGGCTGTGTTGGCAACATGGTTGGTTTGGAGTTGGCTGGGCAACAAAACAGTAGGGAGTTTTTTTCGCGTAGCCATCCAGCTCTTCCTTTTAATTTTTGTTGGCATGCTCGCACTTTTGCAGGCGCTTTCTGGCTGGATCCCGGGACCGTTTCGGCTGCTGGATGCGCTGCTGACAAATAGCTGGCCCGTGCTTGAGTCCGAAATTAGCACCGATCTCTCGCTGCTTTTTAGCCGCGTTGCGCGTTGGCAAAGTGGCGTGGCTGCGGGGGGCGCAACGCAAGATGATCTAATCTTTGCGGCGTTGGTTGGTGCGAGCATTTGGATAATGTGCTGCATCAGCGCATGGTTCGTGCGCACGCAACGATCTGGTCTGCTGGCAGCGCTGCCCATCTTGACGCTTTTGGGTATCGCGCTCTTTTATGGATCAAATGCACGTACCGCACTGCTGGTTAGTCTGCTGCTGGCGCTAGTGCTACAAATAATCTTGCACCATCGCACGCTCGAAGCGCGCTGGGAGGAGACAAATGTTGATTACAGCGGAGGCATCTTTGGCGAGCGGGTGATCTACGTGGCGGTTGTTGGTGGGCTACTTGTTATGCTGGCTGGCTTCTTCCCCAACGTTTCGATTGAGCCAATTTCGCATCGCTATTTTGATCTGCTGGCCCCTGTTAATGAGCAGGTGGAAGACTTTGGGATCCGCCTCTTTCCCGATATCAAAATGACCTCTCGTTTCCGCGGCAGCACGCTAGCGGATGGTCTGCCGAATAGCTTTTTGCTCGGTTCGGGGCCAGAGCTGTCGCAGCGCGAGGTGATGCGGGTGCGCACGGATGAGGCTTATTTCTATGATCCAAGTTTTCCGGGTGAAGTTGAAGAACCAGCAGGGCACTATATGCGGGGCGGCACGTTGTCCATGTATGATGGATTAGGTTGGAGTAATGATGTTTTGAACAATGGCGCGGTGACCGCTATGCTCACTCCGCGTGAAGCTTTCCCTGCCAATCGCGTGGTTGCCGATCCAGATGAAGCAGCGGAACTGTTTGATCCCGATGCGCTGCCGCTCGATCTGGTTGGACCTGGCCGTAAATTACTGACGCAAAACATCTTCCTCAGCTTTCAAAGTAGCGCCCTCTATGCCGCGCCCGAACCAATTGTGCCGCTTGTAGATTATCGATTGGAGCGCCACGCAAATGGTGATCCGCTGGCACTGTGGGCGAGCCGTGCGGATCAAACGCTGCGCAGTTACTCAATCGTGTCGAGCATCCCCGCAGTTAGCCCCGAACAGCTACGGGTTGAGCCGATGTGGGGTGAATCGACACCGTTACCCACCCGTTACGATCTTTACCTGCAATTGCCTGCTACAATTAGCGAGCGCACCCGCATTTTAGCGCAATCTTTGACCGCGAATGTGGATTCTCCATACGAGAAAGCGCTGGCTATCGAGTCACACCTACGCACATTTCCCTACGATTTAAGTGTCACTCAACCTCCGGCAGAAGTGGTTGATGTGGCTGACTATTTTCTCTTTGATCTACAGCGCGGCTATTGCGATTATTATGCAACCTCATTTGCTGCCTTGGCGCGACTTTCGGGCTTGCCGACGCGTTTTGCAACAGGCTTTGCTGTGGGTCGCTTTGATTTTCAAGAAGGGCTACGCGTGGTGACCGAAGCACAAGCCCACTCGTGGCCCGAGGTCTATTTTCCCACCTATGGCTGGATCCCCTTTGAACCAACCGCTGGTCGACCCGAGTTGACGCGTATCGGGTTACCCGAAACAATTTCCGTGGGGTCTGAATCTGCGCCGATTCGCACGACAATTGACGAAGCGCCTGTTGAAGATGCAGAGCCATTTTGGCATTGGCAGATGTTGATTTGGTTGATCCCGTTGGCGGCATTGGTGTGGGGGACGGTTGTGTTATGGTCACGCTGGGGGCTGCGCACGGCGGATCCGTGGCTGGGGTTGCTGCGCTGGGGGCGGCGGATCGGACGTCCGCTCGCAGAGGGCGAAACAATGTTGGAGTATGGCTCGGGGCTGGCCGATCATACGGTGGCGGATCTGTCACAGGCGCAGGATGCCAGGCGATTGGTTGCACGCGAGGTGCAAATGTTGAGCCGCGAGGTAAGCGCAGAACGGTATGGTCCCGAAGAAAAACGCAAAGCCGTGCGGGATAAGGCGTCGACGCGTTGGCAGAGTCTGCGTGCGTATTTGCGACAGGTGCGCTAACCCCCCCATAAGCGAAAGGGCCAGTCTTGCGACCGGCCCTCCGTCTGGATGCGAGACGAACTCTATCCTCAGATATATTTTCTAAATACGGGATACTATGTCGTTCTCTGCTTGCAACTATAGCACCGCTTATCCACTATTGATCTGTCGGTTAGCTGTCATTACTTGCTGTCACTACTTGCGAGACAGATCGCCCTCGATCAATGCCTTTAAATTCTCCATCCCCGTGCGCAGCTGCTCATTCTGTCGCCCACTCAACAGCGGCATAATCGGCGAAAGCAAACCATGCGTACTTTTGCTAATGCTAAACTTGCAGCCGCCGATGCTCTTTTCAAATCGAGCGGTGGCGACCACCTGTAAACCAAGCATAGAATTTTCCCAGACGAGCATCTGATCCGCCGAACTTAAGCGCACAACCGAAAGCCCTTTGGCCGTCATACCCAAAAAATTTTTCACCTGCACTGCAAACCGTGCATTCTCTTCCCACGCACTGCCTTCGATCCAATTTGCCCCAAGCACATCGGGATACCACATGTGCCATGCGGACAGATCCGAAAACTTTGTATAGACCGCAGCCGCCGCCGCTTGAATCTGAATTTCTTCGTGAAATTGGGCCATTGTTAAGGCAAACCCGCCAGCAGACCACCATCAACAGGCAGCGCAATGCCAGAGATATACGCAGCCTGTTTGCCACATAAATAGGTAACCGCCGCACCGAACTCCATTGCATCGCCCAGCCTCTTGAGCGGGATCCCGGCAGAGCGTTTTTCGTACGCCTCCTCCAGCGTGATCCCTTCACGATCCGCGGCCTGTTGCGCCAATTGCGTAATGCGATCCGTGCGCGTAATGCCCGGACAAACTGCGTTGACCGTGGTGCCATGCTCGGCAATTTCGCGGCTTAATGTTTTGACCAATCCATGCACGCCCGCACGCGTTGCGTTGCTCAGCACGAGGCTCTCAATCGGCTCCTTGGCGCTGATACTCGTAATCGCGATTAAGCGTCCCTGATCGCTGGCATTGACGTGCGGCATGGCTTCGTGGAACATACGCACCGTGCTCAATAAGTTTTGCTGTACCGCCAACTCCCAATCATCATCCGACATATCTTCGAAAGGCCCGCTTGGTGGGCCGCCCGCATTGGCAACCAAAATATCGAGCTGACCAAAGTGGGCAACCACCTTTTGCACAAAGTCGCGCGGCGCATTTTTTTCGCTCATGTCCAGCGAAAGCGTCAACACTTCTGCGCCCGTCTCCGCACGGATCGACTCTGCTGCCTCCTCCAACTTTTCAGGTCGGCGCGCGCAAATGGCAACTTTGCAGCCCTCTTGCGCCAAGGTCAATGCGCTGGCATAGCCCAACCCTGCACTGCCTGCCGCAATCGCGGCGACGCGGCCTTTGAGATTTAAGTCCATAATTTTTCTCCTTTGGATTTAAGGCTGAGGCAGAGGCTTCTGTCAAGGATAAGCCTTCTGCCTCACGATTAGTACATTCCGTTTCAGCGTTCACTGCTCAGGTTTTTTTCTACCCCTCAGCCTCAGCCTTATTCTGTTAGCTCTTCCAACTTATCGTAATACTGTGTTTCTGGGGGAATGGGGGTGTTAGCTGATGGCGCAGCCGTTGGCGTCAGCATGGCGCTTGGGATTGGCGTCGGTGTTGCCATTGTGGCCGCCGTCGCAGTTGGGTTTGGCTGCCCCGTCGGTTGGACCAAACTGGCGTGCCCCGGAATACGAGACTTGGCGCGCATGATGCGCGCATACGACTCATCAATGCGGCGAGCCGAAGTCTGCCCACTTTGCACCAAATTGCTTATCGTGCGGATGGTGGCTTCGACGCGGTCCGCTTGGTACCACGAGTCCGCAATCACATCGACGCCAGCAAGCACCGCTAATTCCACCGCTTTTTCATAGCCATAATAGTCGTTAATGGCTCCCATGCGCATATCGTCGGTGATGATCAGGCCGTTGTAGTTGAGCCGTTGGCGCAGCGTGTCGGTGAGAACCTTTTTTGACAGCGTGGCCGGATATTCCTCATCTAGCTTGGCGTTAAAAATGTGCGCCGTCATAATGGCATCGCTGCGACCCGTGTTGATGATGTACGAAAAGGGGAAGAGCTCATCCTCGCGCCAGCTATTGGTTACATCTACAAACTCGGTGTGCGAATTGGTGGTCGAACTGCCGTGGCCCGGAAAGTGTTTGAGCGTACACTGCACGCCTGCATCGTGGTGCGCCTGAATGAATGTATACGCATGTTGGCTCACCACGTTGTGATCGGCTGAAAAGCTGCGCCCAAGCTGCCCGATGATGGGATTTTGCGGATTGCTGTTGAGGTCGACAACCGGCGCTAAGTTTAGATTGATCCCAGCTTCGGCTAGTACGTTGGCAATTGCTTGGGCAAATGCGTGTGTGGCATAAATGTCTTTTGTGCCAAGCTCCTGCGCCGAAAAATTGTCGGCTAGCCCAAACGTTGCGCCAATTCGCTGCACGCGGCCACCTTCCTGATCCGCCGATACAATGAGGGGCGTGGTCGCACCGTTTTGTAGCGTGCTGATCAAGTTTTTGGTCTGCTCGAATGTTTGAATGTTGTAGTCAAAGAGCGCAACGCCCCCGATGCGCCCTAGCTGCACGTCGCGCATGAGCGGACTGTTGCTGGCTATCTTGGTCCCGGCAAAACCAACCATAATCATCTGGCCGATTTTTGTTTCGAGCGGAATTGCGGCAAGCGGATCTGTTGTGGGTTGCGGTACAGGGGTACTGGTCGATTCTGGCTGTGGTGCTGGCGTGGATGGTTCAACAGGGGGGAGCATAACTGTACAGCCAGAAAGCAGCGCCGCGGCAGCAATGGTTCCGGTCTGTTGTAAGAAGGTGCGGCGCGATTTCTGTGCGATTGGTTTGTGATTCTGCATAACTGCCAAGTGTTTGTTGAAGATGTGGATTGTCTAAATGGATTTTAACGTATGTATGGCTGGTTGCCAAGAGTAAAGGGGGTTTTTAGTATTTGTGGTTAGAAAAATGGCAAGTGTCTCTTGGCTGCTATTTCCGAACAATGCCTATTGTTAACATGTTGTTAACAAATGCCACAAAATATTAACAAAATCAGTACTACCTGTTAACAGTACACATGTACTATTGATTTTGTAGAATCTGTTGCTTAACTGAATTCTATCATTATAGAACTGTAAACATATCAACCATCCCTAATCTGCTGGACTTAGGCCATTCCAAAAAATAGAATATACAGTACGGTCGCAAGCTACTCCGGAAAATCGACCGAATACGTATAATTATTTTTTTGGATTAGCCTTAATACAAAAGAAACAATTGAGGAAAATATGACTAATAAAAATCGAAGCTTATTAATAGCCTTGCTTGCACTGCTTTCTATCCTTGTGCTAGCCGCCTGTGGAGGAGAAACCACTACACCTACCGCCGAAACTGAGAGTGAAATGACCGAGTCTGCACCAGCCGAATCTGAAGGCGAAATGGTCGACTTCATCGACCCAGCAACGCTTGAGGGCGATATTGCAACTGCTGGTAGCTCAACTGTGTTTCCGCTTTCTGAGGCCATGGCAGAAATCTTCCGCGAAGATGGCTACGCAGGCAATCTGACAATTGATTCTATCGGTTCTGGTGCTGGTTTCGAGCGCTTCTGCGTTGCTGGTGAATCGGACGTCGCTAACGCGAGCCGTGCGATTAAAGAGTCCGAAATCGAATCGTGTGCCGCCATTGGTCGTACACCGATCGAAATTCGCGTAGGTACCGATGCACTAGCCGTGGTCGTTAATCCAGAAAATACCGCTGTAACCGATATCACAATGGATCAGCTTGCAATGCTCTTTACTGCTGAGAAATGGTCTGACGTTGACCAAAGCTGGCCCGATGAAAATATTGAGCGTTTTATTCCTGGCACAGATTCTGGTACATTTGACTTTTTCGTAGAGGAAGTCTTTGACGAAGATAAAGAGCCAATTCTTGCCGCATCAAATACTCAGTTGAGCGAAGATGATAATGTGCTTGTGCAGGGCATTTCTGGCAGCACCTATGCAATCGGCTTCTTTGGATATGCCTATTATCAGGAAAATGCCGATTTGGTTTCCATCTTAAATATTGATGGCGTTGAAGCAACGGCTGAGACCGTTGAAGAGGGCAGCTATCCACTAGGTCGGCCACTTTTCATCTACTCTGACGCTGGCATTATTGCCGAAAAACCACAGGTTGGTGGCTTTATTAAGTACTACCTCGAAAATGTCAATGATGTGATTGAAGAAGTTGGCTACTTCCCAGCTAGCGAGGCTTTAATTACTTCTGCAATGGATGCCGTAAAAGCAGCTATGGGTCAATAATAGCCCTGTGAATTAGGCTGCTCCAGAAAAACAACCATCTAACATTAGAGCAGCTTTTCTGGAGCAGCTCTGGTCATGTTGGATGGTTTGTTTTTTGGCATGGTCTCAAACCGTACTATCTGTACTTTTGAAGCCACATCATGTAGATTTTGGCTAAGAATTTCGTCAAAAATGGACAGAATTCCCAAAGTTCATGTGGTTTTTGATGTGATTTTTGTTGGAAGGAGTAATTATCTTATGCAACAGGGGTTAGCTGAGGTTGCGGGCAATGCGCTGCCAGTGAGTCAACCAAATAAGAGCCATGACTCAATTGACTTACGTAAAAAGAATCGTCCAGGCGAAACATTAATTCAAGGATTCCTCTTTTTCTGTGGAGCTGTATCGATCCTGACCACCATCGGTATTGTCTACGTTTTAGGTAAAGAATCTATGCTCTTCTTTAGCGTGGATCTTGCGAACTTTACAATGGATACAGAACGGTTGATCGAGTTTTTTACCAAAACAACTTGGCAACCAGCTATTAATAAATTTGGCATTTGGCCGCTGGTCACATCAACGCTCATGACAAGCTTTATCGCACTGCTTTTTGCATTGCCGCTTGGTCTTGGGGTTGCAATTTATCTTAGCGAATACGCATCCCCCCGCTTCCGCAGTATTGTTAAACCGGTGCTCGAAGTATTGGCTGGTATTCCTACTGTGGTTTACGGCTACTTTGCTCTCACCTTTATGACGCCACTGCTGCGACTAATTTTTGGTCACGATACCGTAAAGATCTACAACACGGCTTCGGCAGGAATCGTCATCGGTATTTTGATTTTACCGCTGGTTAGCTCCATGGCAGAAGATGCCTTGCGTGCGGTGCCAGGCGCACTGCGCGAGGCCGCCCTTGGGCTAGGCGCAACCCGCTTTGAAGCAGCAACTCGGGTAATTGTTCCGGCTGCGCTCTCGGGCATTGCTGCTGCCTTTATTGTGGCAACGGCGCGTGCCATTGGCGAAACAATGATTGTTGCCATTGCCGCGGGTGCTGGCCCAAACTTTACCTTTAATCCGTTCGATTCCGCAGAGACCATGACGGGACATATCGTGCGCATTAGTGGTGGCGATCTAAGCTATGATTCGGTGGATTATAACAGCATCTTTGCCATCGGGCTGCTGCTCTTTTTTATGACGCTTGGCTTGAACATCATCAGCCGTAAGGTTGTGCGCCGATTCCGCGAGGAGTATCAATAGGGCTATGACGAAGAATTCAAAAAACAACCCCCCCTCTAAAATTAATCCTACCGACATCTCTACCGATCCCTCTACTGATCTCTCTGCCAAGAATCGGCCGCCGAATTATGAAGTGGATATGCCGCAGGGTGAAGAGTTTCAGCAACTGGTGCGCACTCGGCGCCAAAGCAGCGCGCGCTGGCGCCGAATCTTTCTCTTCTCGACTGTTTTAGGCATAGTGGTGCTGGGGCTGCTGCTCTTTAATGTGGTCAATCAATCGATGGGGTTGGTTGCCATTCAAAATAAGGTAAACCCAGCAACGCTTACAAACAATGGCGTTCTTCTTGCGGATCAAACCCCAGCACAGCTAGAAGAGATTTTGCGCGAAAATCTACGCCGCAGCTTGATTCGACGCATCGATACGGAACAACCGCTTGCCGAACGAAGCCAAAGTAATCTACTGGGATTGATCCAAGAGCAGATTCTGGAAGCTGAAATAGTTGAAAGCTGGGATTTAGTTGACTCAATACGAAATCGAGCTGTCATTGAAGCTGCTGTAACCGAAGAGTATCCAAACGCAGTAGTTGAATATCGTAGATGGATCAACACCAGCTTTCTGACAAGCTCACAATCTAGCGATCCCGCCAAGGCTGGTGTACGCACGGCCATCTTTGGCTCGCTGTGGGTAATCGCCATTACACTGCTCTTCTCGCTGCCTATTGGGGTCGGTGCGGCCATCTACCTTGAAGAGTACGCAACCGATAATCGACTCAACCGCTTTATTAAAACGAATATCGATAATCTGGCTGGCGTCCCATCGATTATCTACGGTATGTTGGGGCTTGCAATCTTTGTGCGCTTTCTCGAGCCGCTAACTAGTGGCGCAATTTTTGGCGTTGCCAGCGAATCAACTGCGAATGGACGCACCATTCTGTCGGCTGGCTTAACGCTCGGCTTGCTCGTGCTGCCGCTGATTATCATCAATTCGCAAGAGGCAATCCGCGCTGTGCCAAGTTCGCTGCGCCAAGCTGCCTATGGTATTGGTGCCACAAAATGGCAGGTAATTTGGCATCATGTTCTGCGCAGCGCGTTACCTGGCATTCTAACCGGGAACATCCTCGCCATGTCACGCGCTATCGGCGAGACTGCCCCCATTGTGGTCATTGGCGCATCGACCTTTATTGCGCTAGATCCTGATGGCCCATTTTCTAAATTTACCACGTTGCCCGTTCAAATCTACCAGTGGACGGCTCGCCCACAACCTGAGTTTCAACATATTGCTGCCGCTGCAATCGTGGTGCTGCTGATTCTTCTTTTAAGCCTCAATGCAGTAGCAATCCTTTTGCGCAATCGTTACAGCAGAAACGCATAAATCAAGATTGTTCAAATCAAAACTTAATGAACGGTGCGTTAGACCCGTTTGAATGGTCTTGTATATAAATCTATATTTGGTCGCACCGAAGCGACCTAGAAGTCTGGAGTATTCACATTATGAGTACAGTCTCTACCGCAACTGATTCACAACGTTTGCGTTTTACAGATAATGCAGCACAGACTGTTCATCCCGAAATACAGGATGTTGCGATTGAAGCAGAAGACCTTAACATTCACTATGGCAAATTTCACGCTGTAAAAAACATAAATCTGCGTATTGCGCGTAAAAAAATTACGGCAATGATCGGACCATCCGGTTGTGGGAAAAGTACTGTTCTGCGTGCATTTAACCGCATGAACGATTTGGTCCCGATTGCCAAAGTGGATGGAAAAGTCTTCTTCCATGGCCAGGACATTTATGATCCAGCCGTTGATCCGGTTGAAGTGCGTAGACGAATTGGCATGGTTTTTCAAAAGCCAAATCCATTCCCCAAATCCATCTACGATAATGTAGCGTGGGGCGCAAAAATTAATGGCTTTAAAGGCAACATGGATGATCTTGTCGAGGATGCGCTGCGCGGCGCGGCGCTGTGGGAAGAAGTAAAAGATAAATTGCAGCAAAGCGCATATGGCCTTTCGGGTGGGCAACAGCAGCGGCTTTGTATCGCCCGCACTATTGCCGTACGCCCCGAAATTATCTTGATGGATGAACCTGCTTCGGCACTCGATCCGATTGCTACGCTGCGTATCGAAGACCTAATGCAAGAACTGGCGGAAGACTTTACAATTTTGGTCGTTACGCACAACATGCAGCAAGCCGCACGCGTGTCGGACTATACAACCTTCTTTATGGTTGACGAAAACCGTACGGGCTACCTTGTGGAATATAGCCCAACAAAAGAGATGTTCTCAAATCCGCAAGATCCTCGCACCGAGGATTACATAACAGGCCGATTTGGGTAGGAAATACCTAAGCCGCTCACAAATAATAACGCTCATATGGGCGATAAGCTGAAATTGCGTCACTTTCCTTTAAAGTGTGAGTGATTTAGTCGCATACCGTATGAGCCAACAATAAAGAAATTGCCAACTGAGAAGAGTTGACGAATTTCTTTAAGGAGATGACACATGGCTCGTGAAGCATTTGAACGCGAATTAGATAGGCTTCAAGATGAGTTGTTAATTATGAGCAGCATGGTCGTACACGCCTTACGCGAAAGCGTACGAGCGTTGAAAAAGCTCGACACAGAGGCCGCACGTAAAATTGTTTTGGACGATGAGCTGATTAACAGACGGCGTTTGCGGGTTGAAAACGATGCACTGCTGCTCATTAGCACACAGGCACCTGTTGCTGGAGATTTGCGGCTGATTGCTGCTTTTATCGAACTTTCGGGCGAGATGGAGCGCATGGGCGACTATGCTAAAGGCATTGCAAACATTGTGCTCTACATCGGAAGCAATGAACTGATAAAACCACTTGTCGATATTCCATTGATGTGTGAAAAAGCGATTGAAATGCTGCGCGATTCGGTCGAAGCATTTATGAATAGAGATATAGAAGCCGCCTATGCAATCCCGCGGCGCGATGATGAGGTCGATGCGTTATACAAACAGGTTCACAATGATTTAATCCAGATGATGATTGCCAATCCAGATAATATTGATCAGGCAAATTACCTGATGTGGGCAGCGCATAACCTAGAGCGCACCGCCGACCGTGTGACCAATATCTGCGAACGTATCATCTTTACCATTACCGGCGAGTTTGTGCCAATGGATGGCGATCCGAAGTACATCATGTCGGAGTCGACTGGCTTGTAATGCTGTGAACGCAGACAAAAAGGAGCAAGCTGGTTCATCCAGCTTGCTCCTTTTTGTCTGCCTAAATTTTTGATAACAAGGGTAGATTCTTAGACGATCGCCGCCATCTACAATCCATTCCCGACTGAAGTTGGCCCGTGCCGTCAGATGGCGCGCCCTGCGGGATTGTTCCGTGCCAATGAGGCATGCGTGACCAGTTATGATCGCGGCCTAGATCGGCATCGCGCGCGAACCGATCTGCCACACCAATTCCCCCCCCGCACCAAAAACATAATTGTCTGCTATCATGAAAGCCAGCGTTTACGGCGCTTGTAGTGCTTTACATCGCGATAGCTCTTGCGTGCCCCAACCTCGTTTAGCCCCAAATAAAATTCGCGTACGTCCGCGTTCTCTTTAAGCTGATCCGGTTCACCCGCCAGCACAATACGACCGCTCTCCATAATATACGCGTAATCGGCCACATCTAGCGCCAAGCGTGCATTCTGTTCGACTAGCAGAATCGTCGTGCCATTTTCGCGATTGATGCGCTCGATAATTTCGAATATCCCCTGCACTAGTAATGGTGCAAGGCCCAAAGATGGTTCGTCGAGCATGATTAGCCGCGGCTTTGCCATTAAAGAACGCCCGATTGCCAGCATCTGCTGTTCGCCGCCCGAAAGATAGCCCGCGGTTTGTCGCCGCCGCTCTTTTAAACGCGGAAAAAATTCGTAGACCATCTCGATGTCGCTTTTAATGTTGCCCCGATCTTTGCGTGTGTAGCTGCCCGCAATGAGATTCTCTTCAACGTTCAAATGCTCAAAGACGCGTCGACCTTCCATCACCTGAAAGATGCCTTGGCGCACAATTTCCGCTGCATCTAGTTGATGGATGTTCTGCCCTTCAAAGACGACTGAGCCATCCGTCACTTCGCCATTCTCTTGCTTTAACAGCCCAGAGATCGCCTTGAGTGTGGTTGATTTGCCCGCGCCGTTAGAGCCAAGAAGCGCCACGATTTTACCCTCTGGCACCTCTAGCGACATGCCTTTAAGTACAAGGATAACGTCGTTATAGATTACTTCGATATTGTTTAGTGAAAGCATCTTTAAAAATGACAAGATGACAGGATGGCTCGCTTCGCTCAAATGACAGGATGACAACATATGGAACACAGAGACCCTACGGTCAGGTCGAACCCGTCTCTTGTCATCTTTGTCATCCTGTCATCTTGTCACTCTCTCCTTAATTTTCTACGCCGACACGCTCAGAAACTGGACTCCAGACGCCGCCACTTGCTTCGAAGAATTGGACGGTTTTGTTGCCTGCATGATCTTCGCCCGTAAAGGTGATGGGATCCGTAATGCCGCCTGTGTCATACCCCGACAGATTTTCAAGCGCAGCCCGCACATTGGCACCGGTCAATTCATCACCAGCAGCCGACACATCTCTTACACCTTGCAGCAGCACCTTCATCGTGGTCCAGCCTGCAATGTAAAGGCCACCTGCTTCATCGAGCGTCATTGTGCCTTCGCTCTCTAAATGGCCCGCAATTTCATCCAAACCCGCCACACCAGAGCTTGGGAAGGTAAATGGATTGACGCCAATAATGCCGTCGCCAGCTTCGCCTGATAGTTCGAGCAGCAGCTCGTTTGTACACCAGTTTAGACACATAATAGTCATGTCTAGACCAAGGTTATCGACATTTTTCGCGAGCGTGGCAGCCGGGGATGAAACGTTTTGAACCACAACGTGTGTTGCGCCTTGTTCGGCTGCTTGGGATAGCTCGGCTGTATAATCTGTTGCGCCGCGCGGCATGGGGAAGTTGATTACATCGATGCCCAGTTCGCCAGCGTGATCGCGGCCATCTTCTAGAGGCGACGTGCCAAATGGACTATCATTATGGAAGAGTGCAACCACGCTCGCGCCCTCTGCTGCGGCTCGGTCAATCGCCAGAATAAATTGATCCGAGTAAGTTGTGCCGATCAAGAAATTGTAGGGGGCCTCGGCTGGATCTTGTAATGCCGCGGAGTAGGATGCGGAGACAAATGGAATCTCATCATCACCGATACGGCCACGCAATGCTTCTGTGTCGCCCGTACCCCAACCCGAAAAAACTAGAACTTCGTTTTCATTGACATATTGGCTGTAAAGCTGCTCGGCCTGATCAACTGCATAGGCATAGTCGGCAGACAGTAGCTCTACCATGCGCCCGTCAATACCGCCAGTGGCGTTGACGAAATCAACATAGCCTTTGATGCCACCAGAATAAAGTTGACCAACGTCAGAAGTAGGACCTGTGAGATCGAAAATAGCGCCGATTTGGATGGGACCTTCTTCCATCCCTTCGCCATCACCACTATCGGCTGCCGGTGCGGGACAAGCCGCCAACATAAGCGCCGTGATGAGTAGACAACTGAGTGTTACGAAACTGCGTGTTTTGAACATCTTTTCTCCTTTGAAATTGAATATTGTGATTTTGTTCGTCACTAATAACTAAACGGCCAAAGCCGGAAGTAATCTTTTGCGTTGCGCCACATCTTTGCGATCCCCTCTGGCTCGAAGACCAAGAAAAGGATGACGACTAAACCAAAAACACCCTGCTGCATAAAGGCGATATATTGATCGATGCCCGGGATCACGCCACCAAGTGAACTGCCTACGCTTCGCAACAGTGCTGGCAGTAACGTCATAAATATTGCACCGTAGATTGCACCCGAAACCGAGCCTAACCCGCCGATAATAATGGCCGCCAAATAGAGGATAGACACATCGATTGTGAAACTTTCAAACGAGACAATGCCGCGATATTGTGCCTGTAGCGCACCGGCTAGCCCCACAATAAATGATGAAGTTGCAAACGAGAGGATTTTGTATTGAAAGACGTTGACGCCCATTACTTCTGCTGCAATGTCCTGATCGCGGATGGCGATAAAGGCGCGCCCGGTTTTGGAGCGGAAAAGGTTAACGGTAAAAAGCACTACCAGAATCAAAAAGAAGAGGACAATCCAGTAGTACCAGAACTCGCGCCCACCGAGCCGACCTGTGATAAAGTCGAATTTGAGCTTGCTGATCGACGTGCCAAAGAACTTGATCCCCGGCAGGGGGATCGCTTCGGCCCCGCGCGCCGATGAACGAATAATGACCCATTCGATTATCTGCTGCGCTGCCAATGTGGCAATCGCCAAATAAAGCCCTTTTAGCCGCAACGACGGGATCCCAAAGATGCCGCCAAAGAGCGCGGTTGCAACACAGGCGATTGGAATGGTCAAGTACCAGGGCACGCCATACCACGCGGCCAAAATGCCAGAGGTGTAGGCCCCAATCGCCATAAAGCCACCCTGCCCCAAGCTGATCTGCCCGGTGTATCCGGTTAGAATATTGAGACCAATTGCGCCAATCGCCATAATGCCAATCTGGTTTGCGAGCGTTAAGTAGTAGTTGCTCACCATAAAGGGCAGCAGCAGCGCAAGCAGCAGTACAAAGATCAACCGCCAACGCATAATGGGTACCGGGCGCAGCGCTAGATCTGATTTGTAGGTTGTATGAAAGACACCTGAGTTCATTTATCTTTTTTTCTTGGTTGATGGGGATGGGAAAGGTACGCCACGAATGTGGATCGGGCTGTGCTTTGTGCATCTTAAGCTACGTTTCAGTAAAGTAGATTGATGCACAGATCCAGATTATAACGCAGTATTCGGCTGAAGGTAAATGAGCCAATTGATGAGGGGGATTTTCTGCCTTATTTGTCGAAGAACGCCTCGCCACCATGTCGCCACATCTCAAACGCTTCCAGGATCCGGCTGCTGTGGCACGGATCGATCGGGCTAGGCAATGCATCTTCTGTGAACCAATCAAAGCCGAGCGTTTCGTGCGCAAAAGCGGCTGGCTCAATCGCCTTGTCCGTCATAGGTTCGCACAAAAAAGTGAAATGGTAAAGCTGGAACGCGGAGTTCCCATCCAGATTCTGCGAATCAAAGACGCCAATCAATGATTTGGCGCTGCAATGCACCCCAGTCTCTTCAAGCGTCTCGCGGATCGCGCCTGCTGCTGGCGATTCGCCAACCTCGAACGCGCCGCCGGGCATGGCCCACATCTGATTGTCCGCGCGTTGAATCAGCAAGATTCGGCCCTGTTTGTCGATTACCGCGGCGTCGCCAACGGATAGCGGCGTGGGGCGAGCGAAATGGGGGATCCGCAACGGTTCGAGCTCGTCTACCGTTTTGTCACTGGCAAGGGCCAACATCTCAATTGCTATATCTTGAATCGTCTGGTAATTTTCTTTGTCGTAGATATTGTCCGCAAAGTGGTGACCAGAGGCAGAGATGTCGCGTAGTTTATCTGCCCAGTAGGCAATTTGCTCGGATGGTGTTTGGGTTGTCATGTTGTATGTCCTTTGGTGTGTGTCGTTGGCGTAGTTTTACCGCTCCTCAAATTCAGAACTATCGAACTTCAGCGTTCGTCCATTCTCTCGGATCGTGCGCACCGTGCTCTCATCAAAGCCATCGGATCGCGTCGCCGTAATCTCTAGCGTCACTGTCACATCTGTGTCCGTCAGGGAGGTCAGCCGCTCGATTATCTCCTCTACGATCGTGCCTACTTCGCGATTTACCCGCTGTGGATTCACCGATACGGTGCCATAATAGCGCCGCATCAATTCATCTATAGAAGCAGGGGTAGCCGGACCGTCCTTGAGTGGCGCACCATTCGACTGAGTACTTGGCTCATAGGAAACATCAGCCGCGCCAGCCGCCGCGGCTCTCGCTGCATCAGCCGCGGCCCGCTCTTGCACAAATTGCTCGTTGGCTATCTTCGGGCGCACAAGCAGACTCTCTTCATTAAAGTAGATCGTTGCATTGCCGCCCAGCGTCAAGCCCTGATAGGTGCCATCGTCCTTCACTCGATCTGCATACCCAAATGGTGAGTCCGGTCGCTGCGCACCACTTTGAATCGCCTGAATCAATACATCCTCATTATAAAGTCGTGGCAGATAACAGTAGCGAGCTAGATAATCCCATAGCTGCTTCACGCCAATATGCAGATCCTCGCGCCATAGGTGCTTGTCCAACTCCATTCCCAACAGTGCAGGTGCCCACTCGTAAATTAATAATTCGCTCTGCTGTAATTTGCGAACCGCTCGATCATAAAAATTGTCCGAGCCGCTAATTCGATGCGCTTCCATCAACACCGCGCCGGTTGGTTGAGGCTGATGCGGCACAATTAACCAGCTATACGCCTCTTGCAAGCGCGTGCTAACTGTTTCATCTGTCCGTTTCAAATTTAGCTGCACCTGCGCCTGCTGTTGTGGATCCAAGTTGAGCTGAACTTGCTCATCCTGAATCGACTTCCACGCTAAATATTCGCGCAATCCATCATTTAAAGCCTCGGCTGCACTGCTATCCGCCGTAATAAAGACCAGCATGTTGCGATAGAGCCGTGGCTGATTCCCCCGATTCTCTAAAATATTCTGCGCAAAGTGCAGCGCCGCCGACTCACCATCATTGCGCTTATACATCTGATCAGGTGAAAGTACAACCACCCGCGCCCGCCACTCATCTGCCACATCGGCGCTACTACTTGGCATCAAATGCGCCGCACCGAAACGCTTCTTATCAAACGGAATCGCCTTAATCCGCTTAGTCGTCTCGGCATAGACCCTATCTTCCGAAATCGTGCGCGCTCGATCCTGCGCCATGCGATTCACCGTTGGACGTGTGTCATACCAATAGCGCGAGCCATCCGAATAGAGATACATCAACTCGTTGCCCATCCGCCGCAGCGCATCGCTAAAGGTTGCCACCGGCTCGCCCGGCTGCACCGTTGCCACATTAATCCGAACCGTCTCCACACCGCGCACACCCTGCTCGGCCACCGATGGCGCGCTGCCCATAAATATCGAACGGGCCACCCGCCGCGAGGCCGCGTACTTACTCAACGTTGGCACCCCCTTATCCATCAAAAAGGGGCGCGAGCGATCACCATCCACATCCGCATCCACAATCGCGGGCCACGTATCGGGCAAATAGCGCAGAATTTCATCCCGCACCTTGCTCGAATCCAGCGGAATCGACGCGGGCATGATCATCAGCGACTGATCACCCTCAATCCATAGCTCGTGGATCACGGATGCCATAAAGCGCAACACCCCGCGCGTGCGCTGAAAACGGTCGAGCGTGGACCAATCTTCATATAAGCGATCAAAGAGTTCGGGATGAATCGGATAAGCCGACTTCATCCGCTCCATATAGGAACCCTCGGCCGAACCGATTGGATAATCGCTTTTGCCATCCGCATACATCTTCTGAAAGGCCGAAACCACCGCATCGCGCGCCGGGTAATCTACCTCGCTCACAAAAAGTCGCCGCCGCACAATCTCAAAACTTTCACTCGCGCTCACTGGCTTCCAGACCGACTCTATGCGGCCAATCGTATTCGAAATAATCTCCAGCGCCGCCTTGCCACCCTCACCGCCGACTTCAATATCCGACTCTGGAATCGAAATCAACAGCAGCGAATCAGTCGAACGGCGTACCCCCTCCGTCAACGTCTGCATAAAGGTCATCACCGAATCAAAGTCCCCAGCGGGGGTGCGCTCGGCCCCATAAAGCATACGCGCAAACGCGATCAACTCGTCAATAATAATCAGCGCCGGGCCATGCGCCTCGAGCAGCGCTCGCACCGTGTCCGACCCAGGCGCAACCCCGCTCAAATCGGCCTGTTCCATCAGCGCATAGCCTTCGTCCCCACCAAGCTGATACGCAATATCACCCCAAAGCGTATGGACCTTAATCTTGCCATAACTTTTCGGCACGTTGGCATCAAAGGCCGTTCCCACAATAACCGCTCGCTTGGCCTCTATTGTGTCGTCGATTTCACCAATCTTCTCAAGGATCAGTTCTCCGCCCGGAATCTGTGAAAGCCCGATCTTTCCACCGAAGAGATGGTAGAGTGCGAGCATCGAGTGCGTTTTGCCGCCACCAAACGATGTTTGCAGCTGCACAACCGGATCGCCACCCTGACCATCTAGCCGCTTGACGCCATTTGCCAGCAACGTCAGCAATCCTTCTGTCAAGTAGGTGCGTCGAAAGAACTCCAGCGGATCTTGGTACTCGGGCTGCGCTTCGCCGTTGTGGACCTGCGCCAAATCTGCCGCAAACTCGGCTTGCACATAGCGACCGCTCGCCACATCGGGGTGTGGTTCCATCACAAAACGCCACGGTCGCAGCCCCTTTTGGGTGGTCGTGGGTACGCCATCGGGCGAGGTTGATTTCTTAACCGACCGCTTCTGCTCGGCTGCAAATTGAGCGCGCTGCAAAACGGCCACAATCTTCTGCGTATGCTCGGCATGTTTGGGCATGTTGATTGCCTTAAAGAGCAATGTCGCCGTATCGGCCACCCGCCGCGCCTCTTCATTTGTAAATGCACCCTGATGCGCCCAATCGTTGCGTACATCTTGCAATTCGTTCACATAGGCCCGTTCGGATCGTCCTAACTTCTGGCTAAAGACATTCATCCAGTTGCGGCTCATTGCATTGAGCCAACCTTGTGTATCCACACTCTCTTTGGCTTCGTCTTCATTTGCAAAGTCGGGCGCGGCATAGCTCCCCGAGCGCAACGCTTGGCGCAATTCTTCTAAATAGCGGTCAGCCTTGTAATGCATCTTATACTCGCGCAGCACAAATGGGCCCAGCCCACTTTTTAGCGCATCAATTACGTTGCCAACCCACTCACGGTTACTCTTTGCCATAATAGAACCCCAAGACCCGCAGACATTGCGCCTGCCTAGCCTGCTGATTTACCAATCCGATTTTCGTACACGTTCGTCCATCAAAATTGCATAGATATACGATGGCCCACGTAGGTGATTCACCTCGCCCGGGCCTGATAATGGCACCAATTTAAGCGCTTCGGCCAACTGCGCTTTACCCAGCTTTTGATTGGTGCGATCCAAATCAAGCGCGTTGCCCTCTACCGTATAGGTAAAACGACCACCGCGTATCTGCTCAAACTCCTCACCGGCCAGCGCCACAATTCGTTCCCATATAGTCTCAAAATGTTCCTGCTCATTCATCTCTCTGCTCATGACCTCTATCCTTTCACCTCTGCAACCTTGCCCCTATTACTCAAAAAGGCTGCCCTGCTCCGTCGGTGCGCCAGCGGATCGCTCCTCCCGCAGCCGCGTCATCTCTTCCTGAATTGTGGGCCACGAAATCACCAGACCATTGTACGCCCGCGCGTGATCGGCCCAGCCTTTGCGCTCGCAAATCGAATAGAGCCGATAGGCAAGCTGCCGCGCTTCTGTCGCCACCTCACTCTCAATATCCAGCAACAGCCGCGCTGTGCCCGACTCGCCCCGATTCTCTAGCCGCCAGATGAGCTGATGGGTTGCCTCCCAAATCGGGATGCGTGCATCTGCTTTTGGATCCCACTCATGTGGCCAATCTTCATCCTGCCAGTGGCGTAGATTCACCTTGCCTCGGCCCGATGCCGCAATCCCTGCCTGCACCATGCCATTTACCGACGTATTCTTGGCCCGCGCCAGCGTATCGGCCAGACCAAACTCAGCCTCGTCAAAGCCATTCTGCTCGAACCATGCAACGGCAAAGCGCGTATCGCCGTCCACATCGCCTTCCTGCTCCGACAGATACGAATCCAATTCCTGATTGATCAATTGCAGCGCCGACCGCACCGTCAATGGGTCGCCATTCGATTCGAGCACCTGCTTGTAACGACTGTAGACCGCCATGCCCGGCCCAATCGCCGCCTGCGCCAAATCCACCGGCGCAATGTTACCACTTTGCATCTCCAGTAGGGCTGCGGGCAATTCCTGTCTCAACAAATTAACAAACTCGCGCCGCGAGATAACAGGCGCATCTTCGGGACGCGAGCGGCAGACGAGGACAATAGAGGATGCAAGAGCATTCGTACCAATCGCAATACTACGAGCGCTGCGTTCGCTACGCAAGGGCCAAGTTCCATTTATAGAAAAACCAGAGTCTACTAATCCGGACAGCATTTTCTCCCAGCCGGTACTTGCTCTGGATGTTTCATCATTAAAATCGTTTCCCTCTGACTCTGCCTGTTTGAATGCATAATAAACTGTCAAAGGTATATCCGCTGTAGCATATCTTCGGATACTTTCAAATGAACGAAGTAAACCTTCTTCGAAATGTAAGTTTGCTTTGCTTTTGTCACCACCAAATCGATAAGGAGTCGCTACAATCTCGGATTCTTTTGGTACTAACATGGTTCCTAATATATCTGGAAATACTTCTCTTAGATTGTGTCGCATCCATATATAAAAATAATCAGATAAGTCCGCATAACCAATATTGTCGTAGTAAGGCGGATCCGTTGAAACGCAAAGCGTCTTATTCGTATGATTTAGTGATGCCGCATTAGCTTGGGTTACATTACCCTGAGTTACATTGGCCGCTCCAGCATCGGGTAGTTTTTCTAAGGACTTCGCAACCCACTCAAAACTTGAACACCATGAACAATGGAAATCAATTAGCGGATTGGCCTCTGGAAAATCCCAGGTCATGGGAATGGCATGACGTGCAAACACGTGACCAACTGTCCCTCGTGGCATCCATGTACTAATCGTCGACCAATAATCTGTGGCTTTGTCAATAGCAAATGCCAAATATACACTCAAGGCCTCCCCGTAGGCCAAGGCACCCATACCGCCATCCTTCAGATGTATATTATCGTCTTCAACATTTGCTGAAATGGCATCTGCAACTGCTTGTATTCGTACATCAGCAATCAAATCACTGAAGGTTGATAAAGCAGTAAGCTGACGATGTGTAAAAAGCGAACTAAATTCTTCAAACCCATAAATTTTGCACCACACATTACGTGGGTCGTCAGGTAAATCCCCAGACGGGGTCCACTTAGGTTTCGCTGACATAGCGATTTGATAGTGCTCCTCTGTGGGAGCGTAGTAATTACGTCCTAGATTAGTCTCTGTAATAATTGCTAACATTTGTGCTCCCATACGCCCAGCCATCCCTTCATCCTTGATATGTCTGTCTGGAGCCACTTCCTCACATACTAAGCATTTGAACTTTGCACCTCGCCCTATTTTAGGCGGCTTTGGAGCCTTCTTTCTACCGATTTCAATAGTGAACGAAACCGTCTTATCGTCTCGATTAATGTGAGGCACAATACATGCTACCTTCGCCTTCTTTTTGCTCAATTCAAAACTGCTCACTAACGGCATTTGTGCGCCACATGCTGGATTCGGACACTTTACCGTCCTAGCCCAAAGCCAGGCAATCACCGTTTCTCCATTGTGGGTCGGGTAGAGGTGGCCAATTCTCTCCCAAGCACGATCCAGCATCCACTGGCCGTAGTAGCGTACATCCGCCGCCAGTCCAGCCACGCCTTTCCTGACCCCGCCACGGCCAATCTTCTCTCGGTCTGTGGGGTTCACGGGTAGTTGGTTGGCAAAGCGTGGCGGTATCTCAATCATCGCTTTATTAATCATCACCGCCACCGGGTTCAAGTCCGATGCGTGTGCCTCCAATCCCAAACGCTGCGCCTCCAACGGGATCGATCCGCCACCAGCAAAGGGGTCCAGCAGCGGTGGCGGGTTGCCGTCGGTTGCCAACAAAATCAACTCGCGTGCCGTCGTCAACACCGCCTCATCCGTCGTGCTCTCCCACTGCACCAGCCGCTCAATAAAATCAAAGAGCCTCATGCGCGGCGTATCATTCTCCAGCGCGTTCTTCACCTTGGGCAACGCCTTGCACGCTTCCACAAACGCGGGCGGCGCATTCGGGTCATCCGGGTCATCCACCAGCGACGTAAAGATCACCGCCCGCGCCGCGGCCAACGGTCGTCGTGCCCACCACAAATGCAGCGTACTCGGGTGCCCATGCCGGATCGATTTATCGCGCGCGCTGGCTTTGTTGATCGCTTCGAGGGGGAGTGCAACTTCGATTAGTTTTTTGCGGTAGGTCATAGCGTATGATTTCTTTGCATGTTTTTAGAACTCTTCTGGACAACTGGTATAAAAAGTGTGGTAAAATATAGTTACACTACGCTCTGCCATCAATGGACAAGCGTAATTTCGAAATTTTGAAAAGGAAGAATCAGCAATGGCCCTTCAAAAATTCACAATTGAACTGCCAGACTCGGTTTACCAACGCATTGCCGCGTTAGCAAAAAAATCCCAGCGCCCGGTAGCCGAAGAGACCATCAGTCTAATTCAATCTGCGCTTTATCAAGAACAAAAGTCTTCGCTCGAAATCAACGAGCTACTGGATCAGCTCTCATTTTTAACCGACGCCGAGCTATTAAACGCCGCACGTTCTAGCGCGACCGTGCAAGATGAAGAATTGATGCAAGGCTTGCTAGAAAAACAACAGCGCGAAGGCTTGACGGCCAGCGAATCCGAGCAAGCCGAATCTCTATCGCAACGCTTCAATCAGATTATGCTCGTGCGGGCCAAATCAGCCGCTTTACTCGTTGAGCGCGGCTTTGACGCTGCCGAAATTCTGCCAGCCTAATGAGTAAAAGTCGCTTACCTAGCAAACTGCGCACCAAAATTACAGAGCAATTTCGTAGCTGCTGTGCCTTTTGCCAAACCCAAACTCGCATCTCGGGCATCAGGTTGACCGTTGATCATATCGTACCCGAATCTTTAGGTGGAACGAACATCGAAAGCAATCTCTGCCTTGCTTGCTGGGACTGTAATTTACACAAAGGCGTGCAAGTTACAGCTATAGATGCGATTACGTTGCAGCCCGTAAGATTATTTCATCCGCAACAACAACTCTGGTCGCATCATTTTAAGTGGAGCGAGGACAAGCTGCTAATTTTGCCTATAACGGCAACGGGCCGCGTCACTATTGATGCCTTACAGTTGAACCGAGCCGAACTAACCGTGGCCCGCAGCAACTGGCTGGTTACAGGGCTACACCCCCCAAACCATAGAGAAGAGAGCTAACCATCAGTACTCTGCTCTAGCAATTCCGTCAAGTTAAAATTGACGGATACCTCGCTACTGTCTGGTTCGCGGAAAGGTGGTTTCCACACATAATGTGGCGCGCTAGCCGTTGCATCTGTTACTTCAACTAATACTAGCGCATATTGCTCGCCACTATTTAATCCCTTCAAAATCTCATTGTGCGTCACCGTCACTGTCTTCGCCCCCGCCCGACGTCCCTTCACCTCTAAAAATCGCAGCTGTCGGTGCTTATCTCCGCTCGTACTCTCAATATCATACCCCAAATTCTGCGCACTCACATCCCGCGGATCGTGTCCCAGGGCGATCTCCCGCTCCATCACCGCCTGCATGGCAATCGCCTCGGTAATCCGCCGATCCAGCATCTCTGGTGGAACCGTCTCGACCAGCAGCCCAAATGGCACAATCAGCGCTCGACCAGCAATCACTGGTGGGGCCGCCGAAATCTGCCGCGACTCTTCCAATTCTCGCTGCCGTTGATCCAGCCGCTCTTGTAGATCATCGGCCCGCTTCTGCATCTGTCGCCAGTTCAGCTTGGCATTGGTTTTTCCTTCTCGCTCCTGCTGCTTAAAGTGCAGCGCGCGGCCATCCCAATAATTAATCTCTTTTGTCAGCCGAGCTTGCACCGCCACCAACGTCTTATCAATCAACGCTTCGCGCTGCGTCTGCACTCGCTCCAAATGGTCTGGAGCCAAATCCATAATCGCATAGCGCTTGACCAATGCCGCAGTCTCATCGCCGAGGTGTGATAGATCAACCTTTTGCGCAATCAGCTCTTTTTGCGTATCGGTTGGCCGCTCATAATCTAAATAGGGCGCATCACCTGCCCGCTGAATCGTGCCCGCTCCATCAATCTCGACAAAGCGTACCTCGCGCGAGATCACCCGCTGCTCGCCACTCTGCGAAAGCCCAGCATCGCGCACCATATGCTCTAAAAAGAAGAGCGCCCTCGGCTCCGTGCCAGGGTCTCGCATATCCACCAGAATCGCACCATCCTGCATCGCACTCCGATACTGCCGCCCCATCATCTCAATCAGCGTGTCGAGCAGAATGTGTCCGGGGCAAATAAATTCTGCATCCGGCTTACCATGGACGTAAATTTGCGTCTTCTCAAAACAGATACGCTCATAATTGCGCATCACCTGCCTGCGCCCGCTACGTTGAGCCGCCCGCTCTCGAATCGCCACCGGCACATTGCGAATTTGATAACGTCCTGGCTCCCGCTCCTGCATTACGCCATCCAATCGCGCAAAGGCATCCATAAAAAAGGCCTTAATATAATAAGGTTGCAACCGTCGCGCCGTGGCTCGTTCCATATCCGCCCGCACCCGGTCAATCTCGCTCGTGTCCATTACCCCCTGCACCAGCGAATGATCTTCTAGCAGGTCGCGCACCTGTTCTTGCTCTATCGCATTATCAATCTTCTCGTGCAGCTTCGCACGCACATCGGGCCGGTCTCCATATCGAATCGCCTCGACCAGCAATTTGCGTAGCGGCGTCTCGCGGAAGAGATCCCCCAGCACGTCGAAGACCTGTCCATTCAGCGCATTCTTCTCAACCGCGATCTTCTCCAGCAAGCGATGATAAACTTGTCCCTCGCGCGTCTCACCCGCCACCAAGTTCCACAGGTGGCAGACCTCTTGCTGCCCAATGCGGTGAATGCGGCCAAAGCGCTGTTCAAGCCGATTGGGGTTCCATGGCAGATCATAATTCACCATCAAATTCGCACGCTGTAAGTTGATACCCTCCCCTGCTGCATCGGTCGCCAGCAGCACCGTTACTTCTGGCTCATTGCGAAACTGATCTTGCACCGTCAGCCGATCCGCGCGTTTGATGCCACCATGAATCGTAACAATTGCATCTTGATTGCCCAACAAGGTCTCTATGCGCCGGTGAAGATACTCTAGCGTATCGCGATGTTCTGTAAAGATAACCAGCTTGCGCAGCTCGCCCCGATCCGTTTGCATAAGTGGCTCTTGCATCAGCCCTGCCAACTCTTCCCATTTTCGATCTTGGCCCGAGCGCAAAACAGCCGCCGCCTCTTCCTCCAACTTGCGCAGCGTCTTAATCTCAATTTCCAGCTCGGCCACCGTACGCGCTGCCGTTGCGCTGTCGACTAGTTCAATCTCGTCTTCTTCAAACTCGCCATCGGGGTAGTCGCTCAGCTCTTCCCAATCATCCATGTCGCGCAGAGTGTGTGCGGCTGATCCACCCCACTCGTCCAACCTTTTGGCGGCGGCATGGTCACGCTGTGCCTCGACCAGACGCAGGTCCAATCGCTCGCGCCGTCGCTGCAACGAACGATAAATCGCTTGTGGCGAAGAGGCCAGCCGTCGTTGCAAAATTGTCAGCGCAAAGCCAACCGTGCCCTTGCGCCCATCATTGCCAATCTGTTCAGCCCGGTTAAACTCTTGGCGCACATATTCGGTCACCGCTTCGTACAGATCCCATTCGGCTGGTGACAAAGTATAATCCAGCGTATAGGCTTTGCGTTCAGGGAAAAGTGGCTCGCCATCAAACTTAAGCAGCTTCTCTTTCACCATGCGTCGCATCAGGTCCGAAACATCTACCTCTGTCTTATCTGGCCGATAGCGTCCCTCAAAGCGGTCCGCATCGAGCAGCGAAAGAAAGAGCTGGAAATCTTCTTCCTTACCATTGTGGGGCGTGGCAGTCATCAACAAAAAATGGCGCGAAATTTCGCCTAGCAATTGCCCAAGTTTAAAGCGCTTTGTATCTTTTAGCTCATACCCAAAATAGGTGGCCGACATTTTGTGCGCTTCGTCGCAAATAATCAGATCCCAATCGCTCTGGCGCAGAAGCTGCTGGAGCTCATCGCTGCGGCTCACCTGATCCAGCCGAATGATCAGCGAATCTTCATCGGCAAATGGGTTGCCGCTGTGCGATGCTTCGATCCGCTCGCGCGTCAAAATGTTAAAACGCAGTTGAAACTTCTCCCCTAACTCATCCTGCCATTGGTCTGTCAGCGAACCAGGCGCACAAACAAGGCAACGTTGAACATCGCCACGCAGCATCAACTCTTTGATCAGAAGCCCAGCCATCACAGTCTTGCCAGCGCCGGGATCATCTGCCAACAGAAATCGCAACGGCTGGCGCGGCAGCATCTCGCCATAGACAGCCGTAATCTGGTGCGGTAGTGGGTCGATTAAAGAAGTATGTACAGCTAAGTGAGAATCAAAGAGGTATGCAAGATTAATTCGATAAGCTTCTGTGGCAACTCGCAGCAAGGCTGGGTCTACATCGAGCCGCCATTGCGCGGACGCTGTGGCAATCGACAAATTTGCTTCGTCTCGTCTAAAGAGCAGTTGCGATCCAGTTTGTCCATCATCAAGCTTGTAGTAAATCTCAGCCGAGTCGCCATACTGTGTAACGTCAACAATCGTTACACTTTGTTGTGGAAGGATACCCTGAATACGCAAATCGCGCGCCAGATCTTCGAGTTGAATCATATTGTTAATTGGAAGAATGAGTAATTAATTAAGTAAACGCGGCACAGTATATCTAAAATATACTGTCTACTTTACAATATAATGAAACAGGGAGCTATAGTCCTTCCGTCCCATTTGATATCAG
>ENA-ORXM01000710-ORXM01000710.1-marine-metagenome-genome-assembly--contig:-NODE-710-length-53620-cov-16.284799_pt1 | contig 53620 bp, 43 predicted proteins | sample MGYA00237867_ERZ511480 | MGnify/ENA primary metagenome ERZ511480 (study PRJEB26309, sample SAMN06266103) | marine metagenome | isolation source: Algal blade | place: United Kingdom:Sidmouth, United...
CCTTCAATTTCCAGCGTCACCAACACAGCCCCGACGGCGAGCATATCGCCTTCTTCGCAGGCAATAGATGTAATCACGCCGTCTACGGGGGAGGTCAGTTCAATCGTCGCCTTATCCGTCATCGCATCAGCAATGGGATCTTCTTCCGACACCGTATCACCAATCGCCACATGCCAAGCCGTAATTTCAGCCTCAACAACACCTTCGCCAATATCAGGGAGTTTGTAATAATGCGTGCCCATTATCGTGCTGCTTCTGTATAAAATTTGAAGAGACTGGTTTTCACATTATAGACCGCAAACATATAATTGGCATTATCCAACCGTCCGTTAAATGATTTTAACGCTGTCTGCATTTTCGAGAGTCGGTCCTCTCTCGCTGCTTCATTTGCAACTTCAAAAATCATAATTTTCTGCGCGGCTCTAGCGATCAGAAGTTTCTGAAAGTCATCCCGCAAATTGGACCAGTCTCTCAGCCATTCAGATTCCATGACAAGATCGAGTGAGGTCAGATGCGCCTCTCCATCAATCTCCTCCTCACGATACCATACCAAATCAAACAACCATTCGCCACGCAATCCCTCGCCCGACGCATTCGTTTTATAGGTACTGTCAACATTCAGCGCTAAATTGCATAAAGCTTGTTTAATTTTCAGCGTCCAGACTGCATTCGCCGCGTTCTGGCCCGTAAGTTCTTTGCGAACTTTCTCCAAGACGGTCTGAATTTTTTCTTCGAGCGGTGTAAATGGACGTGTCATACCTTACCCTCCATCACTTGGCGCAATGCGTTGCCAACGCGTTTTGGGCCGGGGAAATAGGCCCATTCTTGTGCGTGCGGGTAAGGTGTGTCCCAGCCCGTGACGCGCAGCACAGGCGCTTCAAGCGCATAGAAGCAGCGCTCTTGCACCTGCGCGGCCAGCTCTGCTCCAAAGCCCGAGGTTCGCGTAGCTTCGTGCAGAACAACGCAGCGGCCTGTTTTCTTCACGGATTTTTCAATGGGCTCAATATCGAGTGGAAGTAGAGAGCGAAGATCGAGAATATCTGCTTTAATACCCATATCTTCCGCGACTTTTTGCGCGACCCAAACCATCGTTCCATAGGCGAGTATGGTGACATCATCGCCATTCGAAATTTCGCGCGCTTCGCCAATGGGCACGGTATAGTGCCCGCTTGGCACTTCGCCCAATTCATGACCGCGCCAGGTTTTAGCCGGTGCATGCGGGTCGCCGTAAAACGGCCCATTATACAGACGCTTGGGTTCTAAAAAGAGCACCGGATCATTATCCTCAATCGCATCAATCAACATGCCTTTTGCGTCGTATGGATTAGACGGGATAATGGTTTTCAAACCCGCGATGTGGGTGAACAAAGCTTCGGGTGATTGGCTGTGCGTTGTGCCGCCATAAATCCCGCCGCCGACAGGCGTGCGGATTGTAATAGGCGCGGTGAAATCGCCATTGGACCGATAGCGCAGGCGCGCAGCTTCGGACGCAATTTGGTCATAGGCAGGATAGATATAATCCGCGAATTGGATTTCCGCGACAGGGCGCAAGCCATTTGCCGCCATGCCAATCGCGATGCCGACAATACCGCCTTCAGAAATTGGCGTGTCGAAACAGCGGTGCAAACCGTGCGTTTCCTGCAAGCCTGCGGTCGCGCGGAACACCCCGCCGAAATACCCAACATCCTCGCCAAACACGAGCACATCAGAGTCTTGGCTCATCTTCACATCCAGCGCGTCGCGGATGGCTTCGATCATATTCATCTGCGGCATGGGTCTACTCCAGCTCTTTTGTGAACATGCGTTTCTGCTCGTCCAAATGCGGCAAGGCGTGCTCATAAACTTGTTCAAACATGGTGTAGTCATTCACCTTGGTTTCGCCGGATAGATTGCCCATGGCTTCTGCAGATTTATAGGTTTCGCGCACGACCTTCTTACACTCATCCAACAAGGCCGTGTGACGGTCCTCATCCCATTCTCCAATGTGAATCAAATGTAGTTTCAAACGCTCCAGGGGATCGCCAAAAGGCCAAACTTCCGGTTCGTTTTCGGGGCGGTATTTGGACGGATCATCAGAGGTAGAATGTCCGGATTTGCGGTAGGTGAAATGTTCAATCAGCGTCGCGCCGCCGCCTTGCCGCGCGCGTTCCGCCGCCCACTTTGTCGCCGCGTAGACCGCTAACACATCATTTCCGTCAACGCGAAGTGTCGCGAGGCCATAGCCCGTGCCGCGAGCCGCAAAGGTTTCGCCTTCACCCGCTGCGATGCCTTGGAAGGAGCTAATCGCCCATTGGTTATTGACGACATTGATGATGCAAGGCGCGCGATAAGTGGACGCGAAATTCAGCGCATAGTGAAAGTCGCCTTCCGCCGTCGCGCCCTCACCCGTAAAAACAGACGCGATCTCGTCGCTATTTTTATAGGCGCTCGCCATCGCCCAACCGACGCCCTGGATAAGCTGCGTCCCGAGATTGCCGGAGATCGAGAAGAAGCCGTGCTTTTTAAACGAATAGAGAACCGGAATGGATTTCCCGTCCAGCGGGTCGCCGGAATTGGACAGGCACTGGCACATCATTTCTTTCATGCTGGCCCCCCGATTGATCAAGATGCCCTGCTGACGGTAAGTCGGGAAGATCATATCTGTGTCTCGGAGGGCTAAAGCATGACCAACGGATACTGCCTCTTCTCCTGTCGACTTCATGTAAAAGCTCATCTTGCCTTGGCGCTGCATAGTGAACATTCGCTCATCCATAGCGCGCGTCATGGCAATATCGCGCAGAGCCTTTCGCAGCAGTTCAGGCGAGACATCCGGCACCCAATCGCCTTGCGTTTCGCCGTTAAAACGCATGACCCGAATGAGGGACGTTGCATGCGGCCGAGTCTCATCCGCGTCGCATAGCGGGTCCGGTCGGATCGGCGAATGTCCGGCCGGGACAGCGATGTGGGAGTAATCCGGCGTATCTCCGGGACGAAAGGGCGGTTCGGGCACGTAAAGACGCGACTTATTTGATCCGGACTGCTTTGCCATGTCACCCTCAAGGTTTTATAAAGCCATGATGTCAGGGCGAAAACCTGACAAATCACTCAGTTGCGATAATTTCTGCCCTCATACCTAATGTATATCAAATTATCATTGAAGAAATTTGCGGTAATGGTAGGAGGAATTTCCAATATTGCAGAATTTCGCGGTAAAAACCGCCATCAAATGAGAGATTTCGATATGGTTGGCAAAGCGAACGACAAACTCGATAATATCGATGCCAAAATTCTCCATCTGATTCAATCGGATGCCAGCCTTTCGGTTTCTGATATTTCGGAAGATGTCGGCCTGTCCTCCTCCCCCTGCTGGCGCCGTATCAAGCGTATGGAAGAGCTGGGCATTATCAAAGGCCGCGTGACATTGCTGGACCGCAAAACATTAGGTTTGGATTTTGAAGTCTTTGTTGCCGTCAAATTAGCCCTTCCCAATCGCACCAATATGGAAAAATTCGAGCAGGCCGTCTCTCGCATGCCGGAAGTCGTGCAATGCGCTGTCGTAACAGGAGCCGTCGATTTCATGCTGCGGATCGTCACGACCGACATGCATGCCTATGAGGCTTTTCTGCGTGAAGTCTTGTTGTCGATTGATCTGGTCAGCGATGTGCAAAGCCGAATAGTCATGCGCCAAAGTAAGGACACGACGGCGGTGCCGTTAAACCTGATTAGCAATGCGGTGCCGCGTTACTAAGCTGTAAATTGCGCCAAGCGCGCCTGTTTTTCCGCCGTTAGATTTAGGTCCAAATCAAACTCATTTTTTAAACCCGCTAAGGTTCTCGTTAATCCGGAAATAGGCTGGCTCAGAGTCTCACTTCCGCGATGAGTCAGCACCCCGCCATAGAAACTTGTGCGGCCTGCCTCAGTGAAGAGGCCAACGCCAATTCCGCGCCTGAAATATGAGTCCGGATTCGCCTCCGCCCAATAATTTCCAATTAGAATATCGGCCATATGTGCGGCCCGGGTTTCCACCGTATATTGATCGGACCATCCGCCGTCTTGGAACCGGCTAATGCGAAAGCCAAACTCTGCGTAGCGCACAATGCGAACACGCCCGTCGCCATCCTCGACTTCATACCCGTCTTGTATTTTCAGCGGCACCCGTGCGGCACGGCCGCCAAATCCGACATCTGAAATCCAATCCTGTCCGCCCAATGTGACACGGTTGACAAGATGCGTCCGGGGCGGTGTTCCAACAGGGTTTCGCAACCAGACACGACCCAATATAGGCACAGGTGAAAATCCGACCGCTGATAATAATGCGCCATATAGCATATTTAATTCGAAACAATATCCACCGCGTTTGCGGGTCACGATTTTTTCAAAAAGCGCGTCAGGTTCAAGATTAAGCGGGCGCCGCAAAAGAACATCAATATTCTCAAACGGGACATGTCGCATATGGGCGTCTTGCAAAAGGTGCAAGCCATCCAATGTGGGCTGTGGTTTAACCTCTAGCCTGATACGACGAATATATGCCTGGATGTCCATTGCAAAACTTTATGCGTGGAGCCGCATATTCGCAAGTTCAGCTAGGCTAAAAATCTTTCTTATATTTCAAAGTCAGGCTTTGCTCATTATCCGATTGAACGCGCGAGCGCAGCGACAGGTTCTTCCGAAGCTCCCAATCGAGAACTGCGCCCGTCGAATCCGGACCTGCACCCGTAAAGATTTGAAGATAGACATCTTTCGCCAAATAGCGTCCTCCGGAGAATGAGGCTTGGCCATCTTCCCCAACACCAATTGAAAGCTGCCCAACACCCAGCGCATCACGCAAACCGCCCATCAGGTCAAATCCGCCGCCTGCGCCGGAAAACTGAGCCAAAGCCCCGGCGAGCTGCGCCGCTTCAATTGTGGAAAGCTCCGTTACAGAGCGGCCAAAGAGCAAGGCCGAGAGGATTTCATCCTGCGGGCGTTCGGGTGTGGACGTCAGATCAATTTTCGGGTCCTCAACGGTACCGGTAATCTCGACAGACGCGCTGATATTTTGCGTATCTGTCTCGGCTTTCAAATTCACCTTAGCGTCAGCTAGAGAGCCACTAAATTCGATGCTCCCTTCGGTGAACTGTAATTCTTTGCCCGCAATACGGTAGCCGCCGCGGCGAACATTGGCCTCCCCGAAAAGCTCCGGTTCAGAGACTGTCCCCTTAAGAGCGACATCTAATTCCAACTCGACATCCAACCCGCGCGTGCGGACAAAAATATTTCGAGGCGCGCGAACGCGGAGGTCCAATTTTATCGGTGCGGATTCGACTTTTTTCTGAACCGCTATATCGCCCATACTGCCATTTATCTCTTCGACTTCGATCTCCACCACGGCGACGCGGCCCGCAACAAATTGTTTGACCTCGGCCTTTTTCACCGTGACATCGCCGCCCAATGTTGCGGCCTCTTTTTCGCTCTCAAAAAACAATGTGCCGGACACGGTGCCTTCATAGTCCTTGCGGTCAAGTGCGATGAATTTTTTCGCTTTAATATCCAGACGGCCAAGCGGAATCGCATATTCGCCAAGCTTGAAATTACCGCTGCCCTCTAACGTGCCCTTTTTACTATCGCGCACATAGACATCGGTGACATCAATCGTATCATTGGTGAAATTCGCCGTGAAGCGGCCATTGCGCAAACGCGTGCCAAGCTCCGGTAATTCATACCGTAGTTCTTTACCATTGGCTTGTCCCTCAATTCGCGGGCTGCCGAGCGTGCCGCCAACATCCAACCGAGCCTCCAACCGGCCTTCGGGCTCAGCTTCTTCCGCGGTCATCAGCGACAAAAGAGGTTTGGCGGACCCTTGGATATCAAGCCGCCCTTGCATGGGAGCCGTCATGTTTGGGCGTATCGCAATCAGGCTCTCACCGGGCATGATCGGCAAAGAGCCATTACCTTCAATCTTTAAATTGGCGCTGTCTTCTGCGCCCAAACGCCACCCAACAGATTGGGATTGAAGGTCGAGCGTCAGCGCTGTCGTGAAGCCTTCACCTTTTTTGAAGTCAAACCCCCGCCAATCCGTAACTTTAATGACACCTTGGCCTGAGAGCTGACCCGCCCCGCCATGCTTGGCATCCACATCTATTGAAACCCGGCCTCTTGTTTCGCCCAAATTGCCAGGCAGCGGCACGAGGTCAATAGGCAAATCGGCGGATTGGATTTTCAGCGTTTCTGCTCCCGCTTCGCTCGTATAATTCAGTGCGAAGGGTTTTCCGTTTAAGGTGAGAGGCGCAGCTAACCCGATCTTACCGGCTTGATATTCTAGGGCCACAGCCTCGCTATGTCCCAGTTGATAGCGCCCGTAATCGGCGTCAGGTTCAAGCACGAGGCGATAGGCATTATCCGGCGTGCGCGTCAGCGTCAGCGGCGTATCTAATCCGAATTCGCGCGTCAGCAAAGTCTCGCCTGTCCGCCCGTCCAACGACACCCCTCCCGTCAACGCCGCCAGCGTGCCCGCAGCATTTAATGACAGCGTCTCTATCGCGTAAGTCTTGTAAATTACATTTTTGGCATCGGCTTTCAGGGTGACGCCTTGCTCCCCGCTGATATTTGATAAGTCCAAGGTGGCGCGCGCATATCGGTCGCCCTCTTCGGGTAAATTTACAACGAGTTGACCCGTCGCAATATTATCTGGGTCCAGCGCCAGGTCACCGCCTACGCTTAAATTCGCCAGCATAAGGTCCAAATCATCAACGGCATATCCCGCTTCCGTAGAGGCCAAGCGCGCTTCCAAGTCCAGCGGTCCGTAAATCGTGTCTGCGGTTAATCTCACAGGACCTTTCGGCGCGGAGAGAAGCGCCGTCAATTCTGTCCGTAGCCGAATGTTTTCAAAATTTTGCCCCGCCAAAGTTGCGGCTTCCAACGTGCCGTCCAACCTTAGGGCCGGGTCCGCGCGCGGGCCTGTAATGGTCGCCGAAAACTGGCTGGGCGCTGTGATGTCGAGAGCGGCGACCGTGACGGGTCGGGACACCGCGATTTCTGCCGACAGGTCCAGCGTGTCCGTTATGCGGCCCTCTGCCGCCAACTTGAAACCATCTGATGAGACAAGCGAGTTGCGCAAACGCGCGCCGCCCTCAACCGGCGTCATATCGATGTCGAAATTTAAAACGTCGCCAATTAAGCCGCCCAGCGGTTCTGCAAAGGTGCTCTCCGGTCGAAACTCCCCGGCGGCGCTCACGGCCAAGTCGGATGTAGCGGTTCTTGAAGCAGAATAGCTAGTGTTAATTGCGCCTGGGGGAGCCGTGCCTATGGCTTTTAAATTGGCCTGAACCCGGCCGTTCAAATCCAGTTGCGACGTATCAAATGCGAGGCGGCCTTTGGCGGTTGTTATATTTCCACCTGACGACAAGCTAGCATCCAGCTCGGTAACTTGCTCTGTTTCGGGATTAAACAGGCCCTTCAATTTTAATACCGCATCCGGGCCAAGCTCCAGCGGTAGCTCTGCAGTCGTTACCGGCGCAACAGCGCGCAAGTTTGTAACCAAGCGATAGGCTTTCCCGACGGGGGACACCGAAATCGGCCCTATCAGACGGTCCGCGCGGCCATAAGGGCTGTTGACATTTGTGACATTTATATCTGCGCGGCCGAAAATAATATCGCCCATTTGCACGCGCCCTTTGGCGGACCCTGCGCCTAATGTATAACCTTCGGGCAAAGGCAGAATTGCGCCGAGAGTTTTGGAACTAACATTGAAATCCACGGCTGAGGGCAGACCTCCGGCTTCAGGCAATTCCCCCGAAACATAGGCCTTCACATTTACGGATGTGGCGGAGGCGGTAAAGGCTTGCGGCGTGACCGTTCTGTTGAGATTAGCCGTGACGTTCAAGGTCTCTCCCATAAACCGGCGACTTGCGTCGAAAATCCTCCAATCATTCGTATTTAATTCGGCTTCGACATTGGCTGCCTCCTGAGACCAGTTTATGTTGGTATCAATCGCGCGTGCCTCTCCAAATGTTATCACCGCATTGCCGGCGCCTGTGTCAATGGTGCCGTTAACCGCGCCCTGCCCCGAAACCGTTCGGCCCACTGGCGCTCTGAGAAGTGTCGCAATTGTGCCGCCGGGTTGACCGTAAATCTCAAATGCGCCTGTCATGTCGCCATTCGGCGCGCGCTTAAAATCCAAGCTTATTTCATCGCCGGCCGCATCTGTACGAATTGCGTTTAAAACGGCCTCCACTGCGCCGCCCTCAAGCAATCCACCCTGCGCGTCAACTTCAAGGATCGCGGCCTGCCCCAGGATTGCCTCGCCCAAAACCAAGGCCGAAATATCAGCATCATTAAACTGCGCAGTAAAAGGCTCACCGGCCTCAGCCTCCTCCAGCACAGGCGTTCGCAGAACTTCCAATCGGGCGATGTCCAAATCTTCAACAACCAAATGGCGATTGCGGAGAGGCCAAGGCGACCAATCAAATTTAATATCCGAAGCTGTGAGCCAAAGGCCCTCCCGGTCATAAACCCGCAATCCTTTAAGCGTGATAACGTCAAGCGGGTCACCCGAAAGCCCGTCAATTTCGACACGTTTAATCGGACCCAGTTGACGGTTTTCAATTTGGCTTTCCAAAAAGTTAGACCCGCCATCCGTCGTAATCCACCATCGCAGGCCCAGCACAAGCAAGGCTAAAACAAAAAGCAGCAGAACGAGCCCAATAAATATACGGCGCACCCAATGCGGTTTCTTTTCTTTCTTTACTTCTGACATCTAAAAGGCCTGCCCGATAGATATGTAAATTTGGAAATCCGCATCACCCGATTGCGGGTTTAGCGGAATGGCGATGTCAGCGCGGAAAGGCGCGAAGTTTGTGTAATAACGAACGCCGACCCCGGCCCCGACTCGGACATCATCCAAGCCCGACACTTGCGGACGGGAGACTGTGCCCGCATCGACAAAGCCGACATAGCCAATCGGGCCGTCGCCTTTATAACGGACCTCGGCGCTACCCTCGAGCAAGGTGCGGCCGCCAATTAATTCTGTGAGTGTATCAGGGTCCCCATCTGCATTAATGAAATTTGTGACCTCGCGCGGTGAAATGGACTGATAGGCATAGCCCCGAACGGAGCCGCCGCCCCCGGCATAGAAGCGGCGGTTTTGCGGGACCGTTTCAAAGTCTTTTGACAAAATCGTACCTGTACCCACCCGTCCGGCCAAAACAAATTTATCTGAAACGCACTTATAGGTCGACGCATCCAAAGTGAGTGTTGTGAAGGTTCCGGACTCATCACCAAAGTTATATGTCGGGATGACAGAACCTTCTATGTTGAAACCTTTTACAGGGTTCAGCAGACTGTCACGGGTATCCAAAACCGCGCGGGCCAAGCCTTCGACCAGATAGGCGGTTGTGTCAACGCCCTCCTGATCGAACTTCGACGCTTCTAATCCGAGGCCCACGCCAACTCTGAATTTCCGCGAGAATTTTTGCGTGACGAGCGTGTTTGCGAGAACCCTTTCGCCGTCAAAAGCCTCCGTGTCCAATATGGCAGCATCTGCGGACAAATCCCATTCGCGATCTTCGCGCCAGGCGTAAGGCACGTTATAGGCAACACCGGCGCCAATCTCATTTGTTTTGAGCCGAGCGTTCATTGTCAGTGTTTGCGCGAACCCAATAAAGTTACGCCTTTCATAAATCACGTCCAAACCGGAGCCGTCCGACGTAGAGTAGCCGACCTCTGCGGAGACCGTGTTGATCGCGCCCTGCTCCACATTTAAAATGACATTACGCGTAATCGTGCCATCCGCATTTTCAACGCCGCCATCCGCGAGGGTCGCAGTCGCGCTGTCAAAGACACCCGTGCCGATCACGCGCGACGCCAAGCGGTTTATCTTTTTTGCGCTATACATTTCGCCGCTCTCAAACGGAGCAATCATTTTAGGGAAGCCCTTGGTCAGATAAGCGGAGCCTGTCTGCTCTATTTCTCCGAAACGTGTGCGGCGCTCCGTTGCAAGATTATAGGTCACGTTCATCTTTTTTGTGGCATGATCAACAACGGCTTTACGGGGCAGCGCTTTCGCATCGGGATAGCCTTCCGATTGTAATTTATTCACCAGCCTTAATTCTGTCGCCACCACCCGGGCCGCCTCTGCCATGTCGCCGGACTTAATCTCTATTGCATCTTTTATCACGGCAGGATCAACGGGAGGACCATCTTCATAAGTAACGTCCAAATTCCCGTAAGTGAACTGCTTGCCCGTTTTGATATACAGGACGGCTTGCGGTGGGCGGCGCACGGCGTCATCCGTATCGTCATTAACTGCGCGGGCTTCGGATTTTGTTTCTATAACTTCGGCGCGAATGTCTGCCTCATAATAGCCAAGGCTTCGCATCACCGAGCGGCTGGATTTGGCTGCGGCCTCCACGCGGCGCCGCGCCTGAGCCAAGCTTCGCGCGGGAGCGTCCACCTCGCCGAGCACGGATCGCAAGAGGTCCTCCTCCGTCTCGCTCATATCACTTTCAATAATGACAATCGGGTCTGCCGCGTAAGTAAAGCTCGCAATCAAGCTTAGAGGCAGGCTCAGAAACAGGCCCGCCAAAAAGGAATGTCGCAAGAATATTGCCATAGTTGTAAGTCGAGTCTCCGGTCCTATGACAATTAACGGGTATAGAAGCTTAGGGTTCCAAGCCCTAGACCTAATGTCAGCGCTGTCTTACTCTGGCCTCAGATGGGGTGAAATTCGCACCGAGGGGAAGATACATGACAATCAATATTGGCGATACATTAACGCGCCGTACCAAACGCATGCCAAACCGCGAGGCCTTGGTCGAGACGGATAGCGGACGGCGCTTCACCTATGCACAAATTAATGCGCGAACCAACCGAGTGGCCAATGCGCTCATCGATTTGGGCGTTGCGGCCGGGGACCGAATTGGCATCTTGCTGATGAACGGCTCGGAGTTTGTTGAGACCTTTTTCGCGACGGCTAAAATCGGCGCAACACTTGTCCCGTTAAACTGGCGGCTAACCCCGGATGAGCTCGAATTTATTCTTAAAGATAGCGGAACGACGACTTTAGTGTTCGGACCTGAATTTGCCGGACAAGTCACAGAGATTCAATCGCGCGGGGGCAAAACAGATCTCAAACGCTATATCCAACTGGGCGGCGAGACAGCGGCGTTTGCAAAGGATTTTGAAAATTTTACAGAGTCGCAGCCCGAGACTGAACCAGCGCTGGCAGGCGGCGATGATGATCTTCTTTTTATCATGTACACCTCCGGCACGACGGGCCTGCCGAAAGGGGTCATGCAGTCTCACCGAACCGTGTTCGCGGCCATTACAAATATGATGGCGACGAATGAAGCCGGTATTGGCGAGACGACGCTGCTCTCCCTGCCGCTCTTCCATGTCGGCGCGCTGGCCCCCGCGTTTCAGAGCATTTACTCCGCCGCGCGGCTCGTCATCACTCGCGGTTTCGATCCGGTCAAAAGCTGGGAGATTATCCGCGATGAGAAAATCACCAGCACCCTTCTCGTCCCTGCCATGCTGCAAGCGATGAAAACCGTTTTCAATCCGTCCAAACATGATGCCTCATCCATGCGCTCTATGGTGTCCGGCGCAGCCCCCGTCCCCGTCTCTATGATCGAAGCTTTCGCGGAGATGGGCATTGAGATCAATCAGGTCTACGGCATGACGGAGACCTGCGGGCCGGGCTGCCTCATCTTGGGTGAAGACGCGGCGGCGCGTCCGGGCTCTTGCGGCAAAGGCTATTTCTACACAGACGTCCGTATCACTGCTCCGGACGGCAGTGAATGCCCACCGGGCGTTTCGGGCGAAGTTTGCATGCGCGCGCCCAATAATATGGTCGGCTATTGGAACCGCCCGGAAGCCACCGCCGAGGCTTTGGTCGATGGTTGGCTGCATAGTGGCGATGTTGGCGTGGCCGACGCAGAAGGCTTTGTGACCATCGTTGAACGATTGAAAGACATGCTGATATCGGGCGGAGAGAATGTTTACCCGGCTGAAATTGAGAATGTCTTGCTATCACATGCGGGCGTTGCGGATGCTGCCGTCATCGGAATCCCGTCCGAAAAATGGGGCGAAAGTGCCATGGCGGTTATCGTACGCGCGCCCGATAGCGATGTGTCGGAAGATGATTTGATTGCTCTCTCCAAAGCCAAGCTGGCCGGATTTAAATGCATCAAGCGCGTCAAATTCACAGACATCATCCCGCGTAATGCGTCAGGTAAAATTCTAAAGCGTGCATTACGGGATAGATATTCAGATATCACCGCACCTGAATAGTTAGACACAACAAAGCCCGGTCTCGTACAATTCGCTAATTCGCGAAATGCAAGAGACCGGGCTTTGTTTTAGTTTACAGCCCGGTTTAGCGAATACGCTTCCGGCTAGTCGGTTGCGGGCCAAGCGCTTTCGTATTGGAGCTCGCGCCGCGGCGACGGGACGGTTGGTAAGCGACCCGGCTATGGGCGACACAATAAGGCTCTTCGGGGTCGGTCTTGCGGCCACAGAACCGGAAATTATCCGCGCCCGGATCGCCGATTGGCCACTTACACATGTGGTCTGTAATTGTGAGGATTGTCGCAAACGTCCCATCAGCCAGCAGCCGCGCCTCTAGCGGTGGAGGCGGCGGTGTTGGCGCTTTGGCAATCACATTCGGGGTGCGCGGCGCGGAAGGTGTGCGCGCGGGTTTTGGTTTTCGTTTGGCCGACGCACTAGCACGCGCGCCGCTGCTGGCGGCCGTTTTTCGCGCGGCGGCTTTACGCGCAGGTGAAGACGGCTTCGCCCGTCCGGAGAGACCCAGCCGATGAACTTTGCCGATCACGGCATTACGAGTGACGCCGCCCAACTGCTTGGCGATTTGTGAGGCGGATAAACCGTCGGCCCATAATTTCGTCAATGTTGCAACGCGGTCTTCAGTCCAAGCCATGTTATACCTCTTTATTTTTCGTGCGGGGCAAAGCCTGAAACCCGTCCCGCCTGTATGTTATTTCACGGGAAGCCAATTATCGCTTCCGACACCACATATCGTAAAGCGCGACGCCCTCTCCACAAGATGAAGTAGCGGGTTCTCCACAGCTAATGGCGGCGCGCGATTCGATTAGCTGTGGAGAAGTTTGCCGGGCCCGCGCAAAACTTGCTCGGTTTTGAGAAATTGCATAGGGTCCATCATGATCTCACGTTTACTCTGCCTTTTATCCTTCTTCCTTATCATTTCAGGTGCAGCCCTTGCGAAAGATGCCCCTGAGATAAAATTACGCGGCGATAACGAACTTGGCGATTATGTGACGGAAGGTCTGGTCGTCGAGCATTTGGGTTTGATCGTCGATGTTCGGTCCGGACTGGCGCAAGTGTCGATGACCGCGACCCTACGCAATGAGACGGATGAAGATACCGAAGCGCGCTTTAGCTATCCTCTCCCGAATGGCGCGGTCATCAATGGCTACGCCTTGGATATCGGCGGCACGCTGGTCGACGGCGTGCTAATGCCAAAGGAACGCGCAGAGACACTTTATACAGACCGTGTCACGGCGTCGGTCGATCCGGGCATTGCGGCGCGCACGGTGGATAACCGGTATCAAACGCGAATTTACCCGATCGCTGCGGACGGCGGAACCCGCCAGATCCAATTGGACTTTGCCGTTCCCGTTCCCGTCTCGGGCTTGCGTCTGCCCTTTTCCCAAAGCCAGGCCGTTGAACATGTCACCATCGAAATTACGGGTGACGGGGCGGACGAGGCCCGCTCGCCGATTGACGATGCGGAAGCCCGTGACGTCAAATTATCGGGCGATGTTTTCATTCCCGCCGCCGCCGGCAAGGCATCGCTTAGCACCCATTCTGGGCAAAGGTTTTTGACCCTCCCACTCGCCGCGCAGACCGGTGCCGTCGTCGAAGAGATTTCATCCGTCGCCGTTATTTGGGACACATCTTTTTCACGCGACGCCGGCGAGCAGGCCGCAGAACGTCGTTTCATCGGCAATGTCCTCAGCCGCCTTGCACCGCAAAGACAGAGCCTCATCTACGGCGCGGATAAAATTGACCTTGCGAACAGCTTTGAAACGCCCTCGCAATTAGAAGTCGCGCTGGGCCGTATCACCTATGACGGCGCAACGAATCTATCTGCGCTTTTGGATGCAGACGTGCTATCCCGCCGTGATATTCGGTCGGATATCTGCCTCGTCATCACAGATGGACATTCAACATTAGGCGCAAGCGGATTGCCGAACTTACCGTGCCGCGTTTTCACGTTTAGCGCGGATAAAAACCCCAACACCGACTGGCTGGCACTTATCGCCGCGCGAAATGCGGGCATGAATTTGTCAGGGCTTAGTGCGAGCGAGGCAGCGCGCCGGATGACGACAGGCGGCGGCCCTCAGCTCGCGGCTGGCCAGACAGGCGAAATTGTCAGCGTAGGCGAGCGGCAATGGTTGATCCTCCCCGTTGAGGCGGACGCACGCACTTTCGGCGTAAGGTTCAAAACCGGCACGACGCGGCTCAGTCTGCGCACCTTAAAATCCAAAGCCCACCCTGCGGCTGGTTCAATCTGGGGCCAAAGGCGGATTGCCGAATTACAGACACGCGGCGCGCAAGGATTTGACGCGGTCGTGGACGCGTCCCGCCGTTGGAATGTGCAGACGAAGGAAACGGCCTTCTTGGTCCTCGAAGACTCGCAGGATTATATTGAGGCTCAAATCGATCCGCCTCGGAGTTTTCCTGCGGAGCTCATGTCCGACTATAAAGAAGAGCTTGCAGAGGCTCGAGAGGAAGAAGCGGAAGAGTTGGCGGAACATTTGGACAATTTGCGCGACGACTGGGAAGACCAGATTGAGTGGTGGGAAACGGATTGGAGCGCATCTGATGATGAAGACAAGGACGCTAAATTTGCTCCCTCACCCCCTGCTGTGATGCCTGCGCCGCTGCCAAATGCAGATTACACGTGCTGGGATGGAACATCCGTTTTCGATGTCGCCCAATGCCCGGGTCAACCCGCTATGATCTTGGAAGCCCCAGCTTCCGCTCCCATGCAAAACTTCATGGGCAGCGAAACTCAGGGCGATTGCGACGATTGTGATTACGTCATCGTCACGGGTGCGCGCCGAGTTAACCCGGCAGGCGAACTCCCGGCGGAGATAAAAATTGAGACCCGCGCTTGGTCACCGGACCGTCCGTTCCTGACGGCTTTGAAAGGCCTCGACCCCGAGGCCTTCGAATCCGAATATTTTCAGCAACGCAAAGACTATGGCGACCGCCCGTCTTTCTATCTCGAAGTTGCTGACCAGCTCTACCGCGATGGAAAAACCGACCGGGCCGCGCCCATGGCGAAGACTGCTTTGGACCTGAGGAGCGCGACCCCCATAACGCGCAATAATGTTGCGGATCGTCTTCTCATGTATGGCCAAACGCAGGACGCCATCGCGCTTTACCGCGATGTCTTGCCGAGCTCACAGGATAGGCCGCAGCCTTACTATAATCTTGCCCTGGCGCTCATCCAAGCGGGGGACAACGGCAGAGGGACCGTCCGCGAGACCTTTTACCGAGAAGCCTTTGAGCACCTCATCCATGTGATCAACTCACCGTGGGAAGATGATTATGAAGGCATCCACCTGATCGCGCTGCAGGACTTGAACCGCAGCTTGGCGCGCCTGCCAAAACGCACCCGCAGAAAATTCGAAAAGGAGCTTGGCTTGGACAAGCTGTTTTACAAAAACCTACCCGTCGATATTCGTATCCTGATTGATTGGACGGCCAATGATGCAGACCTAGATATTCACGTCATTGAGCGCGTCGGGGCCGATGATGAGGAAACAGCCTATTTCAGCAATCCCGCGACAGAGCGCGGCGGCCGCGTCAGCAATGATATGACGGAAGGCTACGGCCCTGAAGAATATACGATCCGCCGCGCGCCAAATGGGCTCTACCGCGTGGAGTCAGATTATTTCCGGCAAGATGCCTATACGGAAGACGGCGCATTAAAGTTGCGTGCGCGGCTCTGGCGCAATTATGGGCGCAAAACCGAGACCTATCAAACCGTCATTATCGAAATGCTGGAAGAAAAAGAAGACGCTTATATCTTAGGCGAAATTCAGGTTGGGCCAAAAACTGACACGCCTGTTGCCGCGGGCGATGAGACGGAATAAGCCCGCCCTATGTCTGAACAATCTGCGCTAAATCTTCCTGCTCGCCCGCCCCAAGCTCGCCAATATGGCGTGCTGAATTGGATGGGTCTGCGCACGCTTTATGTGAAAGAGGTCAAACGCTTTTGGAAGGTCGCGCCCCAAACGGTGCTGGCCCCGATTATTTCCAACCTGCTGTTCATGACAGTCTTCGTTCTCGCCTTTGCCCAAACACGCGGGATTGGCGAAGGCACAGCGACGGATAATTTCGTTGTCTTCCTCGCCCCCGGTTTGGTGATGCTCGGCATATTGAACAATGCCTCTTCTAATTCCTCCTCCTCCATCATGACCGGGAAAATGATGGGGTCGATCAATGATGTATTGATGACGCCGCTCTCTTATATTGAACTCGCCCTTGGTTATATCGGCGGGGCGGCCACGCGGGGCATCTTAGTCGCTGTCGTAACCGGGATTGCGCTGTCCATATTCTTTACACCGCTCTGGCCTTTAAAGTTATGGGCCGTGCTGTATTTTGGATTATCGGCCGCGGTGATGTTAGGGATGATAGGAATTTTATCCGGCGTCTGGGCCGAGAAATTTGACCAGCTGGCCGTCGTCAATCAATTCATTATTCTGCCGCTCTCATATCTGTCAGGCACATTTTACCACATCGATATCTTGCCGCCGCTCTTTTATAAAATCAGCCTGTGCAACCCGCTCTTTTATCTCATTGACGGATTTCGTTACGGCTTCCTCGGCGAGAGCGACGGCAATGTGATGATAGGCGTTGTCCTGACGGCGGTCATAAATTTGGTCCTATTCGCCATCGTGCTGACCGTGCTCAAAAAAGGCTGGCGGATTAAAAGCTAATTTCACCCCACCAAAAGGAAAACCAATGTTCAGCCATCTTATGATTGGGGCCAATGATGTCCCGACCTCGAAAGCCTTTTATGACGCTGCCTTGGGCGCGCTGGGCGTCAGAGAAGGGCGCGTCGATCCCAAAGGCCGCGCCATGTATAGGCACGGCGATAACATCTTCATGCTGACCCAGCCGATCAACGGAAAAGACGCGTTCGGCGCAAATGGCGGGACAATTGGTTTTGCCGCCAGCACGCCCGAAGAAGCAAATGCTTTCCACAAAGCAGGCCTCGCCAATGGCGGCACCGCGATTGAAGACGCACCGGGGTGGCGCGAAAGCAATGGCATGAAGCTATATCTGGCTTATCTGTCAGACCCGTCCGGCAATAAAATCTGCGCGATGTGCCGCGGGTAGGCAAGGCAGACAATCGATAAAGTCGATTGATAAGACAATGGAACGGCGCCGCCGTTTCAGCACAATCCTGCTATCATTGCTTATTGGATTGCCCTCTTTCCACACCTCTCGGCGAGACAGGCGATGGATACATCAGATTTGCTTTAAAATTCTGTAGAAGTGTAAAACTGACTTTAACATCTCATGTGTATTGAACGGCATGGGCTTTTTATACGCACTCATTGTAATTTTCCTTGCCGTTCTGGCTATCATTTTCCTGTTGACCCCCGGCCTGGAGGCAGACAAGGAAGTCTTCAATGCCAGGGTCAACCAGATATGGTACGCCGTAAACATCTGTAGAACGGCCGGGCTCGGGTCTCCCGCCTTACAATTGCGACACCCCAAACGAGACACATTATTGAAAGTTGACTTTCCCCGATGCAGATCGGGTTATCGTGTCCCTTCCGCTCATTCGGATCGAACAACAAGAGGCGAAATCCGCGTTTATTGAGTTGCTCTCATAGCGAAAGTTAGAGATCACCGAGTCAATTTATGCAGACAGATATCCCGTCTTGAGTGTCACACTTGACCGAAAAGACGAGACCCTGGGTCACACGATTGGCTCGCTTTACCGAGACATTTTCAAGGCGCGTTCGAACTATAAAGTCACTCTATTTATCTGGACCCTTCGATCCGATACGAACCCCTTAAATCTTATATTTAATCACAAGTTTAAACCTGAGCCGGACGCCAAATTTATCGCGTCAAGCGCGAGGTTTCAGGGGAAATCCGTAATTCGCATTCAAATGGAACGCATTGTAACGGCTGCTAGCCTCCTGCTTTATCCGGCGCTGATGATTTTGTCCTACGAGGGTAAGGGCGCGACGGGCATGTGTTGGGCGGGGTTGGCCTTTTACAGTTTCTTTTTCATCTACCGAAAACTTTACAAGCGACAGTTAATTTCAGATGCGCAGGTTTGGGTGAATTTTTTATATGCGGCCGCATTTGCGGTCGTGTTGGGCACTGAAGACCTAGGTATTTTACAGTCCATCCCCTCTCTTATGGGACTCATCACATTTCTGATAAATCTCATGCTCGCGCTAAATATTTTCGAACCCCGCAATGCAAATGAAATCCAAGGTAAAAAAGCGGACCCCGAAAGGTTTAGGCTTTTAGTCTCCTTTTGGGCTTTGGGTGGGCTGATGTTGTTCGCCGCAAATGAATGGGCTCGACGCACGTTCAGTCTTGAGGAATGGGTGTGGTTCTTTGCATTTGTGCGTATTGAGTTGATGCTCGCCATGATGATAATTTTCGTCCCCACATTTTTACTATTTTTGACAATGAAAGAGAAAGCAAAAGAGGGCTAAACATTTGGGGTTTCCGCGTTTCGCGGCGTCGCAAGCTGGGTTAGTTTTGTTTATTTTCAACGTCTTATAAAGAACTCAAAAAAACTCCATCCGCACCTTCCCCATTTTGCCGCATATTAGATGGGTTCTTTCGGACATAGGACAGGTTAGCGCTTTCTGACTGGTCTGGGAGACAGTGTGCCTAGAAGCGTCTTTTTAGCAGGAGGTGTGGAGGGGCTGAGTTTCCGTGTGCCAGACCGACTGGAACGTTGGCAGTCAAGTATGGCCGGAGCTTAGAAAATCACTGCCGCAGGGCTTTGTTGATTGAGATATAAATCAATCAACGAGGAGCGGAATGGGCTTTACGGCCCAATCCGCTTTGGTTTCCGCGTAAAACACTACTTCTATTCGGTCTCCGTCGTGGGGTCCGACCCTGCGGGCGGTCCTAACCTCCCAAAGACAACCACCTGGCAGCCCTAGTTGAAAATATGTTTTCAACCGGATGGGCTGTGAACAATAGCGCTTGCCTTGCGCTTTAACCCTCATATGTTGCGGCTTTACCGCCGCGTTGATGCGATTGCGCAGACCGGCGGATTGAGTCATTTGCCAAGGAAAATAAAATGGCCAAGGGAAACCACCTTTTCGATTGTTATAACCCGCCCGCGATTACGTTTGAGCGCGGCGAAGGCGCGTATCTTTACACGGATACAGGCGAGAAATATTTGGACTTCATCGCGGGCATTGCCGTGAACGCATTGGGTCATGCGCCCAAAGAGGTTGGCGACGCCATCAAGGACCAGCTGGATAAGGTTTGGCATCTCTCCAACCTGTTCCGCGTCCCCGGGCAAGAGGTTCTCGCCAAGAAATATTGCGAGGCTTTGCCGTGGGCCGAGAAAGTTTTTTTCCAAAACTCCGGCACAGAGAGCTTAGAACTCGCGATGAAATGCGCGCGGCGCTATCATTTCGGCGAAGGCCAGCCTGAGCGCTATGAAATTATCGCCTTTAAAGGCGCGTTTCATGGCCGGACATTTGCCGCCGTCAACGCGGCAGGTAACCCAAAATATTTGGAAGGCTTTGGCCCGGCCCTGCCCGGTTTCACCCATTTGGAATTTGGCGATCATGAGGCGTTGAAAGCGGCGATCTCTGATAAGACGGCGGCCATCCTCGTCGAGCCTGTTCAGGGCGAAGGCGGCGTACGGGCTTTGCCGCCGGAATGTCTGCGCGGATTGCGCGATATGTGCGACGAGCACGGTATCTTGCTGATTTATGATGAGGTCCAATGCGGCGCATCGCGGACGGGTCAGATCTTTGCCCACCAGTGGGTAGACGGCGGCCATCCGGATATTATGGCGGTTGCCAAAGGCGTCGGCGGCGGCTTCCCGCTTGGCGCGGTTATCACAACGGCAGCGGCGGCACAGCATATGGTGCCCGGCACCCACGGCACGACATATGGCGGCAACCCTGTCGCCATGGCGGCGGGCAATGCGGTGTTTGATAAAATCTCTGATCCAGAGTTTTTGCAACATGTTCGAGATATATCCAACGCCTTCCGTCAATCCCTCGAAGGCCTCAAAGATGAGTTCCCGGATATAGTTTTGGAGGTCCGCGGCAAGGGTCTCCTGCTCGGCTTGAAACTCGTAGATCACGTCAATAATCGCGACTTACGCATGGCTGTTCAGGCACGGAAATTACTCGTCGGGACAGCGGGCGATAATGTGCTTCGCATGGCCCCGCCGCTGATTATTGGCGAGACGGAAGCGCGAGAGGCGCTGGAGATTATTCGCTCAGCTTTGTCTGAGATGAAATCAGCCTAACATATCGGCGACGACTTCGCCTTCCCATAAAACTTCGGATGGGCCGCAAAGTTCGGCCCATTTCATCCGCAAGACGCCGAAGCTTTCTGTGGGGACAACATTTTCGGCGGCGGTTTTGACGGCCTTAGAGGGCCATTGCGCATAAGCGTAAAATGCGCCGTCATCGGCATAATGCAAGCGCGAGCCGAGCGCGCCGCAGCTATCGCGGAAAAAATCCGTCAGCGCCGACCAGACCTCAATAAATTGACGGCGGGTTTCGGAATTATTGGAGAGCAAAGTAAATTTATATGAGACGCAATACATCTAATTCTCCAAATTCCCTTGGCATCGTTTCTGCTCAAAATCATATTCAAACCCGGCGTCCAGACATTTATCGACCTTCGCATTAGAAACAAAATGCTGAAACGAAGCGCCGGCTATCAGGACAATCATCAAAACAAAATAAAGGAGATATTTCTGCTTGCGATCCCGGTTCATGACGCAGGCCTCATTAACTCGCTTCCATCTGTGCGAGACGGGACGCTTGGTCTTCGGAAATCAAGGCGTCAATGACATCTGACAGCGCGTCGCCCGCCACGATTTTATCGAGATTATAAAGTGTCAAATTAATGCGGTGGTCGGTGACGCGCCCTTGCGGATAATTATAGGTGCGAATGCGCTCACTCCGATCGCCGCTGCCGATTTGCCCCGCCCGCTCCTCGGCACGGTCTGCATCTACGCGCTGCTTTTCCATGTCATAAAGCTTCATCTTGAGCAGCCGTTCGGCATTGGCGCGGTTCATATGCTGAGACTTCGCATCGCAGACAACAACCACGCCCGTCGGAACGTGGGTCATGCGCACAGCGGAATCGGTCTTGTTAACATGCTGGCCACCTGCACCTGACGCGCGCATGGTGTCGACGCGCACATCGCCCATAGAAAAGCCGATGTCGATATCTTCGGGCTCGGGCAGGACGGCGACCGTCGCGGCAGAGGTATGGATGCGGCCTTGAGTTTCCGTAACAGGCACGCGCTGCACGCGGTGAACACCGGATTCGAATTTCATCATGCCGTAAGCGCCCGCCCCGGAAATGGACGCCACGATTTCTTTATAGCCGCCCATATCGGCCTCAGAATCATTTTCGATCTCAACTTTCCAGCCTTGCAGCGAGGCATAACGGGAATACATGGCAAATAGATCGCCGGCGAAAATTGCCGCCTCATCGCCGCCTGTCCCCGCGCGGATTTCGAGCACGATTGAGGCGTTGTCATCTTTGTCCTTGGGCAGCAGCAGCAAAGAGACTTCTTTCTCCAGCGCGGGCAGGCTATCTTTCAAGGTTTGGATTTCTTCCTTCGCCATAGGCCCCATTTCTGGATCATCCAACATGGCTTCCAAATCTGCCATCTCCGACCGAACATCCATGAGCTTTGTTACGCCTTCAGCGATCGGGCGCAGCTCGGCGTAATCTTTGCCCAGCTGGACAATTTCGTCCGTGTCGCTCGTCGCACTCATGCGAGCGGTGATCTGGTCGAAGCGATCTACGACTTGGGAGAGTTTGCTATCAGGAATATGCATGAGCGCGGCTTATGTCAGTCTAATGAGAGGGTCAAACCCGCAAATAGGGTGCGCGGGCGTCCGGGGAAATAACGCTCATTGCCAAAGGCGAAATCCGCGCGGTCCGCGTAACGGGCATCAAACAGATTATCGACGCGCAGCGAGGCCTGTAGGTTACGGCTTAAATCAACCCGCCCGCCAAGGGTAAAAATATCATGGCCAGGATAGGTCTGGGTATTACCGGGATCCGTAAAATAGGAGCCGACATGCGTCCAGCGCAGATAGGCACCGAATTTTCCGGCCTCATACCGCAGTGCAAGATTACCCAGCGTGTCCGGCGCGGTATCGACGCGGTCACCCTTGGAGATATTATTGGCGGCGCTCCCGATGGTTTCGGTAAAATCATAGGTGTGACGGGTCAAAGTGCCTGCGCCCGTTAGAGAAAACCGTGGCCCTAGCTTTTGATCAAAACTCGCCTCAATGCCTTCATGACGGGTTTTTCCATTCACGACATTGAACCCGTTCGCATTGCGGAAGAAGAAATTATCCTTCCACATCGTGAAGACCGTGACTTCAAATTCGCTTCCAAAGGCGGACGTCTTCCGCAGGCCGACCTCGAAACTGTCGAGCGTCTCGACATCCGCCTGACCCGGCACTTGGTTGAGTTGCGCGGAATAAAGGTCGGACGTTTGCGGCGCGCGGGACCCGCGCGCTGCGCGAGCAAAGAGAGTAACCCTGTCTAGCTCATATGTAAGGCCGAGTTTGGGCGTCAGGGTAAAATAGTGATCCTTGCGGTCAGCGGCGCGAATGAAGCGTCCCGATTGCCCGTCAGAAGCACGATTATCATATGCATAGGAAGTATATTCGCCCCGCGCGCCAAAATGCAGTGTCGCGCGAGGATTCAGCTCAAAATCTTTCGTTGCAAAGGCAGCCAAGACGAGCGCACCAACCTTATAGTCAAAATGCAAACCTTGGACAAAACTGAATCGGTTTGGGTTTTCTTGAAACTCATATTGAAAGCCGGAAGTATATTCCGCATCGATGCCGAGGCTCCATGAATTATCATCATCATAAAGGCCGGATTTAAAACCAAAACTCGTATGACCATTTTTATCCAAAGCCTGCCCCGGCACAAAATGGCGAAGGAATCTCTGCTGCGTGCGGCGGGCATAGGGCTGAAGAATCAGTGTCCCGTAATTCGTATACCGCGTAGCTTTGACTTGAGCGCGCAGAGCCTGCGTATCGCGAAAGGCTTCGGGGTTCGGATTGGTCTTGATGAGGTTTCGGTCGCGGTAAGCATTATCGCCCTGGATAAAACCCGCTGTCTCTTGATTTAAATTATTGAGCGCCACGAGACCGTGAATCTCCCAATCTCCAAAATCGACAAGATGTTGAACCGTCAGTTTTTGTTGATCAAATCCGCTCTCATCGCGAAAACCGCTATCGTGGCTGAGATCAGCCGAAAGCGTTAAATCATTAGATATGTCTGCCACCAATGACGCGTTGGAATATCCTCGAGAGCTCGCCTGAACGCGAATTCTATCTCTGCCACTCCCCGGATCGGACAAGACCGTATTCATAAGTCCATGAACAGCATTGGAGCCATAATCAGCGGGACCCGGCCCTTTAAAAACTTCAATCCGTGCCGCGATCTCCGTCGGGGCTTCCAGCAGACCGTTCACATTCGCAAATCCCGCCGCCCGCAACGGGACTCCATCCAGTGTGTAGAGAAAACTCCCCGCCCCCGCCCCGCCCGTTAGCACGGGAGATCGTATGGCTGTTAGATGTTCTTGTCCGGAGCCGCGGTGGATATTGACGCCCGCAATAGCGTTGAGAAATTCCGCAGGATGAGCGAAAGTTAGACCCTCAATTGAGGTCGGTATAATGACATCAATGATCTCCGGTTGACTGTCAGTTTTTTGGCGGACGCCTTTGGCAATAACATAATCTGTCAGGTCACTGGTTGAGACAAGTGTGACCTCATCGTCCTGAAACTCTAAGGTATCTTGCGCGAGGGCCGATACAGTCGGCCCGAGCAAGGCTGCGCTTACGAGCCAAAATAATTTCATTTGAGAGCCTCAGGACTTGGACGGCTTGGGTTCGGAAGAAGCCTTTGACTGCACTTGAAGCGGAACATTCTGGCTGACGATGTTCAAATCGCGTTGCGGGAACGGGATGGAGATCCCCGCTTCTTCCAGAGCCTTATTAATTTCCGTGTGAATGACATGGATCATAGGAACGCGGTCGTCGAAAGAGTTGAGATGCACCCGGACTTGAAAATCCAAAGAGCTGTCACCAAAGCCCATAAAGAACACATTTGGCGGCGGCGTTGATAACACCTTGGGCAGTTCCTTGACGGCCGATAACATAATTTCCCGTGCCGCGTCCGTATCTGATCCGTAAGCGATGCCGACGTTGACCGTCAAACGGGTCACAGACGAAGAGAGCGTCCAGTTCGTCACACGTTCTGAAATCAAAGCTTCATTCGGAATTAGAATTTCGAGATTATCCAAATCCTTAAGCGTGGTCGCGCGAATTTTAATCCGGCTCACAGTGCCTGATTGATCACCGATTGTCACATAATCGCCAATTCGGATCGGGCGCTCGAATAGAATGATTAGACCAGACACAAAGTTCGCGATAATCTTCTGCAGACCCAATCCAATACCAACAGATAAACCTGTCACCACCCATTTAAGTTGAGACCATTGCAGACCGAGTTGATTAAATCCGATGATAATTCCGGTCGCGACAATGATATATCCCAGCACAGTCGTCACAGCATAACGCGTTCCGGCGTCCACACGCATACGGTTTAAAACAAATATTTCCAGAAAGCCGGGAAGGTTACGCGCCGCGATAAATGTTAGGGCAAGGATCACAAGCGACTGTAAAATATCCCAGAGTGAAATAATCCGATCAATTGGGTTGCCGTCAGCATCGCTATCAGCCGCCTTGATTTTCCCAATTTCGAATCCGTCGAATATGGATAAAGCCGGAACGAGAGAGGCCCATATCATCCAGAGCAAACCTGCGAATCCCAGCAAAATTATTGTTCGCAATAATTTGGACGTTTGCCGTGTGATGTTTGTTACATCGATGTCTTTGGTATCAATAGGCGGCGGTGGAGACATTTCCTCTCCCCGCTCTTCCGCCGCTTCTTTATCGCGCCGAGCTTTCAGTTCAGCCTCCCTTTTTTCAAGGGCCTGACGATATTTTAATTGGCGCTGCACGACAACAATCGCGCGGCGGATGGACCCGTAGATAACATAGGTTAGCAGGACCAACACGCCCGTTCTAAATAGACGACTCAGAATTTCATTCGCGCTCTCGAAATATCCCGCCAGTGCCAGTCCGATTGTAACAAGCGGCAAGCCAATAATAATAAAAGCAATCAGCCCCTTAAAGCGATTCAGTGCGGATTCTTTATTGACGAAAGTCGAAATTTGACGGCCTTCGCTCCAAAGAATTCGCGCCGCAAATATCATCATGAACAAGGCTGTCAGAGAAAAGACCAAAACCGACAACCCTTCGGTGATATTGGCATCGGCCATGTCATTCGTGACTTTGAGAAAGAATAAGGTTGTGCCTATCATCGGCACAAACCATCGAAGATTCCGGCCGATGGAATGGCGCAATCCTTCAGATATTTTAAAATGCGCATCAAACAGGCCGTTTTCCCGATCCCATCGAATCCAAGACCCGAATAACAATGCGAAAAGACTAAGATAAGCAAACCCATCCGCGAGACCTTTGATCAGGCGGTCAGGATTACCAGAAAGTGAGTATAACAACGCGATAAGTGCAAAAAGAAGAGATAAGGGAAGTGAATTAAATATGCCGGAAGCCACCACTGCCGGGGTATGCCATGCATTATCCTCTTTAACTCGACCAACAAGTTTCGCGCGTCGATCAACATCAGCGCGAACCCTTGACCGCAAACGAAAAATCAATCCTGCTACTATCAAAAACCCGAGGACAAGCAGTGCGGAGGAACGGACCATCCGCCAAAGTTCACTCAATGCCAGACTGAAGTTTTTCGGCGAAAGAAGTCTCGCCGTTCCCAAAGCAACTTTTTTCGGGAAAGAAAAATCAATAGTCGGCACGGATCGCACCCAAAGTAAATTCTCATCCAACAGAGTTTGAAGCCGTTCAGTCTGTTCCAATAGGGAGAGCTGCGCGGTCCGCAAGTCCGACACGGCCACAACTCGGGTATTGGACAAACTGGATATCTGACGCAACAGGTCCCGGCGCGTATCAATGATTGTCGAGAGCGTGGCTTTGTCTGTCTCCGACAACTCAACAAATTTCGGAATGTCCTGCCTGGCAGTGTCCAGTAGAACATCCAAATCATAAACACCAAGAGGCAGGTCTCGTAAATCCTCTTGGGCGATAATGCGCTGGCGCACGGCTTTGGAACGGCGGGCCTCCGTATCATTTATATCGGCCCGTATTGAATCCGGCGTTTGCAACTGACGACCCAATCGTCGCAAGGTCTCCCCCGCCTCGCGGTCAAGTCGTCCCTGCTCGACGAGCTTCATAGCTGCGCTCAGATCGTTTTCCACATCCACAAACCGGCCGCGCACGGTCGCTGTCGCTTGGGAAACGATCGGACCCTCGGCCGCGATTTCGGCGATCTGGTCAGCTAGGTCTAGATTAGCCCTTGCATATTTATCGACCACCGGATGGCTGGTATCGGAGCGTTCAACCAGAGCCGCGATACTGTTTTTTAAATCTCGGGCTTCAATTACCCGCTTCTGACCTGTGCGCGTACTGATGCGGGCGACATCACGTCTCAAAATCTGAGCCTGCGCATCTGCCACCGCACGGCGTCTGGTGACTAAGTCCTGGCGCGCGGGTAATGTTGCAATTTCTTGCTCGATCGCGCGAATTTGATTGCGCCTGTACCAAATACGAGCTTGAATTTCCGTCCGGCGAGCCTCGGAAAGAACTTCCAAATCACCTTCGCCAAAAGCGACCAACCGAATCTGTAAATCACTCAAAGCTGCACGGGCCTCTGACAACTCCTGCGGGGCGGCGTCTTGGCGAACGCCCAACGTATTCAATGTCTCTTGCAAACCCTGCAACCGGGCTTCGATCTCAGCGAGGTCGGACTCTTTGGCCCGCAACTCCTGTTCTAGAGTGAATAGAGCGCCATCACCTATCATTTCGGCCAAAGGCACTAATTCTGCGCTCAAGGCTTCTTGCGCAGATTTCAATTCAATATCGAGCTCGGCCTTAAGCGCCTCAACATTTTCAACGGCAGCAGAATATTGGGCTCGGCGTTCAGATTGTCGGGTCGCTTCCGTTAAGCGGTCGCCCGCCAAGCGTAAAGAACTTCGTATCTGCGCCTTTTGATCGTCTGAAAGCGTTGTATTCGCGCTTAAAGCCTCAATTCGATTTTCGAGCTTCTGTGAAGTAAATGTGGGAGCTTCTGCGCCCGGAGCATCCTGCGCTAACGTGAAACTTGCGCCCATCAAGACAAAAGAAAGCCCGATAATAAATACCAAGAGGCCGGTCGAGATATTTTGGGGAAACCGCATGTACGTCTTGAACGACATAGCCCGCAAAAAGTAAAGCCAGACGGAGGGCAAATTTATGACTTAGCGCAGCAAAAAACCGCCAAAGTTTCGCTTTGGCGGTTTAAAAATTTATCAATGCGGGCCGGCCTACTCGTTGTCTTTAAGTTTCTTCATCAAGTAAACATGTTGAAGCGCCAGTCGGTTCGCTGTCTCCTTCAAATTTGCCGCGGCAGAATGACCGCCATCAATATTTTCATAATAGAAGAAATCGTGACCTTGGTCTTCCATTCGTTTCGCAAATTTACGCGCGTGACCGGGATGGACGCGATCATCTTTTGTCGAGGTGATGAGAAAGACTTCCGGATAATCCCCTTGTGGGTCAAGATTATGGTAAGGCGAGATCGAGCGCAGGAATTTACCTTCTACCGCATCATCCGGGTCTCCATATTCCCCCATCCAAGACGCCCCTGCGAGAAGTTTATGGAACCGCTGCATATCTAAAAGCGGCACGGCGATTATGGCAGCGTTGAATAAATCCGGTCGCTGTGTTGTCATAACGCCTGTCAGTAGACCCCCATTAGAGCCGCCTTCAATGCCCAGATGCGCGGGAGAGGTAATTTTCTTCGCAATCAGATCCTCCGCTACGGAAATAAAGTCATCGTAAATCCGCTGGCGATCCGTCTTTAATCCGGCCTGATGCCAGTTCGGACCATATTCCCCGCCGCCGCGAATATTGGCGAGCACATAGACGCCGCCATTTTCGAGCCAGAGCTTGCCGCGCGTCGCGGAATAAGATGGGTTCAAGGAAATTTCAAAACCGCCATAACCATAGAGCAAGGTCGGATTGCTGCCGTCCATTTTTGTGTTCTTCGCCCGCACGACAAAATACGGAACTTTGGTGCCGTCGTCAGAGGTCGAGAAGAATTGCTCACTAACCATTTCGGACGCATCAAACCAATCCGGCAGGGATTTGGCTTTCGCCTTCTCCCCTGTCTCCGAATTGTAAGTCCAAAGCGTATCCGGGGTTAGAAAGGATTCCGTGCTGACGAACGCCACATTTTCTTTGTCATTCGTCGCGCCAATTGACACCGTGCCATTGGCCGGGAAGTCAAGTTTGTCAGACGTCCATTGGCTACCGTCCCAATCAAAGGCGTAAGCCGCGCTTTTCACATCTCGGGAGATTGAAAGGAGGACTTTTGATTTTGTGACGCCGTAGCCATTCATGGAAGATTTTTCGTCCGGGCTATAAACCAGATGAATATCTTTAATCTCGCCGTCTTCATTGAAATCATCAAAGGCAAAACTCACTAAATCTCCTGATTTAAAGCCGCGCCAATCTTCATTCAAAGACAGCAAGACCTGCCCTTTAAAATCCGATCCAAGATTTGATTTCATCGGGATCGGGAATTTCCGCTTAGCTCCGATTGTGCCGTCTTCACCTCTTGGGAAGTGGAAAATTTCCGAATTATAAAAATCGACGGAGCGCGAAGCGACAATTTCGCGGCGACCATCGGAGAGCTCGAACGTGCCGGCCCAATAACCGACATCCTCTTTTTCACCTTTACCCAGCACGACCGAATCCGCCAATTTCTGACCACGTTTCCAGAGGCGGGCTTCACGGGGGTATCCAGAATCCGTCATGGTGCCGTCGCCAAAATCCACCCCGACAACAACGGTGTCCTCATCAACCCAGCTAATTGTACCTTTGGATTCCGGCGTGACAAAACCGTCTTTCACAAAGGTTTTCGTGCGGGTGTTAAATTCCCGCCGGACCACGGCGTCTTTGCCGCCATCGGAAAGGTTGAGCATGCAATGCTCATAGGTCGGAGACAAACAGGTGTTGCCTTTATAAACCCAGTTCTTGTCTTCATCCTTGGCCAGCTTATCGAAATCCAAAACGGTTTCCCATTTGGTATTATCGCCAAGATAAGAGTCCAAAGTCGACTTGCGCCATATGCCGCGCACATGGGTTTCATCCTGCCAGAAATTATGCACCTCACCATTTCGGTAAGACACGTAAGGAATTTTGTCCTTGGATTGGAGAATGGACAGAGCGTCCTGATAGAACGTCTGATAGCGCGGGTCGGCTTTCAATTCGTCCAAAGTGGTTTTGTTCCAGGCTTTGACCTCGCCGAGGGCTTTGTCTCCCAAAACCTCTTCGAGGTAGATATGGTCTGCGTCCGTTTGGCCGGCGGTTTCATAGGAAATCATTTTATATGGGGTCTTCTCAGTTTTTTGGGTTTTAACACTCTCTACGGTATCAACCGCGGGTTGGCCCTCATCGGCGTTGGAACACGCCACCAGAAGTGCCGCCGTTCCAAGCAAGAGTGCAGTTTTAGAAAAATGGGTAAAGCTCATCACAATCTCTCCTTTGTGTCTTGAAGATAGATAAAGCCGAGTTTTTGTATTGAGGCAAGGCAGCATCCGAATTTGGCTTTCCCTTGCGCAGCGTCCGAAGACACATATATGAGCCGCCTATGAGATTTCTTATCATGAACGGCGCGGGCAACCGCTTTGGCGTCTTTGACGCGCGCGAAGCGCCGGACTTTAGCCTGACCGATACGCAGACGATAGAGATCGCCAAACCGGGCGGCAAGGTCATGGGCGAAAAAGGGGCTGACCAAATTGTCATATTGCGCGCGCCCAAATCACCTAACGCGGACATCTTCATGGAAATCCGAAATCAAAAGGGCTTCGAAGTGGATGCTTGCGGGAACGCAACCCGGACAACGGCTTGGCTACATATGCGTGACACGAAAATGGAGGCTTGCGTTGTCGAGACCAATGACGGCTTGCTACATTGCGCGCGTGCCGGAGAGTTTGAGATCGCCGTGGATATGGGACCGCCAAAACTCGATTGGTCTCAAATCCCGCTCGAAGAGCCGATGCACACACATCATATTGACGTGAAACTCGGCCCGATTGATAATCCTATTCTCTCAAACCCCGGCGCGGTAAGTATGGGCAATCCGCATTGCGTTTTCTTTGTCGAAGATTTCGAACAGGTGAAGCCCCATTTGGCGGGACCGATGATTGAATTCCACCCCCTCTTCCCGAAACAAGCCAATGTCGGTTTTGCCTTAGTCGAAGCCGATGACCGCATTCGTTTGAAAGTCTGGGAACGCGGCGTCGGGATGACGCTGGCCTGCGGGACCGGAGCCTGCGCTGCCGTCGTCGCGGCCCATCGTCAAAAACGCACGGGCCGCGATGTCACTGTCGAAGTCGATGGCGGAACCTTACATATTCTTTGGCGAGAATCCGATGACCACGTCATTATGACGGGTCCCGTTGAGTTGGAAAGTGAAGGGTCGGTTTAATTTTAGTTTCGGGCGCCTTCCCTCTTCTTCGCCACAGCTAAAAGCGGCGCATAATCGGGGATGCGTCCGAAAGCGATTTTAATGCCGTCATATCCGCCGGGCAACGCTTCGGGTGCACCGATCTTGACCAAGACTTGTGCATAGCGCGCGTTGATTTCGTCCATGGCGCGGACCGCCCTGTCACGGCGTGGATCATCCCGGCAGCCAGAAAACAAATCCCCGACAATATTGTCTTGATGCACAATGCCCATCAACACGACAGAGACTTGGGAAAAACTGCGCGCAGGGGTGTGCTTCAGAATAGCTGCAAAGGTTTCATCAACAATTTTGTGCAAAGCGAAATCATCCCGCACCGCCGGAAATTCGCGCTGCAAACCGCATCGATTTCCATCCTGCGTTTTGGCCGAAACGCTCATCCGTGTGCAGAAATAGCTCTCCGCCCGTAAGCGTTGCGCGGCATGAGAGCATAAAATACGCAGGCATTCATTCGCCTTTTCCGGGCCGCGCCACGAGCGGGCCAAGACCCGCGAATGTCCGAACATGCCGCGTTTCGTTTCCGGTTTTTCCGTGTCCTCCCCGTGCAGCGCCCGCCATAACCGTTCGCCCTCGACACTCCCCCAAATACGCCGAGCCTGTTTGGGTTGGAGGCCCAATAACCCATCTGTCGTCGTCACGCCTGCACGGCGAAGGCGCGCCACCATCCCGCGCGCGACACCGGGAATATCAAATAAAGGCAAGTCATAGATCGCCTCCGGCATGTCGTCGGGGTGCAGCACGACCAGACCATCCGGCTTGTTCATTTCTGCCGCGATTTTCGCTAGCAACCCGGTTCGCGCAATCCCGAAACTCGCCGTGATACGTGGCCCCAGCGCTTTTGCTAAATCCACCTTAATCGCTATCACGAGATCAATGGCACGTGATAATTCGATGGTTTTTAGATCAATCGACATTTCATCAACTGACCACGCTTTCTCAATGGGAAGATGCGCCCCTATAACCTCCAAAATTTTATGATGTATCTCAATATATCGCTCATGGCGCGCATGACGAAAAACAATGCCGGGAGCCAGCTTTTTCGCCTCTACGCGCTTCATTCCACGTCTTACGCCAAGCGCTTTCGCGGCATAACAACAGGCAATCACCCCGGAATGGGGCGACGGCGTGGGCGCCACCGCAACGGGTTTATCCCAAATTTTCGGGTCATCCTGTTTTTCGACATGTGCAAAGAAGCTGTCGAAATCCAAAAACAATTTCCATTTACGTTTGGGATCATCCGCAAACCGGGTTTTGAGATCATGTGGTGTTGGCATTTCCATATTAGAACAAAAGACGAACATCTTGACTGAGTCGAGCGCCTCTTAGGCCGCGCCTGTGGATAAGACTATATTCCTATTCACGTTAGGCCCTTAGACGCCCCCTGCCCCGCTGACTTGACCAGACACTCTGTCTCCAGCACATGGCAGCCATGACGGATGCACCCGACATAAAGGCGACGAAAGTCATTACGCTCGGCTGCCGATTGAACGCCTATGAATCAGACGTGATCACGCAAAATGCGCGTGATGCCGACGACCTCGGCGCCGTCGTCATCAACACTTGCGCGGTGACGAATGACGCCGTCGCGGAAAGCCGTCGCCAAGTCCGCAAAGCCAAGCGCGACAATCCGGAGGCCCGTATCATCGTCACGGGCTGCGCCGCGCAAATTAACCCCGCCATGTTCGCTGATATGACTGAGGTCGATCAGGTGCTTGGCAATCATGAGAAAATGAACCCGCTAAGCTTTGGACCGGACGCGCCCACGGAACGCATTCGAGTCAATGACATTATGAGTGTGCGGGAGACCGCGCCGCAATTTATGGGCAGCGATAACGCCCTGCCCACCAAATCCCAATCGCGCAGCCGCGCCTTTTTGCAAGTGCAAAATGGCTGCGACCATCGCTGCACATTTTGCATCATTCCTTATGGCCGGGGAAATTCGCGCTCGGTGCCAGCAGGCGAGATTGTGGGGTCCGTCAAATCCCTTGTCCGACAAGGTTATAATGAAGTTGTGCTGACGGGCGTCGATCTCTCGAGCTGGGGCGGAGACCTGCCCGGCACACCGTCATTGGGTGATTTGGTGAGGCGTATTCTGAAACTCGTCCCGGAGCTGCCGCGCCTTCGATTATCCTCTATAGATCCGGCGGAGGTCGATGAGGTTTTATTTGATTTACTGGTGACGGATGCGCGCATGAGCCCGTACTTACATCTGTCTTTGCAATCCGGCGATGATATGATTTTGAAACGCATGAAACGCCGCCACAGTCGAGCGGATGCTGTGGAGCTCTGCCGCCGTCTGAAATCCGCCCGTCCTGAATTTACATTTGGTGCCGATATCATTGCGGGCTTCCCGACGGAAAATGACGCCATGTTCGAAAACTCCCTGAGCGCTGTCTCGGAGATCGGTATCCCTTGGCTGCACGTCTTTCCCTTCTCCCCGCGTGAAGGCACGCCGGCTGCGAAAATCCCGCCCGTCAATGGCAATATCGTCAAAGCCCGCGCCAAGGCTTTGCGTGAAGCTGGGGCGGCGGAAAAAGCGGCCCATTTGCAAACTCGCATTGGACATGAGGACGAAGCTCTATTCGAAGACACAGGGCACTCTGGTTTTTCTATGGGAAGACTTCCGGATTTTTCCATGGTGAAGGTGGACAATCCCGCCCTTGATATAAAAGGTGCCGCAGGTAGCTTAGCCCGCGTGCGCATCACGGGTGCGGATGCTAACAATTTGATAGGACGGGTCATTGGCTGAGAAAAAGAAAAAAGGCTTTCTGAGTAAGCTCGGCTTTAAATCCAAGGCTGATAAGCTCGCAGAAGAAGCCGCAGCAAAGGCCGCCGCGCAGCAACGCGTCGATGAGAAAATGGCCGAGCGCATGGCGGCCATCAACGCGGCCGCCCTCGCCTCTGCCCGAAAACAAGACGAAGCCTCGCAAGGCCTCAGCGCGGAGGAAACCGCCGCTCGGGAGATAGAAGAAAAACGCCTCGCCGAAATTCAAGCGGCCCGCGATGTCGCTCGTGCCAAACAGCTCGCCGAGGAACGCGCCCGCAAAGAACAAGAGGCCGCAGATGAAGCCGCGCGCGCGGAGGCCGAAGCCGCAAAACGCGCCGAAGACGAGGCGGCCAGAGACGCCGAGGAAAAACGCCTCGCCGCTGAAGCCGAAGCCAAACGCGCCGCTGAAGAAAAAACGCGTCTGGAAGCCGAAGCCGCAGAGGCCGCGCGCATAAAAGCCGAAGAACAAGAAGCCCTCGCGAAAGCCAAATCAACGGCTGAGACTGAAGCCCTGCGCGCCAAACAGGCCGCAGAAGCGAAAAGCCGAGACGCGGAACGCCTCGCGGAAGAAGAGCAGCGCAGAGCGGATGAGGCCGCACGCATTGAAGCGGAGGCGTTAGAGCGCGAACGCGTTGAAGCCGAACGTCTTGAAGCTGAACAATTGGCGAAGGAAAAAGCGGACGCCGACCGTTTGAAACGCGAAGCGGAGGAAGCGCAGCGACGCGCCCGCATCGCCGAGGAAGAAGCATCCCGCGCCATCGCCGAGCGAGAAGCAGAGGACGCCGCGACAGAGAAACGCGCGGCGGACCGCAAGGCGGCGGGATTGCCGGAAATCCCGGAAGAGCCCGAGCCGCTGGCCGAAGGCGGTTTCATGAGCCGTATTTCGGCGGGTCTGCGCAAATCTACATCGCGCATGACGGGCCAAGTCGACGCGGCCTTTACGAAGCGTAAATTGGACGAAGAGGCGATTGAGGAATTGGAAGATATCCTCGTCATGTCTGATCTCGGATACGGCGTGGCCGCCAAAGTCACAGACCGATTACGAGAAGATAAATTCGACAAACAGGTCACGGATTTGGAAGTTAAAATCGCCCTGGCCGATGTTATATCCGACATTTTAACGCCGCTGGAACGCCCCATCGTCTTCGGCATGGCCAAGCCGCAAATCATGCTTTTTGTCGGCGTGAACGGGTCAGGCAAGACAACAACATTAGGTAAAATCGCCAATAAATATACGAACCAAGGCAAGAAAGTCCTCATCGCGGCGGGCGATACATTCCGCGCCGCCGCCGTCGAACAGCTGACGATCTGGGGGGACCGCGCAGGCGCGCCCGTCATGAGCGCCGAACAAGACGCAGATGCCGCCGGACTCGTTTTTGATGCGATCAAACGCGCGCGGGATGAAGATGTTGATATCCTCATGATCGACACAGCGGGCCGATTGCAAAACCGCACGGAGCTCATGGACGAGCTGTCGAAAATTATTCGCGTGATTCGCAAACAAGATTCGACCGCGCCGCATCATTCCATCCTCGTGTTAGACGCAACAGTCGGACAAAATGCGCTGATGCAGACAGAGGCGTTCAAAGAGACGGCGGACATCACAGGCCTGATTATGACCAAGCTGGACGGCACAGCCAAAGGCGGCGTCCTCGTGGCGCTATCGGATAAATACGGTATCCCCATCCATCACATGGGGATCGGCGAAGGCATTAATGATCTGGAAAACTTTAGCGCCCCAGTCTTCGCCGCCGCCCTATCAGGCGTCGCAGATGCGCTTGAGGGTTAGTTTAATTAATTAGAAATTTGGCCAAGCGGGTTCGTTTGCAGCCGTGATTGAAACAATGGTTTCAACATGAGCGGCTGCCGAAGCATCAATAAAAACAGGACGTGCCCGCAGGAATGTCTCCCCGATGGAAATACCAGAGGGGTAGTAGAGTTTTGTTTTACGCGAAGACAAGACACATACCCGGTTCCGAAACCGCTTACGCGGTGTCGGTTCCTTGCCATTCGATTGTCAATCGAATGGACTGCGTCATTCCTGCGGCAGCAGTTTTTGATGCAACGGTTCGTGCAATTTTCTGTAAGAAAAATGCACCGAGTCCTGCATGTCAAACCTTCCGGTCATGCACGCCACAATAGCTAAGCCTCTGGTGAGGAGGTGAAGCCATATCAAAGCAAAACGTTTCCTACCGTCTTACTTCAATCCCATTGTTTCCAACGGTCGTGACGGCCCCGGTTTAAGATCAGGCAGTCAACGCTCGCCGCAAAAGGCCCGGCACAGTCTTCGGTCTCACCCGACGATGCTCAGCCCTACCGTCCTCCAGACCGGTCCATGCAATTCATCGAAGATGAAATGCAAAGCGTTCTTTTGTTGTTACCAACAAAAGAACGAGGTGAGCTCCTACCTGTCCTATGTCTGAAAGAACGAGCCTAATATGCGGCCAAAGGGGTGAGGTGCGGATTTAATTTTTGAGAAAAATGATACCCGATTGAAATAAAACACTTATTTTCTTCATCTTCGGGTTTTGAAACGAGGATAGAATTTACAACGCCTCAAAACTACGTCACACCGACGCCGCCTCCGTTGAAACTATAGTTTCAACAAGGACGCCCGGAGTGACGTGTGAAAAAGATCGGCGAACCGAACCGCGCATGCGGTTCGGCGTTGCAATGCAATCAAGTCTCAATTGATTGCGGTCGCTCCACGCCTAACGCCGATCGCGATTTGGGCCGCGGCGTTCATAGGCCGGGTAGTCTTCTGTCCCGTAATATCCTGTTTCGGGATCATACCACGTTCCGCCGGACTGTTGCGGGGCGGATGATGTTCCGCCCGAATGCCCCGAATGGGTTGTCCCGCCGGAATAGTTGCTGCCCGGCACATAGGGGGTTCCGTCAGAATATGTCAGCTCGCCCGTAGAGGCTGCTCCACCGGAATAACTGGATCCGCCTGAGTGTGACGTGCCGCTGGAATATGTCGACCCGCTTGAATGAGGCGAGGCATAAGACGTGGACGGCGTATGATGGGCGCCGGACTGATAGGACTGACTGGAGCGAATCGAGCCTGTCCCCGGCTGGCACAACACCCGTCGCCATTCATAGCGTTCGGGGCTGACAAGCACCTTAGTTTGAACCTGACCCATTACCGGCGGCACAGTTACTTCATAGGCTTCTGCCGGGCGCACGAGGTCTTGGACCTCGACGGAGGCATATTCTGCGGGAATTGGAATTTCCTGCACGCCCCCGGGATCAGCGACGACTTGCTTCGTGATGGTCTTGAACTCCGGTGGAACAGGCGTGCGGGTGATGCGCGGCGGAGCCGTTAAGGCGCGCCGTTGTGTTGTGACCGAGCTCCCCGGTTCTTCGACCAAGCACCAAATCTCACAGCCAACGCCGCAAGAATCGCCGCCGCTCTGCGTGCTGGCATATGAGCCGCTTTGATAACCACCGGAGCCGGATGGCGCGCGCAAACGGCCATCTGCCGTGGAATGAATGATGTAACCTTGGCGTTGAAGCTCGCCGGGATTGCCTCGCTTCCAGACGAGGTGCGGGGCGCCGGTTTGAATGTTTTCTGTCACCGTCGAGAATTGCGGAGCAGTAACAGACAGCCGCTCATGTCCGGGGCGCGTTAGAATGCGCTCGCTGACACTGCGATAGCTGGGCTGGCGCACTTCATAGCGCGTGCTGGGCTCTTTCGTCATGATATTTTCAGTGCGGCGTTGGAATCGCGCGTCTGTGACTTCCAAATTCTGAAAGCCATCTGCGGTTTTAACAGTCTCTGAACCCGTTGAGTATTGCGCCGGAATTTTGACCTGTGCGTAGCATTCGCCGGGATTGGCGACGGGCGGCAGAGCCGAAGGGAAAGAGGAAGGTCCGCCCGCGAGCGCCGTGCCGGCCCCCCCGAAAAGTAAAACCATAAGGGAAGTCGTAGTTACGCGGCGCATAGATGTCTCCGTCTCAGCGTTGGTGTCGTGTCCAAAAAAAGTGAAAAATAGCGAGCGGCAGCGCGGTGCCCAATAGGTTCGCGGCGGTGTCTGCGAGCGATCCTGTTCGGCCGATGCTCATCGTATGTTGGGCGATTTCGATTCCGATGCCAAAGCCGGCAAAGCCCAGAAACATCCAGCCTCCCCAGAGTTTTGGCCAGCCCAGACGCGCGAGCCCCGCTAAAACGGCGTAAGCGCCAAAGTGCAGAAGTTTGTCCGCATGCGCGATTCCCCCCATCGATATGGAGGGCCTCAAGCTCATGACCAGAATAACCGCGATGGCGGTGAAAGTCAGAAATTTGCAGAGGTGTGAGAATTTGGGGTGTAAGAATAGAGTCATCCACTTGCCTATAGGCCACGCCATTGGGCGAAGCGACGGCAAGTCTGCGATCATTTCGTGATAATACGTCGATTTCAGCCTCCCCCAGAGAGCAATTTGTGGTAAACAGAGCCTTAATTATGGCGCAAATGAGGCAATAGCGGTATTTTGGATGAACAAATCCTGAGGAATCAGCCGCATGACTGTAATTGTAAGATTCGCGTAATATGGGATGCAGAAATATGTAACGGGGCTTGGCATTTCCGCCTCAACGGGCCAGAAGCCACGCCCGAGTTAGAAAAAAATGGGTGAGTTATGACAGTTCTGGATCCCAAAGAGGTCGCTGACGATTTGGCCGGCTGGACAGGTGGCGATGATTTCATCACGAAGGTCTTTCGTTTTGACGATTTTGCGCAAGCCTTTGGCTGGATGACGCGCATTGCGATTATCGCTGATAAAATGGACCATCATCCCGAGTGGTTTAATGTGTATGACCGTGTCGATGTCACCTTGACGACACATGATGCGGGCGGCGTCACGGAGAAAGATGTGGCCTTGGCAAAAGCCATGGAAAAGGCGGCCGGCTAATGCGGTATATCTTCCCCAGTCTTCTACCTTGTCTTTTATTGGGCCTATCCGGGCCTGTTTTTGCGCAAGCAAGCCCGGACCCCACACCCGCTGAATTAAGCGCGACCTGCCCGGGCGGCTCCGTCATTGAACTCGACGGCCAGCTCATTTGCGAAAAACAAGACACACTCGCACTTTTGATTTCAGATTTCGAAGCGGCGGAACGGCGCGGAGATATTTATAGGCTGGGCCAAGAAGGCGACCGCGAGGCGCTCAAACAATTGCCTAATATCTCTCCGGAAGCAAAGGCGGCTTTTAACGCCATCACGACAGGATTTTTGACCCGTCATGCTACGCTGTCCGCCCTGCCCATGAACGCCGATGACCGATTAAACTATGATCTATTGGGATTTGTTCTGACCCAGCGCCAGCGCCTGGCCCCTTTCGATACGGCCCGCGTTCCGTTCACAAATGACAGCGGGTTTTTTAACGAGCTGTCATTTATTGTGCGACAAACCGAATTTAAAACGCCGGAAGATTATGAGGCCTATGCAGCGCGTCTGACCCGCTTGCCCCGATATTTCGGGCAAGCGAAAGAAAATATGCGGCGCGGCATTCAAACCAATTTTACCGCCAGCGCAGAAATTTTGCCCGGCATTCAAGAAATGATAGACGAGATGGCGGAAACGCCCGCGCAAGCGCACCCGCTCTATGCTCCCTTTAAATCTATCCCTGAGAGTTTTTCAGAAACCGACCAAACCCGGTTGCGCGGCCTCGGCAAAGCCGCACTGGATAGCGCCGCAATTCCCGCCTATCGGGATTTGGCGAAATTCATGCGCGAGGAATATGCAACGGCCGCGCGGACAACGGCGGGCCTGGGGACCAGTGAAACAGAGCGCGAATATTACCGCGCCGTGACGCGCTATTTTACAACACTCGATATTAATCCTGACGAGGTTCACGCCTTGGGCCTGTCCGAAGTCGAACGCATTCGCGGCGAGATGGACGCGGTGATTAATGAAACCGGCTTTAAAGGCAGCTTTGCTGAATTTTTGAACTTCCTGCGCACGGACCCGCAATTTTACGCGAAGACCCGCGAAGAGCTTTTGATGCATGCGAGCTTTATCGCCAAGCAACTTGACGGCAAAATGCCCGAATATTTCGAGACACTGCCGCGCCTGTCTTACGGCGTCATTCCGGTGCCAAAGGAGATCGAGAAAACCTATACAACCGGACGCTATTTCAGCGGCAATCCCGAACGCGGGCAAGCCGGCAACTACGTCGTGAACACGTATAATTTGCCGAACCGTCCGCTCTATAATCTACCTGCCCTGACAGCGCATGAGGGTGTTCCCGGACATCACATGCAAATCTCAATCGGTCAGGAACTGAAAGGCCTGCCGAAATTCCGTAAAAGCCTGTATCCGAACGCATTTGGCGAAGGCTGGGGTCTTTATGCTGAAAAACTGGCCGGAGAAATGGGTATTTATAAGACGCCCTATGAGCGCTTTGGTCAGCTCTCATATGAAATGTGGCGGGCCTGCCGGTTGGTCGTGGACACAGGCCTGCACTGGAAAGGCTGGACACGCGAGGAAGCGGAAAGCTGTTTCTTGGATAATTCGGCCCTCGCCCCGCATAATATTAAGACGGAAGTCCAAAGATATATTAGCTGGCCCGGACAAGCTTTGGCTTATAAAATTGGTGAGTTGAAAATTCTGGAGCTTCGCGCAAAAGCCGAAGCCGCATTGGGCGAAGATTTTGATATCCGAAAATTCCATGACGCCGTGCTGTCCAATGGCGGCATCCCGCTTGATATTTTGGAAAAGCAAATCGATCGCTTTATTTTTGACGAGCAACAACGGCTCGCCCAGTCCCTACCCGATTCGTCCACCTCTCCATAAAGTCGGCTCCATAAAAAAACCCGCCGACCCAAACCGCGCAATGCGGCAGGATCGGCGGGCGTTTGACCTCTATTTGCCCCCAAAAAGAGGCCGGGTGTCTAGAACCGGTAACGACCGCGCAATGTAACAGGAACAGAATAGCGTCCGCGGTTATTATTCAAACCGCCCAAAGCCGTTCCGGTGCCCAGACGTGAGGTGTCTGTTTTCAGCCCGCCTTGATACCGGATACCCGTTTCCAAACCGATGGTCGTATATTTGGCAATTGGCGTTTCCACACCGATTAGACCGGCAGCTGTACCAACCCAGGAGTCCTCATAAAGCGGAAGTTCAGCGGCGCTGAAAGGCACGCCGTCGAGCTGTGAGCTTTTGAGACCGATATCTCCGACGCGAGCGACACCCGCACGGCCTTCGACATAGGGACGAACACTGTTGAAGACGATCCCGTTAACAGGGGCAAAATACTGACGAAGACCAGCTTCTACACCGTATTCTTTATAGGTCGACAAAGAGCCGGTCAGGTTTTGACCATTAAGCGTGCCGAGGTCCTGTTGTCCGTCGCCATTCATTTGCTCATAATGTCCAAGCACAGTGACTTTTGTGTTTGGCGCCAAAGCGTAAGATCCGCCCAATTCACCGCGAATACCGGTCTCATACGCATCACCAAATGACACAGAGCTATAATCGGTGTTCGGGTTTGGATTGGCCCTGCTGGCCGTAATGATGTTTTTTCCGGCCGGGAAGACAGCGCCGATGCCACCTTCAAGGTTCCAGCGTGACAAGCAATTTCCGCTGTTGCACTGGGATTTGGGCGCTTGGGCGACCTGCTGACCGTAATATCCGGTCTGAGCATTGTAATTAGAATGGTTTTTTTGTCCGCCTAGGCCTAAAAAAGAGCATCCGGAGAGAGCTATAGCGGCTGTGCCGAGCAGAAGAATTCGCATGGTTTTCACCCTTAATGTTCAGGATTGGCACAATTGCCATAGTCATCCGTCATTTTCAGAAAGGGTGTTGCAAATGAGAGGCCAAACCGGGACTGGGCGGTATAAGGACATAAAAAAACCCGACTTCGAGAAGCCGGGTTTTAAATTCTTCTTTTCAGGCGGTCTTAGAATGCAAGACGTCCGCGAAGTTTAACCGGAATGGACAGACGATCATCACCGCCTGTAACCGCTTTCAGATTATCACGCCAGCGTAGACCGGTTTCGACACCGATTGAACCGCGATGACCTACAGCCATTTCTGCACCAACTACACCGGCGGCTGTTGGACGCCATCCGTCATCAATGAATTGCTGCTCATTAAAGACTGATCCATCATCATTATAAGTCTGGGTCAGGGTTACATCATTATTATAAGCGAAACCTGCACTTGCGCCGACATAAGGGCGGAAGCCTAGATTATGTCCAACATAACGACGGATGCCGCCTTCAAGTGTGACTTCTTCCAAATTTGTGAACTTTCCCGACAAATCACGCGGGGAGCTTGACCCGGCATTGTGGGTGAACACCCCTGTGCCGGGATCATATGTTCCGGGTTGGAAAGATCCTGTATCAACAATGCGGCCCTCTTTTTTGGAGTAAGCTGCTGACGCCAATAACGTTGTGTTGCGTGAAAGGTCATAACTACCTTCGCCGCCGATATAATATCCGTCAGTGAACGCGTCTGAATAGCTGATAGCGTCGAATGCGCCTGCACGTCCACCGCCGCCGAGTGCCGGACCTTCTTCTTTCGCAGATACAAGATCGCCATCAATGCCGATTTCTGTGCCACCGAAAATCTCAAAGCCGAAGGGCAATGCTGCGCCAACGCCGCGAATTTGCGGGACGCCATAGGGCTGTGGATAAGGTTGCGGCACGTAGATTGGTGCGCCAACGACGTTTTGAACATAAGCGCCGTTTACATATTGACCATTATTCAACTGTGTCCCGACAACATTGCCGCCGTAAGGTGCGCCTGTGCCCAGTGTGGTTGTACCGCCACTATAAACTGTGTTTGCGCCATATTGACCATATTGGCCGCCAATGCCTTGCGCTGCCAGACCTGCGCCAACACCGCCAGTTCCGTAACCGGCTTGACCATATCCAGCTTGACCGAAGCCCGCTTGACCATAACCGCCTTGGCCGTAGCCTGCTGCACCGGGTCCAAAGCCGCCTTGGCCATAACCTGCTGCGCCGGGTCCAAAGCCGCCTGCGCCGCCTGCACCTTGACCATATGCGCCATATCCAGCGCCTGCTTGGCCGTATCCTTGACCGCCGGCACCATAACCTGCGCCATAACCTTGACCCGCGCCATAGCCGGCGCCGTAACCCTGACCGACACCGTAAGCGCCGCCGGCACATGCGGGGTCCATCCCGTATCCACCGCCATATGAGGCTGTTTGACCATATTGGCCGAATTGACCGTAAGAGGCCGTCTGACCGGGAGCACATCCGGCGCCATAAGCGCCGCCTGACGTTCCATAACCGTTACTATGGCCACCCAAACCGAGCCACGAGCAACCCGACAATAAAACCGCTGATAAAGCGCAAGCTGCAAGCCGCATATCGGCCTCCTTCTTTTTCGAACTAATTAACCCTGTTTCTTAACTAAACAGAATATACTTAAAAAAACGTTCCCAAATCGGAAACAAACTCTTAACGATTCCAAGACTTTGCTTGGTTAACGCCACCGAAACTCTGACGAGTCCTAAAAATTGATCGATCCCCGCAATGTGAGTGGGATCGAGATATTTGCTTCACCGCTTTCGCCGCTAACCGTTTCACCGGCTGCGTTGGTAAAATCAGCATAACCGCGTGCGCCCTGAACTTTGAGCCCGGTTTCAGCTGCGAGTGCAAATCCTGGCGTCACTTGCCATTCTGCACCGACATTCAGCTGACCTTGCGGCAGCCATGCCGAATCATATATGCGTGTGGATGTGGTGTCTGTCGGGACGTCAAATTTCAGCTCCCCGGTCTCCCCTTCATACAGTCGGTCATAATATCCCTGTGTTTGCGAGGCTGTCACATCGACCGCGTTGACGTGTGAAATGCCCACCGATGCACCAACAAACGGCGTGACGGTGCGATAACCTTCCGATTTTACAAGCGGGTTGAAATAGTGCCGTGCGCCGACTTCCAGATCATATTGTTCAACATCTGAAAAACTTTGTTGGAAGGATGCAATTCTTTGATTCGGAAGAAACCCGACGGCCACGGTTGGAGGGCCTTCTGGAACAGAATCATTATCATAACTCTGTGTTATGTCATTTCTGTAAATTGTGGCATCGACTGTCGAGACAGTACGACTCTGGCCGTCAGCAGATGTATATCCGCCATTTGCAAATACCGTCACTTTATCGTTTAGAATATACTCAAGGCCGCCTTTGATATTTATAGGTATTGACCAAGCATCCTCAAACAAAACGTTAGACGTTTGAGAGCTTTCAAATCCAAAGTCATCAAAATGTTCGCCTAGGCTGACGTCAACATTGTCGATCGAATCATTGGCCGTATAAACTCTGTCAATCACTTGGCCATCCGCTGGTGTACCCTCCGTTCGCCTTACATTGAATTCCTGAGGATTGTAGCCTTCCAACAGAGTCAGATCATCGCGCATTCCAAAGTCGAGGAGTGCTCCGCTGACGCTAGGATCGGCCCCTATTGATAAGGACCCACGAAGTTTCGGTTTTCTCTTTTTTGGTCCGGACTTGTGATAGGTCATGGCCCGTTTCTGCCCGACCGCACTGCCATATCCGCCGTCGGTATATTGAGGCTGACCAAAGTTAGGTTGCTGTGGGAAACCGCCCTGCGCAGACCGCTGCTGGCCATATCCGCCCGTGCCGATTGTGACTTGTTCCGGACGGCATCCGCGCGGAATAGGCATGCGCGGCGACGAGATTTGACAATGTTGACCTGCCGCTGGCTGACCATATTGACCGTGATGCGCCGTCTTTTGCTTGGCAAACGGGTTTTTATATCCAGAAGGTTGACCGCCAATAAATGAGCAGCCTGACAATAGAATGGCCGACAATGTAGCCGACAAAGTTAAAGTCCCCAGACGCATATCGTCCCCCGAATTCAAACTTGGGAGACGTGTGTGCTCCCAACATGGTTAACACGGGAATGAAGGAACTTGCTTAACAAGGGGTTTAGGCGCGGCATTTTCCTGAAAAGAGATTTCAGCTTTTTGCCCTAACCCGATGAAAATCGCCTAAATAAGCGTTTTTACGGCCTCTGGCGGGCGGCCAATGATGGCTTTTGTGCCATTTGTGACGACCGGACGCTCAATAAGAATCGGGTGATCGACCATCGCGTCAATCAGTTTTTGGACGGATGAGACGGACTTCAGCTCCATTTCTTTGTATATCGCCTCACCTCGCCGCATCAGAGAACGCGGGTCCTCAAAGCCCAGTTGCGCGAGAATAGCTGTGATCTCGCCCCGGTTCGGCGCATCATTCAGATATTTGCGAATTGTGACTTCAACACCGGCGGCCTCAATTAGTGCCAATGTCTCTCGGGATTTACGGCAGCGGGGGTTATGCCAGATTGTGAGCATGTTTTGTCCTTGGTCTTTGAGTCTCTTGGAGCGGATATATTGATTTCGTTCAGACTTATCGTCAAAGGAGAGCCGTGACCACGTCTATTCCCAAAGCCCTAATTCTCAGCTCGACCGTCGCCAGCTCCCGCGTGGGCGCGAGCGCGGCCAGCTTTTGCCTGCAAAGATTGGGCGTGGAAACCGTTGTTCTGCCCACGACCCTGATGGGACGACATCCGGGATGGGGCGCGCCGGGCGGCGGCAGCGTAGACGCGGCTCTGTTGCGCGACGTCTGGATGGGGGTCGCAGCCCAAAACATCGAATTTGACGCTGTTTTGACCGGATATATGGGCGATCCCGCGCATATTGATTTGGGCCTGGAGATTATTGATCACGTCAAAGCCCGAAATGCTGAAGCCCTCATCGCCGTAGACCCTGTCATGGGCGACCACGGCCAACTCTACATTCCCGAATCCAGAGCCGCCGCCATAATAGAGCGCCTGATTCCCAAAGCTGACTTCATCACACCGAATGTCTGGGAGCTCGGTTATATAGAGCCGCGCAGCTCCTCTTTACCTGACCGCTTGATCACATCCGCGCCGGACGGGGATGATATCGGCGCGGCCTGGCAAAGCCGGACTGAGCGCTGGCAAGTTAGCCATGCGAAGTTCGAGTCCGTGCCGCATGGCGGGGGCGACAGTTTGGCAGCCTTATTTTTGGGGCGGCTTTTATTGGGAGAAACCCACGCAGGCGCCCTCGCCAAGTCAGTCGCGTCAGTTTTTGAACTGATGCGGGCAGCGGATGCACTGGACGCAGGTGAATTGCCACTCGTCAGAATGCAGGCCTTTATAAATGACGCGATTGCCTTACAGCTGCACAGATGAGCACCTATCCCATACAGGGCCACTTGCCCGCGCAATTTGACGGCTTACGAGCTGTTATCGAGGGCAATGTCGCTGAACATGATGAGCTGGGGTTTCAGTTTTGCGTTATGGATCGCGGCGAGCCGCTCATTGACATTCGCGGCGGATGGACAGGCCGTCGACGTGAGGCGGAAGTGGCGGAGGATACGCTGTTCGCAGTCTTTTCGTCGGGCAAAGCCGCCGCCGCCCTCGTCATTGCGTGGTTTGTTGAAGAAGACCGTATTGGCTATGATCAACGCATTGAGACGGTTTGGCCGGAATTTGCACAGGCCGGGAAAGAGGGACTCACGATCGGCCAGATCATGAGCCATCAGGCGGGATTATCCGGCATCACAAATCCTGATTGGACGCCCAAAGACTGGTTCGATTGGGACAAAACAATTGGCCAACTGGAGCGGCAGATCCCAATCTTTGAACCGGGCAGCGCGTCGGGCTATCACCCCGTGACCTATGGTTTCCTCGCAGGCGAAATCGCGAAGCGAGCCGACAAGCAGCAACGCAGCTTAGGCCGTATTTTACGCGAGGAACTTTGCCAGCCCGGCGGTGCCGATGTTTGGATTGGCTTGCCGTCATCAGAACATCCGCGCTGCGCGGAGATGCAAAAACCCAAAGCCCTCGCCGATATGGGCGAAATAACAGAGGCGACCCGCTGGGCGTTTCTGAAAAACTGGTCATCGCCCGGCGGCATGGGCGCCGCGGCTTGGCGCGAGGCCGAGCTGGCCGGATCCAATTGCCATGCCACCGCGCGAGGTTTGGCAACACTGATGCAAGCCGGCGTCGATGGCCGTATCAGCGATACGCCGTGTCTTTCGGAAGACACATTGGCGAGTTTCTCTAAATCCCGCATCAAGGGACAAAATTTGGTCCTACCATTTGAAATAGATTTCGCGGCGGGCATCATGCGCAATGATCCGAATTATTTTTACGGCCCGAACGCCCAAACCCTCGGTCATAGCGGCTGGGGCGGGTCTTGCGTGTTCGCTGATCCCATCAGCGGTTTGCACGGCGCTTATGTTATGAACCGTCAGCGTAATAGTTTGTTAGGCGACGTTAGGCCCCTCGCGTTAATCAATTCCGTGTATGCTGCGCTATGAGTGAATTTATCGAAAAGCTCTGGGAGGTTGGACCCGCTTTGGTTGAGGGCACGCCACACGCCAAAGAACTCGGTATGAAATTTGTCGCCGTGGACAAAGGCCTCGCCACCTTATCTTTGCCTTACAATGTCGCGCTCATCGGCGATCCGCGATCCCGCGTGATTGCGGGCGGGGCTGTCACCACTGTTTTAGACCAAGCCTGCGGCTTGGCGGCTATCGCGGGATTTGACGGTTTTGCCCAACTCGCGACGCTGTCCTTGCGGATTGATTATCAACGCTCTGCTGCGCCCGGGGAAACTGTGATTGCCGAGGCCGTGTGTTACAAAACCACGCGCCACGTCGCCTTCATTCGGGCGGTCGCCCATGACGGCGACCCGGAAGATCCGGTCGCTACGGCGCAGGCCGCTTTCATGCTGACCGGGCCGCTTTACAAAGTCGGTGAAGATTTGAAAACGACCTCGAAAGACGGGGACGCAAAAACATGACTCAACGGCTCACTGACGATCTCATCGCGTCCATTCCTTATGCGAAGATGCTTGGAGTCAAAGCCGAGTTTTCGAAAGATGGTTTGCTACTGATCCTGCCCTATCAGAAGAGCAACATCGGCAACCCGACTTTGCCAGCGCTTCACGGCGGAGCGATTGGCGGGTTCATGGAAGTTTGCGCCATGGCAGAACTTCGCCGCCGCTCACCCGATCTGCCCTTTTCCAAAGCGATTGGTGTGAACATTGATTATGTGCGCCGCGGCAAACCTGTCGAGACATATGCCCGCGCCGATATTTTTAAAGAAGGCGCACGGGTCGCCAATGTGCGTGTGCGCGCTTGGCAAGAGAGCCCTGACAAACCGATTGCGGCCCTTAGCGGGCATTTCCTTTTGCCTAAAAAACCATGAGTGCGTTGAACGCCTGTTCTTTGGAACGCTGGAATACGCTCTGTGTTCGTCTGGAGATCGCCGCCGATGGCGGGACCTATAACGAACTCATCGAAGCTCACGCGCAGATGCACCGCGCCTATCACACGCTGGAGCATATCGCCGCCTGCCTTCAGCATTTGGACAGTGTTCGAGACAAGTTGGAAAAACCGGATGAGGTTGAGATGGCGCTCTGGTTTCATGACGCAGTCTATGAGCCCTTCTCAGCCACGAATGAGGAAGACAGCGCCGAATGGGCCGCAGATTGGTTGCAAGAACGCGGGGCCGCGAAACCCGTTATCGCCCGTATTGCCGATCATATTCTGGACACGAAAAGCCACGACACACCGAACAGTTTAGACGGGCAATTTATGCTGGATATTGATCTTTCCATCCTCGGCACCCGGCCCGACATTTATAACGAATTTGAGCTGAATATTCGGCGCGAATATAAACGCGTTCCGGGGTTTATATTCCGCAAAAAACGCAAAGCGATTTTGGAAGGGTTTCTAGCGCGAGACGCCATTTATGCGACGGAGCATTTTCGGGAAAAGCTGGAACAGCAAGCGCGGATTAACTTACTGCGCGCGGTCTCGCAACTTTAACAGTCTAACGTCTCATCAGAGTTTTGTTGAACTTTAGGGTTTTCCACGTGATACACGTTTATGACCCGAGCTAAAAAAATGAGCCTCTGGCTCTTTCCTCTCTTTCTTATTTTAGCTGTTATCGCTTTCGCCGCGTTCGCGCCGGTAAAGTTTCTCAATGCCATCACACCATCGGGCTCGTATAAGAAGACAGCTGACGTCGCCTATGGGGAGCTGCCGCGTCAGAAGCTGGACATTTATATATCTAATGACATGTCTGGAACCAGAGCCCCTATCCTTATTTTTGTTCACGGCGGTGGATGGCATAGCGGGAATAAGGAGATGTATAAATTTCTTGCCGAGGGTTTTACTAAATCAGGCTATGATATTGTCATCCCAAATTATCGCCTGTTCCCGGACGGTATCTATCCCAACATGTTGTTGGATACTGCCCAAGCCACGGCTTATGTGGCGAAGGAATTTCCGGACCGCCCGCTTATCCTCATAGGGCATTCCGCGGGCGCTTATAATGTATTAATGATGGGCCTTGCACCTGATTATTTGCGGGAGAATAACATCGACATTTGTCAACGCGTCGCAGGTGTTATCAGCCTGGCCGGGCCAACGGGCGAGATTAAGCTGAAAAGCCCGCGTTATGTGGAAGTTATACCGGACAAGTTCAACGGAAAGTCGGCCGCAATAAATAATTTGGAGAGTCCGAGCCCTCCGATCCTCTTGGTCAATGGCGGCCGCGACGATCAGGTTGATCCGATAAATGCAGTCGGATTGGCAAAGCGCATGAAAGAAAAGGGGAAGACTGTGGAGTTGAAACTCTATGACGAGCAGAGCCACAATGATTTAGTTAAAAACTTGTCCCGCTATTTCGACGAAGAAACGATGCTGAAACCCGATTTGATCCGCTTCATTCAAAGCCTTCCAATTCAAGGCAATTTTTGTCTTTAAGTCCTCTAGAATCGGCTTTTGAAACTGCTGCGCAGACGGTCCTTCGCCTCTTCACCTAGCAGGAGATGGTCGCCGCCAACGCCGTAAATTGCGACCACGTCAAACCATCCGTTCGCTATGCCTTGGTTGAGAAGCTCCTCGGCGGACAGGCAATGGCGTCCGGCCTGAAGGATCAGATTGAAATTAATTTCACCTATGCCGTGATAAGTGCGGTAAATGACTTCGGTGCAAACAAGGCGGTCGGTTGTTCGAAAATCAAACACGAAGTCATAGAGCTTTCCCGTATGGCTGCGGCCTCGCCGCAATGCTTTCGACACTTGGCCCGCGCTTAGCTTCGGACGGATGACGACGAAAGCGTCCACTTGCAAAGTCTCCTCAATTTGGCGCAGCAACACACCATCCTTTTTTGCTTCTAAAATATCTGCGTCTTCCGCGCCTAACCAGAGCGCGGAATGCGGCCAGAATCCGGGTAGGAAGATATTGCTCATCGCGTCATCATGGCGTGTGACAAAAACATCACCGGGTTCCAGACGCTCTTGGATTTCCGTTATGATTTCAAGCGTGACGCGCTTTGAGGACCGCGGCGGTTTGACAAAAGGCACTTTGAGGTCAGCGATATCCGATCCCATCATCTCAAAAATTGAGAACAGAATATTTTTCCAAGCCGAGATGTTTCGCCTCTTTACGGAATGCCGGACAAAGTGGCGGTAGCGTCGCAAATGGTCCCCGCGCGAGGCCGTTGGCAAATTTAAAGCCTTGAGGATTCCGGTAATTTTATCGGGCGCAGCAGATATAATTTTTTCCTGATGGGCATCATAAACTTCGCAGGCTCTGTAAAAACCGTGCATCCGAAATGCCGATGTGAGTTGGCGGTAGAGCCGCGTGAAACTCTTGCGCGGCAGCATATAGCTCTGGTCGGCCTCGTCTAATTTATGCCAAACAATGGGTCTGTCACGAGCGAGATCAATGAGATATTCACCCGTTCGCACGATGAGTTCCGCCGCGCAAAAGGCAATTGAAAACCCGTGCCAGTCTTTCTCAGAGGCTGCATCCGGGTCCCGCTGAACCTGCTTTGCAGGCTCGGGCAGGGACTGAATGACCTCCCACAGAGCAGACCGGACGGCGAGGTAACGCGTATAGGTTTCGCGCAGACGCTCATCTTCAATCGGATTATAATATCCGCGCACTTCGGCGGCGCGGCTGTCCTTTATAAGGCGCGTCATATCCCGCGCGGTCGGCAGGCCTTCATAGGCCGCCATCATGGTCCTGATTGGAAATGTCCTGTTATCGATGTCAGGCATGAAATTAGAAATGCCCGGCCGGTAAATCGGCCGGACACATCATCTTACTATTTTTTCGGCTTTGGGAAAACGGTCCGAACAGCCGTTTCGCCATTATAGGAATAAGTGCGGTCATACATTTTCTGTATGCCGACGGTATTTGACCCACTGCTAACGGAACCGGAAGCATTTGGAAGATAGACTTTCTGCGTTGCCGTAGCTGTTTCAATCGTCGCCTCCCGTTGACCAATCAAGTCCGGATTCACTTTAATTAGGACATAAGCCTCATTCGCCCGCGGTGAGAACTGGACGCCATAGATCGTCCCTGAACGGCGATATTCTGATTGGTCGAATTCCCGCACGACTTGGCCATTTGCGTCGTGAGTAGAGACTTCGCCCGCAAAAATCACAGTGGTATCCAGTTTTGACCCGGCACTAACGACGCGGCCGTCAATACCTTTTGGGATTTCGAAAACCTGGTAAGGACGCTTATCTGCCCCAGTCTTTTCAAGGCATGGAACCTCAGAGTCCGCCATGTCAGATTTAAGTTCGATGGTCCGGAACCGCATTTCCTTTTTCATCTTCTTTTCATCTGTAGTGCGTTTAACCGGATCGGTAAAACTGATCGTTGGCGTGCAAGCCACAGGCGCAGCATAGGATAGGTTAGCGGCACGGAGCGTACGCGGTGTTGATTTACAAGCCGCCAGCCCGAAAACGGACAGCATGAGGCAGGCTGTCAGCGTGGATGTTGTGTTTTTCGAAAGAAACATAATCTAACCTATAATAATGTGACGATCATTGTGGAAATTTCGTCCAACATCCGTCGGGTTTCATCCCGAACAACTTCCGGTTCGATCTCTTTAATTTTCAAAAATCCGATCGAGTCGGCGGCGTGTTCCATCGTCACAAAACCCTCTGTCTGCGGGACGCCCAGTTTTCCCGAATTATAGGAGATCATATTTTCCATCAGAACTTCGCTGGTATCATTTTTGACGAGTTGGACTCTCACCCCCGCAGCGGGACGCCATTCCTCGCCGGTAACGGCTTTCTGCATTCCATAGCTAACCATCTCGACGTTCAGCACAGCGTCAGCATCAGTTTCCGGAAACTCTGAGAGTTTAGACTTTTTTCCGCGGTCGACAGTGACAACGCCCTTCCCCTCATAGCCTGCTTCGGTGAGTTTGGTTCTCAACATCTCTTCAAATTCAGCCTCAGCATCAAACCCGAGAGGCTCCATAATTTCATTAAGTTTGCCCTTGCGGCTTGAGGTTTCTGCGCCTTCAATGGCGGAAACAACGAGAAGGCCGATCAAGCCTCCCGCCGCCTGACCCGTACCCGCGGCTGAAGCGAGTTCATTTGCGCCCATTTCATCCGGGACAGAGTCATCGGCAATCGCGATAGATTTAACACTTGTCACGCTCGCATCATAAACGGTGGGCACGTAAGGGGCAGTGGCACAAGCCGAGACCGTCATCATTAAGCAAGCCGATAAAGCCAGTTTGGTTTTAGAGAATAGTGTCATGTCGTATGTCCTCCTTGGGGGTTTCCATCACATGATGGACGACGTTGAGTTTGTAAATAATCGTTATGGTTTAGATTTTGCGCGCGATGATACGTCTACACAACAGGTTTTCAACTGCGCTTCATAAGTTTTCGGGATGACAGCAATAAGATGATCTTTTTCCCGTTTGCCGCTAACAGTTCCTATGAGGCCGATGGCCTTTTGATTTGTTTCGCCGATATTATAGGCGTGGGTTTCGCCCCTCCGGACAAGGAGTCTGACCTTATCATGGCTGCTAAACAGGGGCGTCGTGCCTTTTAATTCCATGATGTATTCACCGGGCGGAAGACCGAATCTGATATATTCATTATCATTAATTTCGCCAATCAACCCGCCATCAATTAGGAGCTTCATAGCCCCTCGGTCTGTCAGTCCGTCAACATTTCCAACGACGATATTTTTCTGCGCAGCGGTCAAATATGTGGATTTAGCAACAGGCGCACTCGCGCAGGCCGTCAGTAAGATGATGCTTATGCACGCCAGAGTAGGTCGAGCCACGGTCAATTTATTGACGATGCCCTTCGGCAGTCTTTCAAACCTAGATAAAATGAGACATCCCCAATTGTTTGATGTCGTCATATCGCCCTAACATAACAACCTTGATGAGAACTTTGCGTGTAAAAACGCGGAAAATAAAGAAATTTCTTCAACGCCGCGCATCATATCTTCAAAATGCCGAATTTCCCGGTGAATTTGGGCTGAACGTAAAACGCAAAAAGCCCCGCTGGCGAACCAGCGGGGCTTTTTGTTTAGATAAGGAGGATTGATTATGACTTGGATAAACCGGGCGGTGACCTACTCTCCCGTGCCTTAAGACAAAGTACCATCGGCGCTGAGAGGCTTAACGACCGAGTTCGGGATGGGATCGGGTGGGGACCTCTCGCAATAACCACCCGGTCAATGCAAGTCATAAAGTACAATCCACTCCGTCAGGAGCGGTTTGCATTAAATAGTAAAGATATCGTCTGAACAGCTTCCACTTCCTATTTAAAGGAGCGAGCAGACATTTTAGTCCACGCGCATGGGCACTAACGTTTTACATTCGCTTTTGATTTGCGAGCAAATCAATTGCTTGGCTGTAAAACAATCTGAAATGAATCAAGCCAATCGAGTTATTAGTACTGGTAAGCTCCACATATTACTATGCTTCCACACCCAGCCTATCAACGTTGTAGTCTACAACGACTCTCAAGGGAGTTCTCGTATTGAGGGGGGTTTCCCGCTTAGATGCTTTCAGCGGTTATCCTGTCCATTCATAGCTACGCTGCAATGCCACTGGCGTGACAACAGCTCCACCAGAGGAATGTCCACCCCGGTCCTCTCGTACTAAGGGCAGATCCTCTCAAAACTCCTACTCCC
>ENA-ORXM01000711-ORXM01000711.1-marine-metagenome-genome-assembly--contig:-NODE-711-length-53574-cov-5.135092_pt1 | contig 53574 bp, 31 predicted proteins | sample MGYA00237867_ERZ511480 | MGnify/ENA primary metagenome ERZ511480 (study PRJEB26309, sample SAMN06266103) | marine metagenome | isolation source: Algal blade | place: United Kingdom:Sidmouth, United...
GCCATCTTTAAAATCAAATAAGCTATGAAAGCCTTGTGTAAGAGTAAATGGAAATCCTGTACCAAAATTCCATCGCGCACTCGCTTCCCAAGTTCTAGTATCGCCAAATTTATAGGTAGCAAGCGCATTAAAGTTGTGTCTACGATCAAAAATAGTTGGATAGACTTGAAAGCCATCGTCTCTGTTGACATACCCATGTGAATAGGTAAACCACAGAAATACGTCCTTATCGGTATAGGAAACGAGGAAGTCAACACCATATGCTTTACCAGTTTCAGCCGCATAGTTAGGATCTGAAGCTAAGGTTTTATTTCTGTTAATATTTATAATTTGAGTAAATTCCTTAATGTATGGCTCTACGTTAAATTCAATTTTATCAGTGATATCTATTTCCAGACCAGCGACAGCATGCCTCGATGTTTGCAGCTTTGTCTCTGTTCTCTCATTACTGCCTGGTTGAAGGATAGCTTCTTCAGGTCCTGCGAGAAAACCTACAAATAGATTAACCACATCTCTTTCATTTACTGAGCTAATTAGGTTCTGCGAATAAAGCCCACCTGCGAGCTTAAATCTTAAACGATCATTGATATTATACTTAAGTCCAAATCTTGGTTCTGGAGATAATTGAGGAAGAGAAGCATAATATTGTAGTCTAATGCTAGGCTCTATAATTAATTTTCCGATGGTCAATTTGTACTTAAGATATCCAGATATTTCCGTAGTAAAACTCTTTTGATTGATAGATGCATCTAGAAAATTTACGAAACTAAAGTCTGTATTAAAACCATTAACTTCGAAACCATATTTAAATTGAGAATTTGTGCCGAACGAAGTAAAGTTCAAGCCAGCGTTAAAACCACCAATGCTAGAACTTCTTGGTCTATCATCTCCTTCGTCTAGACTTATATCGTAGTTGGAGAATGCTACTATACCGTCTACCGTAAGATTAGAACCAGATGGAATCAGTGTAAAATTGATACCTCCTCCGCCAGATTTCCAATCTAGATTTGCAATACCTTGAAAGTTTACTCGATCAATATAGTTAAACCCAAAAGCATTAAGTTTACTACCATTACCTCCTGCCAGAGATACCTTACCATATATATCCGTAAAGTTAAAAGGTAATGTTCCTGAAGGATCTGTAGTAGCATAGTCATACAGTAATGGCGAAGTTTGATCGATATAGGAATGCTTACCAGTAAATATAAAAGAAGCACTTGTCCCCGTGGCTGGGTTAAATTTTTTGATTGGTCCTTCTAGTAAAACTTTAGATTGGAATGGATTGGCAGATACTACACCTCCAAAATTACTCTTGTCCCCTTCTCTAGTTTTGATATCAACTATCGCAGATATTCGACCTCCATACTCTGCATCGAAGCCTCCTGTCAGTACATCTACGTTTTTTATAGTCTCTGTCTCGAACACGGAAAAGAAACCAATGGAGTGAAACGGATTGTAGATTGTCATTCCATCAATCATTACCTTGTTCTGTATAGGAGACCCACCTCGAATATACAATTGACCACCTTGATCTCCAGTAAAAACAATTCCCGGAAGCACAGATAAATACTGCGCTATATCGGCTTCTCCACCCGTTGAAGGTAGTGACTTTATTTGAGCTGGTGTAACAGTAAGTTTAGAAACCATTACATCGGATCGAGCTTGCTCTTTTTTGGCTGAGACATTTACTACTCCCAAGTCAAATCCACTTTCGGTAAGATTAATCCTTTCATAAAGCAAAGAACCATCGGAGATCTTTATATCTACTCTCACCGTATCATACCCTAGATAGGTTGCTAATAAAGTGTATTCTCCAGGTGGTATACCTGTAATACTGAAGAAACCATCCAAATCTGTATTGTTACCGAACAATGTGCCTTCTATAAGTACATTTCCATATATAATGGGCTCTCCTGTAGATTTATCCAGAACGTTACCTCTGACAGTTCCCTTTTGACTAAAGGCCACATTGCTGCATAAAAACAATGAGAGTAGAATGCACAATACTCTTAACATAAGTAGAAAATTTAGAGGGCAAAAGTACGATTTTATATCTACTGACTTGTTAAAATTTCCGTCAAATACCTACAAAAATCTAATTGTCTAAGAATATGCAATATAGTTGACCAATGCGCCGAAGCTACATATATCAAAGAGAAATAAGAGAATGTGTGGTATGTTGTCGCTGATATAAAAGAGGTAGCCGACTATGTAATCAACTACCTCTTAGATATAATTATCGTTATGGTGTGCACCCTTCTGAAGGTCACTTAGTTACTCATACCGTCAAACATATCCTTGTCGAACATATCTGCCAATACATCTCTTATAGAAAAGCCTGACTGTAAGTACTCTTTTGAAAGCACTTCGAACTCTACTAACCCATGAATAATGAGCTCCATAAAGGGATAGATGTCATCTCCTTTGGCACCGGTAGTCTTGGCCAAATTTTCTAAACCAGCTACTTTTTTAAGCGCCTTTTGGTAGTCTTGATTCGATACATCACTTAGTAAGTCTAGATTATTTCCTCCTGAAAACCAAGAACGGACAATACCGAAAGAGTCTTTCTCTTTCCCTTGTTTATCCGGATGAGGAAAAAACTTTAAAAATTCATTTTTGATAGCGGTTCCCATTAGCTCTACTGCGACCATATATGGGCCAGCTTGCTCTCCCTCGTAAACCAACTCCACTTTACCTGTAATAGCGGGCAATACACCCCAGAAGTCACCAATGCGCGTAGTTGTTTTAGTCTCGCTATTCATAATAAGACGACGCTCGGCAGCACTTACGAGATTTTCATAGCCTGCGATACTCAATCTGGCAGAAACTCCACTCTTCTCATCAATCAACTCACTATCCCTTGCTGCAAAACTGATCTGTTCCAAGAGATTTGCGCATAAGTCTGTTACTTTTATTTGACTTTTCTGTGTATCTACCAATCTCGCTTCCTGCGCTGTTATTTTTCTAGAGACCTCTAGTGTGCGTGGATAATGAGTCAAGATCTGGCTTTCAATTCTATCCTTTAAAGGTGTGATAATACTACCACGATTAGTATAATCTTCAGGATTGGCTGTAAAAATAAATTGGATATCCAGGGGCATTCTTAGCTTAAAGCCACGTATCTGCATATCACCCTCCTGCAGAATATTGAATAGAGAAACTTGTATCCTTGCTTGTAGATCTGGTAACTCATTGATCACAAATATCGAACGGTGAGATCTCGGAATCAATCCAAAATGTATCACTCTCTGATCGCTATATGGCAGTTTTAAAGTAGCTGCTTTGATGGGATCTACATCACCCACTAGGTCGGCGATACTCACATCTGGAGTTGCCAACTTTTCTACGTAGCGATCATCCCTATGAACCCACTCAATAGGAGTCTTGTCACCATGCTCTTTTATAAGATTAACAGCAAATATCGACATTGGCTGCAGTGGATCATCATTGAGCTCAGAACCCGCTACTATAGGCATATACTCGTCTAATAAGGTTATGAGTAATCTTGCTAAACGCGTCTTAGCTTGGCCTCTCAAACCTAGTAATAATATATTGTGTCTTGAAAGTATTGATCTTTCTAAGTCAGGAATAACAGTATCTTCAAAACCTAATATTCCTTTAAATACCGTTTCTTTCTTCTTGAGCTTTGCTATGAGATTTTCTCTTAGTTCTTCTTTGATAGATCGAGAAACATACCCACTCTTTTTTAGCTCACCCAATGTCTTTACTTTCTTCATACTTTGTTTTAATATTACCCTTGTTTAACATCCTCTGACTAGCTATTGTTTAGCCAATCACCGGCTATCTCTTACAATCACGACGCTCGTCAATGCCACGATTGTAAAGTTTAGTGAAATACAAAAAACACCTACTAAATAGATCGTTTTATACAATCGGCGTGGCGTAAGCCTAAGCCCGTCAAGCGGAGCGCGTTAGAGACAAGAGGTGGAAGTGGTATCCTATTTTTTGCTTTTCGCAAAAATAGGATTTAACGGACGACTCGGTCCCGTACTGGCGAAGGTTTTTTCACCTTCGTCAGGATCGGGATGGCCCCAAAATAATATTATATCTATATACTTATCCCCAAGCTATTATCTTGTGCTGAAGCCAAAATAAATGACTAATTTAAAGTTCTATAATGAACAACTATGGCTGATAATAATATGAAGAGATTACGCTTTCTGCAAGGCCTGGGTTTAGGACTGGTGGGGTTGCCCTTATCCATGAGGTTGCTCATGGGCGGCAAGGCTGAGGCGGAAGAAGCAATGAGTAATATTAGTGAAACGTCAGCCAAACATAAGTGGAAAATAGTGACCACTTGGCCGCCTAATTTTCCTATACTCGGAGAAGCTTGCACACTTTTTGCGGAATGGGTACGCACGATGTCAGCGGGAAGGTTAGAAATACAGGTATTTGGAGGTGGAGAGCTGGTACCAGCATTAGAGTGCTTTGACGCGGTCCGTAATGGCGCTGCAGAAATGAGTCACGGTGCTGCTTATTACTGGGCTGGTAAGACGAGTGCTTCCCAATTTTTTGCATCGGTACCCTTCGGGATGAATGCACAACAATTAAACTCTTGGTTGATAGGAGGCAATGGACTCAAGCTCTGGGAAAAGCTATACGCACCTTTCAATCTTGTCCCATTTCCAGGCGGAAATTCTGGAGTACAAATGGGAGGTTGGTTCAACAAAAAAATTACGAATATTGAAGATTTTAAGGGCCTTAAAATGCGTATGCCAGGCTTGGGTGGAAAGGTGTTAAGTAAGATAGGAGCATCGCCAGTTTTAATCTCTGGAGGTGAGCTATACACAAGTCTTGAGCGCGGAGTGATCGATGCAACTGAATGGATGGGCCCGTTTCACGACTACAAAATGGGTTTTCATGAAATCGCAAAATACTATTACTATCCTGGCTGGCACGAAGCAGGAACACAGCTAGAGTTTACTGTCAATAAGGAAAAATACGAGGCTTTACCAGATGATCTGCAAGAGATCGTGCGCTCCGCTTGCATGCGCGTAAATGATTGGCTACTATACACTCTAGAATATCAAAATGCACTTTTCTTAGAAAAAATAAAAATAGAAACTGACGTAGAAATTCTAAATTTTCCTGCGGAAGTTTTACAAGCTTTGAGGATAGCAGCTGAGAAAGAAATAGAAGTAATAGCAAACAAAGACGATATAAGTAAGGAGATATACGCAAGCTATCAGGCTTTTAGAAAAAGAATGGACCCATGGTCTTCGGTCTCTGAACAGGTTTACTATAGCGAGATTAATATCTAGATATATAACACTATAATCCAATCAATGCTGGAAAAAATAAGATAACAATAAGAAATACTAGCTGAATGATCACAAATGGAATAATGCCTCTGTACAAATGATTGGTGGTAACTTCTGGAGGCGAGACGCCTTTCAGATAAAATAATGAAAAACCAAATGGAGGAGTCAAGAACGAGGTTTGTAAATTTAAAGAAATAAGTACACCTACCCAAATAAGGTCTACGTCATAGGCGATAAATATTGGCGATACCACTGGTACTATTATAAAGATAATTTCTATAAAGTCAATAAAAAATCCGGCTACAAATATAATCGACATCACTAAAAGTAGAAATGCTGTCGGTGATAAATCAGACTGCGTAATGAACTCCACTAAAAAATGATCTCCACCTAATTGACGGAAGGCAAACGAAAATGTAGTCGCACCTAGCAATATCATAAAAACCATACATGTCAAATGGGTCGACTCCTCCATTACTTTTCTGCATATATCCCAATTCAGTTTTCTTTGAGAGAAAGTTAGTAAGGTGGCACCCAATGCACCTACTGCCGCCGCCTCAGTGGGTGAAGCGATCCCAAAAAATATGCTGCCTAATACTAATATTATCAGCAAGAGTGGTAGGATGAATGCCGTAAGTATTCGCTTAGTTGCACCAGATTTCCAAAATGCGCGTAGCTCTCCATCAGCAATTGGCGGCGCCATCTCTGGACGAAGCCGCGCCACTATCAAGACATATATAATATAGCATGTGACTAGTAAAACACCAGGGATAATTGCAGCTTTAAATAATTGGCCAACAGATACATTCAGCACTGAACCCAGCAAAACCAATACTATAGACGGTGGTATTATTTGGCCTAACGTACCCGATGCCGCGATGGTACCTGTAGCTAAGGTAGGTGCGTAACCTCGCTGCAACATAGTCGGCAAACTAATAAGTCCCATAGTAATAACGGTCGCCCCTACGATACCAGTAGATGCTGCCAGCAGTGCTCCCACAAGTATGACGGACACCGCCAATCCGCCTCTAATCCTGCCAAATAATAAGCCCATAGTATCCAACATGCTCTCTGCGAGGCCCGACTTTTCGAGCATAATACCCATAAAAATAAATAAGGGAACAGCCAGCAGTACATAGTTACTCATAGTACCCATGATACGCTGCGGAAGAGCAGTATAATAAGCACTATCCACAAACAATAATAAGTAAATAAGCGATACCCCACCAAGTGTAAAAGAGACAGGATAGCCATATAAAATGAGTAGTAATATGCTGACAAACAAAATTAAAGCTAATATTTCCATTAATTTACCTTAGATTTTGCGTCGCGTAAAATCTGCAGACATTGTAATGAATTACCAATAGCCTGTAGCGCCAAAAGCAGAAAACCAATACCTATGAATGATTTAATGATAAAACGGTAAGGTAAGCCGCCAGGGTCAGGGGATCCCTCTCCTATTAGGTATGCTGCATACGCGTAGTCAAAAGAATACTTTATAATAAACAAACTCCAAGGAAGCAAAAAAAGTAAATTGCCGAAAAGATTGATGCGGGTCTGCTCTGCCTCTGGGAGTCTACTGTAGAATAGATCTACCCTAACATGTTTGTCCTGCTGAAAAGTATATGCCGATCCAAGTAGAAATAGAATTGAAAATAAGTGCCATTCCAATTCCATAATCCATGGTGTAGATAATTTGAATAAGTATCTCATCAAAATATCATATATAACGACTATCATCAATAATCCAGAAAACCAGGACGCAAAAATACCTACATATCTGGTAAGGGCATTAATAGAAGTGATGATCGCTTGCAAGAGTAAAGTTAAAATAAAAAAAAGCGCAACTGAAATAATTCAGTTGCGCTTTAAGATATATAAATCTCTGATACCTAAGAAAGATATCTTATTTTGTTTTTATTTGAAGTAAGAACTATCAATAGTCTCACCAGCCTGAATCTTTTCTAATCTAGCTTTAAACTCATTAGAAACTTCAAACTCATTGTTCCTAGCATATATTTCTTTCAGTGCAATTAGAGTATTAGGATCATTGGCATTTAGCTTTTCAGCTTTCTTAAAATATGGTAAAGCTGAGTTAAAATATTCGCCAGCCTCTTTTTTATATTTATCGAAGTTTACCGTATCGCTTATAGGCAGCTCATTCATCTTTTTATTAATTGCTGCAGCCTTATTATAATATAATGAACCTATAGAATACTGAACATCAAATAGTGTAGGATCTAATTCTGCAGCTTTCTCATAGTAAGATTTTGACTCCGTGAAGTACTTATCTGCGTCAGCCTCTCCCGCATCAAATGCTTCTGCATATAAATTCATGTAAACATTACCCAAAGCAGAATATACAGAAGGATTATCTGGCGAATTTTCAATCGCCTTTTTTAACAATCCTGTAAGCGCATCATATTCTCCACCTTTGATCAAGTGATTAATTTGTGCGAATAAGATTACTTGTTCTTCAGGGTATTTCTTAGCTCCTTCTTCTAAGATAGCAAATGCAGCTGGATCCTCATTCTCAGAAGCAATTTTGTATCCATAAGAGTATATGCGTGCGTCATCGTAATTAGCCGCTCTAAGCTCATCTAGTATCTTGGCTGCTTCCTCATTGTTGCCAATTTGCATTGCACAATATGCCCGGTTGAATTGGTGATTATTAAACTCAACAGGATCATCAAGCGTTATTTTCATGCCATTCTCTTTCTGTACCTTTTGTATTTCAGTTATAGCGGTCAAAGAACTGTAAGCATTAGCATAGTCATTCTTAGAAAGAAGTACGTTGCTTAGACTATTTAATTGGTTAGCACTATTTTGAATACCTTTAAGTGCATCTTTAGTCTCAAATTTCTTTTCTGCAAAATCCTTGGCTTTTTTAAATGCCTCAAACGCCTTAAGGGCAGCATCGGGATATTCTAAATCCTCTTTTTGCTCAAGATAAACGGCATTGATATCATTCTTAGCTACATCATTATAGATTTCTCCAGCTGCAAGCCAAGTCTTAGCATTTTTATTGGTTTCGTCGCTATTTGTAGCGATCATAATTAGATCTAAAGCTTCTGATAGTTTCTCAGCATTGTTGGCAGGATCTACACTGAATGATCCATGAGCTCTGATAGCTTTACCTACTGCTTTAGAAGGTTCTATCTGAGCGTAGATATTAAAAGTTATAGCTAACAATACTACTATACTTAATAATGTCTTTTTCATCTTTCTTAAATGTTTTAATTCGGTCATTGAAAAAATTAATGTGTACAAAAATAATATTTATAACTAAGACGCTGGCTAAAAGATCGATTTAGTTGGCAAAAGCTTAAATATTTGCAGCGAAAACGTTAAAACCACTTATTGGAGCGTCTTCTACGTGTCGATTTTATACCCAACGCACCTAAAAGTCCTCTTGTAAGTTCTCTAGAGGCGGTACGACCAATCTGATTAGCGACTTTTTGGAAAGTACTCATCCTCGTGCTTGACCCTGTAGTTCTGCGACTAGTTGTTGATTTTCGCGCTTTTTCTCGCTCCTTCTCAATTTCCTCTTGATTTTCTGCTTTTTGCGCTTCTTCTATTTTCGCTTTCAGTACTTCATATGCACTTTCACGATCTATTTCTTCATTGTATTTTTCTATTATTTCAGAGGTCGCCAAGATAGCATCTATTTCTGATGGAGTCAGTATATCCATCCTAGACTGTGGAGCTCTTAGCAAGCAATGCACAAGTGGTGTTGGGATACCTTTCTCATTCAGCACCGTTACAAATGCCTCCCCTATACCAAGCGAAGTCAATAATTCTTCCGTATCGTAATATTCACTGATAGGATAATTTTGAGCAGCTAACTTTATCGCCTTTCTATCTTTGGCTGTAAATGCTCTCAGCGCATGTTGTATTTTCATACCTAGCTGGCCAAGAATAGATTCTGGAATATCGTCTGGGTTTTGCGTTACAAAAAACAGACCTACCCCTTTTGATCGAATCAATTTTACAATCGCTTCTAGCTGATCTTGTAATGCATCCGAAGCTTGATTAAAAACTAAGTGCGCCTCATCGATAAACATCACTAGGCGTGGTTTATCAGCATCTCCTTGTTCTGGAAGTGTAGCGTATATTTCAGCTAACATCTGAAGCATAAAAGTTGAAAATAACTTTGGTTTGTCTTGGATATCCGTCAGTCTTACCACAGACACTATTCCTTTACCTTCTTCATTCCTTCTGATTAGGTCTTCTATTTCGAAAGAGCGTTCTCCGAAGAAAAGGTCTGCACCCTGCTGTTCGAGTTCTATTATTTTTCTCGTGATAGTACCGATAGAGGAAGATGACATTTTACCATAGTCAGCTTCAAACTCTTCCTTACCTGCGTCCAAGACATACTTTAGCGTCTCCTTCATATCTTTGAGATCTAGTAAAGGCAACTGCTTATCATCACAATATTTAAATATTACAGAGACTATCCCTGATTGAGTGTCGTTAAGCTCTAGTATCTTAGAGAATAGCACAGGACCAAATTCTGAGACAGTGGCTCTAAGTCTTGCCCCCTTCTCTCCAGAAAGGGTCAAAAACTCTATAGGACTATTTCCCGCATTGAAAGGAATGCCTATTTTTTCATGTCGCTTATCTATCTTAGGATGACCTTCACTAGCAGCAGCTATACCACTAAGATCCCCCTTGATATCCATCATGAGTACTGGTACACCTTCGGCAGATAGCTGCTCCGCGATTATTTGCAGAGTCTTGGTTTTACCTGCCCCTGTAGCACCAGCGATCAAGCCGTGCCGATTCATCGTACGCATAGGAATATTGACCAGGCAGTTGGTTTGGCATTCGCCATTAAACATAGCACCACCTAAGGTAAACTGTGGACCTTCAAATGTGTAGCCTTCGCTGATTTCGGATATGAATTTTTCTTTTGACATGATTAATATTTATTTATAATTTTTGGACAACAAATTTAGGTCTAAGTCACTAAAGGCTTATATCTAATTGTAGTTCCATTTCTCTTTTCTGTTTTGAAACCTTTTTTCGTTGACTCTCCATGCTTTCTTGTCCACATAGGATTCTAATCTTTCCTCTTCCTGTGGATCGAGAATACCTTTAAAAAAATCTAGTCCAGTAAGAGCTTCAACTTCGTCAACTGGCACCATAAATTCTCTCAGGTGGCTATCTGACCTTTCGTGTTTCATGATGAAGCCAACAGCTCTTGGCGTTTTTCCCTCCGTCAGTAGCACTTTATAGTATGCAGCAGGGACAGCCACATCATTTTGTCCTATATAGTCTATCGGCTCTTGCGTCAGTATCGGACCAGATACGATATTGATGGTTTTATATTTTCGTACCCAATCTCTGGTTTGCTCTTCTAATTCTCTCCAAACAGCGCCGTTAAAATTATGCTTTTGGGGACTCATATTACTCATGAAGAAGGTTTCAGACATCGCCGATTCATCAAAATTCATGTCTCCAGCAGGCACTAGATGACCGCGATCATAACCTGATCTTTTATAGTCATATTTGCTTGCAGATTTCGTGGAGACTAATGGATCATCTCTAAAATTATCATTCCGTTTGACATGTTTACCTGACAATATCTCATTCGTCAATCTATACGCTACCCATTCTGGTTGCTCAAATTCTTCTCGATAAGAAAGGCTATAGTACTTATGATGCACCAGCTCTCCATTTCGGGTAGGAAGATTACTCATGATAGTCGTAGCAGCCGATGGACTATCTGATATGACTTGAGGCTGGTCAAATACCTCTATATCCAATACGCGAAAGACCATGTATAGAACTCCTAATAATATCACGAAGATTCCTCCCCTAGCTATGAGCGCTCCAGCATTATTCGCTGTTTTATGATTGCTTCTGAGTTTTGCCATTTTGTATTTATATGCGCAACAAAAATAGTAAAGTTTTTGGGCTTCATACAATATTACTTACCCTTGACGTCATAAAGCCTTGTTTACAACATCTAGTATAGAGAATAATATATTAACATATTTGGGGTCTCCCATTTGCCTTTGGCGTGGTCAGGCTCTACGCTACTACACCTCGTCCCTCGGTATAACGCTGCGATCCTTAGCCTCTACGCGCCTCCAGCTTGTCGTGCTTTGGAGCCTACGGCACGTCGCACATTCTTAGTTAAGATCATTAACTGCCCGCTTAGTTTTATTCTTAAATCCCTTAAAAAATTCATCCCATGTTTCGAACTCATATCTGTAGCTTGCTCCAAAACCACTCTGCCGCTGCGGCCCAAGAAAAGTAATATCGTTTTTGTTGTACACTATAAGTTTGAATCTTCTGTCCTTGGTTATCACCCACTCGACGATGACATCAAAAGTATTAAGCGCCGCGGCACTACCTTGGAAGTAAGTCTCATCGCCGATGCCAATATCTGTGCCTACCTTTATAGCTAGCCTTTCCTTGAAGAGATAATTTTTTAGTTGAAGCGATAGCTCACTAGCTCGATTACTATTTAGTGCTCCTGCTATATCTGATCCGCCTTGGTCATAAACGAAGTAATTAACATTAAATTCTGCTCTTGTGAATACTCCATTCTCTGCGAGTACATCAGATAACAATTCAGAAACATAGAGCGAAAGTTGATTAGACAAAAATTGGGTTACCGTATTAACACCAAAATTTACGAAGTCGTTTGAGCCTATCTCTATTTCGTTAGAAGGTAAAAAACTACCTATCACCATGAGCCCAAATACTTGTCTATTGAGTTCGTTCTCATCCTCATTGAGTGTACGCATCTTACTATCTACATATCCTTTTAACTCTCCTGAAATCTCAGGAAAATCCATCTGAAACTCGATCTGCGGAGCAAACAAATCACCCTTTAAAAACATGGAAAGATCAACACTAGTTGTATTTCTAGCTTCCGTTGCTAAGCCTTCATTAGCATTTGTTTCAAGAAATTCTGCAATCAAGTTATACACTGAAGTTCTTAGACCTACATATTCCGCTTCTAGATTTATCTGAGCGGTGTATGGATCGCCGTCCCATACAATGCTACCACCTTGTTTAACCTCAAATGGTTTATTGAATTTTACTAAATCTTTATAAGAGTAGGTAAAAAGATATTCCCCTTCTTCGATTTCATAGTTCCCATACATGCTAAACTCACCCGTCCGTTTATTTCTAATCTCGATATTTCCTCTACCCTTTCCTCTGACGATGTCACCTGCTTCTTCATCAAAAATAAGTTGCGCTTCTGTATCTTCCGTAATCTCAAGATTAAGTAGAATATTTACTCCACGTAGTTCGAAGTCAGTCTCTTCTACCACAGCTTCTTCTCGCTTGACAAAATTGATAAAACCCAACTCACTGCTCTCCTGATTTGATTCGATTGGGATATACATTTTAGTTCCTTCGAGCGTCACAGCATTGATGTCGATGTCAGTCTGATTAAAAGGGCCTTTGAACGCAACCGTACCTTTACCCATACCTATTCCGTAGAATACCTCATTATCCTCCTTATTTGTATCTAAGGCTAAAAACTTAGGAGCGTCCAATACCACATCAAGGATCATGTCTTTCAGATTTGTATGATATACACCACCAGTGATAACTGCTTCGTTGCCAAATTTATCCTTAACAATACCTCCAGTACCGTCAAGTAATGTTTTTGTCACTTTGACTATCCCATCGTCTATATAATACCTAGTCCCTAAGAAGTCAACATTGAACGCACCATCATAAACCCTCAGATTTCCTTCAGAGTTTATGTCACCTGGAAAGCCACTCAAGCGCACATTTGCATCTACCATCCCCACCGTTTCCGACAGACCAGTAGGCACGAAATATTCCAGCAGGCTTAGTGGGACAGCGTTGCTATTAATATCGAAATCAAAAAAGTTATTTATGTAATTTCTGTTCTTCTTTCGATTATTATTAGGCGGTATGTAATATCCCTCAGCGAGTATCTGCTGCTCCCCTTTAGTTAGCGATAAGTATGTCTGTACCTTATCATCTAGGCTCGGAAGTTTAGCATTGAGGCTTAGTACACCCCAGTCATCTTCAAATATATTAAGGGTATCCATATTCAGATTAATTCCAAAACCTTCTAGCTTGAAAACGTCTTGTGCAGAAATATCTAAGGTGAAATCCCCGTCGAAAAACAGCTTATCATAGTTGGTGTATTTGTTTATTTCTTCTAAATCAAAATTCTCAAGACTAGCTAATAGCCCCCTATCGCCTAGATTATTCAATAATATAATTTGGTATCCATTTGTCAACGCAAAATTATATATATCCACAAAATCTCTTCCGAACCTGATATAGTTATCTTCTCTTACATCCCACTCCTGTCCCATTAGTGTAAAATTAGAAGGCAATAGACTCAGCTCAAATACATTGTTCTCTTTGACCTGCAATGATCCATTAAGTAGCACCCCATACATATCCCCTATGGGATCATTCACATTAAAATTAAAATCTATGATATCATCGAATGCACTAGCAAAAAGACTAAATGCAGGAATTTCAATTCCTTGTTTCAGCTTAGTATTAAGTACACCAAGTACTAACTCCGAATCCGACGCATTAGCTTCAATAAGTATATTAATATTGTTTAAATTGTTATCATCAAAAGTAAAATCTGGTAACTCCGCTAGCAGAGACAACGAGTCAAATTTTGTGTTAAAGTATCCAGAGGCACGCATCGCTTTGATGGTATCTATTCTAGTATCTAGAAAATAAGTTAGATTTTCAGAATCAAAAACTTCAAGATTGAATTTCATTTCCAAATCTTGATATTCTTTTCCACTTGATCGTATATCAAGTCGCTCCGCATAAGCTGGGAACTTCTGCACAAAATAGTCTTTGAAGGCAGGTACTATATTGTCTAGTTCGTAATATCCATTTAGATCTAGATTGAGTAATTCACTTTCTAAGTGGAGTCTTTTCCGGCCTTCATCATTTATTGTTGAGCTTAGCGCTATGGTATCTAAGTCATATTCTAGATCATTATTCATAGCTATTTTAAAGTCGGAAAGATATATTTCCCCAGTAATATCAGAAAGTTTATCTCCGAGAATATTCAGATCGACACCTCCAGAAAGTACTAGATTCTTATTTGTCAAATTCAGCTTTTGAAAATCAATGTTGCGTACTTTTGAAGTAAAATTAAATAGTGGTTTATTTCCTTCAAAGCTAATCCTACCTCCAAAATCTAGGTCTATATTTTCATCATTAATAGACAAGTCTCCATCAAATTCGTTTTTATCTAAGCGACCAATTAAATTGATATTGGCATAGCGATAATCTAGGTAAGTAAACTCTTCAATAGTTGCCTTTAGGCTCGCAGATGCAACCTCTCTTTTTAGCCCAATACCTTCTTTTACAATGGCTGAAATAGTAACATCTCCAAATCTCTCATCACCGGTCCACGTCGCTAAATCGAAGTTTTTCAAGTTCAGTTTACCTCCGTATTTCGCTTTTTCAATTCCCTCTGTGAAGCGTAATTGTACATCTGAAGTGATATCACCAAGATCAGTTTTTAAATCACCATAGGCGACAAAATCGTTAAAGAATCCAGTGAATTTTCCATTGAAATCCAGATTGCCTAGCTTATCAAAATTTGTTGGTAAAATGAAGTTTGGTATCAGCTGTCTGAGTGAAACCATCGCAACATTTATTTTATCTATTTGTAGATTCACAAACTCTTCATTTTTAACAGTTAAGTTCCTCGAATTGAAGCTACCCTTAAATACAAGCTTATCTCCTAATTGAATATTTAAGTTTGATCCTTTTAGGTTATTTACTTTTCCAGATAATTTTCCATCAATCAGCAATGACTCATTTCTATTTTGAGTAAGAAACTCATTTCTATTGGCACCACCCACGAGGTAGAATATATCTTCAATTCCGATCTCCGTTCTATCAAAAGATGTGTTGAGATATACCTTATCCATAAATTGTAATAAATCTTCAGGTTTACGATACTTTAAACTAATGTCACTATCGATTACACTGTGTGGAGTTTGCAGAATATAATTTTTAGCCTCGATATTTCTACCCGTTATCAGAAGATCACCGACCATCATCTTCGTGACCTCAAAGCCTGTCTGCTCTGTACCGGAAAAATCATTGAGTTGCCCACTCAGCACTCCAGGAGTAAAATTCAAATTCCTAAATTCTAAATTTAGGTTAGTCAACTTCAAGTTATTAAAGTCTATGGCAGATGTAGTGAGACTATCATTTTTGGTGGATCTTGTATTAACAAGTGTTACCTCACTATCATTAATTTTGATCTTTTTCACGGTAACTACCAGCGGCTTAGCTATACTATCAGGCAGTACTTCCGTAGGCAGGTTTTCGGGTAGCCTGAAAAAATCATTCAGCAATTCCTCATCTCTTTCGTATTCATACATCTCAAACCGAAGTCCATCAACTAAGATATCATCTACATTAAATAGATTTTCATTCAATTCAAAATCCTCAAATTTAATCTCTGCTTTGTGGAGGCAAGATTTAATATTTTGACCTCTAAGCCCATCATTTTGCACAAAGCAAATATCCTCAAACAACAACTTATCCAGGTTTAACTCAAAAGAATTGAATTGTCGACGATTTGTGCTTTCATTTATTCTTCTATTCGTTTTTAGCTTCTCCGCTAGTATTTGAATATTATTGACGAATTGCCCAGAATCACGTCGTATTTTAACGATACCGCTACTCAAGGAAATTTCATTAATCGAAAGTCTACCAGAGAGCAATGATTTCCAGCTCATATTTAGATCCACATCCAACTGATCTGCATAAATTAGCGTATCCTGGTTATAATCTTGAATATAAAACTTGGAGAAAGAAAGATTGTCGAAGAAATCTAATTCTATCCGCTCAACATCAACCTTCGTATTCAGCCTTTCTGACAAGTCAGCTGTAACTTTTTGAATAGCCCAATTTTGAAAATCCTTGTCTTGTACGATCAATCCCGATAGGATAGAAAGCAAAAATGTTAAAAGCAGCATTACTGCTAAAAATCTTAACAGGCGTGCCCAAAAAGGTCCTTTTTGCTTATTTATATCTCTATTTTCCTCGGAAGGTATTGCCATTAGATGCGCTAAATTACTGCTATATACTTTAACAACGTAGAAAATATAATTACTACCGAAAAAATTATGATTAACAATATTTTATGAGTTATAAAAAAAGTCACTTTATAGATGAACTTTAACATAAAAAAATCATAAAACTGGTATCATATCCGCTTAAATAACGTATTATTGCACGTCCATTGAATATATCAGAATAAAAAGAAATCGAGTTATCCCCCTAAGCCACAGCTTCTTAGCAGAGCAAAGCAGAATTAACAGTAATAGCTAAGGTTTTAATTAATTTACTATTAACTTATTAAATGTTATGAAAATTCATAATACATTCCTCCAATTTTATGCATTTTTCTTATTCTTCGGATCTTTTTCACTTACCGCCCAGGTAAGCTATACAGCCCACGACTTTATAAAACCATATCAAGGTGGTTTCCACTACGGTGTTAATATGGGGGGCTACGGGACATCAAGTAATGTTTCTCTTGATAACGGATTACTACTTCCATGGACGGATGACGAACTTGCCGAACTTTGTATTGGAAATCCGGCAGCAGGTATACCAGGAACTGGAGCAAACTCTATACGTTTAGCGCTGCCAGATAAATTTGTTGAACAGCAAGGTTTCGATATCAGGCTGGAAGTATTCAACAAATATAATCAGCTAGGTCTTAAAGATCATACTGTTTTCTTAAATGGACCAAGTGATGCGCACAGAGATTTTACAGAATACTGCCCTGGAAAACCTTCTCAAATATTTAAAAATTTGCATCTACCCATATGGGATGGTGGTGCAAATGGGACTCCTTACAACGATAATAATTATTATGCTCGCTACGTGTACGAAGTTGTATCGAGATACGGTAAGTGGGTAAAGTACTGGGAGGTATGGAATGAGCCAGACTTTACAACTACTAGCAATAATACTACAGATCCGGGTACGCCTGGAAGCTGGTGGACTGAGGACCCAAGTCCTTGTGACTTAGGAGGCGCATTCGGAATACAAGCTCCTATCTCTCATTACGTGCGTATGTTACGTATAACATACGAAATTGTTAAAACACTTACACCAGATAGTTATGTAGCTCTTGGAGGTATTGGCTACCCAAGTTTCCTAGACGCGATACTTAGAAATACAGATAATCCGCATAATGGTGATGTGTCGGGTGATTACCCTTTGAAGGGAGGTGCTTATTTTGATGTTGTTAGCTGGCATTATTATCCGCATGTAGATGAGGCATTTAAGGAATGGAATAATGATAGACAAGATTTTGATTATTATAGATATTCTGATGCGGCTTATGATGAGTTTATTGAGCGCAAAAAAGTTTTTGATGGTGTACTTAATGCTAGAGGTTACAATGGCAATCAGCATCCTAGAAAACTTCATATAAATACTGAAACAAATCTTCCACGAAAGGAAATATTGAGCGCAAACTCTGCAGGTGGTAATCAACTACAAGCGAATTATACGCTGAAGGCAATGTTTGCTGCTCAAGCAGTTGGTCTTGACCATCTTCACATGTACCATATAGGTGAAAAGAGAGATATTGGTAATGTTTGGACTGAGCAGCATCAATTTGATATGATGGGTTTATACGAGAACTTGCTTACTCAAAATAAAAACACAGCGAAACACACTCCTCAGGGTATTGCTCTTAAAACTATGTCAGATGCACTGAAAGATTATTGGTATGATGCTGGAAAAACAGCTCAATTACAATTGCCCAATAATGTTCGTGGGGGTGCTTTTACTAATGCGAATCAGGAAACTACCTATATGCTGTGGGCAAAAACTTTTAGAGATAGAAGTGAAGAAGCAAGTGCAACTTATACTTTCCCCAATTCAATTCCATGGACTAACAATAGCTCAGCAACACTGACTAAGAAGGAATGGAATTACTTTTCTACCAACCTAAATACAACTATTAGTTTTAAAAATGTCAAACTTACTGGCAACCCAATATTCTTATCTTTAAATAATACAGTGTCACCATGTGATGGACTTACAGTGGTGGTTAATTCCGAAGGTCCTAATTGCTTTGGCTATACGAACGGCAGTATCTCTGTTAATGCATCTAACGGCGTACCACCTTATACTTATAAATGGGAAGATAATTCAGGATCTCCGCTTAGAAATAATTTAGTAGCAGGAACATACTATGTAACCGTTACGGATGGAAATAACTGCCAGGTAAATAAGAATATACAACTAAATTCTCCACCAGCTATGAACGCCACTATCCAGGTTCAAAATGAATCAGTTGCAGGACTTAAAGATGGAAGATTGACTGCGTTTGCTTCAGGAGGTAATCCAGGAGGGTACAATTACTACTGGTCAAATAATTTTACAGGTCAAGCTAATGCTGGTCTTGCAGCTGGGACCTATTCTCTTACTGTCAATGACACCAAAGGCTGCCCAGTTATAAAGCAAGCCGTTATAGAGGCCGATGACATCGGTTGCGGAACTTTTAAAATGAATGCTTGGAAAACTGACCTTACTTGTTTTAATTCCAACAATGGAACTATATCTGCCAACCCTACAGGTGGTACAGGAAATATTTCTTTTAAGTGGAACACTGGCGAAATCACTGGATTTATAAGCAATCTACCAAGTGGTACTTATAGAGTCACAGCCACTGATGAAGTAGGCTGTACAACTACCGTCACTACCGTAATAAATAGTCCAGAACAATTGACCTTAACAATCTCTGCAAATCAGCCAACTATTGCTGGTACAAATAACGGCAGGGCAAGTGCATTCGTTAATAAAGGAACACCTCCTTATACTTATGAATGGAGTAACCAACAAACTAGTCCTACAATACAAAATCTTCAACCAGGCGTATATAGCTTAACTGTTACGGATGCAAATGGCTGTCAGGTTATAAAGCAAACGGAGATAATATCTCCTGAACCTGACTGCGAAAATTTTGAAATTAGTATGGTATCTAGTAACCCTAGATGTCCAGGAACTGCTACAGGATATGTTTCAGCGAATCCAGTCAATGGTGTTGGACCATTTAAATATAAATGGAGTACGGGAGCTCAAACGCAGACTATTGGAAATCTACCTTCAGGCACCTATTTTGTAACTATTACTGATGCTGTAAATTGTTCCACTCAATCTGCTCAAACACTGAGTCCTAAAACACCTATAAGCGTAATAAACGAAGTGCAGCCATCGACTGGTATAAACAATGCAGATGGAATTGTATCTCTTCAAATCAACGGTGGAACTTCTCCATATCGTGCCTCTTGGGACAATGGGGATACCGGATTATACGTTGTTGACCTTGCCGCTGGTGCTTACTCTGTTACTGTTTATGATAGCAACGATTGTGTTAAAATAACTCAGGTCATAGTAGAGACAAGTGGTGATGATTGTGACAATTTCTCTGATCTGCTCTGGCAGTCAGAAAATATACATTGTGCTAATGATAATGATGGAGCTATTATCCTTATTCCACAAGGTGGTGAAGCACCGTTTACTTACAAATGGTCAAACGGAGCAAACACGCAAGGGATCTCAAATCTTTTCGCAGGTAACTACACGGTTACTGCCACTGATGCTAATGGATGTCTCCATATTCGCACGATCAATATTACCCAACCATCAGCACTTATAGGATCAATTAACGCGCAATTTACGGGTAGCTGTGGAGACATAGCGAACTTGCGAGCTATCGGTTCAGGAGGGACTCCACCTTATACATATGATTGGAATACTGGATCACAAAATACAAATCTTCAAGGTGTATCTGCTGGATATTATCAAGTAACTATTAAGGATGCTAATGATTGCACATTCACCGAAGAATTCGAATTTGAGGAAGATAATTCTTATCCAGGTATTGGAGAAGAGGTAGGTGATATAACCTGCAATGGGGACAGCGATGGCTACATTGATATAGAAGTTTATAGCGGTGAAGCACCATATACCTATAATTGGTCAAACGGAAGCAAATCTCAGGACATCGGATCACTTCTACCGGGCTCTTATGACTTGACTGTTGAGGATGCAAATGGTTGCAACAGTGAGCATATTTTTATCGTGTCAGAGCCAAATCCTATGGAGGTTGAATTCAATGTTATTAGTCCAGCTTCAGAAAATGAAAAGGGATCTATTAAAGCAAACGTATTTGGAGGCACAGGGCCTTACACTTATCTATGGAACTTCGGAGCTACTACAGCAGCTATTAATAATGTAGACGTTGGCACCTACTCCGTAACTATTCGAGACGCAAAAGGATGCGTATTTTTTGATGAGGTGACCTTAGGTGTTATTAGTTCTAATCAAAATTTAATTAGGAATAATGCAATCAAAATATATCCAAATCCGAGTAAAGATCATTTCTTTATTGAATTACCTTCTGCAGAAGTATCAGCTAGACAAATCAGTCTGCTAGACATCACTGGTAAAATTATCAGCGTAGACCAATATACTAGTCAAGCAAACTTATTGAGAATGAATGCAGACAATCTCCCTTCTGGTACCTACTTTGTGCGTATCGAATTAGAAGATGGATATACATTAGGAAAAAGAATAATTTTGCTAAGAAACTAAAACGAATAGCAAAGCAAAACGAAAAAAGCACTTTGATCATTTTGATCAAGGTGCTTTTTCAATTTATAACCGATAACTTATCTTACTCTAAAAACGGGGTGATTCACGTAGCCAATTTGTCACGATTTTTTCCAAAAAATCTCGCCAAATTGGATCTACCTCCGATAATAAACCTGTTTTTCCAACTCAGGGCTAGCTACGGACTACACCGTGGTGATGTGCTTTTACATCTGAGTACCCCCATCCTAAATGCCTTAGCGCTAGCTTTTCTTCATTACCTGTTCTTGCTGGTTGATACTTTCATCATGAATAGCTTGTAGATATCGCACTACAAATTCTTCCCCCAAGCCGTGTTTCGTTGCTTTTAGTTTACCTTTCTCTATTATATCATTCCATCTCTTTGCTTGTAGAATCGTGATGTTATTTTTCTTTTTGTAATCTCCTATATCTCTAGCTACCTTCATTCTATTGCTCAACAGATTGAGCAATTCATCATCTATATGATTTATTTCTTCTCTCAAAAATTCGAGTTGCGTTTGTATGGGTGTGTTATCCTGATAATCATCTCTGATCACTATATCTTCCATGAGTTGGTTGAGTACTTCAGGTGTAATTTGCTGTTTGGCGTCACTCAGTGCTTCATCGGGCATAATGTGGGATTCTATCATCAACCCATCATAGTCTAGATCAAGAGCCTTTTGAGATACCTCTTGCAGAATATCTCGTCTCCCACAGATATGACTAGGGTCACAAATAATGGGGACATCAGGATTACGCCTTTTATATTCTATAGCAATTTGCCATTGCGGTCTATTTCTATAATACTTTTCTCCAAGATTACTAAACCCTCTGTGTATGACAGCTATGTTTTCTATACCTGCCTGTCTGATCCGCTCAACAGAACCTATCCATAATGCAAGATCTGGATTAATCGGATTTTTTACCATTACTGGAATATTAACTCCTTTCAACGCATCTGCAATTTCTTGCACGGCAAATGGATTGACTGTAGTACGCGCACCTATCCATAACACATCCACTCCAAACTCAAGACAGATTTCTACATGTTTTGCCTTGGCTACTTCTACTGTTACGGGTAGTCCAGTAATCTCCTTGGCCTCCTGCATCCAGGGAAGACCCTTTGATCCTACCCCTTCGAATGATCCAGGACTAGTACGAGGCTTCCAAATGCCGGCGCGTAGCATATCGACTTTACCCGTTCTGAATAGTCGCTTACTAGTATCCAAAACTTGCTCGCGCGTTTCCGCACTACAAGGTCCAGCTATTAAAAATGGCTTGTCTTTCTTCGTGAATATTATTTTCTTTTCCATACGTTCTATCTATTGTTTGATCACATCTTCTATTTTGATACCATTGAGTACTTGTGCAATTTTATTGGCCTTCACTATTTTTAAATTGATGTTAGCTTTATTCTCGTTAGCTATAGAATCCTTGAAGTCTACCAGATGAGTAATATACTGCTCTAAAGCTGTTACTAAATGACTTGAATTTTCTGTGAAAATAGAAGTCCAAGTCTGAGGTGAACTCTTTGCCAATCGAACTGTCGATCTAAATCCAGTACCCGCCAGATTAAGTATTTGTTTTTCGTCTTTCTCTATGTCCAATACGGTCAATCCTAAGGTGAAAGCACTCACGTGTGATAGATGGGATACATAAGCCAAATGTTTATCATGGTCCGCAGCAGACATATATAAGCATTGCAATTCCATCTGATCAAAAAGTGCCTGCATCTTCAACAAAACATCTTCATCCGTTCTATCTCTTTCACAGATTATATTCTTTTTACCTCTATACAAATCGACAAAAGCAGCAGTAGGACCTGAATACTCGGTGCCTGCTAAGGGGTGCGAGGCTAGATACCTGCCCCGATTTCTATGACCTTCTACAGTATTACAAATTTTACTTTTAGTAGATCCCAAATCTACTACCATCTGCTGATCAGATATTTTATCTAAAATGCTAGGAAGCAGCTGAGCGATTGCATCTACTGGAATCGCTACAACTATCATATCCACATGAGCAATCAATTCCTTCAAGGTGCAAGCACTTTCTATCAGTCCCAATTCAATTGCTTTTGATCTGTGCAAAGAATTTACATCACTACCGATTACTTCATGACCTCCAGCTCTACATGCCAATGCAAATGATCCTCCTATCAAACCTAAACCTACGATCCCTACTTTCATACTTTGTTTTTTATCCTCTCTATGGCGTTTTCAAAAACAGCAATCTCACTGCAAAGGGATATTCTTAAATAATTCTTCCCTTGTCTACCGAATATAAATCCAGGCGTAATAAAGACACCATAATCATTCAATAGTTGATCACTTAATCGCTCGCCGTCTAATTCTTCATCTTCTACTTCAGCCCATAAAAATAATCCCGCGCCATAGTTCGCTGGTTTGCAACCCACGTGTTGTAATAACTTATCAGCAATTAATCTTCTTTCCTGATAAACTTTATTAAGACTATCAAACCATGACTGATCCATTTTTAGAGCTTCAATAGTTGCTAACTGGACAGGCTTAAACATCCCACTATCCATATTGCTTTTAAACTTCAAAATCGTTTTTACAATTTCTCTATTACTCGCCAAGTAACCTACTCTCCAGCCAGCCATATTATATGCTTTACTCATCGAGCTCAGCTCTATGCATACATCCTTTGCTCCCTCTAATTCTAGTATACTTATTGGATTTTCATTGAGAATAAAGTTGTACGGATTATCATAGACCAACAATATCTCATTTGCTTTAGCAAATGAAATCAGTTCCCTGAGATGTGCTTTACTTATAATTGCACCCGTAGGCATATGCGGATAATTGAGCCACAATATTTTCATTTTTTTTAGATCCTCCTTTCCCAATTCAGCCAGATTTGGAAGCCAACCATTGCTATTCGTCAGGTCATAGTACTTTACTTGAGCGCCTGCTATCTTCGAACAAGTGGCATAGGTAGGATATCCTGGATTCGGTACCCATACCTCATCCCCTGCTGATAAAAATGACATGCAAATGTGCATGATTCCTTCTTTGCTCCCCATTAATGGTAATACCTCTGTTTGATAATCTAAGGATACAGAGAACCAGTCCTGATACCAAGTGCAGATAGCTCTACGCAGCGCAGGTATCCCTGAATACGACTGGTAACCGTGATTTTTTTGATCTAAACTTTGTGTTTGAAGGGTCGAGATTATCTTGTCATCAGGCAGTAAATCTGGTGAGCCTATTCCCAAGTTTAGGACCTCCATTCCAGCAGCGTTAAGGGATGCAATTTCCTTTAACTTCCTCGCAAAATAGTAAGATTCTATACCTTCTAATCGTGGCGCCGCCTTAATAATCATCGAATATTGTTTTGTACTTTTTAATTTCGCAACTATCAAATATATGTTATGCGCATAAAAAAAGAGCCCTAATTATTTAGGACTCTTTTTTTATACTTTACAGTATGTAATACAAGAATCCTATTCCTCTGTGTAAAAGAAATAATAGAATCCAAAATATGTGTTACTTAAATTTTTCATGTTCGTATCGGCAAAACTATATCTATTAGACCTATAAGTCAAATTTTTTGGAATAAATAAGTTATTTTAATTGTCTGGGGCTATCTCAGCGCTCATTTTCGAAAATGAAAAAATGAGCTAGAGTCGCGCTCTACACTATATCCCATTGTCTTGCTTCCAGCGACAAGAGGGATGTCGTTTCTATCGCTTATCCTCTAGGGCTTTATGCTTTCGCATCGCCTGCTACTCGTGGACAAGAATATAATATAGGAATCTGGGGTCCCCTAACCTAGCAATAAAATATTATTTGATTATATACCCTGTATACCTAATATGAAGTGCATGCATAGCAATCCAAAATAAAGATTGCACTAGAGGAGAAAAAAAATTTAGGAGAGGTGCGGCGGCCGGCTTAGCGCTGCGAAAGGAGACGAGGAACGAGGCTGTCCGGTAGGACCGAAGTGAAACGCAGCCTGAAAGCATAGCGACCGATGACCTTCGCTTCTTCGCGAAAGTCATCGGTAAGCCCCAAAGTATTTTGATAGAGAAGCCAAGCAGTGAGTCAACTCTATGTCGAAATTGATGTTATATTTACCTGAAGAAAATCATACTATGAGGTATAGAAGTTTAAGAGATTGTGCGAAAGATTTAGAAAAGAATGGACACCTGAAAAGAATAAAAATAGAAGTCGATGCTAATCTAGAAATGGGTGAAATACATCGTAGGGTCTACGAAGCAAAGGGGCCAGCACTACTTTTTGAAAAAGTAAAGAGTAGTCCGTTCCAAGCTATCAGTAATATATACGGGACCGAAGCACGGACCGATTTTATTTTTCGTAGTACTATTGCAAAGACTAAAAAAGTAATAGAGTTGAAAGCGGATCCGACAAGTTTTTTGAAAAACCCATTGCGATATTTATCTGCTCCTTTTACGGCCATCAAAGCGCTCCCTCGTAAGCAACGATTTGGAGCACCTATAAAATATGCAGAAACTACGATTGACAAATTGCCGCAGTTGATTTCGTGGCCGATGGATGGTGGGGGTTTTGTAACCTTACCGCAGGTGATGACATTGCCACCAAAATCCAAAAATATCATGGAGTCAAATCTGGGGATGTATCGGATACAGCTAACTGGAAATGAATATATAACTAATAAAGAAGTCGGCCTGCACTATCAAATTCATCGCGGCATAGGCGTGCATCATACTATGTATAATGAAGGGGATGATGCTTTTCACGCGTCTATATTTGTTGGTGGGTTGCCATCACATGCATTTGCTGCCATCATGCCTATGCCTGAAGGATTGAGTGAATTGACTTTTGCTGGAATGCTTGGAGGTCGGCGGTTTCGATATTTATATGAAGGCGGATGCGTGCTTAGTGCAGATGCAGATTTTTGTATAACAGGAGTGATCCGGAAAAATGAAAAAAAGCCTGAGGGACCTTTTGGCGACCATCTAGGGTACTATAGTTTGCAGCATGATTTTCCTGTGATGGATGTCAAAAAAGTATATCATCGTAAAGATCCACTTTGGCACTTTACAGTAGTAGGTCGTCCACCACAAGAAGATAGTAGTTTTGGATACCTGATACATAAATTAGTGAAGCCGCTGACTAGTCAGGAATTTCCAGGCATAAAAGAGATACATGCTGTAGATGCTGCAGGGGTCCACCCGCTGCTGTTGGCTATAGGTAGCGAACGCTATATGCCATTTAGAGATAAGAAGCCCGAGGAGGTACTGACACAGGCAAATCGCATAATCGGTAGCGGCCAAACGTCGCTTGCTAAATTTTTAATAATCTCGAATCATGCCGACAATCCGGATTTGCATTGCCATAATATTTCAGACTTTTTTACACATGTTTTAGAAAGAGTGGATTGGACGCGTGACTTACACTTTCATACAAAGACAACTATGGATACGCTCGACTACTCGGGTACAGACTGGAATGCAGGAAGCAAGGTAGTGATAGCTGCTGTCGGCGAAAAGCGTAGGTCACTAAGTACGCACTTAGAGTGGTCATTAGATTTGCCTAATGGATTTGGCAAGCCTATGTTGGTAGGTCCTGGTATAGTGGCCATCCAGTCTCCTCATTATAATAAGAAAAAATTGTATGATGAAATCCAAATTATTGGCGATGCCTTAAAGGGTATAGATGCAGAAAAATATCCTCTCATAATACTCACTGAGGACAGTGAATTTTTAGGCGCAACGCTTAATAACTTTTTATGGGCGACTTTTACCCGCGCAAATCCATCACATGATATACATGGTGTAGAGTCGTATGTGGAAAATAAACATTGGGGATGCAAGGGTGCGCTTATAATAGATGCTAGAATAAAACCTCATCATGCCCCACCGCTTGTCCGAGATGAAGCCGTGGCGGAAAAGGTTGACATAATGCTGCAGCCTGGAGGTGAGTTGGCTGGACTGATAAATTAATATTAGTAGACTCAGTAGATTTTAACTTCTACTCTTTGGTCTCAGGATTATAGTCCCTTTACTGATTGGATATCATCCTGTTTATTGGTTAGAAGCGATCTCTTTAATTGACTTTGGATAATCTAGCCTAAAGATATATAGAAATACTATCTTTGCTTAAAGACTTTTATATGCTAGTAAGATTTACTTTTATTTTCTTGATGATAAGCCAGCTGCTACAAGCACAAAGTGTGGTTATCAATGAACTAATGTCCTCTAATAATGCTGCCGTAGCTGACGAGGCAGGTGATTTTGATGACTGGATAGAACTTTATAACAACGGTGACAATTCAATTGATCTATCTGGTTATGGTTTGTCAGACGATGCAGCGAATCTAGGAAAATTCAAGATTCCAGATGGAGTTAGCATAACTGGAAAAGGATATCTTATTATTTGGGCAGATGATGATCAAGAGCAGGGAATATTGCATGCACAGTTCAAACTTTCATCCATAGGTGAAACCGTATTTCTTACTGACCCCAGCAATAATGTAGTTGATCAAATTGCCTTTGGGGAAATTCCTGAGGATCAGACTTTTGCACGCGACCCAAATGGGACTGGAGACTTTAGGATTAAAAATCATAGTTTTGGAGTTAATAATGATACCGCTACGAGCTCCATAGAAGTTTTGCCCAGAGATGTCAAAGTTTACCCGAATCCTACCATTGATGTATTGAATGTGGATTTTCCTGCTGGAAATAAAAATTATGAATTAACAATAATGGATATTGAAGGGAGAGTAGTCATAAAAAATAGTGATAATTTTGGGAAGAGCAGTATAAACCTTAGTAGTTTGCCAACTGGTACATATTTTTTACAAATAAACCAATATCAAAGTATCAAAATACAAAAGCTAGATAAGCGATGATCCTATATATTGTTAAATAATGTCCTGCTAATTAGATTTGGGATAGTCAAAAGCTAGCATAGATAAGCGCAGAGTAGCTACAAGCTTGCAGTAGCTATTATTCACTTCATTCCGATATCCAATTTGGAGTGATTTTTATTGGTGGTAATCATGTCCAACTGATATCAACAATCTAGCTCATAAAGCAAAGTTTAGTTAATTGTAGCAATCCAGACCTTTCAATTTCGATTATCTCCGTATAGTTGTACATGTTAAACTTCGAATGAATATCCGTATGAAGACGAATTAAGCTGCAGTTTCCGCAAAATTTGCAGGATAAGTTCTATTTTGTTGATTCAAATACATTATATCATTATTGGATTTTCACTTAACTTATTTTAATATATTCCGTTTTAAACGGATACTAAAATACATCTAAATGGCAAAGAAGGCAAAAAAAACTAAAGCAGCTAAACCTACTTTTGTAAATGTGTTAGATGTAGAGGATCACAATAGGTATGACGATGTCTATACAGATTTTGTGCCTGATGTCATAAATACAGTCCATGCCGATAATACTACTATATTAATAAAAAGTCAAAATGGTATTCACCTAAAGATTGAGTTTTTAACGCATACCATTGTAAGAGTTCGATACTCGTACGGTGAATTTCAGCATGATTTTTCATATGCCATCGATGCTGGATTTATCAAAATCGAACAACATATTATTATCGACGAGGGTATCACAAGCTATGCTTTTATAGGAAAACAGATAAGTTGTAGAGTTGCAAAAAAAGACCTTAGCGTTGCATTTTATGATCAAAATAAAAAACTCATAAATCAAGACGCAGGTCCAGTAAGATTTAGATCTACTACACTTAAAGGTTTTATTGAAACTGAGATTAAGAAGAAGTCTATAAAGACAGAAACCTTTTATGGATTAGGGGATAAATCGTGTAGTCTAGAGCTAAGAGGACAGAAACTAAATAACTGGAATACGGATGCCTTTGCCTACGGTGCAGAAACTGACCCTCTTTACAAGACAATACCATTTTATTATGGACTGAAGCAAGGCATAGGATACGGTATCTTTCACGACAATACTTTTAGAAGCCACTTCGACTTTGATCAACAGTCTAATGGTGAAGTAACATATCTAGCTGAAGGGGGTGAAATAAACTATTACTTTATACATGGCCCTGCCCTAACCTCAGTAGCAGAACAATACGCAAAGCTGACTGGAGTACCAGAATTGCCTCCTATGTGGGCTTTAGGTTTTCATCAATGTCGATGGAGCTATTACCCAGAAGATAGATTTATAAAAGTAGCGAAAGAATTTAGAAAGCGAAAAATACCCTGTGATTCTATTTACTTAGATATTGATTACATGGATGGTTTCAGATGCTTTACCGTAAATGAAAAGTTCTTTCCTAACCTTAAGGAGGCGATCAAAAAAATTAAGAAGAAAGGATTCGATACCGTGGTCATGATTGATCCAGGTATAAAAGCAGAAGAGGGATTTTTTGTCTTTGATGAAGGTCTTGAAAAAGGCTTCTTCTGCAGACGATCAGACGGCAATTTAATGGTCGGCCCTGTCTGGCCAAAGAGCTGTGTTTTTCCGGACTTTACCGCAAAGAAAGTAAGAAAATGGTTTGGTAAACTATATAAAGAACTTTATAACGAAGTTGGAGTAAGTGGATTCTGGAATGACATGAATGAGCCTGCAGTTTTCAATGTAAAGTCTTGCACTTTTCCAGACGAAGTACTACATGACTATGAAGGACAAGGTGGTAATCATAGAAAAGCACATAATATTTATGGAATGCAGATGACCCGAGCCACTCAAGAAGGGTTGAAAAAGTTAAATAAAAAAAAGAGGCCTTTTGTACTTACTAGAGCAACGTATAGTGGAGGCCAACGTTTCTCATCTGTGTGGACGGGTGATAATATTGCAACTTGGGAACAACTGCAGTTATCTAACACACAAGTACAGCGATTAAGTGTATCTGGATTTTCATTTGCAGGAAGTGATATCGGTGGTTTTGTCGATCAGCCAACTCCAGAATTAATCACTAGATGGCTCCAATTGGCTGTTTTTCATCCCTTTTATCGAATCCATTCTATTGGCAATAGAGAAGACGGCTCTGCAGGAGTAGATGAAGCACAGGAAGCTATCAACAGAACGGATAGGATGGATCAAGAACCATGGTCCTTCGGAAAAAAAGCAGAAGATCTTAACAGGAAAGCTATTGAGTTTAGATACCAGTTGCTACCATATATCTATACAACTTTTGAGCAGCATATTACGCATGGTACTCCCATGACTAGAAGTATGATTTTCGAAGATCAAACCGTTAGAAAATTTAAATCAGAGGAAAGAGATTTTATGTTCGGTAAGGACCTCCTAGTATCCCCCGTTATCAGAGCAAATGGTAAGACTCAGACTATCAATCTGCCTGAGGGAAATTGGTATAATTTGCATACTTACTCGTCTACATCACGGAGAAGAAAGATAATAGTATCATTAACAGAGGATTCTATACCAGTATTTGCTAGAGCAGGGAGTGTGATACCATTTCATCCAGTCAGACAACATACTAAGGAAACAGCAAAAGAAATTACATTCAAGATTTTTACGCATCCTGAAACTAAGACTGCATACTATTATGAAGATAAGGGAGAAGGCTACAAATACAAAAAACAAAAATTCAAAAAATTACATTTTGAATTTACAGGAAATATCACATCTTTTGAATGCAATGTGATAGCTGAGGGTAAATATAAAATGCCGTATGATACTTACAAATTTGAGATTATAGGTCTTGAATTCGAGCCATCTGCACTTATTATGGATGGTCTACAATCTAAATGCTCCTATAGTGCAAATACCAAAACCTTAAAAGTGCAAAGCAGTAAAATGATTAGCAAAATGAGAATTCAATAGAAATTTATAATAGATAAAACCTGATGAAGTGATAAATAGAATTTATTCGACACTACTTAATACCAGATAATCCCAAGGTTTAAGATTGAATTTAGATTTGTTGGAAACAGTAGTTGTACTACTTCCAAAAACATTTTCGTAGGCCCCCTCTAAGCCACTTGTGTTTACTTCTGTACTGTGTTGTTGGCCACTCAGATTTATGATTGTCAATAAAATATTACCATCCTTCTTTCTACTATAAGCAATTATATCTCTATTGTCAGTTGCAATGAACTTTGCCTCCCCTCCATCTATTCCATTCCATAATGCTTCATTCTTCTTTTTTAATTTCAAAAGAGATCTATAAAAATCTGCCATGGCAAAATTTTTAAAGTCTATAGGGTCATTTTCATATCGCTTGGGTTTTCTTACGATAGGCTCCTCTTGCCCGCTACTCACCATCGGCATACCTGCTATAGTGGCTGATAATATTGCAAAAGCCTCATGATCTTTAGCTAACTGTTCAAATCCTTTTCCGCTTCTACTATTGCCCTCATAATTAGTAGTAAAGTGAATTTGATAACCCTTTTTATATTCTTTTTTATTTCTATTAAACCAGGTAGGTATATCTCTGGCCCTCTTTTTACCAGCTGCTATTTCATTCATGAGATGATATAATTCCCAACCAGAGTCCGCAGCAAATCCAGAAACGTTACGTAGATGAGGCGATTCCGAATCCGCCATCAAAAACACTTCTTTTGTTTTCATTAATTCTGGCACACACATATTCCAAAAATCAATGGGTATATTCTCAGTGTCATGCATCCTGAATCCATTTACATCGCATGTAGAAATCCACCATTTCATTTCTTCCACTATAGCCAACTGCATTTCCAAATTGCTATAATCTAATTCCGCTATATCACTTGACCCCAAAGAGTTTCCTTCTTTAGCCTTGATTGGATTACCCTTGTTACCCAATTCATTTATATAATATTCTGGGTATTCTGATATCCAACTATGATCCCAGCCCGTGTATTTAGGATAGAAGTCAAGTATAATCTTCATTCCTGCGCGGTCAATTTCTCTTACCATTTCCCTAAAATCATCTAAATCTCCGTGCACGTCCGTATTAACTGCAGTGAAATCACTGATAGCAGAATAGCTTCCAATTTGGCCATCTCTATTAATATCACTTATGGGATAGATAGGCATAAAACATAGGATGTCTATACCCATATCTTTTAATCGAGAGATATGCGGGATAAAAGATTTAAAACTTTGCTCTTCAGTATACTGCCTTAAGTTGACTTCATATATGGTAGCATCCTTAGCCCAATGTGGAGGTTTAAGCAGACTATTATCAGTTGGTGCAACGATCTCATCAGTCTGCGCCTCAGTTGGATGAGCTGAAGTATTTTGTGCTGGATTTTCACATTGAGTAAAAGCAAAACATAGTATAATAAATGTAAAATTTAATATATAAATTTTCATTCCGAAACTGTTTTAGATTGACGCCTAACTATTTTAAATTGTGTAGACCTAGGATTATTTGGTGTACTTCCTACACAGACATAAACATCTCCCTTACTATTTGTTTTCCATTCTCCAAAGAAAAATTCATCGCTAGTATCAGACAACATAGTTAGGTATTCTTTATCCTCATTCCAGCCCCATGCGCCGCTCCCAAGATCCTTATTATTCCTACCCCATACCAATTCATTATGCGGCTTGAACTGTATCCATGTCCCATCATAGGCTCTAAAGTCGCCAATAGAATCGACGTTGAAGCCACTAGCAATATGCCAATAGCCGCTGCCAAAATTAACTTCTATCGAAGTAGGCACTCTCCCAATCGCTGCAGCCTTTTCTATCAGAGCTCGGCTCACTGCTGCTAGTTGTTGCTGCTCCACTTTACTATCAGCAGTAGATGACGTGCAAGCTATCATACCAAATAATACACAAAATAAAAGAGACGAAAAGTGCTTAATATTCATTTTAGAAGATATACTTTGTAAAGATTGAAGTTTGCATTAATAGAAGCAATACCCACTATATCGTACTGCAGATTCAAAAATAGTTATAAAGCTATGGTTTTCACAACATATAGCAAACAATCTAAATATGTCGTTTTGACAGACATTACTTTGACAAATCTGCGCGTATTTAAATAAAAATCCTACAATTTCGATTTACGACTGATTAAATGTCAGGTTATTTCTGTTGGCACATACATTGACATAATAGAGAATGTAAGCCTTTAAAAAAGTGCAAAACAAATTCAAAAAAAATAAAATTTAAGCAAATGGGTAAAATAATAGGAATTGACTTAGGTACAACAAACTCATGCGTCGCTGTTATGGAGGGGAATGAGCCAGTAGTTATACCAAATGATGAAGGTAAAAGAACTACTCCATCCATAGTTGGATTTATGGATAGTGGCGAACGTAAAGTAGGTGATCCTGCAAAGCGCCAGGCCATTACTAATCCAACAGGTACCGTGGCCTCGATAAAGAGGTTTATGGGTGCAAGATATACAGAGATTTCAAGTGAGCTAGATCGTATGCCTTATAAGGTAATTAAGGGTGAAAACGATACAGCAAGAGTAGAAATTGACGGAAGAAAATATTCTCCACAGGAAATTTCTGCAATGATACTGCAGAAAATGAAAAAAGTAGCTGAAGACTTTTTAGGATCTGAAGTAACCGAGGCCGTTATTACGGTACCTGCATATTTCAACGATTCACAAAGACAAGCTACTATAGAAGCAGGTGAGATAGCAGGACTTACTGTAAAAAGAATTATCAACGAGCCTACAGCAGCAGCTTTGGCTTATGGTATGGACAAACAAGGTAAGGATTCTACGATAGCAGTGTTCGATTTAGGTGGAGGTACATTTGATGTTTCCATCCTAGAATTAGGAGATGGTGTTTTTGAAGTAAAGTCTACCAATGGTGATACACACTTAGGTGGTGATGATTTCGATCAGGTGATCATTAATCACCTTGCAGATACTTTTAAGAAACAAGAAGCTATAGATCTTAAGAAGGATCCAATGGCTTTGCAGCGTCTAAAAGAAGCAGCAGAGAAGGCAAAAATTGAATTGTCAGCAGGTACAGAAACGGAAATCACTTTACCATATATCACAGCTGTTGACGGAGTGCCTAAGCACCTTACCGTAAAAATGACCAGAGCTCAGTTTGAGCAAATGGCGGATTCATTGATCAGCAGAACCTTGAAGCCTTGTCAAGAGGCATTGAAAGATGCTGGTATAAGTAAATCAGATATTGACGAAATTATATTGGTAGGTGGATCTACTAGAATCCCAGCTATTCAAAATGCAGTAGAGAAGTTTTTCGGTAAGAAACCAAATAAAGGAGTAAATCCCGATGAAGTAGTAGCTATCGGAGCAGCTATCCAAGGTGGTGTTTTATCTGGTGATGTGAAGGACGTTCTTTTATTGGACGTTACGCCATTATCTATGGGTATCGAGACTATGGGTGGTGTTTACGATGTAGTGATCGAGTCTAATTCAACTATTCCTACTAAGAAGTCTAAAGTTTATTCTACAGCAGCAGATAATCAACCGTCTGTAGAGATTCACATCTTACAAGGTGAGCGTCCGATGGCAAAAGATAACCGCGCAGTAGGTAGATTTATCTTAGACGGTATCCCACCAGCACCTAGAGGTGTTCCTCAGGTAGAAGTCACATTTGATATGGATGCCAACGGTGTTTTAAATGTATCGGCTAAGGATAAAGGAACTGGTAAAGAGCAAAATATTCGTATCGAAGCTTCTACTGGATTATCAAAAGAAGAGATCGAGAAGATGAAGGCGGAGGCAGCAGCCAATGCAGATACAGATAAGGCCGCTAGGGAAAAAGTGGATAAAATGAATAGCGCCGACTCTCTTATTTTCCAGACGGAAAAGCAGATGAAGGAATTTGGTGAAAAGATTCCAGCTGACAAGAAGCAAGCCATAGAAGATGGTGTAGCAAAACTCAAAGAAGCACATAAGTCTGACGATGTAGCCTTAGTAGATGCAGCTATGGAAGAGTTGAATGCAGCGTGGACAGCAGCTAGTCAAGATATTTATGCAGCACAGCAAGATGGCGCCGCAGGTGGCGATTCTGGCACAGACGCAAACCCTGATGCTGAAAATACGGAGACAGCTAATGATTCCACAGCGGAAGCAGAAGATGTAGAATTCGAGGAAGTAGATGATAAAGCTTAATCGGATCATTGATGATAAAAAAATTGGACTGTTCATTTTGGACAGTCCTTTTTTTATGATATTGTAGTAAATAACGTAGTTTCTTTGGGGATATCCACAGCCTAAGGGCGTGGTCGGGTTCTCCGTTACGATAGTGATGAAAATATCACTATCTCCTCTTCTACCCCTTATCTCTACGCGCTCCGCTTATCGAGCTCCAGCTATTCGCTTACGCAATTGCTACATTCCTAATAATGGAGATGATTCAGTGGAATATCCAGCATAATTATCTAATATTGTGTACAGAAAAAAATTGGTTTGATAATTCATTCTATATATAATCTCTCTAAGCTTTATATAATACTAGCATTGCTTAATTTGGCAAGTCATACTCTTACTGCCCAGATTGATGTATCACAGTTTAAGGAGGTATTTCGAATTGCAAATAATCGTGCTACTAGTCCGATTGTTATAGATGGCGCTTTGGACGAGGCAGTATGGCAAGAATCAGACTTGGCCACCGATTTTTATCAGAAGACACCTTACTACGCACCGGCTGCTGATCCACGTACAGAGGTTAGATTCACTTACGATGATACTTATCTGTATATGGCGGCTAGATGTGAACAGAAGAGCGATATTGTTATTCAAACCCTAAAGAGAGATGAGTTTTGGGATAATGATGGTATTGCTGTTATGCTCGACCCTCTGAGCACGCGCACAAATGGTTTTCTATTTGGTGTGACAGCAGCAGGCCAGCAATGGGATGCACAATATGCACCTAACTCTGGTACCAACGCCGACTGGAGTAATAAGTGGAAAGCAGAAGTAAAAATCTACGACGGATATTGGACTGCAGAAATTGCTATCCCATTTAAAGTACTTCGCTTTAATGACAGCAGCAAAGAATGGGGTATGAATGTGGTCAGAGGAATTCAGGGGATAAATGAATTTCACAATTGGACCGCAGTTCCAGAATCTTTTTGGCCACCTAATCCAGCATTCGCTGGTGCCCTAGTATGGGACGAAGCTCCTAAGAAGAATAGTGGTAATTATAACATCATCCCTTTTGTGACAAGTAGTGTTGTTAAAGTCAAAGAGGAGAAAGTTGATTATAATTTTAATGCAGGCCTTGACGCGCGATTTGCACTTACCTCTACTATTAATGCAGATCTAACTATCAATCCAGATTTTTCACAAATAGAAGTAGATGAATTGGTAACCAACTTGACTAGATTTAGTATTTTTTTACCAGAAAAAAGAACATTTTTTTTAGAAAATAGCGACATCTTCGGCAACTTTGGTATTGGACCTATAACCCCATTCTTCTCTCGGCGAATAGGCCTGAATGAGAACGGAGAACCAGTACCTTTGCTGTATGGTTTACGCGCTACAGGGAACGTGCGCTCGGATGTCCGTGTAGGAGTAATGAATACACAGACTGGAGAAAGTGATGAGTTCAATGCCAAAAATCAAACTGCAGTCGCGGTGCAGAAGAATTTTGGTCTCTCCAATATTCAAGGATTATTTGTCAACCAGCAAGAGTTTGATGGATTTCGCCAAGTAAAAGATGGGTATAGCAGAAATGCTAGTTTAGAAAGCTTAATCAAATCAGATGATGGTCAAAGATCCGCATGGGTCGGTGCACATCAATCTTTCAAGAAAGGAATCAAGGATAAGACGGGATTTTATATGTTTGGTGGAGAAATTCGCACCGCTAAATGGAACCTTCTTACAAGTAATATTATAGCGCAAGAAAACTACTTTACTGATCTTGGATACAACTTGAGAGTAGAAAATTACGATGCCATAAGAGATACATCTATACGTGTAGGCTTCAATCAATCATTTTCCTATGCAGAATATACTATTCGCCCAGAGAAAGGTAAAATACAAAGACATATTTTTGGTGTCGAAAATTTTCTTGTATATAATCCCGATTGGTCATTTAATGAGCGTAATAATGTATTACGCTATTTTGTAAGATTTAGAAATACAAGTGAGGTAAGTGCTAGGATAGAAAACAACGAAGTAAATCTCCAATATCCTTTTTCATTTGTAAGTGCGGGAGAACCTCTACCTGCCGGTAAGTACAGTTACAGTAGTGTAAGCTTGGATTTCGAATCTGATAATCGTAGGCTATTTCAGTATGAGATGAGTACCCGACTTGGAGATTTCTACAATGGTACATTGAATCGTTTTACTGTAGGAGCAAACTATCGTGTCCAGCCCTGGGGTAATTTCGGCGTACAGTATCAGTTCAATAAACTAAAATTTCCCGAGGCTTATGGTGATGAATTAATCACCGCTGTGCTTGCTAAAGTAGAAATTGGTTTTTCTAGAAATCTCATCTGGACTACCCTATTTCAGTTTGTAGATCAGTCAGATTTTATGGGAATCAATTCTAGACTACAATGGCGGTTTGCCCCTATGTCCGATCTTTTTTTAGTGTATATTGATAACTATGATGTTTTTGACTCCGCTGTTAGTACAAATAATCGAGCAGTGGCTTTGAAGATTAATTATTGGTATTGATGTTGTTAACTACTGTAGCATTCGATTACCTTACCCTTCTCTTTCAAATAATGAACTTCAGCAAAAAATACGCTGACAATTCTCGTTCATAAAAACATCCTAATTTTCAGCGTATTTCACCCTTCATATTAAGTAACTCACCAAAAAACGTCCTAGTTTTAATCGTCCTGCCTATAAATTTTTATATATTTAGAACTAGTAGTCATCAAGAATCTAAAAGTTTTAGCCATTATTACTTTTAGGTTTTACCTAGACTTCTAAATAAGGATCGATAAATTCAATTTGTAGAGATCAGCGTGTACGCTGAGCAAAAGTATTTGAGACTAAAAAGAAAAACCAAAACAATGAAATCGAAATTCAATCTTTGCCTTGAAAATTTGCTAGTCGTTTTATTTATATTGCTTAGCAGTAATTTACTTATTTCTCAATTGGTACCAGAAGTTGACCCTACCATTGATTCAGATGCTAGATATATTGAATTGGATTATACTTCCATTAAAAGTACACTGATGAGTGCGCCCCTTGACGAAACATCAAAATTTAACTTCAATAGTGGAGTTACCTTAGAATTTCCTTTTATACAAGAATCAGATATCATCAAGGTCAAAGTATTAGAAACACAAATCATGGATCCTAGCTTTTCTGCTAAATTTCCACAAATAAAAACATATAGATTGATTGCCGAAAATGACCCTAATTTTAAAGGCAGAATAACGTTGAATGATGAACTTTTTTATGTGACCATTTTCCATCAGGGAAAAACGACTACAATCAATCCAATAGATATTGATAAAGGAATATATGAGGTAAATTCCAAAGTGGAAGACCTTGGTGAAGACTGGTGTAGTCAGCAAACCGAACATCCTGAAAAAAGTAAACAAGAGAAACAGTCTAAAAGATCAAACGCTACCCTAATAAACGGCAGTACATTGAGAACGCTAGATTTAGCGCTTGTCTGTACTGGTGAATTTCATGACGCAAATGGAGGAACTATAGCTGCTGCTACGACTGTTGCTACTAACTCTATTAATGCCATTGAAGCAATGTATGAAACTGACTTAGCAGTTAACTTCAATCTTTTGACTCCTTTTGTATATACCGACCCTAACACAGACCCTTTTGATCCTACAATACCTTCAAGAACTTCCATGGCAGCCGCAGTCGTTAATCAAAATTTTGCGGCAAGCACCTATGATATAGGCCATGTTTTTCATGATCAAAATTCCAACGGTACACTAATTAGGGGAATTGTTTCGAATGTAAATATTGATTGGCAAGGAGCGGCACTTGATCCGAGTGGAAATTGCACTACAATAAGTGGAACTAGCGATTTGGATTTAAGGAAAGTTGGGTTTTTCTCAGTCACGGCTACTGGAACATACACTATTCAAACCACGAACAATACGAACTTTGATGAAGTGATTATAATTTACCAAAACTTACCTGGTTTTAATCCAAATGACATCGAAACCAATCCCTGCTCTTTTTTCTTAGACGCCAATAGAGAAGTAGATGCTGGAGGAGTACTATTACCTGCTGAAAACATAATTTCTCAAACACTTACTGCAGGTAGTTCCTACTTCTTGGTCGTATCCAGCGCATCAAGTGGGTCTCTTGGTACCTACGAGATTTCTTACACAGGGCCAGGCACGTTTAATGGTTCTCTCCAATTCGCAGGAGGAGGCATAGCAGGATTAGGAGTGCTGTGCAGCACATCTACTACCTTTGGAGTAGATCTAATCGGTGTTAGCTGCCCGCCAGGCGGGTGTACAGGATTTAGTAAAGCATTGGGCTGGAGTGGTTCTTTCAACAATACAAATAATGGATGGTACCAGCTAGCCGCCCATGAGTTCGGTCATATGTTTGATGCGCCACATACTTTTAATGGATCTGGAAGTAATTGTAATAGTGGCAATATCTCTTCATCGACTTCCTACGAAATAGCCAGTGGAACCACCATAATGTCCTATAACGGAATTTGTGGAGCTGGACAAAACATACCCGCAAACGGAACTGCAGATAATTATTTTCATGCGCATAGTCTTGAGAGAATGATCAATGAGCTTAACAATACCTCCTGCTATAATGCAGCTGCATCGGGGAACACTCCACCTACAAGCAATGCAGGAATAAACTATACAATACCCACTTCAACACCCTTTGAACTAACTGGAACTTCTACCGATGCAAACGGAGACGCATTAACTTACTGCTGGGAACAATACGACGAAGATGGTGCTGGCACACCGACACAGGGCTTTATTGGATCTACGGCAGGTAATTCTGCGATAGCACCCCTGTTTAGAAGTTATCCTCCATCTACTAATCCTGTTCGAATATTTCCAAATCTAACAAATATTCTTTCTGGAAGCAATACTGGTAACGACTTTGAGGCATTACCAGAGGTAGGAAGAACCTTAAATTTTAGATTAGGTGTAAGAGATAATAATCCTAATGGAGGTGGATATAGCTGCGACGAGATGTCTGTGACAGTCGATGGTAATAGTGGTCCATTTGAAATAACCACTCAAAATATAGCGACTACATGGAACGCTGACGGAGTGGCTACAGCTATTATTAGCTGGAGTGTTGCTTCTACTAACAATTATTGCACAAATGTAGATATTTTGCTTTCTACTGATGGTGGACTGACTTTTCCTAATACGCTAGCAAGTGGTACTGCAAATGATGGAAGCCATCAAATCACTATACCATCTTATCCTACAAGCATCGGTAGAATAAAAGTTGTTTGTTCTGATAATATCTTTTTTGACATCAATAACGCAGATATTGAGATTACCTCTTCTTGCATTGCTAATGGTGCAACATTTTCGCCTGATACACCTGTCTCGGCAGTGGTAGGTGATCCATCTTTAAATTTAAATATGAGTCCTAATTTTAGTTCTCAGGTAAACTTTCCGTTTACTAACACTATAGATGGAATGGAAACGCCTACCTCGAGCTCTAACGCTTCTTTTGAATGTGGAACTACTAACTGCACCAATTTTGGTGGTGGGACTTTTTACTATGATAATTATGATATCTATCCTAGTGTTGCAGGAACATATACTTTTTCTATCAATTCTAATTTTAGTGCTGCCTTACAGATTTTTGATGGAGCATTTAGTGTAAATGCAGGATGCAATAATTTGCTAGGGATTAGTCGGTGTCACAATGCACCTAACAGTATAACTTCGACAGTTAGCACCGTTTCAGTAACACTTACTCCTGGAGTTATGTATTCGCTTGCTGTTTCTAATTTCTTCTTTGGTACACAGACAGGTAACTATACCATTTCCTTAGATTCTGGTCCTGCTGGAGGGAGTTTATATGATGGACCAAATGTACCTTTAGGCGCCGGTTTTTCATACACTTATACGGTTGTCGATAATTCTACCAATAATATCGTTGGATTTGAATCCAACAGCAATCTTACTACTTATCCATCTGGCTCTTACACGATATATGGATTGTCATATGAGTCATCTGCTAACTTAAACCCATTTGTTGGAAATAGTTTAAGTTCTTTTCAGACAGACTTAGCATTGCTTACTATTTGTGGAAATTTAAGCTCAAACACTAGAGAAGTAACTATCAATTCTATAGGAGCCCCTTGCTTCACTATGCTAAATAACTCCAATGGATTGCAAACAATAGAGACTGGAATAGCAGATTACGAGTCAAGCGACTGGATAAATACTACTGCTCCTACTACTATTCAGAATGGTGCTTCGGTTGATTATGATGCTAGTAATTTTATTCAATTAAATAATTATTTCACTGTAGAGTTAGGTGCTGTATTTGAAGCATTCATCGATGGATGTAATAATGGTGGTGGTGGATCAAATTTGAACGGGAACACTTCTAACAATTTAAAAACCAAAAGAGAATCAAGTCCGACTCAAAAATCTAAAATAGAAAATTAATAAAAATATAATTTTTTGCATAAAGGGATACTCATACAGATGAGTATCCCTTTTTTTATTAATTATAAATTAGGGATATATATAAGTAAGAGAAAAGCACAACAGATTAGCCAGTCCCGATTTCTTTGGGAGTGACAAATCAATAGCCTTGAATTACAAACCCAGGATTATTAATGGGGTAAGATTCAATCTGGCGTGATTTTTTAGAAAAATCATGATAAATTGCCAATAAGAATTACCCCCCCCGTTCTCAGCTCAAAATCTAGAAAAACGGAGCAATTCAAAACTTTAAAATTTGATTATCTCCTAATAGACGTATAGTTTATCCTACTCATGAGATTTCTAAATTAGGTTCTTGTATAGCTTGTAAAGGATGACTATTGTTGGCGTCAAAGCGTTAATATGTTCAATTTAAATACACCTTTTTAGCAGTAACTCTCTACGCGTGAGGGATAGAAGTGATGGCTCGCTAGAGACAGTCCAGATGATTTTCCATCTGGACCGAAACGAACGTGGAGTCACGCATAGCCCGCCCATTTTTATTTCCCTTTTTTGAGAAATAAAAATGGGCACGCCCAAAAAAAAAAGCCGAACACAGATAAGTATTCGGCTTCTACAATATTCTTTCTTATAAGATATTACTTGATTTTCATCTTCTTGAAAGTGTCCATGACATCCTTTACAGCTGCAGCAGACTTCTTCATACCTTTCATCTCAGTAGCATTTAACTTTAGCTTGAGGATTTCAGTTATTCCGTTTTTTCCTAATTTCACAGGAACGCCAAGGTACATATTACGGATACCGTATTGACCAGTAAGCCAAGCACAACACGGAAAAATTCTATTTTCATCTTTGATGATAGATTCAACCATTTGAGCAGCAGCAGCACCTGGAGCATACCAAGCTGATGTACCCATCAACTTAACCAACTCTCCTCCACCTTTCTTTGTACGCTCGACAATAGCATTTAATTTCTTCTTTTCTATCATTTCTAAAACTGGAATACCACCTACTGTAGTGTAGCGAGGAAGTGGCACCATAGTATCACCATGTCCACCCATCAATACCGCTTGAATATCTTTAGGTGAGACCTTGAGTGCTGTAGCTAAAAATGCTCTATAGCGAGCTGTATCTAGAATACCAGCCATACCGAACACGCGATTGGGTGCTAACTTAGATGCTTTGTAGGCCGCGAAAGTCATCACATCAAGTGGATTGGAAACGATAATGATGATAGGATTTTTCGAATGCTTTAAAATTTCCTTTGTGACAGAAACTACGATCTTGGCATTGGTAGAAATCAAATCATCTCTGCTCATACCTGGCTTACGTGGTATACCAGCTGTAATAACAACGATATCAGAATTAGCGGTATCCTTGTACTTGTCAGTACCAATAGTCTTGGTGCTATAATAATCTATAGGTGCCTGCTGCCAGGTGTCCAATGCTTTTCCCTTTGCGAAATCTCCTTTGATATCAAGAATGACAACTTCATTTACAATGTCTTTGTGTGCTAGAACATTGGCAACAGTAGCTCCGACATTCCCTGCTCCGACAACAGTTACTTTACTCATGTACAGTATATATTTTTGATTTAATAAATTGAATATTACGGCACAAAAGTACTATAATTTTGGATGTATTCAAAAAGCTAAGGTGTGTCAAATAAATGCAACTATAATGACAAGCGTCGATGGTACATTTCTTTTATCTTAAGTGGAGACGACCCAAAGTAAAACATTAGAAATGCGGTAAGATTTGCAGCTTGTACTTTTGTATAAGAGTTGTTCTCATATTTTCTGGCAGAAACTAAAACGGACTTATTTAGCAGTTTGAACTTTACTTTCTTGCGTGCTCTTCTAATAAAATCAAAATCTTCCATGATGACAAACTCTTCATTGAAGCCATCTAGCTGATCGAAAAAAGAGCAGGTAACGAAAAGGGTCTGATCTCCACCTCGCGATATAAGCATATTGATCCTAGTCAGAAAAGATAGTAGCTGAAGTCTAGGGTCATCTGAGTCAAGCTTGAATGAGTAACTCCCCACTTGATACCCCTTACTTATGGAAACACAGATGTCATCAACAAAAGAAATTGGAGGCCTAGTGTCTGCATGGATAAAATAAAATGTATCTCCTGCGGCAATGTTAGCAGCTCGGTTCATCTGATAGGCACGAGATTTTTTTTCGACATTAATTATTTTTACAGGAAATCTTGCTGCCAAATCACAAGTACCATCTGTACTGCCGCCATCTACGACAATAATCTCCAATATACGATCATCTTGAATACGCAATATTTGAGACAAGAGGTCACAGATATTATCTTTTTCGTTCAATGTTGGTATTATGATACTTAGTTGCATATTTCTATTAAAATGCTTCACCAAAGGTTACGTAAAATTGTGTGCCATTTTTTCCGATGCCGATGTCAGCTCTTAGATTTAAGTTTTGCTCTCTACTCAACAGGAATCTAATGCCGCCACCTACAGCTGGCAGAGAATTACTTAAGCTCAACTCATCTACTCTATCGAATACTTGTCCAGCACTAGCAAATACTACAGCTCCAAATCTGCTTAGCTTCTTCGTAAAGCGAAATCGGTACTCAGCTTGCAAGGCAAAACTATTGGATGCGCGATACTCGCCTTCTACGTATCCTCTAGATCGTTTGCCTCCACCATAGAGCGCCATCTCATAGAAAGGGGCATCACCAAAGATGTTAATACTATTAAAATTAACGGCCAATACATTTGATCTTATAGGCAGATATTTACTTACTGAAGTTACGAAACTGTAATAATCATAAGTCGCGCCTACTAAATCTGTATTATTCTGTAAAACAAAATCTAACAACATTCCATTCTTAGGATAATTGATCACATCTCGTGTATCTATAACCGCGGCGATACCTATACCAGAAGTAATGCCTCCTGAGAGATCTATGCCTCCAAATAAATTCTCGGAATCATCAATATCAGTAATTTCATAATCATCAAAACTATAGCTCAATCCTACAAATATATCATCTCCTATTTGGTATAATATATCCAAATTTAGTCTAGGATAATTTGAAAAAAAATTTGCATTTTCTTCAGCTCTGTTTTGACCCATACCGAAATATGGATACACATAATCGTAATAGCCTAACTCACCTCTAAACCATATAATCTCTTGTGGAAGGTATATATTATAAGCCATGTAAGTCAGTAATTGCTTATTGAGTGTATATGCAGCGCCGATGGTAAACTGTGTTGGTCGTTCAGATCGATCTTGATATTTCCAGTGCAAAGATAAATTTGATGCTCCTCCAAAACCAAGATTAGTCTCGGGTAGGTAGAATAGTAATGGAACTGCTATGAATGTAACTCTGTTATAATCTAGGGTATCTATTTGCACAGTTTCATTTGAAGATTCTTGACAGATTCCGCAATATGGTAGACATAAACCTAAAATAAGGCAGTACCAAAAAAGGATTTTCACTTCGATTTCGTTTAGATTAATTACGTAGGTACTGATACTAATGGATCACGTAACCAACATTAATGAAAAAAGGAGGAATAATGACGTTATCAAGACGGTATATTCCACCTTATTTTTGTTAATTTTGTAGAACAAGAATACAATTAATTAAATATAAAATTTAATGATGAAGAAAATTTTCATGATATTCACTTTGGTACTTTTTTGTCTAAGCGGATATGCTCAATTTCCCTGCGGAATTGATCAAGAAGACATTGCTCTCATTACGAGCAGATTAAAACTTAATAAGAAGACTATCGCTGAAGGCTTTGTGAACGAACGTAGTGGAGCTATTTTATATTTACCCGTTAAATTCCATCTAGTAGGAAAAACTGATGGATCATTGAGAATTACGGAGGATCATGTATTGAGACAATTAAATTTACTCAATGAAAATTACTTGGATCAAGAAATACAATTTTTCATAGAGGATAGTTTCAACTATGTGAACAATACAGCTGCCTTCAATGACCCATCCGCTCAGGCTAGTCAATTGGTACTAAATCAAAATAAAGTTAATGGTCGTATAAACATATATATTTGCAGAACGGCAATGACTGGAGGCGGATCTTTGGGTACTACTCTCGGGTTCTATTCCCCATTCAGTGACTGGATTGTGATCCGACAGGTTGAAGTAACTGGCTTAACATCTACTTTAACTCATGAAATGGGCCACTTCCTGAGCCTTCTACATCCACATAATGGATGGGACGCTGTGAATTATAATGTTATGGATCACACTCCTACACCAGAGTTCTCGCCGAGTGGTATAGAAACGGAGAATGAAGCAAGATCTGGTTCTTGCAAAAACTGTGAATCTGCAGGAGATTTTCTCTGTGATACTCCGCCAGATTACAACTTTGGTTTTGGTTGGAATGATTGTGACTATGATAGAGGAACGCTTGACCCTTGTGGAGATGTCGTAGATGTTCAGGAAAATAATTATATGGGATACTTTGGAGATTGCGATTCGTATGTCTTTACACCACAACAAAAGCAGCTCATGGAGGTAGATGTAGCAGCGAGATTATCACAGGAAACTATACTAGAAAATCTAACTCCTAACTCTACCGATCTCGTAGAAGGCGATGTAATAGCAAACTTTCCAGAGGATGGAGGTGTCTCTTACCAAGCACAATCTGTTTACTTTAATTGGGAACCTGTAGAGGGAGCAACAGATTATTTATTTGAAGTGACTGATTCGATTGCTGGGTTTTCTGCTGCCACTAGAGTTATGGTTAGTGGTACGAATGATATTTTAATAGATGAACCATTCCTTCCTAATAGAACATATGTTTGGAGAATATATCCATATAATGAGAGCTCTACTGGATATGGCTTTTCTAAGATTTTTAGATTTAAATCTGGGCCAATTACCAGCGTGGCTACCATCAAAGAGGTATCGTCTTTTGATATTTATCCAAATTTAGTGAGTAATCAAAATAGTGTACTACTTGATATAAATTCAACAGAAGTGATAGACTTAGACGTTCAGCTATTAAGTCTTGCAGGAAAAGCAATAACTACTATGGAATCTAAATTGACTTCTGGTCAAAACAAGATTGACTTAAATGTTAATGGACTAACCAACGGTGTATACATCGTGAAGATAGCCTCTAAAAACGGCATCATCTCGAAGAAACTTGTGGTAAAAAATATGTAAGATTAAATTTTAAGACATAAAAAAAGGCCACATCGCTATGTGATGTGGCCTTTTTTTATTCCTTCTATAGTTTAGTTTCAGGAGCTAACAGAGCAAAATAAAATAACTATAAATTATCCTTGATAGTTGGCAGCTTTTAAATTCTACCCTTCGACTTCTTCTTCTTGATCGTAGACCACTGTTCTAAAAACGTAAGCGTTGCAAAGTAAACAAGTCCAATAACTGACAACATAGTTAACCAAACATTTCGCACAGGATAAAAGTAAACGGTAATACACATCAAGGCAAAAAAGAGGCCAGCCATAATGGATGATGCAGTCTGCCAGCGCTGTGCTTGTGAAGGATAGATATATTTTAACGGAACAAAATGAGCCACCGCAAAGAATACGATGAGAGCTGCGTTAATTATATATGTAAAATTAAAAACGAATAATAAAAAGTAAACCACCATGTTCCACAATACAGGAAATCCAATAAAATATTGATCATCGCTGACCATGCCTGTTTTGCCATAATATATAGCAGAAACCAATAAGATAATACTCGTCAAAGGCAGCCTCCAATCGTCGAAAACTAAATCCGACTGATAAAAGATATAAGCTGGAATAATGGCAAAATTCGCGAAATCAACCACGTAGTCAATCGTCTTGCCATCCATGTGAGGTAAGACCTCATTCACCTTACAAAGTCTTGCAAATGTACCATCAACCCCATCAATGATAAATGCTAAAATTAACCAAAACATAGCAGTTCGTACATCCTGATCGTGCATAGCAATCAAAGCCATAAATCCAGCTATCAAGCCAGAAGCAGTGAACAGGTGCACTGCCCAAGCAAGTAGGATTTGTATCAAAGAAGGTGCAAACGATTTTGACATAACTGCGCTAATGTAAGTCGGAATAAGCAGTATTTAATATCTTTTCACGTATCTCCTACGTTATTAATAGGTAACAGTTATAATCTCTCTTATTTGAGATTAAAATAAAAGAAAAATATCATGAAATTTTTAGTTTCTATTTTATTTACAATTTGTATTTTTTGTTTCACAATGCCATTGGCAGCACAAAACTTAACAACTACCCCTACTCAGAATCCAATAGAATTGGGTAAAATAAATTGGTTGCGAGATTATGATAAAGCAGTTGCAGCAGCTAAAGAGTCGGACAAGCCTATATTGATTTTGTTTCAAGAAGTGCCCGGTTGCAGTACCTGCAGCAAGTTTGGCTTTGGCCCTTTGTCAGATCCTTCATTGGTAGAGGCAATTGAAGATAATTTTATTCCACTTGCTATACACAATAATAAAAAAGGTGTCGATGCAGAAATTTTAAAGAAATTTCATGAGCCTGCTTGGAACAACCCAGTAGTACGTATAGTAAATTCGGCTGGAAAGGACGTGAGCCCCCGTCTGGCAAATAGATGGAGTCCAGAAGATTTACTATCTACTATTAAATCAGGACTAGTAAATAGCAGGCAGGAGGTGCCTGCTTATCTCGATCTCCGATTGCAAGAAATGCAAGGCCAAGAAAATCTAAAGGAGGCAAACTTGGCTATGTATTGCTTCTGGACGGGTGAAAAAGAAATCTCTAAGATAGATGGTGTACTATCTACAGAAGCTGGATATATGCACGGCAAAGAGGTAGTGAAAATCAGCTACGACGCAAATCAAGTAACACTACCGGCTATCGTCAATCAAGCTGCAAAAGTAAAATGCGCTGATGCTGTATTTGTGGATGATGATTATGATATAGCAGATCTAAGGCGTGCCACTGAGATTAATCAAATAAAAAGAGCAGGTGACTACCATCAAGATAAAGAAGTAAAGTACTACTTGACCAAAAGCGATTATAAATATATACCTATGACGCCGCTACAGCAAGCAAAAGTAAATGCCGCTATCGGAAGTAATCAAGATCCAGATCAATATCTATCCCCTCGTCAACTAATGGCGCTTGCTTACTTTACAAAAGATACTTCAAGACAACAATCTAGTCAAATTAATAATAGCATGGAAGCGACTTGGTATAACTTGTGGGATGAGGTCGTCATTGCAGCTAAAAAATAAGGGGATAAGACTTGGAAGAGTTTTATTGAGGATAATACAGCTGTGTAGTTTTTACATTACCTTTGGGTTAAAATCAAACTTCCTTGACTAAAAGAATTCACCGACCCCTGGCACAAGCAGTAGTAGATACGCTACACGAAATTTTTGTGGAACGCAGAAAAGCCGATAGGGCTATCCAATCTGTGCTAAAATCCAATAAGAAATGGGGATCCAAAGATCGTGCTTTCATAGCACTCAATAGCTACGAAATTGTGCGGTGGTGGCGGCTGCTACATCACTACAATCAGTCGGACTACAATAAGGATATAAAGAAGGAAAATCTTTGGAAACTTTTGGGTATCAGTCTAATCAGAGAAGGCTACATATTACCTGATTGGGCTGAATTCAAGGAACTAGCACATCTGAATCTGGATGTCCTAAGAGACAACTTACCTTCTGAAAGATCAATTGTACAATCTATACCTGACTGGATGGATAAGCAAGCCGTAGCTGCTATTGGAGATCAATGGTCAAAGGAAATCGCAGCTATGAATAAAGCGGCTAGTGTATTCCTGAGAGTCAATGTGCTCAAGACGAATCATACTGAACTACAGGCTGCACTGAGAAAAGAAGAGATAGAAACGGAATTAGTGCCAAACGTAGAGTCGGCGCTGAAAATAACTAGACGCAAAAATCTGTTTGCTACAGCAGCGTTTAAGCAAGGTTGGTTCGAGGTACAAGATGCGGGATCGCAGCAGATAGCTCCCTTCTTGGAGGTAGCACCAGGTATGCGGGTAGTAGACGCCTGTGCTGGTGCTGGTGGAAAAACTTTACATTTGGCTACCTTAATGCAGAATAAGGGCTCTCTAATCGCTATGGATATTTATGAATGGAAGCTCAAAGAACTCAAACTTCGTGCTCGCAGAAACGGCATCCATAATGTGGAAGGGCGCGTGATAGAAAATGCCAAAGTCATCAAAAGAATGACAGCTAAGGCAGATAGATTACTTTTAGATGTGCCCTGCTCAGGACTAGGCGTTCTGCGTAGAAATCCAGATTCTAAATGGAAAATGCGTCCAGAATTTCTCAAAGAAGTGATGGGCACACAGGCAGACATCCTAGAACGTTATTCTAAAATGCTCAAGCCTGGTGGTAAATTAGTCTATGCGACTTGTAGTATTTTACCACAAGAGAATGAGCTTCAGGTTCAGAAATTTTTAAAGAATAATCCTCTTTTTATTTTGGAAGAGGAGAAACGCATATCCCCAGCTAAAAGTGGCTTTGATGGATTCTATATGGCAAGGATGGTTCTAAATGATATACCCGCGCCAAGGAAAAATTCTAAAGCTGAGAAGAACGAAGCTTAATCACCAAACATTTTATCATAGTGTACTTTCATACTTGAAAGCTTCACACTATTGAGAAAGGACGAATATGCTAAGTAGGTTAGTAAAAAGCGCATATCCTTCATCCACGGCGGCAGAAATTCGGGTTCGCGGATCAGTCCTTCTTGGTTAAACATATTTAGTACGGGTATATCCGTTAAATCCAACTTGCCCACAAAGAGTAATTTCATCATATCAGCTCTTCCCTTCTTGACCATTATTCGCAGAAAATTATGTACTCTAAGTAGACCGTCCAAATAAACAATATCCTTGGTAAAAGGTGCTCCACCTGTAACTAGCCCACCTCGAAATACTCTACGTGTACTTTCAAATGCCTGATCTTCGCTATCTGTCTTTGATAAGTAGAAATTATACACCTGTATAAAGTCTGCTCCATCTATTGCCATTTGTATAGCGACGATTCGGTCAGAGAGCCTTCTAAGTCTATCGAGATCTATAGTGCCAGTAATAAACTCCGCAAAGACTGCCAGCCCTTCTTGCGTTTTGGTAGTTCCTGGATGAGCAGCGCTTAATATTTTTAGCTTATCCTGATTATTACCATTGATAGAAGTTGCAACATGTATAAAGGCTTCATGATGTATCAATTGATCAATGTCTTTATCTGAAAAGCAGGCAGTCCCCCTGATCCTAATTCGTGTTCTACCTGCAATAGCATTGGAAGCAATATCATTATCGACGTATACTTTTGGTGCTTGATCTTTAAACACATGATCCACGGCAGTAGTAATCTGTGCAACCACTTCAGACGCGAGTATACAGGCATCTGGTGGTGCGCCTAGTTCTAGCGAGCCGAGATTCAGGTACATCTTTTCGAAGTGATTAGCTAGGTCAAGAGAATTGCTGACTCCGTCCAACAACACAGTTTTGGGGGAGCCATAAAGATTATTGGAATGGGTATAAAATTCCTTAGTCCCTATATTTTCTAATAACAGCGCACCTTGCTCTAGATCAAAAATAATTTCGTCTGCCCATGCGCTCACTAGGTTATGAGAAGGTACCATGCTCTTTGCCTTCTTAAGTAGGCTATATGTCTCAGAAACATCTATTTTAGGATAACTAACCTCAGGTAATTTCTGTGCTTTATTTGCGAAGAAAGTTTCTGCTACTTCTGGCCCCCAAGCAACATTCCTCAGGATTCGTATGGACTTAGAAGCTTCATAAAGTATATCACTAAGTTCGATAATATCATTCATTGTGTCTATTGTTTTGTCCTAAATGTATTCATTATAATCCATAACTAATCATTCGAAATAACCTTTATACATATACAAAAGTAAATCTAGCTCTATTCAAAACGTCGTATATCAACCTCTTTGTCGAGTCTTGATTTGTCCTCTATAAATTCTATTAACTGACTAGCCCAATAAGGAGCTAAAGAACTTCCCTTCGTTCCTAAAGCATTAAAAACGTACAGACACGAATGTTCGGGATGAACTCCTAAATATGGTCTGCGATCCTTTCCAGTAGGGCGAATTGCAGCTAAGTGCTCCTTAATAGTGTATGGTACTTTCAAACTATCATTGAGTTTATTAACTAACCAATCCTTTCCTAAAGGACTAGGATCTGCTGAGGTAAAATCCCAATCATAATTTGCCCCAGCCCAGTATTGATTCTCTTTTTCTATTGGCGCGAAGAATATCTTATGTTTATAAATATCCTTTGTTTTTATAGTTGGGACTTCTATTATTAGACACTCCCCTTTTGCTGGTACCATAGGTAGATACTTAAAAAAAGGATTTTTAGTAATGCCGATGCCTTCGCAACACATTAACTTACCATAAATATTACCTTGATATTCGATACTGTTTTCATTAAATACACATTGAGAATAATCTATTTTATCATTTTCTAAAATCATTCCTTTGGTGACAAGGAAAGATTTAGCTTGTTTTATAAATTCGGCGATGCTTAGTTTAGCTCCTCTTATCGTACACCAATCATCGACAGTGTAAAAATGTGCTTTTTCCTTAGCAATACTCTCCGTAGAAAAATGCTGATTATAATGCTCATCGGCCGATCTTAATTCGTAATTAGACACTTCGTTTTTGGAGAATAGTGCCCTCTGGATCTTTGTATCTTTAAAATATGTAGTCCCCCAAAGCGCATCATAGGATTTATAGAATTTATTGGCTGCAGCAGAAAGCTCATCGAACATCCAAGATTTGACGAAGCGTTGACCTGTAACTGGATTTATAATACCTGCTGCTATCCTGCTGGCAGTCATCACTGCGGGTTTGTCATACATGGTAACCGTTCTTCCTCTCTCTATTAATTGCAGAGCCATTACAGTGCCTGCTATACCGCCTCCTACTATCAAATAGTCCATTGTGCTCTTTATCATAAATTATCCAATTCTACTTTCATCTTTTTGGTAAATGATTTCACTACTAATTCATATGAATGATCGATTAAATCTAAAATAAGCCTTCCACTCAAGTCTCCAGTGCAGGAGACAGTATTCCAGTGTTTCTTGCTCATATGATAGCCAGGCTCAATCTCTGGGTGCAGTTCCCGCAGCTCTTCAGCTCGCTCTGGATCGCACTTTAGATTGATGGCAAAGTCCTCTCTATTCAAGCCTGTGAGGGCGAACATCTTTCCTAATACCTTGAAGACTAAAGTGTGTTCATCGAAGGGAAATGCTTCCGTCACACCCTTTTTCTTCAAACAATATTGCCTAAAATACTCTAAATCCATATTGCAATAATTTTAGTAAATTTATTAATTATTAGTTTGGATTAAAATTATGGGATGAGTAAAGTAGAAAAGCACATTGTAGTATTAACCGGTGCAGGTGTAAGTCAAGAAAGTGGAATTAATACTTTCAGAGATGCCGATGGTTTATGGGAAGGGCATGATGTGCAAGAAGTAGCTACTCCACAAGGTTTTGCTCGTAATCCAGAATTGGTCCATCACTTCTATAATCAACGTCGCGCTCAGCTCAAAACAGTTAAGCCCAACGCAGCGCACACAGCACTTGTAGACCTAGAAAAAGTTCATAAAGTCAGTATTATTACGCAGAATGTAGATGATCTGCACGAGAGGGCAGGCAGCAAAAATATCATACATCTACATGGCCAACTCAATAAAGTACGCAGCACACAATATGAAGAACTAGTCTATAACTGGGATAAAAATCTGAACATCGGAGATATCTGTGAACGGGGTTATCAGCTACGACCACATATTGTCTGGTTTGGGGAGCAAGTCCCTCTTTTAGAAAGTGCCACAGATGTGATCGGCACAGCAGATATAGTCATCATCATAGGTACATCAATGCAAGTGTACCCGGCAGCAAGCTTGGTGAGCTTTGCGCCATCAGGCACTAAGATCTATTATGTAGATCCTAAACCTAGCCTAAATAATGAATTGAGATTAGCGAAGACTTTGGAAGTTATCGAGGAGAAAGCAGCAAAAGGAGTGACAGAACTCGTAGAAAGGTTACTAAAGGAATAAATCGTCAGATTAGAAAAACACTGACTATGCAAACGAGGCATATTCATAAGTAAGTGAAGATAACCGCAGAGCAGCCCGTCCCGATTTTCGGGAGTTAAATATCAATAGCCCTGGGTTGAAAACCCAGGATTA
>ENA-ORXM01000712-ORXM01000712.1-marine-metagenome-genome-assembly--contig:-NODE-712-length-53536-cov-16.653417_pt1 | contig 53536 bp, 50 predicted proteins | sample MGYA00237867_ERZ511480 | MGnify/ENA primary metagenome ERZ511480 (study PRJEB26309, sample SAMN06266103) | marine metagenome | isolation source: Algal blade | place: United Kingdom:Sidmouth, United...
GTCTTACCGTGGTCAACGTGACCGATCGTACCAATATTAGCGTGTGGCTTATTACGCTCGAACTTTTCTTTTGCCATTTTTAAACTCTTTCAAGTTACGACCCGCAGGCCTGTCAATGTTCAGGCAATATGCCCACTGCCTCAAAAGAGGCGCTTAGCGTCTGACCAAGTCAAATATGTGTGACCAAGTCGGTATTTGGAGCGGATGGCGGGAATCGAACCCGCGTCATCAGCTTGGAAGGCTGAGGTCTTACCACTACACAACATCCGCCGCTCTTTGCGGCCTATCTATGGCGCCGCTATGAAATAAATGGTGGAGAGGATTGGATTCGAACCAATGTACACATAGTGATCAGATTTACAGTCTGACGCCTTTAACCACTCGGCCACCTCTCCAAATTTTATTTTGTTGTAAATCCAACAAAAAAAGACCCTGTTATAGCGCCGCCTATACTGTATAGCCGCGTTGCAACAGAGAACATTTGAAATTCTTCGGGTTATATAGAGATGTCAAAAGAAACGCGCAATAGCGAATTTAAACGAAAATCGGGGAAAAACAAACCTCGACGTGGGACAAACACGGCCTCGGACGGTAAAAACGCGGCGACTCACGTAAATAATGCAGGCAATAGCGCAAAAACCGACCAAAGACGCTCTAAACCCTCAAATACACCCTACACACCGCCCAATAAAGCCCGCGGCACTCATAAAATTACCGCAACGGCCGCGCCGCGCAGTCCTAAATCCCGCGATAGAGGCGATCAAAGCCAAAACCGAGGCCATAAAGGCGGCCAAAGAGGTGGAGGCCGCGAAGGCGGCGCAATGTGGATTTGGGGCGTGCATTCCGTAATGGCTGTGCTGAACAATCCCAAACGCACCATTCACGGTCTTATGATGACAGAGTCCGCAGAGGCGCGATTAGACATCCCTAAGAATGCCCCGCTTCCTAAAATTGTCCTCCCAAACGCTATGGACAAACAATTTCCAAGCGGCACTGCCCATCAAGGTATTGCTGTCAAAGTCGCACCTCTCGAATGGCCTGATATTTCTGACATAGCGGCTGAGCATTCCGACCATGACGGGCTTATCCTTGTGCTCGACCAAATCACCGACCCACATAATGTCGGCGCCATGCTCAGACTCTGCTCTGCATTTGGCGTCCGCGCCCTCGTCATGCAAGACCGCAAAGCCCCGCCGCTTGCGGGCGCCACCGCCAAAGTCGCCGTGGGATGCCTTGAAACGATCCCGGTCTGCCTTGTCAAAAATATCGCCAATACTTTGCAAGATCTGAAAAAACAAAACTGGATGGTGACAGGGCTCGCAGGCGAAACCGAACTGGAGCTGTCCTCCGCACTCAAAGGGTCTGGAAATAAAGTCATTGTCATGGGTGCAGAAGGCCCAGGCCTGCGCCCTAGAGTACGCGATTGCTGTGACTGGGTTGCGCGTATTCCGATGTTGTCAAGTGATGTTGCAGGCCAAGCCGAAAGCCTGAATGTCGCGACGGCCGCAGGGATTGCATTATATGAAGCCAGAAGAGATTAAGAGCGTCTCTACAAATAGTCTTGCAAAAACACGTCGAGGTTTTGGGCTTTGGTTAAAAACGTCATGAGATCATCCGCTATAAAGTCTCGTTCTTTTGGATCTAAATCCCCATAGTCAAATGAAAACACGCCGTCTTTACAGACTGTCAAAACCCGTCCACCACCATCATCTCCAACAGGCAGATAGTCTGCTAGGTATTTTGCGAAATCATAACCGTCGTAAGTCTTTAGCATTTCCTCAAAACCAAACAGCATAACCATAGCGCCCGACGCAATCCGTGGGACAGAAAATTCAACGCGCGAAAAATCTGCTGTGTCCGTAAGGAGTCGGTCTGAATACACACCAATCAAAGACATTTTCGCCACAGAAGAATTCTCTGTTTCCGACGCACGAGGCTTACAAACCAAGAGATTGAAATCAGGATTTAAACGCTCAAACATTTCAGATCCTTTGTTAGCACTCATATAGGCAGATCTCTGACATATACACGTCCGTAAAATTTGGAATGCGGCGAGCCGTATACATATCTAAAATATTCAAAACGAACCCTCTGAACGATTAAACCACATAGACTTATAGCGCTCTATTGCGACCTTTAAGACCTTAGGGTCCATATCCATTCAAAGGGCGCCTTGTTTTATTTTAAATCTGACACAGTGTTTGGAGGCTCTCCAAAACGGTTCGCCCCGTCCGTACTCGGAAGACAAAACCAAATAACCAAAAGCACAAAACCCCCAAAGAACACCACAACACCGCCGACGACAGAGAGCGCCATTAAGGCGCCGATCGCACGAACGGAAATGATAAAATAATTATAAAAACCCGGCGCAAGGATGAGCAAGCCTAGAAATGGAAGCACCTGCCACCAGCCTGAAAAATTGATATCGTGTAAGCGTCGCGCCCTGACGCTAATTGCGGGAAAAAACGTCAGCAAACTAAAAAGAGCTGAAAACGGGTCTATATTCTGAGCCGTTCCAAAAACTTTAGCGTCAATATATAAAAACGCGCCCGACCCTAACACCAAGAACAAATGAAACCACCAGAACTCTGACCGTGACGCGCGTCCTGTAAAATCAAAATATTTTTGAAAACAGGTTTTGATTGAAGTCAGCATATTCATCAGGCAAATAGGCTATACAGACCGATTAAAGTCAAGTTGCCCATAACGCTTAAAATCATATATTTAGGACCCCGCTATGCTTTCTGAAATCCTGATAAACGTTTCTCATTGCGTCGCCTTTTTAATGATCGCGCTGACCTTGCTTTGGGGGCTGTCGCTTGCGATAAAAGATGCGAGTATTATTGATATATTCTGGGGTGCAGGTTTTGGCTTTGTGGCGCTTGTCTGTTGGTTCCTCTCGCCCGTTAAAACGCCTTACCTGACTTTGCTCGCGGTTATCGTTTGGGCGTGGTCCTTGCGCCTGACGACTTATCTAGCATGGCGCAATATTCCCCACGGCGAAGACAGTCGGTATATCGCCATGCGCAAACGCGCGGAGAAAAAAGGCATGTCGGAAACGGCGTGGCGCGTGAGAGCTTTGTTCTCAATTTATTTTGGCCAAGGCTTTTTAATTATGATCGTGTCTGCCCCCGTTTGGGTGGCGATGGCGACAGGCACTTCAACAGAATTCTTCCGCTCAGAACCCGTCGGCAATGCTATTAATGCAACACAATTCACAACACATCTCAATTGGTTACCTGTCATTGGCACCCTCCTTTGGCTTATCGGGTTTTTATTTGAAGCCATTGGTGATAGGCAGCTCGCGCGGTTTAAAGCCAAACATAAAGACTATATAGGTAGCAAAGAGAATAAGCCTATCTTAGATAGTGGTCTTTGGAAATATACCCGTCATCCGAATTATTTCGGCAATGCCTGTATTTGGTGGGGAATTTGGATTGTCGCCTGCCAAGCGCCGTGGGGGTGGGTCACAATTTTTGCACCAATTATTATGACGATTTTACTAACCCGTGTTTCAGGCCGTGATTTACTCGAGCGTGAAATGAAGAAGCGCCCCGCCTACCGTGATTATATTGAGCGCACCTCGGACTTCTTCCCGCTTCCGCCTAAAAAAGGCTAGATAAAAAGAGCGCGCCCAAAGGTGCGCTCAAAACACCCCCAGCCTATTCACACTACGGAATTGCCACGCAATGCAATGTGTGGAACATAGGGTGAATGGAATCAGTCATATCATATAACGGGCTCGAGCTGTCCGCGCTTGAATTGATCCTCGGCGTTGCGCTTTTACTGCTCGGCGCACTGCTCGCTTTGCTTCTCTCCTCCCTGCTGGGCAAAGGGAAAACAACACGTCTCGAACAACACATTAGCCAGATGGGCCAACAACAACTCGCTATGGGGGAACAACAGGCTGCGCTCCAAGGACGCCTCGCGCAATTTTCAGAAGACAGTGCCCAACGCGATACACTATTTCGGGAAACCCTTGATACACGTCTTGAAAAAGTCTCGGAACGCGTCGGCAAATCTATTGTCGAAACCCAAGAGCGTAATTCGCAAAATCTAAAACATTTGCACGAACGCCTCGCCCTGATCGACCGCGCACAGAAAAATATAGAAACACTGTCTGGCGAAGTCTCTGGCTTGCAAAGCCTGCTATCCAATAAACAAGCGCGCGGCGCATTTGGCGAAAAACAAATGCAGGATTTGATCTCAAATTACCTGCCGCCCAATAGCTATACATTCCAAGCGACGCTCACAAATGGCAAGCGCGTCGACGCACTTATCCACCTCCCCAATGACCAAGGCGACGTGGCCGTAGATAGTAAGTTTCCGATGGAAGCGTGGAGGCGCATGACGGACGCGGATAACACGCCCGACGAAGAGACCGCGAAAAAGCTTTTTGCGCGCGATGTTTTAAAACATTTAAAAGACATCTCAGAGAAATATCTTATCTTTGGCGAAACCCACGATATTGCGATGATGTTCCTTCCAAGCGAAGCCGTCTACGCTGAACTGCACGCGAATTTTCCGCAAGTGATTGAACGCGGCTTTACGCAAAAAGTCATGATCGTCTCGCCGACTACGTTTATGGCGACGCTCCACACAATGCGCGCCGTCATGAAAGACGCAGCTATGCGCGAACAGGCCCATATTATCCAAAAAGAAGTCGGGCTTTTGACCGCTGATGTGACCCGTCTTGATGACCGCGTTGCGAAACTCCAGACACATTTCACGCAAACCGTTGACGATATGCGCCAAGTCCGTATCTCGACCAAAAAAATCACTAAACGCGCCGATAAAATCGAAAGCCTCGACGTGCAAGAACCCGAGGCCAAGGTCGCGCCAGAGGCGTCGTTTAAATCTTTGCAAAGCAAAGCGTCGTAATGGCCGCGCCGAGCAATCCTATGATTTGGTATGGGGGCCGCCTGTTTCGCCCTGTCAAAACAGCGGGGCAATCCGAAACCAATTCTGAGACAATTTTCAAATATTCGCAAAAAGATGCGCTTGTGACCGCAAGCTATTCTGGCGGTGATATCAGGCTTGGTCATTTGATCGGGCTGGTGAAAAAAGACGGCTCACTCGACATGCGCTATCATCACGTCAATCTAAGCGGCGAGATCATGACAGGCACATGTCACACAATTCCAAAAATCCTTGAAAACGGAAATCTGCGCCTTCACGAAACATGGCAATGGACAAGTGGCTCTAAGACGAAAGGCACGTCTATTTTAGAAGAGCTTTAGAGCTAAACCGTTTCGATAAAAGCCCCGCGCGCTAGCGACCGCCCATTGCGCCCCGGCGCTGTCACGTCAATTCGGCATGCGCGTGAAAAACAGACACGGCTTTTGAAGTTAAATAATAAAACCAATTGATGCCGATAAATGAATAGGCCAAGTAAGCTTCATGGAGCTTACTCAACTTACGCAAATCACCTTGATACTGTGCTCGGCCCTCATTGGCGGCATTGTCCTGCGGCGTTTAAAGCAACCGCCTTTGATCGCCTATATGTTAGTCGGTGTCCTCTTAGGGCCATCTGGCGTTGGCTTGATTGAAAAATCCGCCAACATCACTTTGCTGGCTGAAATTGGTATCACGCTCTTACTGTTTATTGTCGGTTTGGAATTGAGCTTGCAGGCATTCAAGCGCGTGTACAAAAAAACACTCGTAATTGTTCTCATACAAATTCTGGCCAGTGTGGGCCTTACATTTTTGATCGGTCAGTTTTTTGACTGGTCCCTCGCCCGCAGCTTAGTGTTTGGCTTTGCTATATCCATCTCCAGCACAGCGGTTGCGATTGGCGTCTTGGAAGACATTGGCGAACTTCGCACAGAGATTGGACAATTTGCCGTCGGGATTTCTATTGCTCAAGATCTGACCGTGCCGTTTATGGTGATCATAATATTGTCTCTTAGCGGGGGCACAGGATTTGGCGTCATTGACGGCGTCAAACTCGCAAGTGCCGCCATTATCCTCGTCAGCCTCATGGCCTATTTGATGAAGAAAGAACGCATTGTCATTCCAGTGCTTCATAACTTACCCGAGGATTCCACCCTTGTGGGATTAATGGCGCTCTCACTTTGTTTTATTGCCGCGACGCTGTCTGGCCTTTTGGGCCTATCTGCCGCTTTCGGAGCCTTTATGGCAGGCCTGATCGTCGGGGCGTCCAAAGACCGCCAACGTGTTTTAAGTTCGGTGATGCCCATACAAGATCTTCTTATGATGATTTTCTTTCTGTCTGTCGGCTTGCTTGTGGACATTCAGTTTATTTTCAATCACGCGCTTCAAATCGGCTTGCTTTCAGCCGCAGCTATTTTTGGGAAAACGATCATCAACGTCTTGGCGCTCAAAGCAATTGGGCAATCTTGGAATAGCGCCGCAATTGCAGGCTTTACTATCGCTCAGATTGGGGAGTTTTCATTTGTGCTCGCCGCCCTGGGTCTTGAGCGCATGATTATCACAGATGACGGGTATAAATATCTCGTCGCCGTGATCGCTTTGACACTTCTCATCAGCCCGCTTTGGTTAGGCCTTGCCCGAAAACTCGAAACCCTCCGAACCAAGACGTCTAAAAAGACACCGCTTGTTAAACCTGACTAATTAGACACTTGCTACACGCGAAGACGAAGCCCAATGACCGCCTAAATTCGGAATACTCAAAGATGACAATTTTTAACGCCCCTCTTGGGAATTTACATATTCCTTGGCTCTCCAATGAAGACATTGGAAATACGCTTTTTCTAATTCTTATCGCCCTAATTGGCCGTTTCCTATTGGTCAGAATGATAAAGGGTCGAGGCGGCGTTCTTTCAGATACGCGCCGCCGTTGGATATCTGTCGTTCAAAACTCGACAATCTTATTTCTGGTTTTGGGGCTGATCTTTATTTGGTCCCCTCAACTCTCTACCTTTGCCCTGTCTTTGACCGCCTTTGCGGTGGCGCTGGTTGTTGCAACGAAAGAATATATTTTATGTGTTGTCGGGGCAATTTACCGCGCAACGTCAAACCCATTTGCCGTAGGCGATTGGATTGAAATCCAAAACTTACGCGGAGAGGTTTTGACGGAAGGTATTTTAACGACCAAATTACAAGAGCTCGGGACAGGCACATCGCGGTTTCGTTTTACAGGACGTATCCTGACGATCCCAAATTCTGTTCTTTTAATCCAAACTGTTCACAACGAACATTTTCGGAAACATTACCTACACCATACATTCAAGGTCACGGTCGAGCCTAGCATTGACCCTGTAAATATCCTTAAAATGGTACAGCCGCTCTTGCAGTCGACGAACGAGGATAAGGTGAAAAAGGCACGTCAATCTTGGACACGGCTTAGAAATAAGATGGAAATAGAACTGCCGTCGACTGACCCGCGTGTCTCAATTGAGACAACGGATGTCGGAAAAATCAGTTTCATCATGACGGTTTTTTGTACGCCCCAAGATGCAATGGATATTGAAATGATGGTGACACAAAAAATCTTGAGCGAAGTTGCGAAAATGAAAGAGGCATTAGAGAGCACGTCCTAGCTCTAAGTTTAGAGTTAGGAGGCGCACACAAAACGACTTTAGTCGACATAGCTCACAAGCGTGTCATGTGATTTACGGACTTTTTTCATAGGCAGCAACCAATCCCCTGTTGGATCGCGAAAGCCTAAAGGCAATAAGACAACAGACCGCAAACCGCGCGCCTTCAAGCCAAGGATCTCGTCAACCTTTACGGGGTCAAACCCTTCCATTGGCGTACAATCCACTTCTTGCTCTGCGCAGGCAACCATCGCAAAACCAAGCGCGATATAGGCCTGACGCGCAGCATGGGCAAAATTGACCTCATCTTTGCGCGGCAGATAGCTCGCTTTTAGGTTTTCATAATAGGCTTTCAACATTGGAAGCTCCCCGCGCGCCTCTGTCGCGAGTTCCGTGACTTCGTCAATACGGTCCGCCGTATATGTATCCCACGCCGCAAAAACTAAGAGATGAGAGCCGTCCGTGACTTGCGCCTGATTGCTTGCTGCTTTTTGGATGTCACCTAAAACCTTATCATTGGTCACAATAATAAGCTCAAACGGCTGAGTGCCACTCGAAGTCGGAGCCAAACGAATAGATTCGATAATCACATCAAGCTTGTCTTTTGGGACAGTCTTCGTGGGGTCCATTTTTTTTGTCGCGTAACGCCAGTTTAATTGCTCAATCAAAGTCTTCTGGGTCATTTTAGGGTTTCTCATTTTTATAAAATTTCGTTGCTTTATTGACACAAACTTTATTGGAAACCCACACGTTTCGCAAGATACCTCGCCGCCTCGCATCCGTGGGCTACTTTAGGCAATCTGCGTGCGATATGATCGTGGGCTTGCAAATCACGGCTGAAGACTTTAAGTCACGCTTCGTTCATTAAGGGTGTGATTTTAAGCGCCCTTTCCAAAGAAAGTGCAGGCGTGTCGAAACGAACGGTTATAGTCCATTATCACTTGTTTAAAAATGCCGGTAGTTCGGTAGATAAAATCCTGCGTGAAAATTTTCCAAATAGTTGGGCCGAAATTGAAGGCGTTGGAAATACAAAGCTCGAACCCCCTGCCCTATTGGACTTCATCCGTAAGGCGCCGCATTTAAATGCCGTCAGTTCCCACACAGCTATTGTCCAAGTCCCGCAGACAGAAGATATCAATATCCTTCCGATTATATTTATGCGCCATCCCATTGATCGTATCCGCTCTGCCTATCAGTTTGAGCGCAATCAAGACGTCGAAACACCGGGCGCGATTCAAGCTAAAAAAGGGGATTTTACGGATTATATGAATTGGCGTCTTTCGACACCAACCCCGTGGCAGGTTAAAAATTTCCACGCCCAACGTTTGAAAGACTTTAACGGATTTACGCCCGCACATAATCCAAGCGCCGTCAGAGACGCGGCTTTCGCAGCGCTTGAGCATTTTCCGATGATCGGTCAGGTTGAAAAATTTAATGCGTCAATGTCAGTCTACCGCGATATCATTGGTCTACATTTTCCAGATTTTGAAATCTTCGCAGCACAAGAAAACACAACAACAGATCCTGAAAAAGGGCTGACTGAGAATTTGGCCATGTTTGCCGATACAATCGGCCAAGATACATATGATCAACTCGTGGCCCTAAACGATATGGACTTTGCGCTGTATAATCGTCTGAGCCTTAGATTTACCTAGGCTTTAGCACGCCCGTTCACAAACGCTCTGGAATTTGATTTAAACGCAAATTGCTCTAGCGTTTCAAATATAAGAGCTATAAAGCGGTACGCTATGTCAGAGGTCGATAAAAAACCTATCCAGCTTGTGATCGGAATGCACCGATCAGGGACCTCTGTCCTCGCTCAAACCCTAAGCCTTTTAGGATTTGATTTAGGCCGAACCCTCATGCCGCCCTCTTATGATAATCCACGCGGGTTTTGGGAAAATGCGCGTATTGTCGAGTCCCATGACCGTTTCCTAAATGCCTTTAATCTGGATTGGACGGTCGCAACGAATTTACCAAAAACGGCTTTTAGTAGCCCCGCCGCAAAGACCGCGATTGAAGAAATTTCAGCTATTTTAGAAGACGATTTTAAAAGCGCGGCCCCTAGCCTGATAAAGGACCCTAGACTTTGTATTTTATATCCGCTCTGGCCTGAAGTCGCAAAGCGTCTCGGACGGCCTTTGCATACCCTTAACATTATTCGCGCCCCGAGCGCTGTGGCGCAGTCAATGGCCAAGCGCAATACGATTACAGATGTCCGCGCAAGTTTCATAGCGCTCTCTTATTTGCAGGGCTTGGTCGATCTTGACCTGAAAGACGCCCCGACACTGATTTACGAAAAAATGGTTGCAATAGCTGCGGAAACTTTAATCGCAGACCTGAAACGCGTCATGCCGCACATGCCCCAAGCTGCGTTACCTGCGGCTCTATCACCCGCCAACGCCGTCGGCGCGCTGATGTATAACGAAAAGAAAATCGTAAAAGACGAATACGGAATTTGGAAACTCTACCAATCCGCGATTAAAGATCAGGCTCTTTTCATTCCGCACGACGTCTTGAAGACCTTTACAGAGAAAACGCTGCATGCCGCGAATATCTCAGAGTTAAACGCAAAGTTTAAAAATGAAAACACGCTCCTGCCCGAAAGTCTGGGCGAAGTGACGATACCCCGCACACGCCTAGACGCAGTTGAAGGTGGTTTGGTCGAGCGCGACGCAGAAATTAAAAAGCTCTGGAAAAAAATTGGAACAAAAGAAAAAAAGATTGGCGCTTTAGAGGACGGAATCTCTGAGCGGGAAGCCCTGTTAAAAACCTTACGGACTGATTTAGAGAAAAAAGATACACAACTTGGCGCGATCGAAGGCGGGATTGCAGAACGTGAAAATAAGCTAAAGACATTGCGCGCAGATATTACTCAAAAGGACACGAAACTTGGCGCTTTGGAGGACGGAATTTCTGAGCGAGAAGCCTTGTTAAAAACCTTACGGACTGATTTAGAGAAAAAAAATACACAACTCGGCGCGATCGAAGGCGGGATTGCAGAACGTGAAAATAAGCTAAAGACATTGCGCGCAGATATTACTCAAAAGGATACGAAACTTGGCGCTTTAGAGGGCGGAATTACCGACAGAGATAAAGCGCTCAAAAAAGCGCGGCGGGATTTTAAAAAGGCCGAAAAAGCCCTTACACTCGGTCTTGAGAATGCCCGTCTGGATCATCACAAAGCCGCGGAGCGTGAGCAGTCCGTTTACGCCACTTACCTAAATCTTCAAAAAGAAAAAGCTGATCTGGACGCTGTATTTGAGACCGAACGAGTGCGTGCACACCTAACAGAAGCACAATTACAACACCAATTGGACATTGCGACCCAACATGTCGCCTATTTTAAAACACATCCGTTCAGAGCCGCACTTAAAGCCTTTATTTTTAAAGGGTTTCGCGGGGTGCGTTTTCTTTTACCCGTAGCTGAAGATAGAAAGATTGCCGTCTCACGAAAATTCACGGGTCTGGCGCAACGCTTTCGCCCGCCTGCCCCGCCGCCAATTGCTGAGGTCAACATACCTCTACCTCAGGTAAGTGCCGATGACCTGGCGATTGATTTTGAATTTGCTGAAACCGACGCACCCGTCATAACCGTTATCGTCCCCGTTTATAATGAAATTGCACAAACGCTCGCCTGCTTAAAAACACTGCGCGCACAATCCGTCAGCGTCCCTTACGAGGTGATTATAGGCGATGATGTTTCCCCTGACCCCGACCACATGGTACTCTCGGATATCAAAGGCGCCCGCCATTTACGGCATGCTGAGAACCTAGGCTTTATTGAGAACTGTAACACATGCGCCGATGCCGCGCGTGGTGAGTATATAGTGTTTCTCAACAATGACACTTTGCTACATCCCGGCTGGCTAGAAGAACTTTACCAAACTTATTTTGAGCACGATAATGTCGGGATTGTCGGATCAAAGCTAATTTTTCCCACAGGTGAATTACAAGAAGCTGGCGGCCTGATCTGGGAAGATGCCAGCGGTTGGAATTGGGGCCGCGGCGAACGTGCTGATCATCCAAGATATAATTATGTCCGCGATGTCGATTATGTGTCTGGCGCGGCACTTATGATTAAGACCTCGATTTGGAAAGAAATTGGCGGTTTTCATTCAGACTTAAAACGCGCCTATTACGAAGATACAGATTGTTGTTTTCGCGTCCGCGCACATGGCTACCGCACACTCTATCAACCCCATTCCACCCTCATCCATATTGAAGGTCTGACAAATGGCACTGATGTCAATTCAGGGGTCAAGCAAAGCCAGCTTTCCAATCAAAAGGTTTTTATGGAAACATGGAAAGACGTCCTAAAAGATCATTTGCCCAATGCGACCACACCCGAAATTGCAAGCGACCGCACGGTCAAAGGCCACATCCTTTACGTCGATTCAGTTACGCCAGAGCCTGATAAAGATTCTGGCTCGCTTGACGCTGTGAATGCCATGCGGATTTTAACCGATCTCGGCTACCGCGTGCATTTCATACCGGGTACAAATTTTGCCCATGTCGGAGACCCGACGCGCGCCCTGCAATCCATGGGTGTCGAATGTATCTATCATCCGTTCTATTCTAACATGAGCCAGTTCCTAAAAGAACGCGGCGACGCCTTTGATTACGTCGTACTCAGCCGCGCTGAAATAAATGATTTATTCCTCAAGCAAATTCGCAAGGCCTGCCCGAGTGCCAAGATCATAAACAATACAGTCGATTTACATTTTCTGCGACAAGAGCGCGAAGCGAAACTGACCGATGATAAAGACGCCAAGATCGACGCAGATAAAATGCGCGCCAAAGAACTCGGATTTATGCGTGACGCGGATGCAACGATTTTAATTTCAACGCATGAAAAATCCTTACTTGAAAACACCACCGCGCTCTCGGGTAAACTTTGGACCATCCCGCTCATAAGGCCCGAAACAGAACGCCTCGCATTTTACGATACAACGCAAGATATCGTTTTTATCGGCGGCTATGGCCATCCGCCAAATGTCGATGCGGTCGATTGGCTTGTCACCGAAATTTGGCCTGAAATTCGTAAAACACTGCCGGGCGTGCGACTGTTTTTATGCGGCAGTAAAATGCCCGAACATTTCAAAAACTATGCGTGTGACGATATAATCCTAAAGGGGTTTATCCCAGACCTTGACCGCCTTTTGAAAAAGACGCGCCTAACGATTGCCCCCCTTCGCTATGGTGCGGGGCTGAAAGGCAAAGTCGCCTCTTCTATTGGCGCAGGTGTCCCGTGCGTCGGCACAGATATCGCCTTTGAAGGCATGCATGAAGACGGGCTGAAAACCGTCCGACACGCGGCGAACACACCCGCAGAATTTGCGCAACACATCCATACACTTTACACAGATAAGTCTCTCTGGCAGACCTCTTCTAAAGCTGGCGTCGCATATCACAATGCGCATTACGGATTGAAAGCTGTGTCGAAACGCTACCAAGCGCTCTTGCTCGCATTGAAAGATTTTTAAATGCGAGCCATTGACCAAATCAAAGACGGACTTTCGCGCTACCCCCTCTGGCTGAAACTCGCCATGACGGATATTCGCCAAACCTATAAACGCAGCGTCATTGGTATTGCATGGATTGCGCTTTCATTTGCGATTTTCATCACGGCCAAAATCATTGTTTTTGGTAAAATTTCGCCTGTTGATCCGAAATATTTCTCGGTCTGGCTGACTGTGGGTTTCTGGCTTTGGGTCTCGCTTTCGGCCTCCATTGTCGAAGGCACGAATGTCTTCATTCATTCCCGCGCTTGGATTTTAGGCACACGCATACCGTTGACGGTTTTCGTCTTTCAAAGCATTGCTCGAATATTTATCCGCTCTGCCTTTTCCGCGCCTGTTGTTTTAATCGTGATGCTCGTCATGGGGTACACACCCAAGCTTGATTGGATATGGAGCGCGCTTGGGCTGATTATAATCATCATCAATGCTGCGTGGGTCCAACTTTTCCTCGGGGTGCTTTGCGTGAAATTCAGGGATATGACGCATCTGGTTATGGCCTTTGTCCATGTCATGTTCTTTCTCACGCCGATCCTCTACACGCCCGATCAGTTCGAAGCGTTTGCAGGCTTTTTTAATTATAACCCGTTCACCCATTACATCGCCCTTGTGCGCGAACCGATTGTCGCGGGAGGACTGCCCGTCTTTCACTGGCAAGTCGTCATTGCCATGACGATTATTGGATGGGGGCTTGCGATATCCGCGCTTCAAGGATGGGGTCGTCGTATCCCGTTTTGGGTATAACTATGTCCAAACTTGTCCGCGCCCAAAATATTTGTTTGTCTTATCCATCCCCGGATACAGGGATGAAATCTCTCTTTAGCAAAAAACGCGAAATGCCGCTCGCGCTTGATCATATGAGTTTTGAGATTGAAACAGGCGACAGCCTCGCACTGATTGGATTAAACGGGTCGGGGAAATCTACCCTGCTCCGCGCCATGGCGGGCATATTATTACCTGATAGCGGGACGCTCGAGATTAACGGCGATACGGTCGCTTTGTTTAGCCTTGGAATCGGCATGCGCATGGACTCCACAGGACGAGATAATATTATCCTACAAGGCATGGTTCACGGCCATACAGAAGCCGAAATGGAACGCCTTATTCCTGAAATCATCGCCTTTAGCGAACTGGGCGAAGTTATTAATGACCCCCTCCATACTTATTCCCAAGGCATGGGTGTGCGCCTCAGCTTTGCGGTCGCGACGGCGCTTCGCCCCGATATCCTTTTGCTGGATGAGTGGATCGGCGCAGGCGACCGCGTCTTCCGCGACAAGGCCCAAAAACGTTTAGAGTCTATGGTATCCGACGCACGTGGTCTCGTCCTCGCGAGCCATAACGTCCACATCGTGCGCAAATATTGCAATAAAGCCCTGTGGATCAGCAAAGGCAAAATCATTGCCAGCGGAGATGTCGAAGAGGTGTTGGAGGCATTTGAGAGCGGGACATAGCACCCGCGAAGTTTAACACAATATGGCCTTTAAAGATTTCCTACTCTTATTCTCTGTCTGCTTTGTGTGGGGCCTTAATATTGTGATCACACGTTGGGTTGTCTTTGACGCCGCCGTGCCGCCGATTTTCTTTGCCGCCATCAGGTTTTTAGGTGTCGCCCTTCTGCTTATACCTTTCCTGCGGCCCATTCCCGAAGATATAAAAACGCTCTTTCTAATTTCCTTCTTTATCGGGGCCGGTCACTTTGCCTTACTCTTTATCGGGCTTGCCAATTCAAACGCCTCTGCCGCGTCCATTGTGAGCCAGTTAAGCGTGCCGTTTTCAACCCTGATGAGCATGGCGTTTCTGGGCGAAAAAATTCGCTGGCGACGCGGCATAGGGATTCTGCTCGCCTTTGCAGGCGTCTTGCTGATTGCCGTGGATCCAGAAGGATTCACAATATCATTCGGGTTATTATATATTGCGGGAGCAGCGTTTATTGGGTCGATTGGCGGCATTTTAATGAAACGCATGAAGCCCGTATCCGCCTTGCAAATGCAAGTTTGGATTGGCCTGTTTTCATTCGCTCCGCTGTTTATTGTGTCCGCCCTTCTAGAACAGGGACAATGGAGCACTTATACGGCAGGCGGCTGGCAGGTTTGGACCGCGACAGTCTTTGCCGTCATCGGCGTGTCTATTTTTGGACATGGCGCATTTTATCACCTTATCAAGAAATACGATATTTCGCTCCTTTCGCCGCTGACTCTCATGACTCCGATTTGGGGTGTTGTGTTGAGCATCATCTTGTTAAAAGACGCAGTCACAACGCAGCTCATCCTTGGGTCTATTATTTCTCTAAGCGGTGTCCTCGTGATCGCCCTGCGCCCCAATAAATCCTTACCCGAAGCCGGCATGGGGAAAAAGCTTGGAAGCGGCGGGTCGTAGCACGCTAGAATCCATAGAGGTGCGTTTTGTTTAACTCAGCTTTTGCGGAATAACCCCTGAGCGGATCCCAACCTTTGCTAGGATAAGCAAATGAGGGTCATACAGTGCCTCATTCTCAAACGTTCTTGGATTCCATATTAAGCAACCATTTTTTCACAGGCAGGCCCCCTGCATATCCGCCGAGGCCACCGTCTTTTGCAATGACACGGTGACAGGGAATGATCAGGGCTAAGCCGTTTGAACCATTGGCAGACCCCACCGCTTGAAAGCCCTTATCGCGTCCGACCGCCTTGGCCAAATCCGCATATGACCATGTCGTTCCGTAGGGAATACTTTGCAAAGCGCGCCAGACCGAGCGTTGGAATTTCGTGCCTGACAGCACAAGGGGCGTTTTGAAATCTTTCAAACGGCCCGCGAAATACTCCATAAGCTCGCCCGCGATCTGTTCCGTAACTCTGGTACGCCCCGGAAGAATAGCGCGTTTATGCGTTTTCTTGAGGCGCTCGACTTGGCGGTCTAGGTTTTTACGGGTTGTGAATTCGAGGAGGTAGAGCGCATCTGAATCGCAAATAACAATAATGGTTCCAAGTTCCGAATCCAGCCACTCAATATTTAGCGGGTCTGTATTAAGGCTTTTAGGCGAGGCGCCGAAACGGTCCGCGAACGCCCGTCTAAATCCACTGGCCGAATTATAGCCTGCTGTGAGTTGCGCGTCGATCACACGGTCTCCTTTGTTTAAAGCCTGCAAAGCGTTCCCAAGCCTACGGGCGCGGGCGTATTGGGTAAAGGTCATATTAAAGCGGCGTTGGAATTGGCGGCGGGCCGTTGACGGGTCAATGCCCAGCGCCTTTAGCTCTTGCTCCGTGCCTTTAAAGTCTAACTCGTCTTCGACTAAGGCAATCAAGCGTTTGACGATAGAGCTGGCTTCATCTGGCAGGCGCGTGGGATGACACCGTTTGCACGCGCGAAAACCAGCCGCGAGCGCGACCTCCGCACTCGGATAAAATTGGCAATTTTCAGGTTTAGGCCGACGCGCGGGGCACCCCTTACGGCAAAATATACCTGTGCTGAGAACGCCAACAAATGACAGAGCCGACATGTGTAAGTCGCGATCAAAAAAGGCGTCGTATTGTCCTAAGCTCATAAAAGAAGACTAGCATGATTTAAAACCCGTGTGAGACGAAAATCAGGCATTGTTATTTTTAATATGATTAGGTAGCGTCCGCGCTCTATTTAGCGCAATGACAGGCCGTTCCATGACCGTACATTTTCACAAAAACGACTTACCCGACGGCATTACATTTTCGGGTAGCCTCGCGGTCGATACGGAAACACAAGGTCTGTCTATGGTGCGCGACAAACTTTGCCTTGTGCAGTTATCATCAGGCGACGGCGACGCGCATATCGTCCAAGTCAATCGCGATACATTTGATTGCCCGAACCTAAAAGCCGTCTTGTCGGATCAAAGCCTTGAAAAGATTTTTCACTTTGCCCGATTTGATGTGGCGATTTTAAAGCGGGATTTGGACATTGATGTCACTCCAATTTTTTGCACGAAAATCGCCTCTGGCCTTGTGCGCACTTATACAGACCGTCACGGTCTAAAAGATATTTGCCGCGAGCTTCTCAGCGTGGATTTGTCCAAGCAACAACAAAGTTCTGATTGGGCGAGTGACGCGCTGTCCGAAGCGCAGTTGAATTACGCCGCGTCAGATGTTTTATATTTACACCAGTTAAAGACAATTTTGACCGCGCGCCTCTTGCGTGAAAAACGGTTTGAACTTGCGAAAGCTTGCTTTGATTTTCTGCCTGCGCGCGCCCAGCTTGATCTCAACGGCTGGGACGATATTGATATTTTCTCACACTCATTGCGGCGCCCTTAGAACAACTCAGTTTTAATCGTATTCAATGATCATCAGAATATGGGCGAGAAAAGCCCAATTTCTAATTCTGAATTAAACTGAAATGCTTTAACGCAAATTTGACCCCGTAACCTTACCAAGCTCTCATGATATTGCCTATCGCGTTATAAGACGCCATCGCCTATAGATATTGAATGGAGTCTTCTCTGACACATACCCCGCACATAAAAGCCAGTGATACGCTGGGTTTGTGGGAGCCTAAGCGGACATTAACGCTTGAGGCTGCGCGACGTCATTCGGTACGCATTCGAATCTTACGACTCGTTCTTATCAGTCTCGCAATTGCTCTAGTCGCCTCGCTCGCATGGCAATTTGCAACGCAGAAAACAAGTTTCATTGTCGATGATAATCCAGGCGAGTCGGTCAAAATGGTCAATCCGCGATATTCAGGTCGCACCAATGACGGCCTGCCCTATCGATTGAAATCAAGCTCTGCCATACGCTTAACCCCTAACACTCAAGAGGTTGTGTTAGAAGGCCCCGTCTTGAGTTTCGTCAGGTCCGTGAATGCGACGCCCTCCATCTTAACCGCCAAGACAGGTCAGTATAACGATGTTGACCAAGTGCTAGATTTAAAAACCGCCGTCGATCTACGAACAGATGACGGTTATCATTGCACCTCGACACATGCTCGTGTCTTTGCAGGGGCAAAACGTATTGAAGGCGATGCCGCGATTTTATGCGACGGAAGTTTTGGACGCGTCACAGGTCAGAGCTATGAAATTCTAAATAATTACAGTGAATTTGTATTTCGCGGGGGAACAGATGCGTATCTTACGCCCAATAAAGACGCGTTGGAACCAGAAGACGCAAGCCTTACATCCGCGCCTGTCAAAAAAGAACCGCCTGCGCAAAAATCAAACCTTCCTGAATTTGGCTTTGCAGGTAATCAACCCATCTCTGTGAAAGCTGAAACGGCGACGTATAAAAGTGGTCTGACCGTCTTAAACGGCACAGTTGATGTGACCCAAGGCGCGGCGCGTATCGAATCTGATGAGATGTATATTTACCGCGAAGTCTCCAAAGACGATGCGGGGGGATCGCTTCGACTTGGCGCACTTTCCGAAATTGATGCGCGCGGGAATTTTCGCTATACAGCGCCAGACAATACTGTCACGGGTAACCGCGGTGTCTATAATCAGATCACGGGCGTCATGACCGTGACAGGAAATGTAAGAGTAACCCAGCCATCAGGCAATATTATCAAATCAGAGCGTCTGACATATAATGTAAGAGATAAAACGATCCGCTTTGGGAATGAATGCGTCGGTAAAAAATGCGGAAATCGCACGAGCCTACGATTTGCGCCTGAAAATTAAGTATTAATGAAAATGAGTTATTGCATTTGCAGCACTGCATCCAAGGACCCAGACTATGCCATTTGTTTTTAAATCTGTCGCCTCGCTCCTGACAACTTGCTTGAAAAAAATAGGGCTCGCAGCGGGGCTGACTTTAATCTTGTGTGCGCCGGCTCAGGCTCAATTTGCGGGAAAAAGTAAAGCGCCCGTCGACCTGATCGCCGATGAAATCCAAAGTGAGGGATCAACAACTACCTTGCGCGGACAAGTCGATGTACGACAAGGCGACGTTCGCGTTCTGGCCGATGAAGTGCAAATCTTTGGCGCAAGTACAGGCGAGAGTGTGAGCAATGTGACACGCATTGTTGCCAATGGTAATTTTTATTACATCTCTCCCGAACAAGAAGTGCGCGGCGATCAAGGCATTTACGAACGCGCGACAGATACATTTACCGTCACTGGAAATGTCATCTTATTGCAAGGCGAAGACAATATCGTCACTGGGAACAAATTATTCTACAATGTTGGCAATAAAACTGCACGCATGGTCGGAAACTGTAAGGGCCGAAGATGCGGAACAACGGGACGCGTCAAAGCCATGTTAAAAAGCAGCGACGCGCAAGAGAGCTCCGCATCCAATAACGGAACTTAGGCACATTGGCGCGAGCTAATCCTTTTATCGAAAGCTGACTATGTCTGATGCGCCGCCCCTAAATACGCCGCAGTCGCGCCCAACTGTTAAATCCCCGCCTGCGTCTGGCCTTGCGGCTAATAATATTGGCAAAGCTTATCGTGGACGCGTGGTCGTCAAGGACATTACCATCAGTGTAAAGCGCGGCGAAGTCGTGGCCCTTATGGGCCCAAACGGCGCGGGCAAGACCACAAGTTTTTATATGATTATGGGCCTGATACAGGCAGACCGTGGATCGATTACGCTTGACGGGCAAGAGATTACAAATCTGCCCATGTATCAACGCGCCCGCTTGGGTGTTGGATATCTGCCGCAAGAACAATCTATTTTTCGGGGCTTAACCGTTGAAGAAAACATTAAAGCTGTCGTGCAATTGACAGAAAAAGATCGCTCCAAATGGAACGACACAGTCGAAGCTTTGCTGGATGAGCTTAACATTGGGCATATTAAGAAAAGCCCTGCTATGGCCCTATCTGGCGGAGAACGCCGCCGTGTTGAAATCGCCCGCGCTCTTGCCTCTCGCCCAAGCTTTATCCTCTTGGATGAACCTTTTACGGGAATTGACCCAATTGCAATCGCCGACATTTCAGAACTCGTCCGCTACCTTAAACAAAGAAATATTGGTATTTTAATTACAGACCACCGCGTGCGCGAAACGCTCGACATCGTCGACCGCGCCTCAATCTTATTCCAAGGCGAAGCCCTCTTTGAAGGCACACCCGACGAGATTCGCGCCAATAAAGATGTCAGACGGGTCTATCTCGGCGAAAAATACGCTTAGAAAGCCTATTACAACCTCGCTAAATACAAACACGCGCGCCGCCATTCCCGTTCGTCTAATTTTGATGTGTCTACTTTTGCGTAGGACAGACTAAAATCCATATGTTACATATTTCTAAATGGGGTCTATGGAACGCACGTGATAAACGGCATATTAGTAGAATTGAGACGTAGAAATATTTTTCGTGTCGCAAGCGTTTACGCGCTTACGGCATGGATGATTATACGCGTGGCTATTGCCTTTGAAACCACGTTGGGACTGCCTGATTGGTTTGATACCTTGATCACGACACTGTCCATTATTGGCTTTCCCGTAGCAGTTATTTTAGCATGGGCCTTTGAATTAACCCCCAAAGGGGTAAAGCGCACGGAAAGCGTCGATAAAGGTGACAGCATCGCCCTCGATACAGGACGAAAGCTCAATATCGTGCTTGCAGTATCCCTGATCATTGCCCTCAGTTTTATTGTATTTGATATCTTCAACCCGCGCGACAGTGCCAAGTCTGGCAAGCGCGTGGCAACGGATGTGTCAGAGCGCTCTATTGCTGTCCTGCCCTTTGCCGATCTGAGTCCTGAAAGCGATCAGGAATATTTTTCCGACGGTATCTCAGAAGAGCTTTTGAATGTATTGGCGCAAGTGCCTGATTTACAGGTCGCAGGACGAACCTCCTCATTTGCCTTTAAAGGCAAGAACCAAGATTTGCGCGAGATTGGGAGCATTTTGGATGTCGCGCATATCCTAGAGGGGTCGGTTCGAAAAGCCGGAGAAAAAATTCGTGTGACAGCACAGTTGATTAAAGTCTCGGATGGGTATCACATTTGGTCTTCTAATTATGACGGTGACTTGTCTGATATTTTCAAAGTTCAAGACGAAATCTCGCAAGCTATTTTATCAGAACTCATGCCTCAATTATTGGGCGAGGATAAAACCCTAACGCTCGCCCTTAAAGCGCCGCGGGCCGCATTGGGGGCTTATGACCTGTATCTTGTTTCCAAACAATATGCACGCGGCGGTACATATGAAGATTACAAAACGGCGTCCGACGCCTTGGATCAAGCTCTATTAATCGACCCTCAATATGTGCCTGCTTTGGCATGGCGGGGATATTACGAAATCGTTCTGAGTGACGCGCCCGGCTTTCAAGGGACAACGCCTTTGAATATTGCCTCTGAGCGCGCCTTAAAATGGATCAATAAAGCAATTGAACTGGATCCAAATTCGGCAGATGCACTTTTTGCAAGAGCGACACTCTATTCCACCCATTCAGATACAACCCAAAAAGCCGAGGCTGATTATCGACATGCCCTGCAAATCAAGCCAAATTTTCCGATTGCTAAAAACGACCTCGCAGTCTTGCTTGAATCTGAATTTAAATTTGACGAAGCGTTTAAGCTTTTTCAAGAAGCCCTGTCGCATGACCCCGCATTGGTTGATGCAAATTTCAATTTGTTTCAGGGGTTTTTCTGGCTCAGCCGTTTTGACGAAGCCCAAAACGTTTTGGATAAATGGTCTAAAGTTTCACCAGAGGACGAGACCCTGCAAAGACTTGAAGCAAATTTTGCATTTGATACAGGGCAGATGGCAAAGGGTATAAAACTCGCGCGGGCATTAGAGGCCAAGACGCCCGACACACCTCTTCTAACACGCTTTCTTACGCTAGGCCTTTTTGAGTTAGGCGAGAACGAAGCGGTTTTGGAATCAAGTTATACTGATTTAAATCCTTTTGCCTTGCAAAGACTGGGACGCGCAGACGAGGCGCTGACACTCGCCAATAAAAATATTATAGAAAGACCAGATTTTACATCCAGTCAGCAAAGCTATATCGACTTTTTGTTTATGCGCGGGCAATGGGAGACGCTTTCAAATTACTATGACCGCACATATGGATCTGTAGCTGCATTTTCTGAGAGCGATGCCTATCCGCCATTCGAAAAAGTTGCAGCCGCCCTTATTGAAACAGAGCATGCACAAGCGTCGGAGATTATGCTCGCGGCGCGCGCCCATATTGATCGTCAACGCAAAAGCCAAATCAGTCTCTCTATATTGGATATTGAGGAGTCTGTTCTTTTGATTTTAGAAGATAAACAGTCTGATGCTTTGGACACATTAGAAACAGCCTTTTCCAAAGGCAGTTATGATTTCGGGATTAAGCTCAATCCCGTTTACGCGCGTCTAGAGGGCAGGCCGCGTTTTGAAACGCTTAAATTAAAAACCTTGAAGGCTATAAATCGCGAACGTGAAAAATTGAATCTTACGGAAACGACGCTTCCTGAAAGAGGCGTTTTAGAATAAATCTCTTAGCGACGCTCTCGCAATATAAAGTCACCTTGCATTATTTTTACCGCCTGTCCCGTTATCGTAACGGATGGTGGATCAAATGTTGTTTTGGCCGTGATCTTTGACCGTCGCCCCATGTCCTCGCCTTGAGTATATTCAAACACTTGCGGCTCTTCTTCAAGGCCTGTTAAATAGGCAGCCAAGGTCGCAGAGGCACTGCCCGTGGCGGGGTCTTCTGAAATATTATCAAGCGGCGCAAACATGCGCGAGGTCATATTTTGCCCCGCCCTGACATAGACAAAAAGCGCAAAGTCACCGCCTGAGGGATGCAAGACTGCGCCCTCTTTGATGAAGTTTAATTGCGGTGCACAATTCGAAAGCGCCGCAGAGTTCGTGAGCTCAACACAGACAAATGGCAGACCAAGTGTCAGCTGAACGGGGCCGTGCCGCGCTGTTTCAATATCACAGGGCTTTAATCCCAGACAGTTTGCGACAAGCTCTGTCTTTGGGTGACCTAATATTTTTAGCGGTACATGTGTTGTGAATGCGGCCCTCCCTGTCTCTAATGTGCAGGCGATTGGGCCAACGCCAAGTTCTAAAACCATAGGGGCGGGGTAGCCAAGCGCGCCCAGCGCGATGACCGTTCCGATAATAGGATGACCCGCAAAACCGATTTCACTGGTCGGGGTGAAAATACGAACCCGCGCAGAATGGTGGGGATCTTTGGGCGGATAGACAAATGTCACTTCGGAAAAATTGAACTCAAACGCAATATTTTGCAAATCAGTTTCCGGAATATTTCGCGCGTCTGGAAATACGGCCAACTGGTTTCCGCCAAACGGGGTGTCTGTGAAAACATCGTAAACTAGGTATTCAATCATAACGCCCTCATATTTAGCACATAAAAAACCCGCCCATAAAAGAGCGGGTTTTCAAAATAAGTCTTTGGACCGATTTATCTTTTAGCGAGCAAATCGCGAATTTCAGCCAATAGAACTTCTTCTGCTGGCGGAGCCGCAGGCGCTTCTTCTTCGGCCTTTTTCGCTTTGTTCATGCCTTTGATAATCATGAATAAAACCCATGCTAGAATAGCAAAAGCGATAATCGCATTGATAAAAGAACCATAGCTAATCGCAGCGCCAGTACCGTCGATAACTGCGCCTGTCGCATCCAGTTCAGCAGGCGTTAAAACGACCTTTTTCGAACTGAAATCAATACCGCCGCTAAAATGTCCAACAACAGGCATAATAACATCTTGGATCAATGATTTGATCACAGTGCCGAATGCGCCGCCCATGATGATGCCAACAGCCATGTCGAGCATACTGCCCTTCATCGCAAATTCTTTAAATTCTGAAACCATTCCCATGATTTTCCCCCATTAAAAACGCTGCGAAAGTGCAGCGAACTCGCTGTGACATATTGTACATTTTGCGTCAATATGGGTTTAGCACCTTAATTTCGCGCGGATACGGCACTCGGCAGAGGTAAAACTAAACTGGATTAAGGCCTCGGACGAAAACCTATTCAGGACGCGTGGCGTCAATTCTAAGCTTAAGGTCTTTGCCCGTACGGAAAAACGGCACATGTTTTTCAGGGATAAAAACATCGCCGCCTGTACGAGGGTTGCGGCCAGCGCGCGCCTTGCGGAACCGCGTCGAAAATGCGCCAAAGCCGCGCAGTTCTACACGCGCACCATTTTCAAGAGTTTGCGTAATCGATTCAAGAAAAACAGACACGACACGTTCTACATCATCACGCGTGAGGTGCGGATTTTCTAAATGGAGGGTATCAATGAGTTCAGATCGAAGCATGAATTGATATAATCAAAAATTACGATTTCACGCAATAGGCGATTTTAACTCCAATGCAGCCCAACTGCTTTTTTTGAAGTGTGAGCAAAAAAAAAGCCCTCCGAAGAGGGCAATTTCTAATTTTACAAAGGCGACTATTCAGTAGCCCTTCATTTCGTCGAATTGACTAGTTGTCGCCTTTAAGCGCGGCACCGAGGATATCGCCCAATGATGCACCCGCATTCGTTGAACCATACTGTTCCACGGCCTCTTTCTCTTCAGCGATTTCAAGCGCCTTGATAGAGAGTGTGTATGAACGCTTATTACGGTCCGCTTTGATGATTTTTGCGTCAACTTTATCGCCAACAGCAAAACGCTCTGGGCGTTGCTCTGTGCGTTCGCGTGACAAATCATTCTTACGGATGAACGCTTTGGTTTCTTCATCGCCTTCACCGAAGGTGACTTCAATACCGCCGCTATTCACTTCTGAAACCGTACAGGTCACAGTCGCGCCGCGATTTGCGCCTGTTGGCGCTGTGTCTTTGGCAAGCTGCTTGATACCCAAAGAAATACGTTCTTTTTCGATATCGACTTCGAGGATTTTGGCTTCGACTTGGTCGCCTTTTTTGTAATCCTGCAAAGCTTCTTCGCCTGACTTGTCCCATGAAAGGTCTGACAAATGCGCCATACCGTCAATATCGCCGTCAAGGCCGATGAACAAACCGAATTCCGTAACAGAACGCACTTCGCCGTTAATCGTAGCACCCACAGGGAACTTGTCTTGGAAGCTATCCCAAGGATTGCTCTGACACTGTTTGATACCAAGAGAGATACGACGTTTTTCTTCGTCCACTTCAAGGACTTCGACTTCAACTTGCTCTGAAGTTGAAACGATTTTCCCTGGGTGTACGTTTTTCTTTGTCCAAGACATTTCTGATACGTGGACAAGACCTTCAACGCCTTCTTCAAGCTCGATAAATGCACCGTAATCCGCAATGTTCGTAACAGACCCTGTGTGACGTGAGCCGACAGTGTATTTCGCAGACGCCGCTTTCCATGGGTCATCCTGCAATTGCTTGATGCCAAGGGAGATACGTTGTGTTTCAGGATTGATACGCACGATTTTAACTTTGACAGTGTCGCCCACAGCCAAAACTTGGCTCGGATGTGACACACGACGCCATGACATGTCAGTGACATGAAGCAATCCGTCAATACCGCCAAGATCAACGAACGCACCGTAATCGGTGATGTTCTTGACAACGCCTTCGCGTGTTTCGCCTTCTTGTAGCTGACCAACAAGCTCTGCACGTTGCTCTGCACGGCTCTCTTCAAGGATCGCACGACGAGAGACAACAATGTTTCCGCGCGAACGGTCCATTTTCAAAATCATGAAAGGCTGCTCTTGGTTCATTAAAGGACCGATATCGCGCACAGGGCGGATGTCGACTTGTGAACCTGGCAAGAAGGCATTGATGCCGCCAAGGTCGACAGTGAAGCCGCCTTTAACACGGCCAACAATCGCGCCTTGTACCGGCTCTTCTTTTTCAAAGAATTTCGCCATGTTGATCCAGCTTTCTTCGCGGCGCGCTTTGTCGCGCGAAAGAACAGCATCCCCAAGGGCGTTTTCAATACGCTCAAGGTAGATATCAACATCATCGCCCACAGCGACCTGCTTGTCAGATCCTGGGATATAAAATTCACGTAAAGGCACGCGGCCTTCTGTTTTTAGGCCAATATCAATAATGACCATGTCTTTTTCAATACCGGTAACGCGGCCAGTAATAACTGAACCTTCTTCCATGCTGTTCGTCTCGAAAGACGCTTCAAACATAGCGGCAAAATCATCGGTAGAGGGGGTTAGTGTTTCGTGAGCATTGCTCATAAGGAGGGACTCCAAGGTCGTCTTTGTGCCAACAGGATATGTCCTGCGGTCTAGGCCCAGCCAATCCGGGCCTTATAAAATGTCCGTCGAGTGTAAATTATACGGCTTAGTCACTTTTAAACGGGACTAAAACACGACACTCTATAAGTGTCAGTGCTGAACGGGCGTTCTATAGACAAGGGGCGCTGTAATCGCAAGATTTAATATAGAGGGCGCGACCTGTGAGTCTGGATAGAATTTTAGTGTCGGTCCCGCAGTCTGCAGACTAATAACAAAACCCTGAGCGAATTTCATAGATACCTTAAATAAGCGCCTCTGCGTTTCCTTTTGGTATATAAATTTTAAATGTGGTGCCGCGCTGACCATTTTCAGAGAGAAGTTCTACCTTGCCGCCTATAGCTTCTGTCATTTTTTTAACAATAGACAGTCCTATGCCGCTTCCCTCGACTTCATCGCGAGGTTTAAGTTTTTTAAATATCTCAAACACATGATCTTGATATTCTTTGAGAATACCTGGGCCGTCATCTGTGATGTAAATTACAAAGTGTTTTTCAGCCTCATGGCACCCAATATTGACACGCCCCTGCGGCTGGTCGTGATGTTTGATCGCATTGGAGAGGAGGTTTAGAAAAATATGCTCTACGGCTGACCTTGGAACGTTCAGAACAGGCAAATCTGTGTCTCTAATAATCTTGAACGTACCCAATGGCGACAACCACTCTGTTACTTCATCGACAATCTCTCCAAAATCAACACGCTCTGGTCGCGCCATGTTTTTCCCCGCGCGGGAGAACGCCAAAATATCCCTTAAAAGCGCGTCCATACGGCTCACCCGTCCGCGAAGTAGGCCCAGCTTATGCTCTATGTCAGGTGTTATTTTCTCGCCTAAATCTTCTTGGATCCATTGCGCCAAGTCGTCCATACTGCGAAGCGGGGACTTCAAATCGTGTGAAGCCATATAAGCAAAATGATCGAGGTCTTTATTGGCTTGATCTAAGCGTATCGTATTTTCAAGAATGTCGTTTTCATATTGTTTTTGCTGCGTGATATCCGTTGCCAGAACGAGGATGTATTTCTCATGTGTTTCGGGATGCGTAAACGGTAATTTGTCAGTCTTAGACCAACCACGTATACCGTCTTTTGGACCATATTCTTCAATAATGCCTTCAAGGGGCTTACCAGAGTTAATAACCGCGAGGTCAGCTTCGTGATACTCTTTCGCAAATTCTGGAAAAAGGTCGTAAGTATCGGCACCTTCTGCTGCCTCCACGCTCAAATTCATAGATTCTGCGGCTTTTTTATTAAGTCGTATTATTTTATTGTGGGCATCTTTAAGCCAGATGCGGGTTGGCACATTATCAAAAATAAGACGTAAGTTTCGTTTTTCTTGTGCAAGTTGCTCCTTCAAATTTACATAGGCCGTCGCGTCAACAACAGATCCGCCCACCCTATGCGCTTGATGCGCATCTTCATTGACTGCCTGCCCATCAATATTAAGCCAAATATATGACATATCAGAGCGGCGCGCGCGGAACTCTATTTCAAAATAGCTATTATTATTGATATGTCCGTTTAAAGATTTTTTGAGATATTTATAATCTTCGGGATGAATAAGGTCTTTAATATCCTGAATATTATTGCCAAACTCAGTCTTCGAGAGCTGCAGCAGATTCATCGAGACATCTGATAAGTATAGATGCCCCGTTTGAGTATCCCATACCCAATACCCAACTTTCGAAGCTTTGAACGCAAAATTAATCGCATCCGCTTCTAAGTCTAACTCAAAAGGCGCTATCGTCGCACCAGAGATATCTTTAGAATAGTCATATGCCATTTCGACAACATGATAGATGCGTCTTAAGAAACTATATATTAATCATGTTTCCAGACCACCAAACTGTATTTGATAAGGTCTTAGCCTCTCTAAGAGGGGCCGAAATATATTTACCCACATACAATGAAGGTTTAATCCCTTATTCCGACCTCAAAATCTGTTTCATTTTAAGGCCTCGCGCGAGTTCATCGACGAGGCGGTCCAGATACCGGCTTTTCTGCGTCAAAGTATTTTCAATGTCTTCAATTCGGTAGCCATATATCGCCCCTTTGATAAGATGTGCATTCGGATTGAGCGTCGCTTTTTCAAAAAAAGTCTCGAAATTCACGTCCTTGTCTATGAGGTCTTGTATTTGAGCCGCGTTAAACCCTGTCAGCCAATGTATGACTTGGTCTAATTCCTCTTTGGTTCGGCCCTTCTTTTCAACCTTATTGACATAAAGCGGGTAAACTTTTGCAAAAGACATCTTGGCTATGCGGGCATTCTGTTTGGCAGGGGTCTTCATAAACTAAACTTACAACTCAGATATAAAAATTCAATTCTGACAGATTTTTTCAAAGAGAAATATTCTAATCTGTCTGGGGGCTTGTGCGGCGACCTGAAACTTACAAACTTTTAAGTCGCGCGCGCTTTACAGGCACGCATCCAAATCCTCTTTGAGGTAACCCTCCTCAACCACGATTTGATCGGTGAAATAATTTGCGGCTGCAAGCTTATCTCTTGTCATGATTTTATTTCACCTTGCCTATACTTTTTGGCCGATCGCTCAATTCATTCCGTCTTTTGAAGAGGGCTCATTCGCAAAAAACGAATCATCACGCACGCTGCAGGGCAAGTATTTTTTCAACTGTTGCGGACTTCAAATCATCAATAGAGGCCGTCAGTCCCAGATCAAGCGCAATCTTCACGACATCTTCTTCCTTTAGTCTCATCAAAGAAGATTGGGTAAACGTTCTGTGGGAACCCCCACTAGAGCTCCACATTTCGCCCTTCGTTCGCTTTTGATCATGAAGGTCACCACCAGAAACACGGTCCCAAAAGCGTCCCCCAACATATTGTTCCGCGTCATAGGTTTTAATGAGGAAATCACCAAGGTCTCCGTTTTGCTCTTCATTGTCTATTTTGAAAGTCCAAAGCTTAAAACTGCCATTTGTATGTTCTGCAAAAACACTTTTCACAAATGCGTGGGGAATCGGTATATCAATACCGTGTTTGGTTTTTCGATCCCCAATTGTATCAATGACTTTGCCAAAATCAAACACGGGGGCCGTTAGCACATATGTTTCCATGACATCTTCTTGCGCATTTAAATCTCTGACAGCTTTTTCCAGTTTACGCCAAATATTACGATTAAACTTTGGAAGTTGGGGAGACATATTTGAAAGTAAGAATGTTTCGCTATTCTGGAGTCTGGTTTCACGAAGGTTAGCGCTGCCGACAAGGTGGCCACGGTCATACCCACTTCCAATATAAGCACCCAAGCTTGCCCGGAAACGCCACGGTATACGTTGGTCAGCCCGAAAGTTATCGAGTCTCTCACCATCGGCAAAATCTGTTTCAAGCAGAGTTTCGAGCGGATTAATAATTTCCAAGACCCACTTGGCCTGCCTAAAATACCACGAATACCCTATCGTGAAATGACGTCCAGTGAGGATTTGATCGCAAACGGGCGCGCCGTAACGGAGCTCCCTTTGCATTTGGAATGGATCATTCATTTTCGCCTCCGATATGTTCTACAACATAGTCACCATACCCGAAGTTGTAAAAAATGTCACATCCACACGTCTCGAACTCGATTACACGCAAGGCATATAGCCTTCCTCTATAACGATTTTATATGCCGCTCGACTGCGGATAGGGCAGCGATTTTCCAATCTACATTTGGGATCATTTGGGTAACGGCATGATTTTGGAAACAAACAAAGCCGTGGACAATAGCCCAAATTTCGAGCGCGTTTTGTCGCTTGCGCGCCTCTGACGCCGTGGCGGGCAAAAGCGTAGATGTCAGTTCGATCAGTTTTCCAAACGCAATCCGTCCTGCGTTTTTGGCTTCGGGCGAAGGTGAATATTGCGCCCCTGCTTCGCCGAAGATAAGGCGGTAATGCGCCGCGCGGGCATTGGCCAAGCCAAGGTAATTTCGGCACGCGGTAAACACAATCACCTTAGGGTCATCACTTACAACCTCAACATCCAATGCCTCTACGACATAAGCGAAGCCTTCCTCATAAAGGGCATCCAGAATGCCCGTCTTTCCTTGAAAGTGGCTATAGATTCCAAAGGTCGAAATTTTGGCATGTTTTGCAATAGACCGCACGCTGAGCGCTTCGAGGCCACCTTCTAAAAAGAGAGATGACGCCGCTTCTAAAATACGAGCTTTGACATCAAGGTCTTTGATATTAGGGTCTGGAGCTTCATTATCAGAAGTCGTGTCGGATAAATTTGTATCTGCTCTTTTTGCCATAACACTCTTATTCCTACGAGCTAACGCCCCTGTTTCGAAAGCAAATAATTTTACGTTGACAACTTATAACACTGTTATAAGTACGTATAACACCGTTATAGGCCTTATAACACGGTCATAACATTATTATTAGCAAAGTCACCTTGAATATGTCTACAGCCACTAAAAAGCCCCTTATTGACGTCAAAGCGGATTACATTGTTATTGGATCAGGGGCTGTGGGCATGGCTTTTGCCGATATCATCCTTACCGAAACTGACTTCACTGTGGCGATTATTGATAAGCATCATAAACCTGGCGGTCATTGGAATGTCGCCTATCCGTTTGTAACTTTGCATCAACCTTCAAATTTCTACGGGGTGAGTTCGCGCGAACTGAGCGAGGGGATCACAGATAAAGTTGGATTAAATAAAGGCCTTGGAGACCTTGCGAGCGGCGCAGAAGTCTCGTCTTATTTTGACAAAGTCATGCGCCACCAATTCCTGCCAACGGGACGTGTTCAGTATTTCCCAATGTGCAATTATTCTGGCGACGGAAACTTCACAAATATCCTCTCAGGGCAAACTTACAAAGCGACAGCCAATAAGAAATTCGTAGACTGCACTTATTTAAATACAACAGTCCCGTCGACACATACGCCAAATTTTGAAATCACAGGCAATGCACACTTCATGGCCTTAAACGATTTGACGACACTAGAGGCAACACCTGAAGGCTATGTTGTGATCGGCGGCGGGAAGACTGGTATTGATGCCTGCATCTTCTTGCTAGAGCACGGCGTTCATCCAGACGATATTCAATGGATTGTGTCGCGCGATGCGTGGCTCCTAAACCGAAAAAACACCCAACCATCTGAAGCCTTCTTTGCCAACACTATGGGCGCACAGGCCGCGCAGTTCGAGGCCCTCGCCGAGGCAACATCTATCGAAGATACATTTGATCGCTTAGAGTCCTCTGGATATTTCCTGCGTCTTGATAAAGGCGTGCGACCTCAAATGTTCCACGGCGCAACGATTTCTGAAATGGAACTTGCGGAATTACAGCGCATTAAAAACATTGTGCGTCTGGGACGCGTTACATCCGTCGGCGCGCATGAGATCAAACTCGAGAACGGCGCAATTCCAACAAGTCCCCAACATGTCCATGTCGACTGCTCCGCCAGCGCAATCAGCAATCTGGAAATGAAACCGATTTTTGAAGACGATCTGATTACACCGCAAACTGTGCGCTCTTACCAACCCGTGTTCAGCGCGGCCTTTATCGCGCACATAGAAGTCGCGTATGAAACCACACAGGAGAAGAACGAATTGTGCGGCGTTGTACCGCTTCCAAATTCCGATACAGATTATTTTATCTTCACTGCCGCCTTTATGATGAACCAGTACAAATGGTCGCAAAACCCAGAACTCCGCGCATGGTTGCTTGGCAATCGCCTTGACGGATTTTCAAAAATGGTTGCAGGCATTAGAGAAGACGACACAGAAAAACGCGAAATTATGAAACGCCTACGAAACAATTCCATGCCCGCCATGGCAAAGCTTCAGCAATTCATCGCCCAAATAGGTACGAAATAGAGCGAAACGGAGAGAAACTGTGAATCTACGTCTCCTCAGTCTTGTTTTTGCGCCCTTTGCATTTGGCACCAGCGCCTTTGTCTTTGTCGGCTTGCTGGATCCAATGGCCAATGACCTTGGTGTCAGTGTGCCGATTACGGGGCAATTGCAAACTGTCTTTGCCCTGGCTTGCGGCGTTGGCGGGCCGATCCTCGCGCGGGTTTTATCAAAATTTGATCGAAAACGGGTTCTAGTCGCCGTAATGGCCATGCTCGTGATTATGAACATTGCCTCGGCGCTTGCGCCGCAATTTGGCGCGATTGCCGCTATCCGTCTGATTGGCGGACTTTTTGCGGCCCTCTCTATACCTTACGCAACAACCATCGCCGTCAGCCTTGTGCCGGAGGTGAAACGTCCTGATGCCATTGCCACGGTTTTAGCGGGATATACGATTGCTTTTCTGGTGGGCATACCGATGGGTACATATCTAGGCGAGTTCTATGATTGGCGCGCGGCGTTTTGGTTTGCCGCTGTGATTGCATTTATCGCTGTCATTATCATTGCAACGCTCACGCCGCGCGACGCCGCCGCGCCTCAAGCCTCCGCACAGCAAGGATCTGAGGCGCAGAGCACAGAGATCAGTTTTCGCGCGGCCCTCACAGGCGAGAATATACGCTTAATCACGCTCTCGCTTCTTGGGTTTTTTGCGACCTTTATGACCATCGCCTATATTGGCCCTGTTATTACACAAACAACGGGGCTGGAAGGCAAAGCCATTGGCGGTGTCCAAATCGCGACAGGACTGGGCAGTATACTCGGCCTGCCCGCAGGGGCTTATTTAGGCAGAATGCCGGTGCGTCGCGCTTTGTTTATCATTCTGTCGATCGTGGGGGTCACACAGGCGTTATTTTCAGTCGGCATGCTCTTTAACCTTGGCTGGGGTGCTCTGCCCCTGCTGATCGCAGCGATGATGATCGGGTCAGCCGCCTTATTTGCGACATTACCTGTTATTCAAACGCGGCTTGCCACGACGGCTGGGGCGGCAGCGACAATCGCCTTTGCCCTCAATAGTTCAATGGCCTATTTCGGCCAAGGCCTTGGCGCGACATTGGGCGGCGTCATTACGGCGTGGGTTGGACTGGCGTGGGTCGGAGTTGTGGGCGCGGCAATTACCGTCTTGGCTCTGATGATTGTCTCGCGCTTAAAGGCGTCATAAGCGCGTCACCGCATCCACAATAGAAACCGCGCGTTCTAAGACTTCTTCAATCGATAACCCTGTTGTATCTATCAAATGCGCGTCCGCGGCAGGTTTAAGCGGCGCAATCGCACGACCTGAATCCCGCGCATCGCGTTCCTTAAGTTGGTCAAGCACCTTCTCTAACGTGATGTCCTCGCCGTATCCTACGAGTTCCTGATGTCGGCGGGCAGCCCGCGCATTTTGCGCGGCATCCACATAAAATTTCACGTCTGCATCTGGGCAAATGACCGTCCCAATATCACGTCCGTCAAGCACGGCCCCGCCTCCGTCAGTGCCGCCTTTCTCGCTCTTGCCCGCAAAATCGCGTTGAAACGCAAGTAGAGCCTGCCGCACCTCTGTATGCACGGCGACCTTAGACGCCGCCGCACCCACAGGGCCGCTTTTGAGAATAGGATCTGATAAAAGGGAAATGTCTAAATTTTGAGCGGCTTTGTAGCCGTCTTCTGGCACGGTCACATCACCCCCCGATTGCAGGACGCTATGGGCCACTGCACGATATAACTTTCCTGTATCCAGATAATCGAAACCATAATGGGCGGCCAACCCTTTGCCGAGCGTTCCCTTACCGCTCGCAAATGTCCCGTCTATCGCGATAACTATCATCTCAGCTCTGCCCTTACTTAGCTGACGGGGTATCAATATTGGTACCAATATTTGCCCCAAGCCCTGACATCATTTCAAAAAATGTCGGGAAGCTTGTCGCAATCATTGCGCCGTCATCAATTGAAATAGGGGTTTCAGCCCGTAAACCCAGAACAAGAGCAGACATCGCAATACGGTGATCATGATGGGTAATGACATGCCCGCCGCCAGATATTGTTCCCGATTGCGAGGCGCTGAACGACACGCTCATGCCGTCATCACGCTCTGTCACATTCACGCCGTTACGCCGCAAGAGCGCGGCAGTGGCTGCAATGCGGTCGCTTTCTTTGACGCGTAACTCGCCAATGCCGTTCATGACGGTCGTGCCTTTCGCAAACGCCGCCGCCACAGCCAATATAGGATATTCATCTATCATAGAGGGCGCGCGACTGGTTGGAACGGTAATCCCGTTCAAAGCAGAATGTTTCACATGGATATCAGCAATCATTTCTCCGCCAGATTTTTTGAAATTATCTGCCCGTAAAAACCCGCCCATTTCGATGAGCGTTTCAAATAAGCCTGTCCGCGTTGCGTTCATCATAACATTTTTAATCACAATGTCAGACCCCGGCGTAATGAGTGCCGCAACAATTGGAAATGCCGCCGAAGACGGATCACCGGGTACGGTGATATGTGTACCGTGTAGGGCGGCAGGGCCACGCAATTTTACGACTTGTCCATCGCCGACCGTATGGCGATCGACCTTTACACCAAAGGCCTCGAGCATGTTTTCCGTATGATCGCGCGTCAATTTGGATTCGCGGATAATTGTTAAACCGTCCGTGTTCACTCCCGCCAGCAATAAACAAGATTTCACCTGCGCCGACGCATGAGGCGGGGTGTAATCAATTGAGGTCAAGGCGCCGCCAGACGTAATTTCAACAGGCAAGCGATCGCCGTTCGTGGCACTATACGTTACGCCCATATCAGACAACGGATCCAGCACACGCGCCATAGGCCGCGACGAGAGCGACGCATCCCCCGTAAATGTTGCACGCAAATTATATCCTGCCGCCGCGCCCATAATCAGGCGCACGCCCGTGCCTGCATTGCCGCAATCGACAACCGTGTCTGGCGTTGTAAATCCTTTGGCGCCTACGCCTTCGACCTGCCAATTTCCGTCTGGGTTTTTATGGATGACGGCGCCAAACGCCTGCATCGCGCCTAAGGTCGAGATTATATCTGCGCCTTCCAGTAAGCCGTGAATGGTCGTTGTTCCGTGCGCCATAGCTCCGAATATCAATGACCTATGAGAGATTGACTTATCTCCCGGAGCGATAATCTGCCCTTGCAGATCAGCGCTTAAGCCACTTTGAATAGGTCGCGCATCCCCGGGTTTTGAGGCGTGCGTTTCGGGCGTTTGCCCTGTGTCAGATGTCATGTTTATCATAATTGCAGTTGACTTGAGAAAATGGGTCGCTAAGACGCGCGGTAATATAGTGTCGGGACATGTTTTTCAACGGTAGAGTTGCTTATTCACACAACCGTTTATAGACTTCTCCCCAACGCACCCAATATATGAACCTTAGGGAATAAAATGGCAAAAGTTGATTTAGGTGAAAAACGGGTTTGCCCCGAATGTGAAAGCAAATTTTACGACCTGACTAAACGTCCGGCCGTCTGTCCTATGTGTGCCTTCAGCTTTAACCCTGACGAGCTCGCAGCTAAGCCAATTCTGACTGAGCCTCTTAAGCCTGAAATGAATTCAGACAACGATGATGATGATGAAGCGGAAATTGACGAAGAAGATATTGACGAGGACGAAGAAGCGGCGAAAGAGCTAGAGCTCGACGGCGATGACGCGGCTATTATCGGCACAACCGAAGATGATGACGACGAAAAGCCCGACATGGACGGCTTCTCTACAGATGAGGACGAAGACGAAGACGCGGCCCTCGTAGATGATGACGGCGACGAACTCCCGCCAACTGGCGACGAAGACGACGACGTAGAAGAAATCGAAATTTAAAAATCGAAATCTGCTCAAATTTAGACTGGCAGTCCCTGCCCGTTTAGCTTAGAAACACCAAATTCGTTTGGGCCTTGTGCCCAAGCCACCCAGTAGGGGCCTTAGCTCAGTTGGTAGAGCGATTGCATGGCATGCAATAGGTCAGCGGTTCGACTCCGCTAGGCTCCACCAAGGTTTATATTTAGAGTTTAAAACAACTCATCCCCCTCCCTTAAAAATCCCGACTGCCCCAACTGCAAAGAAACTTGCAATATATCCAGAAAACAATAGTTTAAGTCTAACAACTGTAGCGGGTGAATGATTTCACATGCGCGGAAAAAGACAGGAAAGCGGGAAAATGAAAAAAAATATCTTAAAGACACTCTGTTTAAGCGCGGCCTCAATTTTAGCGTTAGGCGCAAGCCCTGCGCTTGCGGATCCGATCAAGGTTGAATCTGAAAATATTGTATTTTACGGCGATACGTCCGCCTCGTACGCCAAACAAATTGTCCAGAAGATGGAAATTTTCAGAAAACTTATCATGACTTTGGACGGTGTCACACCAAAGCCCGATGACCAAAAACTAACCATTTATGCCTTTGACACGGTCGTTGATCTACAAAGATTTGCCGATGCACGCGGCGCGGCGGGTATTTACACAAATGGTTATGATGGCCCGCTTATGATTACACCGCTTCGCGGCGCGATGGATCAAGACAGTTTCTCTAACCAAGTCGCCTTGCACGAATATAGTCACCATATCCTTCATGGCTATCGCGACACGGCTTATCCCCGTTGGTATGATGAAGGCTTTGCAAATTACCTCTCTACGTTTAAAATTGAAAAAGGCACAATCCAACTTGGCCGTGCCGCCGCGAAACATGCGCAAGGCCTCTTTCCGGGCGGGCCGAAATGGGTTGATATCGAAGATGTCATCAGCGCGATCCGCGTATATCCCTTTGCCGATCGAGGCTCTAAACGCGGGATATTGCTAAACCAATTTTATGCACAAAGCTGGCTTTACGTGCATTACCTGCACTCAAACAAAGAGCTTTCACCGCGTTTTGGCGATTATTTAGACCGTATCAACAGAGGCGAAGAGCCTTTATCGGCGTTTGAAAAGGGGTTTGGCGTTACGCCCGAAGAGTTTCATAAGGCCGCGAGAGCCTATTGGTATGATAATGAATTTAAAATTCAACAGTTCAAACCAAAACCAGAGTTTTTAACCGTCGATATGAAGGCCAATAAAATTTCTCAAGCTGAACTTGATTTGCAAATGGCCTTAGGGCAACGCGCCTTCTTGGCGAAAGGGACTTTAAAATCCTATTCTAAAAAGCTTAATTCCTATGAGAAAAAAGTCGGCTCAACACCTCTTACAATGGCGGCACGTGCGGCCTATTACATTGTTGCAGAAGATTACACTCAGGCAGAGCTTTATGCACATTCCGCTTTGGCGGCAGAGCCTGAAAGCATAGAGGCCTTACGCATCAATGGAGATCTTTATTTCCATAAATCTCATGCAGATGCATTTAAAGACCTAAAGGATAACGAGCTTCGTGAGTATACATTGAACGCGGAATTGGCAAAGTCGATCAGTTATTTTGAACGCGCCTTGCAAAAATCACCGGATGATTACATGTCGATTACCCATATGGTTTCTATTTACGGGTCATCAGACATTCCGCTTACGACGACGGCACGAGCCGCGTCAGCAGATTTTGAAGCCCTATATTGGACATCGAATGATGTGAACGGCAGTCTTAATCTGGCGAATATTCACATGAAATCTGGCAAAACGACAGAAGCCTGTGATTATTTTAAAACTGCGAAAAAACAATCTGACAATGATCCAAACAAAGACAAGTCCTCTATCGCGGCGCGCGTTAAGTCAATGATGGGAACATTTGCGGGTAAATGCGGCATAGCGTAAATTAGAGGCCTGTATGCGCCCATAAACATACTCTTTTTGCACCCTCAGAATTCGGTGCAGAAAACATAAATATATCCTATTAAAGGCGGCCTTTGTCGCCTTTAATTTTGCCATCTTTAATTTTACCACCTTAAGTGTTATCTGGAGCCATTTGCGGTAAGACACAGCTCGCAAACCTTGTTATATATCTTGAAACTTTCAGGAGCCTCTCGCATGTCAGACGACTTTAAACTTAATCGCCGCAACCTTATGCTCGGTGCGTCGATTTCTATCGCGGCCCTTTCTGCCGCCTGTTCAAAAGCCCCAGAAGCTTTTGCCGACGATAAAGTCAATTTAAAAGGCCTCTCAATATTAATTACGGGATGCTCTTCGGGGTTTGGTCGTTTAGGTGCAGAGCATTATGCCCGCCTTGGCGCGAAAGTTTTTGCCACTATGCGCAATCTCCCACGGCCAGAAGCAGATGAACTCGAAGCCCTCGCCAAGTCGGAGGCTCTCGATATTACCGTTTTGGAAATTGACGTCACAAAAGACGATCAAGTCATAGCAGGCGTGACACAGGCCATAAAGGCGGCGGGCGGAAAAATTGATATCTTGGTCAATAATGCGGGCATGTCGATTGCGGGGCCGATTGAAGCCCAAGACATGGAGGCTACGCAACTAATTTTTGATACCAATCTTTACGGGGCGCATCGCATGATTCGCGCGGCTTTGCCGTCCATGCGTCAACATAAGAACGGACATATTTTTAATGTCTCGTCACAACTCGGCCGCGTCGTCATTCCGGGCTTTGGCCAATATTCGCCGACGAAATTTGCGCTCGAAGCCCTCAGTGAACAATTAGCGTATGAAGTGGCGTCGCATGGGATTGAAGTTACGATTATTCAGCCCGGCGGATATCCGACCAAGATTTGGGCCAATCAAAACCCGCCTTCTGCTGCGCTTAAATCGCGTCTGACCAAAGATATCGTAATGGCCTATCCAGAGATGACCGTGGGCATGGGCAAACGCGAAGCGGGCGGCGGTGACGGTGACCCTATGGATATTCCGCGCGCAATTGCAGGCGCTATCGCGCTGCCAAAAGGCACGCGCCCCTTACGTATTGCCCTACACCCCGTCGCACGTCCCCAAGAGGCCATCAATGCGGTCTCTGCTAAGATGCAAATTGCCGTATTGGGGAATTCGCCTTACGGCCCGATTGTAAAGGGTGTGTTAGATTAGGGGGCTCCCTCAATCCTCAGCAATAACGCTCAAAAACACTTTCCCGAATTTTTGGAATTTCACCGCGCCGACGCCTGACACGTCGAGCATGTCGGCTTTGTTGAGGGGGCGTTTTTGCGCCATGTCCATCAGGGTCGCGTCTGAAAACACGATATAAGCGGGCTTGCCGAGTTCACGAGCGATTTCCATGCGTTTGGATTTGAGGCGCGCGAGCAATAATCCGTCGCGGTCTGATAAATGGCTTTCGCGGGCAAGCTTGGTACGGTCACGGTCTTGTCGGGTCGCAGATGTATTCGTGCGAATGGATTTGCACTTAAACGCTTCTGAACCCTTTCGTACCGCTTCGCCTTTGGGGGTCACGGTCAACGCGCCGTAACGAGTAATATCCATATCCAAATGCCCACTTGCGAGGGCTTGGCGAATGAGGGCTTGCAGGAAGGGCGGGCCTATATGTTTAGCCTTACCATAGCCTGCGAGTAGATCATGTCCGAACTGTTTTACCTTATCTGTCACGGCTCCGCGCGCCACAGATATCACATGAGACTGGCCAAAGCGTGACCCTGTTTCGATCACCGTATTTAAAATAAGTTTTAAATGCTCGCTCGCATCGATCAGTTCGGGCGGGTTGTCGCAATTATCGCAATTCCCGCAAGGCGGGGCAGTTTCCCCGAAATAATCCAACATGACTTGGCGACGACAACTCGACGCTTCGCAATAGGCGAGCAAAGCATTGAGCCGTGCATTTTCACGCATTTGATGATCTGTTGCGCTTCCGTCATTTGCAATAAATTGTCGACGCATACGCACATCATCCAAACCATAACACATGGCCGTCACAGCAGGATTACCGTCGCGGCCCGCGCGGCCTATTTCTTGGTAATAAGCCTCAAGCGAGCCTGGTAAATTAGTATGAAATACAAACCGAATATCAGGTTTATCAATTCCCATTCCAAAGGCGATCGTTGCAACAATCACAATACCTTCTTCGGCCATAAACCGTTCTTGGGTATCAAACCGAACATCAGGCGCAAGACCCGCATGATAAGGGAGCGCTTTGTGCCCTGCCTTCACGAGGACTTGCGCGAACTCTTCCGTATTCTTGCGTGACAGGGCATAAACAATACCCGATTGATCCCGCACACCCTCCATAAATTTTGTAAGTTGAAGCTTACGGTCTGTCTTAGCGTTGACCGTCAAAGACAGGTTTGGCCGGTCAAAGCCGTGCACAATAATTTCGCCGCGTCGGCCAAATAAAGTCTGGGCTATATCTTCGCGCGTGGCCTCATCTGCCGTCGCAGTAAAAGCCGCAATCGTCGCCTCTGGAAACGTAGATTTCAATTCCGACAGGCGCGCATATTCAGGACGAAAGGCAGGCCCCCATTTGGACACGCAATGCGCTTCGTCGACGACAAATAAAGTCGGATAAAGCCGCCCGATTGCGGTTAACATGCGTTGCGTCATTAAACGTTCCGGCGAGAGGTAGAGCAAACATGTCTGGCCACTTGCGACTCGACGCCACTCCGCGACATTCACAGAGCGGTCTTGACCTGAATGGATGCAGGCGACCGCCACGCCGTGCGCACGTAAGCCTGCGACCTGATTATCCATAAGAGCCACTAAAGGCGAGATCACAACCGTCAGGCCCTCTTTTATGAGGGCGGGGACCTGATAACACAGCGATTTACCCGCGCCCGTCGGCATGACGGCCAAGGTTGGTTGATTGTTCAAGATCGAGGAAATCACCCCTTCTTGGCCCGGACGAAACGCATCAAACCCAAAGACGGATTTCAGGACAGCCTGAGATTCAGACTGTGTTGCATTTATATCTGGGCTTTGAAAACTCATGAGTGAGGGGGTGACGGGGGACGTCAATAAAGGCAAGCTTTATTCACAAAAAAAATAGAACAAGCCTATGTCTAACCTAGGGCGCGAGGCACATATCAGGCTGATTTTTAAAACGGCTCGATTGGCAAATTTCAAATTTTGCAAGCTGACTCCATGCCCCTGAGCGCATGTAAAGCACGTCTGGGTCATGATCAAAGATATCAACATAAAGCCGCCACGCCGCGCGCGAACCCGCCTCCGCCTGTACCAATTTATATCGACGCAGGATTTTAATATTTTCAATCGCATCCGTCTTTGACAGATGGGCCCGATCTATGATGGGCGCGTCTGAAAAATACGCCGTGACTGCAGAGTTTTCAAAATCCAAGAGCTTTAGGTTCTGGTCAATCCAGATCGCAATAATTTCGTATTGCGCATTATATTCTGCAACGGATAAAGCGCCGTCACCGTTCGTATCAAACTCTAAAAAGCGCTCTATATCTAAACTGGTCTCAATGCGAATTTCAGTTTCTGACAGAGAGATTTTCAGGCGAGGATCATGCCCACCATGCGCCAGTGCCAATGGCGTGGCAGAGACAACTATCCCAGCCAAGACCCAAACACGAAACAGTTTTTTCAAAAGCGTCGCCAAAGCTATAGCTTTCGCGCTTTAACCGCCGCCGCCACGAGAGCGGAACGAACTGTCAGGCGTTCCAAATACGCAGCGCGGAATATACGGATAATCATCGGTGATGTAATAGTGATAGGTGCCGCTTGGGAACTCAGGGGTTGGGCCCGTGCGACCGCCGCATTCATCTGTATCGCCCGAGCTTTCAACATATTCCCAGTCCTCGCGGAATGTCCCGTCATAAGCGCCGCCCGGCCCGTCCGCACGTGTGCCAGACCGAACTTCCCAACTATGTGTAATGACTTTCAAGCCACTACTTGCATCCGCCGCGTCGACATAACCGTAACGCAAATACATCGGAAATCCATCAGCGGCATATCCCGCAAGAACCATACTGTCAGGCGTCGCTTGCAAAAGCTGTTGCACATAGGCTTCGGGCAAGCCGTGCGCATGATATTGCCCTGTGGGTTGAACGTGTGAATTGTTACAATCTGACCCGAGCCAGTTTTCACTAATGGCACGTTGTGTATCGTCCCCGACAGAGCCGCCCATTTCAAGTCCGGGCGTTATAGCTTCGTAGCTCCAATTACCTCCGCCTGTGCCTGCATAACGTTCTGCCGTATCACGTTCTAATTTAATGCCGTTGAGAAAGACTCCAAATTCCTGCATGTCAGATGCAGTTGTAGTTTTTGAGGGGCTTCCCGGAATTGTGTAACTTATGGATTGTTCGGAAATTGTATTTGGGTTTCCAGGATTTGGAAATGTTCCAACGACGTGATCTGGAATACCATTCCCTGTCAGAGTTTTAAAACTCCCTGAATCGCTCAAGTTTGCGGACGCCGTGCCCGGATCGACATTACACGCCCACTGGGTTTTATCTGTAAAGTTACCAACAACCGTTGTTCCCAAAGCTGTATCATACGCTGCGGGCACGTAAATATAGACCTGAGCTTCTTGAACCGTCCCGTTTACATCAGCCTCAAATTTCAAGGTCTCAGCTATTGTCACAGTCGGGACTGTAAAAGTCGGCGTTGCGCTACTGCTATCACTTAAAGTCACAGTTGTACCCGACGTTTGTAACCACGCAATCGTGTCACCTGCGTCTGCTGTCGCCGTTAATGTCGCGGTTAAACCTGATACGAGAACTTGGTCTTTACGAGAGCTGGGCGTGGCTGCAGGTGTGTCAGTGATTGTAATCGTAACCGTATCCGTTGCTGTCGCAGTTCCGTCACTCACGGTCACAGAAAACACGAGCTCTGTATCGGCTGTTACATCAGGAGCCGTGAAAGCAGGGTTTTGATCTGTAGTAGAACTTAGGGTCACGGTCTCGCCAGACGTTTGCGTCCATGTGTAGGAAATCGCATCCCCGTCCGCGTCAGATCCAGTCGCCGCTAATATGATGACTGTACCTTCCACATAACTTTGATCTGTACCCGCATCCACCGTCGGCGCAGAATTTACTGAAAGTGTGCCATCGCCTCCGGGCGTAGAATCTCCGCCGCACGCCGCAAGCGCGAGAGTAAGTGCAAGAAGAGATAAACTATTTCGAAGAGACATATAAACCTAACCGCGTGACTATTTATTCGACGCTAGACTATATCGCGTTTTCAAAAACGTCAAAACTTGTAACAGAGTGTAACAAGACAGTTACATTTTTAAACGCGATATTAGTCAAAACCTGCGCTAAAATAGCGTTGGTATATTACTTGAAAGTCCATTTTGTCTTACACACCGCATATTCTTATTGTTGATGATGAAAGTTCGATCCGTATTCCCTTATGTCAAAACCTAGAGAAGAATGGATTTCGAACGCAAGGCGCTGAAAATGCGGCAAAGGCTCGAACTCTTTTAAATCGCCAATCTTTTGATTTAATTATCTTGGATATCATGATGCCCGGCGAAGACGGATTATCTCTGTGTCGCGATATAATGGCGAATAAAAAAATACCCATAATTTTACTGACGGCGCTTGCAGACGAGGCGGACAGAATCATGGGTCTTGAAATCGGCGCCGATGATTACGTTACAAAACCCTTTAGCCCCAGAGAGCTTATTGCGCGTATTCGCTCAGTTTTGCGACGTAGCGCGACTCAAATAGCTCTAACTCGCGCGCGTGTTTTTCAGTTTGATCGGTGGGTTTTAGACTTTGATAAAGGTGAGCTGACAGGGCAAGGCGGCGTTATAGAAACCCTAAGCTCTGGAGAGCTTTCAGTTCTGAAAGTCTTTATCCAAAACCCGAAACAGACTTTATCACGCGATGACATTTTAAGCCGAACCAAAGGGCGCGAGGCTTTCCCTTTTGAGCGCAGCATTGATGTTATGGTAAGCCGTTTGCGAAAACGAATAGAATTAGAGCCTTCGCATCCAGAGATTATAAAGACTGTCTGGGGCGGAGGATATCGTTTTAACTGCGAAGTAAACGTCTTGTGAAACGCGGAATAACACTCTGGAAAAAAGTCTGGCCAAAAACCATTGCAGGGCAATTGATGAGCTTGCTGACAATTGTTCTTGTCCTAGCGCAAGCTGTAAATTTGTTTTTGCTATTGGGAGAGCGCAATCTCGTAACGCGTACAAATTTCTATAATCAATCCGTAAATGTTAGCGCGGACTTAATGATAAATCGGCCAGATCTTTCGACCTTGCGCCTACCCTATAGTTTGCGAAATCGTCAGGATTTACGAGGCGCTTTTTTCTATTCAAGACGGAACCGTGCGGGCGGTCAAAAAAAAGCCGCCGCAAAGCCTAAGCTGGAAGCCAAACTCAGGTCTGCACTTGAGGAAAATGGATTTTCGCCAATCTCAATTCACGTGCGTTTGATCAAAGATAGATCTCGGTCTAGATCCTCACCTCGCACATCACCTGAAACGCGTGGCAATCGCGGTATGCGACCGCCGCCGCACCGAAGACCCAACGCAGATTTTCGGCCCAATCGACGACCGCCCCATACGGGTCAGGGCGCAGGGGCGCGCGGACCTTTCCGTCCGCCAAACCCACCCGGTAAAGGCAGAGCGCCAGCGCCTGGCATGCAAGAGCTTGTGATCTCCGTCGAACTGGAGCCAGGTATTTGGTTTAATGCCATGTTGCCGCACTACCCAAGGGAAGTTCTGGCGCCGCGCGTCATACTGGCAACTGCCATCTTGCTTTTGCTGACACTCTTGGTGAGTTGGTTTTTTATAAGACGCATCGCCAATCCTTATTTAAAATTTGCACAGGCAGCTGAAAAACTTGGACGCGGTGAAAATCCCGAGCCCCTCTTAGAAGACGGGCCAGAAGATGTGCGCCGCGCCGCAAGTGCATTTAATACAATGCAAAACCGTCTCACACGACTGATCGAAAGTCAGCGCGTCATGTTACGAGCTGTTGGGCATGATTTAAAGACCCCTCTGACGGCTATGCGTCTGGATGTCGAAAATTTAGACTCAGGCCAAACTCAAGACAGGCTTGTGGCTTCGATCACGGACATGACGGCTCTGACCCAAGACATGCTGAGCTGGGCCAAAGACCTGTCAGGTCTGGAGCCGTTAGCGCCTGTAAATCTTGCCTCTTTCCTAAGCTCTCTTTCAGAAGATTACAAAGCTCGCGGCAAACAAGTTGAGTGCATAGAACCCAAAGAGACCATCGTATCGATACGTCGTGTCGCGATGAAACGCGCCTTGCAAAACATCATCAATAACGGGCTACAATATGGCGGCTCTGTGACCTTGCATTTAGAAAACCACCCTAAGAAGATTGCACTCTATATCGAAGATGACGGCCCGGGGATTCCGCCTTCAGAACTTGAAAATGTTTTAAATCCATTTGTGCGATTAGAACCGTCTCGCAATAAACATACGGGCGGAACAGGCCTTGGCCTCTCGATCGCAAATTCTATTATTCAAACGGATGGCGGTGAGCTGATCTTAGAAAACAGACAGGCCCTTGCCAACAAAGATGGCCAAGAGACAACACACGCTACCGGCTTGCGGGCCACTATCATAATCCCCAAAGACCTCCCGCACGCACGCGTTTAGTCCCAGATGTTTAGCGCTGTGGGCGACCGCCGCCTTTTCCGCCTCTACCGCCCTTTTCGCCTCCGCTTTTGCGGCCCTCACCCGAGCGACCTTGCGGGGCGTTAAACGCGACAAGCATTTCAGAACGCTCTAACTGCCCGTCTGAATTTTTATCAGACCGTGTAAAATCCGCCTCTAAGCGGGTAGAAAACTCTTGCTTTGAAATCACGCCGTCCATGTTTCTGTCAAACATCATAAATGTCGGAAACGCATCTGTAGACCCCAGCTTCGTCACGCTCCAATTTGCAAAACCTATAGCACTCGGCGCTTGGGCAAATTGTGACCACTCAGATTCAATTCCAGAGCGAAGTTCGGCACGCGTCGTGATCGCGTCATTATTTAAATCCATACCGCCCATAAGAAGCCCGATGGGTTTGACGAATGTGCCTGACGCGCGCGAACTTGGTTTTTGACCCCTCTCTTGTCTGTCTTGGCGATCTGGTTTGCCGCGACGATCAGATTGTGTCGCGCATGCAGAGAGAGACATACAGATCAAAACTGCGGCAAGGCCTGTTTTTACAAGTGAGAGCGTGTTGTCGGTGTGCATAGAAACGTCCTGTTATGAAGCCCCACATTCATATCTAAACCGCAGGCAAACTTCATCTTACAAACGGTCAATATTGTATCAGCCCTGTTACATTTTTAGAAGGGCACTTTCAGAAATACATTTTCAGTCGCTCTGGCGTAGGGCGCGCTATTCTGGCCTGTCTCCGCGTGGACGCTCAGGTCTGTCTCCGCGTGGGCGTTCGGGCCTCGCCTCTGATCTTGTCTCATCTCTATTTTGGGGCCTGTTTTCAGATCTCTCTCCAGACCGATTTTCTGGTCTATTCCCTTCCCGATCACTATTGGGACGAGGTCCGCCACGTTCGCGACCTTCTGGACGACACGCTAAAGTTTCTTGGTCTCGCATTTTTTCACACATACCAGATAGTTGTCCGCGCGGTGTCGTCACGACACAGGCGCTTTTCTCCGCCGCATTCACACAGGCTTCAAGGGCTTCTGGAGGGGGGCCGCGACGCTGACGCTCGGGTCGCGCTTCGGAACTTTGCGCTTTATCGAGAGGCCGTGCCTCACGGGTTTGCACATCCGCTTCCGCACCACTGCAAGACGAGACCAGTAACGGCGCGAGTAAAAACAACATAAATCGTTTCACAAGACCTCCATATATTCAGCAAATTCCACGCCCCTACTCTGGCGTGTTCGACACCCCAAATTCAAGACGCGAATTGTAACAAGCTGTAACACATACAAATTTACACAAGGTCTTTTATACGCTCACCTTCTAGACGTTTATCATTTTGATCGACAATAACGGCTGTCGAAATCTGGCCCAGCACATTCACGCAAGAGCGTATCATATCGGGTATACGGTCAATCCCCAACATAAACGCCAGACCTGCCACAGGGACGCCAATTGTGTCTAAGGCAGGCGCCATAGTCACAACACTGGACGACGGCACGGGGGCAACCGTTAGAGACACAAGGAAGGTCGCCAAGACGACTGCGCCTGCCGTCCCCATAGAGACGGGAACGTTATAAATATGCGCAAGGAAAACAATAGCCGCGCCTTGGAACAAGGCACTGCCCGGACGGTACATAGATGCGCCGAGCGGGATAATCAGATCTGCGATTGTTTCCGAGACGCCGAGGTTTTTAACCGTCTCTTCGCGAGACACTGGAATGGCAGCGGCTGTGCTGGTTGTTGAGAACGCCACAGAGGCAGCCCCCATCACACCTTTAAAAAACGTTCGTGGCGTCATTTTGCCAAAGATTAGCAAAAGCGGAATTAAGACCCCGCAAATGAATAGGGTGAGGCCAATAAACACACAGGCAATGAAGATGCCGAGGCTTTGAATAAGGCCCCACCCTAGCAAAGCCGTCGCAGGCGCAATTAAACCAAATATGCCCAAAGGCGCTGTATAGAGTATCCACCATACAAGCTTGATCAACGCCTCGCTTATGTCTTCGGCCCCAGTAATCATACGCTCGCGCCGCGCCTCTTCTAATGTCCCCGCAGCGGCGGCGAACAAAGCCGTAAACACGATCAATGGCAAGATCGCCCCCCGAGACGCAGCCGCGAAGGGATTAGACGGGATAAGACTGATGATGAAATCCGTAATGGATTGTAATTTCGGAATAGAAGCGGCCTCTATCGCGGGCATTTTAATATCAGGTGTGAACTGCAAACCAAGCGCCATGACGCCCATGCCGGTCATAATCGCACGAACAAGCGTGACCCAATAAATCCCGAGCGTCATACCGCCGATTTTTCCAAGTTTTCTGACATCCCCTAACCGCGCAATACTGGCAAAGATAATTGTCACGACTAATGGGATGACGACCATTTTAATGGCATTGATAAAGAGCTTCCCCAAAGGCGCGGATTCGCGCGCAATCGCGTGCAAGACTGGGTTTCCCGTCATTGCCGCGCCGAGCCCGACTAAGAGACCCAAAAACAAACCTAAGGCAATAAGCTTATTGAGTATGACTAATCCTGACTTTCTTTCTTGTCGCACCGCTTAAGCGGCCGCCCTGAAAGCGTTGACTGGGGCGCTGTTTCTGAAATTGCGAGGGCTCCATTTACAAATAAATACTCGACCCCTTTTGACAGACGCGTCGCATTTTGGAAATCCGCTTCCGGTGCAAAAGTCTTTGGATTTATAACCGCAATATCTGCTGCGTATCCAACCTTAATATACCCGCGCTCGCAGAGACCAAAGCTGTCTGCAACCAAACCACTACTGCGGTAGAAAAACGTTTCTTCCGAAAGAAGAGGTTTTTTGACGACAAAATTTTGATACTTTTTAGGAAAGCTCGCATATTTTCGCGGATGACCCGTACTGCCGTCCGAACTCGTCATAACCCAATCTTGAGCCATGAAATTTTCAATGTCTTTCATATTCATGTTAAACGAGGCTATACGCGCATCGCCTTGGCGGGCGATCTCAATCGCCATATCCACAGGATTTAAACCCGCGTCCCTTGCGACCTAGGCTAATGTCTTGCCTTGCTAGTCAGAATTTTTCTGCATGATAAGCACAGTATCTGACCCGCCGCGTTTGCGTAAATTCTCTGTTGTCTCGTCTATGATATGTTGCTGTAATTGAGGGTCGTTTAAACGCGCCTTATAGGCCTCTTGCGTGCCTGCTTTTATCCAGCGGGGAATGAGCGCGTTTGATATCCGCGTGCCTGAAGCTTGCCACGGATATTGATCGGCGGTGATTTTTAAACCTTCCTGCCGCGCGGCTTTAATTTTAGGAATCAAGACCTTACTTAGCCCCCAAACATCTGCGCCAAGTGCTTTGATATGCGCAATATTTGCGGGAATATTCGCATCCCTCGCAATGGTGATGACCTCGTCAATTGCGGCCTCCAATCCAATATTATAGCTCGCCTCGTCTCGGGCATGGCTGTCATATATACCACCAGAGTCTGCTGCAATTTTTGCAAGCGCAATCACTTCATCTGTTTTTGAAAAACTCCCCGGCGCGTAGAATAGGCCCGTCGTTTCAAACGCGTTTAATTGCGTCTTTATGTTCGGGGCGCCAAATCCGTCATTTCCGTATATGACAGTCGTCACGCCTTGATATCGATAATTTCGGTTTTCGCGAATTTCTGGATCAGCGTTCGTAAGTTCTCCCAGACTATGCGTGTGCGGGTCGATAAAACCTGGAATGACATACAAGCCTTTGGCGTCGATAGTGCGCTTGGCGTTTACGCGGTTGGAATTCACGCCGACATATATGACTGTATCGCCTAATAAAGCGACATGCAGGTTTCGTCCCTTTGTGTTATCGCCGATAAACACCTGACCATTTTTGATGAGTATGTCTGCCTCTATTTCGGGCTGACATACCGAGATGAGTATCAGAGCAGAAACAAAAGCGCTGCGCTTTATCCGTCTCACTTGTTTGACGTCTCGTGCTCGATCAGGAGGCGCATCATTTCCTCGGCAAAGACCTCAGCAGACGTCTTAATCGCAGACCGTTGCGTTTCGTCGCCCACTTCGTAAGTGATCGAAGAATCACTCGTTAATTTTGGTCAAAGAAATCCCGTTCTCTGGACAGCCCAAAGTCGAATTCTTTGAAATGTGAAAGCCAAAGGCGCCGCTCAAGAAAGGAGCGGTGCGCAATAGAGAGCCGAAGTCCGCTATTGCGCTTTAACTCACTTTAAAACGTTTTGTGCATACTACCATACCAGTAGCGTCCACGGTTTGAATGCAAGCCGACGAAATATCCGCGTGCAAATTCATCGGCAATTGGGGGCTTTTTATCCCCGACATTCCGAACCCCAAACCGTAACCGCACATTATCAAATGCGCCGTAACGCTTATCTTCAAACGTGTAATTGGCATATAGGTTGAGCGTATTAAATGCCGCGATCGGTAAGGCATCAAATTCGGCATTATTTGTTGAGGTATCCACGACATCGCCAATATGCTGGTAAAACGCGCCTGCGCCCCATGATCCTTTATCCCAGAGAATTGATCGCGCCGCTTTCAACGGCTCTTGACAGGTCTGAACCCTCAGTAGATGGGTTCTGGAAAAACGTTATGATATGCGCGGCATTGGCTTTGATATTAAAACGCCCGAAATCTGTATCAAACTTGACCTGCGCACTAAAATCCAGGCCTTCACTTTCGCGTAGCTCCAAATTGCTAAACGTTTGACGCACTTCGAGGATTTCACCTGCACCTGATGGATCAAGTCCAGCGGCGGTAAAGATTGCCACCGTATCGGCATCGGCAGCGCCGCGCACAACATTCGGATTAGACCCGCCGTTTAAGCGCAGTAAATAATCCAATGAGATTTCGTTTTGGTCTGAGAACAAACCGACGAGACCTCGCTGCTCAATCCGCCACCATTCCGCTGTTAGGGTTAGGAAATCAAAAGGCTCAAACGTGGCTCCAACAGAGTAATTCGTATTACTTTCAGGTTTAAGGTCAGGGCCACCTGTTCGGACACCTTCAACACTGACATTGTCACAATTATCATCCGCGCTGAATGTTGTATTATTTGCACGCGCAATGGCTTCGCATAAAATCCAATCTTCGCGAGATGTGTTTACACGACGGATGGCTGTTGCATTAATCTGCTCAAGGTTCGGGGCGCGGAACCCTTCTGCGTAAGCCGCCCGAACTTGGAACGTCTCAAACGGGAACCAGCTAGCCGCGACTTTGGGCTTAACCACACTGCCGACATCTGAATAATCTTCGGCCCGAGCCGCGAGCTGTAGATCTAAGGAATGGACAAGCGGGATACCCATCTCTGGACTCACAACCGGCACCGCCAATTCAATAAACGCGCCCAAAACATTACGGCTACCATTTGTATCTGGTGTCGGGCTTGACCCCATCACGTCAGATAGATTTGTCGTCCCCAGAATTTGGTCAATAAACGGCGTTGTGCCGTCAAGACGATCATCGCGGTCATCGCGGTCATCGCGGTCATCTTGATAGGACTCGTTACGCCACTCAATACCAACAGCCGCGCCTAAATTTCCGCCTGGCAGCGAAAGCACGGACGGGTTCGACATTTTAACATCCGCAAGCGTCAGCTTCGTTTTACCATTACGTTTTATATCGACAATAAAACTATCAATTGTGGCTTGGTCATTCCCAAGGCCCGGCGCATTTGTATCCGTAGGATCCCCGCCAATGAAGGGGGTTATAAGCCGACGCATCAGTGCGAGAAATCGCTTGCTGGAACAATGTGTTACTAACGCGGTTTGTGCTGTCTTTTGTTTGAGACTCGGAATGCAAGAAAGCACTTTCCCAATCCCAATTATTTCTCTCGCCGCGCAAACCCCCGAGTATACGGAAGCTGTCATTTTTAACGGTAATATTTCGTCGACCTGCATCCAGTGGACGCAAATCCATATGCCGTAAGTCTACGTTAAACGGATTGTAAAATGCTGTATCAGCTATCCCAATACGGTTACTTGAAAATGTCTGTGCCGTTTCGCGCGAACGACTATAATCTGCATGATAATAAGACCCTTCACCAAAATAATCGACGCCATTATCAAATTCGTGATTCAAGAAGCCCAACATATTGATACGGTCTGTATCGCCGACTAAGTCTCTGTAACGCGCACGATCAAGCCTGAGGTCCGTATCAATAGAGCCACCATTATCAATACACATAGGTCCCGGCAAATCTACGAGACACCCTGCAAATGTATCGGGTTGAATATGAAAGTCATCATCGCCGACGCCTGGCGCGCGACCTGTCACAGTCTCAAACTCACCAAATTGGGTATTTGTCGATGTGTTCCGTAATTGAGTATCGCCCTCAAACGGCGTGCCTTCAAAAAACACACGCAGGTCTTCCGTCGACGAATTTCTAAGCTCTGAGGTGGGCATGCCGTTTCGCAACATCACATTCCCAAACATAGAGAAATTTGTTTTTCCGCCGTTAAAGTTTTAGCCCCATTTAATTGTCCCAATGGTTTCGTTCAGGCTCGTGCCTTCTGATGACCCGTATTGAAGCTGAACTTGCAGACCTTCGTAATCATCATCCAATTGCGTATTGATAACTCCTGCAACCGCGTCTGATCCGTAAACTGCAGATGCTCCGTCGCGCAGAACTTCCAACCGTTTAATACCTGTCACAGGCAAAGCATTTGAATTAACGGAAACGACGGGCGTTTGATTAACCGCCTGTGTCCCGGGGTGATTGACCAATCGACGTCCATTTAGCAAAACGAGCGTATTCCCGTCCCCCACGCCGCGTAAATTAACAGACCCGAAGTCTCCGCCTGCGCCGTTCACACCCGTAAAACGCGCCTCGGTAAATGTCACATCTCCAAGTTGGGGAATAGCTGCAAGAAGCTCATCACCGCTGACCGCGCCTCTGGTGCGCTTTGCGCCATGGCTGTCGCCCCAATACTTAATACGGCACTTGAGAGTAATAATTGTGATGCAAATGACCTATATTTCATGAGGATTCCCCTTGTTAACTTTATGTAAGGTGAACGCATCCGCAAATTATATCAAATTCCTATCACGTACCCACCTATAGCCTTAAGGCATAGATGCACGGGTTTAAGCGCATTAATTTACAACCTTCAAATAGGCCGAGCTTTTCTGAAAATCTTCGATCGCTTTGCCGAGTTCGTGGATAAACGGCGCATAAAATGTTTTTTCTGGGGCGTTCAAACGTGTCACGATATCAATATTTATGGGAATAAAAGGCGCGATTTTTTGAATAGTTAATCCTGTTACATCCCCAGACAATGCGGTGATCGCGTCAATCACAGCAATGCCTGTATTTTGTTTCACAAGACGTTTGGCCAAATGATAAGTTTCGACAACAATCTGACTCTCAATAGGCCGCATAAACGCGTCCTCTAGGCGGCGATTTAAAATTTTCCCCAGCACGCTCTTTTGGTTTAACGTTATCAAAGGCATGTCTTTCATGTCTTCGATTTTCAGACTTTTTGACCGTGTTAATTTCATCTCTTCAGGCGCAATACACACAAATCCTATTTGCCCAATGCGTTGCGTTTCAACACCGGGATATGTCGGCGCGTCAAAAACTAAGCCCATATCAATCGCGTCGTCCAGCAAAGCCTTGACGACCTGATTGGCATGCAATGTCTCTGTCTCGATTGTAATATCTGGATTTTGTTTAGAAAACCGCGCTAAGGCCACAGGTCCGACTTCGAGGCCAAAGGCGGGCGTCATAGCAAAGCGCAGGTGACCGCCCTGCGCGTTTCTTAACGCCGTTGTGAATCGGTCTAACTCTGTCAGCTGGTCAAAAATAGGTTCAATTTTTGCAAATAGTTTTATACCCTTTTCATTGGGAATAAGCCGCCACGACACACGATCAAACAAGCGAAACCCAAGCTAGTCTTCTGCATGTTTTAAAACTTTACTGACTGTTGGTTGCGATACGTTCAATGCCCGTGCGCCGCCGCTTATAGATCCCGTCACATAGACAGCGTGGAAGACTTCAATATGTCGTAACTTCATACCCTATGATTTCACTGCACAGGTTCTTTCGTCAATGAAAACTTGAAATATATAAGGCGTCAAAATTTAACTGTTTCGCGCCCCGTTTTACAGGCTTACTTCAGCTTTCCTTTGAACGCGAGCGTGTCTTTTTGTCCTGGGGATATGGGTGTTT
>ENA-ORXM01000713-ORXM01000713.1-marine-metagenome-genome-assembly--contig:-NODE-713-length-53445-cov-14.970076_pt1 | contig 53445 bp, 43 predicted proteins | sample MGYA00237867_ERZ511480 | MGnify/ENA primary metagenome ERZ511480 (study PRJEB26309, sample SAMN06266103) | marine metagenome | isolation source: Algal blade | place: United Kingdom:Sidmouth, United...
CTTGCTCATAGATTAAATATAGGCATAGCCATCAGAACATAACCACCTGCAAAGCAGGTGGATTCTCAAGGTTAATTGAAAAAGGGGGCCATTAACACAATTTTACTTGTATCAGCCTTTTCATCATTGATTTTTTTTTGCACGCCCAACATGTATACCTAATCGTTCACAAGACAGTGAGCTTAAATCAGTAGTCTGATTTTGCGTCAACAGCAGGTTTGAAGTATCACTCTGGAAGTTCACAAGATAGTGAGCTTGAATCAGTAGTCTGATTCCGATCACCTCTAAGTAAGTATGAAGTATCGGTGCACGGCAATGCTTTTCATTAGGGTATTAGAACTAATCAATCATTTGGTAAATCAGTCCACGCTAGAAGCCAGGTATAGTTTGAAATTTGGATATTCTGCGGAAATAACATCATACTTCTCTGGTCTGACAGGCATGCCTCGATAAAATGCCTTTATCTTGGCATAGGGGGCAGAAGATTCTGCCAGCTCTGCTTGCAGTGTCTGCACTTCTTCGTAAGTGGAAAAAATTCCTATATAGTATTTATTGTCAGCTAGAGGATCAGATTTTCTGATGTAGATGTTATCATACAATCTCAGCACTGCATTCTTGTATATGTGATTTGAAGTTGCAATCTCTACAGAGTAATATAGTTCCTCCCTGACTTGTGAGAATAGTTCGTACTTAGTGTCAATTGCATAGTGAGGTATGCCAGCTGTATCTATATTATGCGAGGCCAATACGATACCTTCCCTGTCCATTATTTCAAACTCTATACGTTTGTTATACGATAAGTACTCTGTATTCAAAACACCTGATATTTCTGGTCTGGCCATAGGGTAATTAGCACAGACACTTTCTATACTTATTTGACTTTTGGGAATATTGTTCTCTAATAGATATCTACCTAGATAATTAGCTCGCTTAAGTGTATTGTATTGCATGAATTCTGGCAAGCCAGGCTCTAGATGGTCAGTATGAGCGATGATGTGCAGATGATGGTCTCTGTTAGCCTTGAGGTAGGCCAGCAACTCCTCCATCTTAGCTTTATTGACCTTATTCATAAGGTCATGTCTGTCTTGATAGAGCAAAGCATATTTGATCTTTTCACCGGAGATAGGCTGCACTTTGGGTAATGAATTTTGTTTTTTTCTTGCTGTCTGCAGATCATGCAATGGAGATTCTCCAGATTCCTTATCAGGTATGCTCGAGTTACTTGTGACTGCTGATGGCTCGGCTTTTACAATTTTTTGTTTTGCCTGTGCCTCTTCTACCTCCTCCGCTATTTCTTCTTCATAGACAACTTGCTCAACTACTTCTTGCTCCTCCACCTTTTCCACAACATCTGAGACAACTTCAGTAACGTCTTGCTCCTCTGCCAATAAATCTTCTTGCTCTACAAGAACTTCTTCAACATCATTCTCAATTTCCTCTATCGTACTAGTAACTTCAGGCTCTTGTTCCACTTGGGTCGGCTCTTCTTGTTTTGAAAGCTCTACCTCGCTGAAAATTTCTTCATTTTCTTCTAATTCTGCAGAAATCAGAGGATCTGCTCTCAAAGCTTCTTCCTCTATGAAACCTTCATCTAATAGCTCATCTTCCACGATTTCATCTTCCACAAGTTCATCTTCAATCTCTTCAACATTGGATTGCTGGGTCGTTTTTGTTTGTTCTTTTTTAAGTGCCAGTCTCTCCTTCAGTTTATCCAAATGACTCTCAGTCGGCTCCGCTGCCTCCGCAGCAAGTGGTTCTGCATCAGGAAAAAGTTCCTTGAAATAATCTTTGACGTAAGAGAGCTGTCGCTTGTCACGTTCTGGCATAGGCTTGGGATCATTCATATAAACTAGATACAGATCATATGCACCTTCTCCAGTTTTACGATCAGAACTCATGATGGCAGTCTGACCATCTTGGTTCATTCTGAATTGCAGATCATTGCCAGGACCATTAATGGGTTGCCCTAGATTAGTTGGTTGCTGAGCTATGCTCAGCAGGTTGTAATAATAAACATCAAATCCACCGTAGCAATAAGGCTTGTTAGTACTGAAATATAGATAGTCGCCAGTTGTTGCATAACAAGGGCTACGTTCGTCGTATTTGGAATTAATAGGGATGCCTGCATTGATCGGGTCTGACCAGATACCGTTTTGGTAATTAATCGTAAAAATATCATAGCCCCCATATCCACCTAGGTCCTTGCTCGCAAAAGCAATTGAGTTATGATCCAGTATCTGGATATCCATAGCACCATCTATGATATAATCTGGCAGATCGATAAAGTGCTGCTGGCCTTGATCATCGAAAGTGGAAACGTGAATTTTAGTTACTGGTTTTTCCTGCGGGGCTGTTGCGTACAACATACTCAGACCGTTAGTGCTGACATCCATCCCATATTGATCATCGTTCGTATTGATCGTAGCTTCAAAGTCTTGATTCTCTTGCCATTCACCTTTGGCATTCAATTCGTAGGAAAAAACATCCATATCCTTGAGATTCCTATTGGAGGTGAAGTAATAGACATTCCCGTATCGAGGACTCTGGATGGGATAGAGCTCATCGTAATAAGTATTGATCTCTGGACCAAAATTTCTTACAAATGCTTGCTCTTTGGAATTTTTCTGGAGTGATGCATAGCTGCAATTTTTAAGCTCTCTAAGAGCCACCTTGGCTTTGGAATCTTTCTCTCCAATCTCTTTGACGTATGATTTGTAAAAGAATGCGGCTTCATCATAATCCTCCATATGATGCTTGCATTGTGCCATCATCCAATAAAGTTCTATATCTCTATTGCCCAGTTTTTTTGCTTGTGTAAAATGATGTACAGCTTTATCCAACATATTAAGCTTAAAAAAGCCTTCCCCCCTTTTTGCTAAGAGCTTTTTATCGGACTTGAGACTTTCTACCAAGCCGTATTTATTCACAGCCGTTTTATAGCGCCCATCTTTCCACGCTTGGTCTCCTTCCTTACGCAGACTTTGTGCTTGCAGATTCTGCAGCAATCCACTGACTATGATTAAAGTCAGAAAGAGGGTGAATTTTTGGACGGAAGTCTTCACTCTGTCTATAACGTCGTTATTAGTGATTATAGTGGTCTATTGATATCAAAATTTTCCATGTAATCCGCGACTCTTCTCACAAATGACCCGCCGAGGAATCCATCCACGACCCGATGATCATAGGAATGTGATAAGAACATCATCTGTCTTACTGCGATCACATCACCGTATTCTGTCTCCAGGACAGCTGGCTTTTTCCTGATGGCTCCCGCAGCAAGGATGGCCACTTGCGGTTGATTGATAATAGGCGTACCCATTACATTTCCAAAGGTTCCCACATTGGTCAAGGTAAATGTACCGCCTTGGATGTCGTCTGGTTTTAACTTGTTAGCTCGTGCACGTCCTGCAAGGTCATTGACTTTTGAGGTCAGGCCGGCAAGATTAAGATAGTCTGCGTTTTTGATAACCGGTACGATAAGATTTCCAGTCGGTAGTGCAGCAGCCATCCCTATATTGATGTCTTTGAGTACCTTGATTTTATCCCCATCCACTACTGTGACATTGACCATCGGAAAATCCTTGATGGCTTTAATGACCGCTTCCATGATTAATGGCGTAAAAGTTATTTTCTCCCCGTATTTCTTTTGATAAGCTGCTTTATTGGCATTTCTCCAGTTCACCATATTTGTCACATCCGCCTCTACAAACGAGGTCACGTGTGGAGAGGTTTGCTTGGACATGACCATATGATCCGCAATCAATTTTCTCATGCGATCCATCTGTATGATCTCGTCACCACCGCTTACAGAGCTAGTTGAGTTGCCACCCGTTGAAGGTGCAGCATTAGACACCGCTCCACTAGCAGTCGATGTTGCTCGAGCTGGTGTGACTGGAGCACTGCCTCGTTGACTGATATAATTGAGTATGTCTTTTTTATTCACCCTGCCATTGGCTCCTGAACCAGCTATGCTTTCCAGTTCTGCAAGAGATACATTCTCATTCTTGGCGATACTTTTGACCAGTGGGGAATAGAATCTATTGGAGTTGTTAGTGGAACCATCCCGATTCGTTGAGTTACCATCAGTTGAGCTGAGGCTGGCATTTGCCGAGCTCTGAGTGGCAGTGGTAGCGGATGCCGCAGCCGGGGCTGGCTCGGGGGATTTGGCAGGAGCTACTGGCTGAGGAGCTGGTTCTGCTTTCTGAGTTACAGGTTTTTGTGCCATTGGCTCTGAATCAGCCATTTCACCACCTTCCGTTGCTATGAGTGCAATTACAGTTCCTACTGGTACCACGTCATCCACCCCGAAAAGTATTTCGGTGATGACCCCATCGACTGGTGATGGAATTTCAGAATCTACCTTATCTGTTGCTATTTCAAGGATGGTTTCATCCTCTTGTACTTTGTCACCTACCTTCTTAGCCCAGCTCAGAATGGTAGCTTCCATAATGCTTTCACCCATTTTGGGCATGATGAGCTCTACTTTAGCCATAGTTATATCCTTTCAGTTTTAGGAGCTCCAAAGGTACTGCATTTATTACTTTGCCCTTAAGAATACAGACTATTCTGTTTTGACAAATGGTAGTGATAAGACCTTATCCACTGTTTCTACAAGTAATACATAAGGGCCTGCAGATAATCCCTCCAACTCAAATCCCTCATCAACCCTTGGAAACTGCCATTTTCTGAGCAGATTTCCTTGAAAATCCACTATGAAAGCCGATACGGCCTGGACCTCAACTTGGCCCTCTGATTGCAAGTATAGCTTATTGATGACCGGATTAGGATAGAGAGAATAATCAGATTCTCTACCTGGCTCTGATATCGTATTCAATAATCCGACGCCTACTCTTCCATTGACCGTAGTGAAATCCATACCGGAAGTATCCTGGGCTGTTAGCTCCGTGAACTCCAGTATCGACAACTTAGATTCTGGTGACAAAAACTTGTAAGTCAATGTCCCCTGCGGACCACCCCCTATGCCGCCCATATCTCCTGGATCTCCTCCCAAAGCTCCGAGAAACAAAGAGGCGTCTAGCCAGATAATCTGTCCGAATACCCCCAAGCCTATATCTATTGCAAAGTCTGTGGAATCAATCTGTTCCACCTTGAGCACTTCTTGTTCCACACCCATAAAATCCAAAGTACCCCAAGCTGTTGCTGTTTCTTTCTTATAAATCCTGGATGTTATGCGGATGGAATCCAAAGTAGCACCGGGAATCGGTAATTCCAATGAGTCCAAGCCCGGTATAATACCAGCATCTATCACAAATGGCAAGTTAATGCGATCTTCTATACTGCTACCCAACGACATCGGTACAGATCGGAGAACAAATGGATCTGGAAAGGTCTGGGCATTGAATTCAAACCCAATGAAATCTGCGCCACCCACTCCTACTATTTCCAAAGTAGAGTCCGTTCTTATCCCAGCTGTTGCAAATGCTACTAAGTCATAGCTGAACTCAGCCTCTGGAAAATCAGCTTGCAGAGCACTATCTGGCTGTGCATAGCTTTCTTGTACACTACCTGTCAACTCTATACCATCAAAGCTCCAACTAAGATCTTCACCCTGATCCCGATAAGTTTGGTTGCCTTGGTAATCCATAAAAGTCTCATATTCCAGCACATCCAGTGGTTCTGGCAAGGTTTGCTCACCTATCGTGACTTGTGCATTGATATTCAGAGTGAATAGGCAAGCTGCAATTAAAACAATAGTAATTCTCATCAATGTATATATTTTAAGTAAGTCGTGGCTAAGAGGGGAAAGGTCAAGTTACTAATTAAATGGTAATTTCAAGCAGGCTATTAGAATTATTCTGACTCCTAGAAATGCATATTCAATCAGATGACATTGAAAAGAAATAGATCGGTGGCAGCCTCGTCCATAGCAGCCATTGAATAAGTTAATATCCTTTGTACCTATTGACTGCTTCTGTTCTATTGTTGACCTGCAACTTGTCGTAGATTTTGTGGATGTGTTGCTTTACCGTCCCAGTAGTAATGCCTAAAACCTGGGCTATTTCTTTGTATAGTAAGCCCTTGGATAATTGTTCCAGCAGTTCTAACTCTCGAGGCGTGAGCGGCAATTCTACATCTTTATGCAAAGTGGTATTTGCAGCAAAGGCATCTATCACTTTTCTGGCTATTTCGGGGTTCATAGGCGAGCCCCCAGCATATAATTCCCTGGTGGCATTGATGATAAGTTCAGGATCTGAATTCTTGAGGATATACCCCTTGGCACCAGCTTTAAGGCTATGAAAGATCTTATCATTGTCTTCAAAGACCGTAAACATGCAGAATTGAGTCTGAGGACAAGCTGCCTTGAGTTCTTTTATTGCAGTGATACCGTCTGCTTTGGGTAGACCAATATCTGCTAATACGATGTCCGCAGGAAACTGAGATAAAAACTGAATGGCGTCTTCAGCATTATGATACACTTGAGTGCATTGCAAGTCTTTTTCCTCATTAAATAAATCTTGCAATTCCAAGGCTATATCCTTGAGGTCTTCTATGATTGCGATTTTTATATAGGTGTTCTCCATAACTCAAATTAACTCAGTTGCTATTGCTATTGGTATGGAAATCTGAGTCCTTGTCCCAGATTCAGCAACCCACTTAATCGTTCCATTCAACTCGCTAATACGTTGCCTCATATTATTCAGTCCATTTCTGGTATCCCACTCCTCCTGTTCAAAACCAACGCCATTGTCAGAAATCGATAACAGAATCTCATCTCCAGAAATCTGCCATTGCATTTTGACAAGACTAGCCTCTGAATGCTTGACAATATTATGCAGTAATTCTTTAAAGACCAGAAATAAGTGTCTTCTTCTCTCTCCTGTAAATTGATTTCTTTCAGAACCCATTAGATTCTCGTAGACTAATTCTATTTCGTGATCCGTCAAATACTCTTTGGCATATCTACGACAATAGGCTATTACACTTTCCACACTATCAAAACCAGAATTCATCGCCCAGATGATCTCACTCATATTGGAAACAAGAGATTGAGAATTATCGATGATCTTAGTGAGTTTACTTTTTTGCTCTATGTCGTTTATGTTCTTGAGCATACGTTGGCTCAAGAATTTTATTTTAGTCAAGCCGCTGCCTAGGTCGTCGTGCATTTCTGCGGCGATGCGAGAGCGCTCGGCTTGTAGAGCTTGTTGTTTCTTGATGATTTCATTGCTAAGGCTTAACTGATGCTGGACTTTTTGATTCTTGGAGTACATAGCAAAAAAGAGAGCCGCAACCGCAAATACAATAGACAAACTAATAAGTCCTCTTTTTCGATTCTTGGCAATTAAAGATTGCTCCGTTAAGGCCTCTTCTTTCATCACGATGACTTCATCTTGATTCGATATGATGGAATCTTTGAATTGAACGTTATATTTTATGGAGAGGTCATATACTGTTGAGTCTATGGACTCATGAAGCAAAGCATCATTCATTTCCATCAAGTTTGCAATTTCTTCTATTTTATTTTTTTTTGCCAAATACCTGATTCTTAAATTTATCAGGTCGGAAAGTTGTCCCCTGAAGTCATTTTCCTCTGCTAAATGATAAGCCTTAGTCATTAACTTTCTACATATTTCCAAATTCTCCATATATAACATACAAGTGGCTTTATTAATCAAGACCTGATTAATATCCTGCGTAGAGACTTGTCCATCAGAAATAAAGTTTTTCTCTGCTTTCTCAAATTGATTATAAGCAAGATGATAGCTACCCTTTTCTATATTCAAGATAGCCAGATTATTCTCTATTGTTCCAAGTTTATAATAATCTTTATTACCAACATATTTCCTAGCTAGAGCAATATAGTGTAAAGCTGAGTCTGGAACATTCTGGTTGTTATAAATATTACTTTCGAGTATAAAAGATTTATACAGAAGATTGTCATCACCCAGTTCTTCAGCAATATTTCTAGCTGCTCTCACATATTCAGTCGACAGTTCAAAATGACTTAAGTCTCTAGTAACCATACAGAGATAACGATAGAAGTCAAACGCCTGTTCTGAAACAACGTTTGGTCCTAAAGAAGTGAGTCCATTCTGGAAGGAGACCAAAGCACTTTTGTTCTCCCCTAAAGATCTTTCCTCTATACCCTTAGCATAATAGTAGTTGATCTTAGCCGGTGATCCATATAACTCAGGGTCATCATACACCTGGTCTGTCAAATGGTCTTGAACAGAGATCAATGAATCTAATTGGTTATAATACTTATCTCCTTCCCAATTACTTGAGAAGAATATGAGGAAGCAAAATATGATCATCTAGGATCAATTACTCTGTGAGACTGACTATGTTGGTAAGCTTGCTGTACGAAGCCTGCGATGCTATGATGATGACTATATTTATGTTCCACTTCCACTATTTGATTACCTCTGGTTGAAATTTCCATCTCAACATGGTAAGTTTTAGTTTTTTCAGTATTATTTCTACTAACGACATCATATGTTTCAGAACCTTCCATTAAGTTGAGTTCTACTTTAAAGTATTCCACACCGCTCTCAGATAATACTTGAATACTGGTTGCTTTAAAATCAGCTTGAATAGTTATAAAAAAGTGTACGTTTAAGTTGTTGGAATTAACTTTGGTCAATCTGACCCAGAGCAAACTAGTATGATGCATTATTAAGTATTTAATGATTAAAAAATTAAAATAATCTATCTGGATTTCATCGCCTTCGCAACTTCCATTATCAAAGCACTTCCTCCTGATAATAAAAGACCAGTCAGAACGACATCCAGATAAACAAAAAATGTATTCTGATTGGGGCAACCCACTAATATAGGGTCCAGAAGTTGTGTAAAAAATCTAAAGCCTATTGACGCTATGAGCATACCCAGAAAAAAACTCAACCAATAAAATTTTGGTTTGTAAACTACAGCGATGCTTTTCTTGTCCTGATAGGTCATACTGTTTAGACTCACAGGAAACATCCCTTTAAGGGCCTCACTATAAGCCTCAGACTCCTTTACTAGAACAAATTGATTAGTGAACCGCTCTATTAATATTGCAATGATGCCATATTTGAGCAACAAAGCTGTTACATCACTTACTTGTAGTGTCTTATCGAATACTAAAGGACAGGTCCGATTCTGATAGGTGACCACTATGATGATAGCAATAGCCACTATCACCATAATAGTGAGTACATTGTTTTTTGGCATTGTAATAAATTGGGGTTATCTAATTTAGCAAATAAATCCTTTATTAAAAATTGTTCTATAAAAAATAGCCTAAACTTATGCTCAAACCATAACTGAATTTGCTAACCATGATACTACTAGCTCCTGAAAATTCATAAGGTTTCTCCTTAAAAAGCTCACTCTTTACATCTTTATACCCTAAGACCAAACCTGTTGTAAGCAAGTATTGTCTGTCCTCCCCCAATGCCAAACCACCTTTGAGTAATATTCTAGGTCTGACCTTATCAGAATAGGAAGCACCTACAGCTATACCCGTAAGAAAAGTTGCTTTTTCCTTGCGATGGAACAGGTGATTGATTCCTGCTGAAACTCCGAATTCCATAAAACTATTATTCTCCTTCACCAAGTCTGAACCAAACGAGGAATTCTCTCTTACTGAATAAGCTTCCGAGCCTAAGGTACTTATAAAAATTGAAGCAGAAAATTTAGTGACATCTTGCTTAATACTCACTGGCATAGGTAGTCGCTGTACAAAGAATAATTTACCATCAGCTTTATTGTGAAAACTCAAAACTATCGAGTCTAATCCCTCATCGAACCTTTGGACCGGAAGCGTATATTCCCTTTTCTCAATTTTAAAGTTTATTTCGTAAATCTCCTTCATATCGAGAACAATAGAATCTGAAACCACAAGCAACATTTTGTCCAACTCTTTTGTGATAGCGAAAATTTGAGTTCCTATATTTTGCTCATTAGTTTTTATCAGCTCTTTAGTCTCCTTAGACGAAATGTCTGAAATGCAAGTATGAAAAATCAACAATCCACGACTTATTCCATTTATTCTTTTTTTCTCATTGTTTATGTCATTTCTTAACTCATCAATCTCCTTAAGATCTAATTCGAATCGTTGTTTTGAATAAGTTTCTGAGAACTTAAGTGAATCTTGAATTTTGGAGACTGTTGCCATAATGTTTTGCTCTAATTCAACTTCGATGTCAATAAATAGGTCTAAGGCATTTTTAATCTCCAATTGCCTCTGAAGAATTGACTCGAAACATTCTCGTTCTTGTTCAGTTGGTTCATTTGTCGAAGCCAAGGTCCACTTAAGCCTATCTTCCTGTTCTTTCAAAAATTCTGCACTAGTATCGTTTGAAATGCTAGCTGGAATAGTTGTATCGCCCACCAATGAGCTTGTACCAGTTGCACTAGTTATGAACAAACTTAAGGGTAAAACACTGCCAGCTAGAGCACTCAATGTTGTAGACAAAATATTCGGTAATTCATTTTTCTCTTTTTTACTCGCGACCCAGCGGTCTTTTACCACTGTCTTGTTTGGATTTACATTAATTACTCGTATCTGGAAAAAATCACCTGCCTTAATAGAGTCAAGCCTTTCTATGTTTAAAAAATTTTTATGCTTATAAGAATAAGTGATCGTATTAATATTGTTCTGAGCAAAGCAAAAAGAATAGATAAGTAGGAGAAAAATAGTATATATCGTTTTCATTTGTTTTAAATTTTTTATGGTTTATAAATACTAACAATGGGCATAAATTGCTTCAGCTTCTTGGCTTCTCTATCTTCAGATAAACCACCCGCTCCATCGGGTCTCGATACAATTTTATCTTGTGTACAGGCAGATTCAGTGGAGCACATAGGCGTACCATATCTTCTTCGTCTCTGTAGATGAGATTCCATTTCATAAAAGTTTCCATATAGGCTTTCTCTGGTATGCCTTTGAGGAAATTAGGAATGATCATTGTCCCACCAGGCTTGAGGTTTCCATAAAGAATCTCTAACATTCTACTGGCCACTTTATCGTTCAGATAATCGAATAGTCCTGTGGAATATACTAGATTAAACGCCTGACCTTCCATCTTTCTCTTGAGCACATGGTTAATGGATTGGTCAATGATTTCTAAAAAAGCATGGTGATTATAATTCGCTCTGACTTCTTCATTACATTGATCATCTTGGTCTAAGCACACAAGTCGGTTTATTTTACTTTCTGCATCCTCCAAATAGGCTAGTTCTCTCAAGTGCCCAGAAGCCACAGAGAAAATGTCTATTTTTTGGTTGGCTTTTTCAGATGCACTACTTATGAGACTTGCAATATGGTGTACTCTCCATCTGACTGCTCTGGATGAACCAGCATTAGAAAGTTGATGGTGGAGTTCTCTACCCACATAACTAATAGATGCAGGATATGCCTTGAGACCATATAAATAATCTATCAGTACCGCATCTCCGGAGTATCCTCTAGGTTTTTGATATGAATGCTTTGTGATGGGTTCTTGGAGAAATACTTTAGCTAACGGATGCTGTAGACATTCCTCTCTAATGGTAGTGTCTATAGTTGATTGAGGTAAGTCTCTAGTCAACTTATCTAATTGGGATACTAAATGAGTATACCCTTCCTTGAACATTTCCTGTTGTAGCAAGTGGTAAGACTGATCGAGTACTTCGTTTAATCTAAGTGTGGAATTTTTACGATTTGTCAATATTGAAATTATTAGAGGTTAATTAATAATTCAAAGATGAGTTCAAACCTAGCCTCATAACATATAACCTTCGTTATATGTGAATGAACGATCACGCCGAAGGCGTGATTAAAGTTCCTAAACGGACCTTTGAAGTGAGCGAACCGATTCATCAGAATCGGCAAGACTACAGAAGATTGTGGCAGTGAACCAATTTTTAAAGTGTAGGTCAGGCGTTCTAAGCAATCAAACCCCTGTGCTGAGCGATCGAAGAGAGTCAAACGAACTGTTTTGAAATGAGCGAACTAATTCATCAGAACCGGCATAAACTACTGAGGACAAGGGCTAAAACCCCAGAACAAACTTTCTCAACGCATTCATCGCCGCCATGGAAGTGTACTGTATGTTTTTCAGTCGATCCTTGGTTAGTTGTAGTTTGTAAGTTCTGATATCCTCTTTAGTGCCATATGCCATCCATATGGTTCCTACAGGTTTGTCAGGCATTCCACCGCCAGGGCCTGCAATTCCTGAGATGGCTACTCCCAGATCGGTGCCGAATTTCTCCAGTACACCGCTCAGCATTTCCTTGACCGTTTCTTCACTCACAGCTCCGTGATTTTCCAGAGTAGCCGGGCTGACGCCGAGCAAGCTTTTCTTGGGTGCATAATCGTAAGCGATGATACTGCCGTGATAGAATTTTGAAGAACCGGGGACTGTGGTGAGTTGGTGTGCCAGATAGCCGCCTGTACAACTTTCAGCAGTAGATAGTTTCAGATTTTTTTCCACGAAAACATCTCGTAAGGCTTCCCCTATAGTGGTAAAATCATACCCATAGATAAGCTTAGGAATCTTCTCTGCAATTTTAATGACCAGGCTTTCAACTTCAGCGGATTTGTCTTCAGCGTGCTTAGCAGTGAGGCGAAGCTTGACAGAACCCAAGCTCGGCAAGAAAGACATGGTTATATAAGGTGGAAAAGTGTCTAGGATATCATGAATGGATTCTGCAATTCTGGATTCGCCCATACCCACAGTCTTAATGGTCCTGTGGTATATATGAGAATCCGGTTTTCTGAGCTTAGCCAATTCGGGCAGAAAACTATTGGAAAAAATCCATTTCATTTCATAAGGGACTCCAGGCATGGATAAGAGTAATTTTCCATCTTTCTGAAAGAGCATGCCAGGGGCAGTACCCATCTCGTTCTTAAGGGAAGTTGCAGCTCTAGGCATATAACATTGCTGCCTATGCGCCTCTAAGAAAGGGATGCCTCTACGCTCAAAGAAAGCCGCTATCCGATCCGCTAAGGGTTGGTCAAAATAAAACTCTGAGCCCACATAAGCTGCCAAAGCTTTCTTGGTGATGTCATCCTTGGTAGGGCCCAGTCCTCCTGTCATTAATATTAAATCACTATCAAGTCGTGCCAGATCCAGCGCCTTGTGTATATCGGCTTCCTTATCAGGTATGCTCAGAATACGTTTCACATCTATGCCCAACAAAGTAAGCTCATTGCCTAACCAAGCAGAATTAGTATCGACTATCTGCCCTATCAATATCTCATCTCCTACAGTGATTATAGTTGCATTCATATAGGCTGCAAGGTAAATGAATGATTTTACGTAGTGGAATTATTGAAGTCGTAAACCGACTTCAGCAATGATTGAACCCCACAAAGTCAGAGGTGGGAGTCTACTATAATTTCAGCTATCAGATCACATATTTCAATTCCCTGAAATTAAATTGTCTCTCCTCATTGCCCACTGACATCCTTAGTTTGCCTGCTTCAGTCACGCCAAGTATCTTTCCTTGAAATCTCATATCCGCCTCTTCATACTCCGAAAACTGATTCCTTCTATATAACAGGTTTTCATACAAGGATCTTTGCCTTTCAGGATAAGTCTGGCTGTTGCTCAAAAATAGTCCTAGCATAGCTCCGAGTTGCTGCAGTAGCGGCGACAGCGCTAAAGAGTCACCCACTACCTGACTCAATGAGATCGGATTGGGCAAATCAGCAGGAAAACTTTGCGAATTGATATTCATACCAATTCCTAGTAAGCAGGTAGTTATCTTATCCCCCTTTAGGACATTCTGTATGAGTATTCCGGCTATCTTTTTATCCCCTATATAGATGTCATTTGGCCACTTGATGCTGATTTTTGGCGTAGAGATGGATTCCAGCTGTGATTGTACCAGTTGGTGTATGGCCAACGTGAAGGCGATATTGATCCTGAATTGCTCTTTGGCCGGAAGGCTGATATCCTGCCATATGAAGGTGCAAGTGAGATTTTCTCCCTCACTAGAATACCATTTTCTGCCAATTTGTCCTCTCCCTGCGGTCTGATTGTACGTATATAGGCAGAGATTCTGCTTTGGGTCTGTATTTGATGAGAGACTCATAGCATATTCATTGGTCGATGAAACTTCATCCATATATATGAATCGTGGAAAGTGGACTGTTATCATGGGCGAATTCTATGGGAGCACTATTTTACTTAACTTTGAAAGAGATAATACTGATTAAATTTGGATAAAACCACCGTTAACCCTAATACTGAGAGCATGACCACAGCGCTGGACCTGATCATAGACAGCATTCAGGATACCAAGGGTCAGAACATTGTAAAATTGGATTTGAGACATTTGGATGAGGCTTCTTGTGATTATTTTGTCATTTGTGAAGGTAATTCTACAACTCAAGTAAGCGCCATAGCTGGTAATATTGAAAAAACCATTAAAGACGAATTAGGTCTATTACCATACCATACTGAGGGAAAAAATTCTTCAACCTGGGTACTGGTAGACTATTTTGACGTGGTCGTCCATGTTTTCTATCCTGAAACCAGAAAATTCTATGAACTTGAAGAGCTATGGAGTGATGCCAAAGCCACGGAGTATCAGGACATATGAGTTGAACTCAATGAGCTGAATTCTGTTTTTACAAATGTGATAGTACGTAAGAGACATAAGATATAAATGAGTAAGAAAAATAAAGGCGAACAGCCGAAGAAAATCAACCTTAATTCTTATTGGATTTATGGTCTGATCATATTCCTCATCCTAGCGATGAATGTGGTCACACTCATAAATGGGAAGACTACTGAAATATCCCTGAGTGAATTCAAGGATATTGCGCTGAAAGATGACATAGAGAAAGTCAAGGTGATAAAGAATGAAGAGGAGGTCCGCGTCTATCTCAAGGAAACAGCCTTAGTCAGTTATCCTAAAATAAAACAGAATCGCTATAATAAAGCACAGCCGCATTTTTCATTCAAGTATGGCAGTCTGGAGGGATTCGAAAAAATCATAACAGATCTAGGTGATCGAGGTATCAAGATAGATCCCATCTATACCACCGAAGTGAATTATCTAGGTCAGATTCTCAGCTGGGTATTACCTTTTGCCATCATTATAGGACTGTGGGTTTTCTTTATGAGAAAGGTGGGTTCTGGTGCTGGTGGTCCAGGCGGTCAGATATTCAACATAGGAAAATCAAAGGCTACGCTTTTTGATAATTCCGATTCCAAGGTCAATGTCACCTTTAAAGATGTAGCAGGCCTGGAAGAAGCCAAGGAAGAAGTCATGGAAGTTGTAGACTTTCTGAAAAATCCCAAAAAGTACACTTCTCTAGGGGGGAAAATTCCCAAAGGTGTACTACTGGTGGGTCCTCCGGGAACTGGTAAGACCTTATTGGCCAAAGCCGTCGCAGGAGAGGCTGGCGTACCTTTCTTTTCCATCTCGGGTTCAGACTTTGTGGAGATGTTTGTCGGAGTAGGTGCTTCTAGAGTAAGAGATTTGTTCAAGCAAGCCAGAGAAAAAGCGCCATGCATCGTCTTCATAGATGAGATAGATGCCATAGGTAGAGCTAGAGGAAAAGGCGCCGTGCAAGGTGGTAACGATGAAAGAGAAAACACCTTGAATCAGCTACTCGTCGAGATGGATGGATTCTCGACTGACAAAGGTGTTATCCTGATGGCTGCTACTAACAGACCTGACATATTGGATAAGGCCTTGTTGCGACCCGGAAGATTCGATAGACAGATAGGTATAGACAGACCAGACCTGGTGGGTAGAGAAGCCATCTTCAAAGTCCACCTCAGAAACATAAAAATTTCAACTGAAATCAAGGCAGAAACGTTGGCAGAAATGACACCAGGCTTTGCTGGAGCCGATATCGCAAATATATGCAATGAGGCAGCGCTGGTTGCTGCAAGAAGAGACAAGAAAGCAGTGGAGATGGAAGACTTCAATTATGCACTAGACAGAGTCATAGGTGGTCTAGAAAAAAAGAATAAGATCATCTCCCCTAAAGAAAAAGAAATCATCGCTTATCACGAGGCCGGCCATGCCATCTGCGGATGGTTCCTGGAGTATGCTTCTCCATTGGTCAAGGTCACCATCGTCCCCAGAGGCGTAGGGACACTGGGCTATGCTCAGTATCTACCCAAGGAAGAATACATCACCAGAACAGAAGCCATGCTGGACAGGATGACCATGACCCTGGGCGGTAGAGCTGCTGAAAGAATCGTATTCGATAAAATCTCCACGGGAGCACAAAATGATCTCGATCAAGTCACCAAGATGGCCTACTCGATGGTTGCCGTTTTCGGTATGAATGATAAGGTGGGCAATGTTTCATTTCATGGCATGTCCCAAGATAATTTCAACAAACCTTATTCAGATGAGACTGCTACACTCATAGATGACGAAGTGAGGTCCATCATAGATAAACAATATATCGCTGCTCAAGAATTGTTAAAGACCAGAAGAAAAGAACTCGACATACTCGCTAGCCAGTTATTGGAAAAAGAAGTACTGCTTAAATCTGATGTGGAGCGGCTGATCGGGAATAGACCTTTTGAGACAGAGCCCATTTTCACGCCTGTAAAACCTAATGGTAAGAACGGAAAGTATAGTGAGCTTTTTGACGATGAAACTGAAGAAGTCAAGGCCTAAGCTCGTTCCTTTGGGATCAATCTTATGAAATCACAAGTCACAAATGTCTGTCTGCTATTACTGATCTTTATCGGACTAGACTCCTGTCTGTTGTTCAAGCCCAAGACGGCAGGCCTTAATTCTGTAGAGCGCATAGAAAAGAAAATAGATTCTCTCACCAGCGAGGCTGTCATCAAGAACATGGCAGAGAAAGCAACGGAAGGTGTTGTTTCTGGCCTCGTGACCAAACATTCGGATGAGGAGATAGAAAAACTGGGTAAGGCTCTCGGTGAAATAATTGCAAAAGAATTGACTGGCGTTTTCCAACGTATAGACACCAGAACACCAGGAACAAAATTTGCCAAAGGAGTCACCGATTCCCTGATCAACAAACAACTGGAACAAGACTTACTCGAGCTCATCAATAATGCCGTCGCACAAGCTGATGGAAATTTAGAAAGCACTATCCAAAACATAGAGGCTAATATAAAATCTGGTCTTGATGGCATTTCTCTGAATCTCGATACCAATGCGGCTGCTCTGGAAGAAACCATGCTTAAGGTAATGTCCAAAAAATTACAAGACAGCCTCAGTGGATTTCTGACTACCGCCATAAGCAATGTGCAACTGAAACATTTCTCCAAGAGCCTGAGTACGGAATTGCTGAGCCGGGAATTCAGAGATACACTGGAAGAAATCGTACTTGACATCCGAGAGAAAGTATCCATAGATGAGCAAGTAACATTCTACTATAAGGTTGCTAGGAATAATTTTGTGCAAGCTGCATTGTTCATAGCCCTGCTTGTACTCATCGTCTCCTATATGAATGGGCAAATCAAAAAGATGGGGAGGAACAACACGATGTCGGATTTGCTGGACCGAGATCCACAACTCAAGAAACAGATTGCCGAGTTAATCAAAAACAGGGAACGCAAAGATTGAATTTTACTTCCTTCTGTAATCTCACTCAGTCAGAATATATTTTAATTCACCGCACTATCAAGTCATTGAGGAATTCCACCTCGTATTCTCCGACGGTTGCTTCTATGTGATCAATCCCTATGCCACTATGATAAGGTTATGGAACCGTAAGTGCCGTTAGTCAAGATGGCCATCTGACGCATCATCACTGATTTCATATCACTCATTTCTAAGCAAGATTTAGTTGTTTCGATCAGCCACCAGACTGCTCGTATTCAAGGTTTTTCCGCTGCTTCAGCACCCGACTGATCCAGTTAGGAATGATCAGCGCTCCTATGATGAGATAAGGATAGTACGTGATCAGTCTCCACAACAAAGCAGCGACAGATCCCAAGCCTGGTGAAATGAAGTCCTTGAAAAATCCAGAAAACATTAACTCCAGCACACCTGATCCACCAGGCGTCGGGCTGAATTGTGTGATGACATACATCGTCTGAGAACGAGCATACATCAGAAATTGCTCCATAAGAGTCCAGTCCGTTTCCACCAGTGCCATGATGATGAAATTAACTGCGACAAATCTCGTGACCCAAGCACCTATGGTCAATAAGATCGCCTTGACATGAAAGCCTAGAGGTTTTGTTCGGAGTTCTTGTGAGGTGATGACCACATCCTGTCCTATCTGATACAAGCCTTGCTTGAACCTTCTGATCAGAGGTAATCGAGCCATACCCATCAGGAGTCGCTTGATGAATCGTGGTCTGTAAAGACCCCATAACAAGACCCCACCATAGAATAAGATGAATAACCAAACCAGTATGAAAGTGATACCATACCCCTGGAACATACTGGTCATGTCTGGTCGGATCAGTACTGGCCCGAAAGTGCTCAATAGTATCACCAAGGAGACCAAGAAAAAGAATGAATCCACTATGACAGTATAGAGCACTATGGAGACCGCCTTTGCAGCTGAGATCTTTTCTTGTGACAGGAAGAAAACAGCGACAGCAGATCCTCCTATGCTGGTAGGTGAGATGGCTGAGGCAAATTCCCATATGAATACCAATTCTATGGCGTGCTTGAAGGTGAAATCGTGGTCTGAGAGGATCTTGAGCCTGTAGGCATAGAATAAGTGCCTGAGTACATAAACAAGTACTGCAATGCCCAGGAAGTACCATAAGCGTCTATTCCACTTGATCTTGCTGAATTCCGCCACATCAAACTGACTGAAAACCATATAGAGAATGACTCCCAGGCCTATGAGCACAGGCAAAATCACCTTAGATAGATTCAAGGACTTAAGAACTTCGTGGTCCTGATTTATGTTATTGTGTTTTTTCAAAAGCGTCGTCAGGCTTCTATCCGCCTTATATGAGCACAACTTGCCATGGGTTTAGAATATTAATTTGCAGCCACAAGTTCGTTGTTTATTATCAATAATGGGTTCTAGAGCATGTATTATCATTGATGACAATATGCACTTTGTTGAAAAATGTTACGCAGCTAAAACCAAAATGTATCTACCTTCGTTTAATCATCCGTAGAGATAAATTATCCTTTACAGATTTTATCATAGAATAGTAGCCATGGAAACACAAACGACAACCCCCATCATGTTATATACAGAGCAGACCCCTAATCCGGATTCGCTCAAATTTGTCACGAATCGCATGTTGCACAAAGGCACTGCTGATTTCAGATCTGAAGAACTTGCTAGAGAATGGTCCCCATTGGCTAGTGAGCTTTTCAAGCTGCCTTTTGTCAAAGGCGTCTACATATGCAACAATTTCGTTACCATATCCAAAGAGATGAACTATCTCTGGGAAGACATCACCATGAAGACCAAGGAATTCATCAAAGCCTATGTCTCTGAAGGCAAAGTCGTCATCAATGAAGGATTTGATGAAGCGATGGCCAAAATAGAAGCAGAAAGTGGCGTCGCTTACAAATATGAAGGCGAAGAAGCCGAGCTCGTCAAGAAGATCAAAGAACTCATAGATAAATACGTTAAGCCTGCCGTAGAAATGGATGGCGGCAATATAGAATTCAAGTCCTTTGACAAAGGCGTAGTATCGGTCATAATGCAAGGCTCTTGCAGTGGCTGCCCCTCCTCCACCGTCACCCTGAAATCAGGGATAGAAGGCATGCTAAAGCGTATGGTGCCAGAGGTTACCGAAGTTGTCGCAGAAATGGGCTAAATTTAATTCGTCAAGATAATTCCAAGGATACTCAAACTAACTCTGCCGTGAGTTCCTTGTTATTCCATACTGGTTGAAAATTCTAATCAAACTTACAAAGGGAAGTAAAACTCTCTTTGTAAGTTTCCTGGGTTAACCACCCACTTACCTCAACTCGACTGCCCCATGAAAATATACCGTGACCAAGGCGCCAAAGGGGCACTCCTCGATGAATATGAAAAGGCTCTCACAGAATTAAAAACACTGATCAAAGATCTCAGTCAAGCACAGCTCACTACTCTCGTAGATAAAGAAACGGCTGACGAAGACTGCAGATCCATTCAGACTATCCTGAGTCACATCCTCAGATCAGGATACACGTATGTTATCATGATAAGAAACCACGAAGGAGAAACATTGGAGATACGGAATAAAACAACCTTGGACTCTAGCACAAAATATTGTATAGCCCTGGATGAGATGTTTGCTTATAATCTCGAGCTCTTTGAAGACTATCCACAGCTCAGCTTGGAAAATTTCCAGCCAAAGAACAAAATAATCTCCAGCTGGGGTCAACGCTATGATGTGGAGCAACTTTACGAGCATGCTATCGTGCACATACTGAGACACAGAAGACAGATAGAACGCTTTTTAGTTAAACTCGATATTAGCTGCTGGACTCTAGGCTGATAGACTCCAGGCTTATGCAATAGTCTACTGAACTGTAAGTAATTTTTAACAGACCTTAGAACCATTGACCTGAACCGTGGAGGTCAGTAGAACAGGGTTGAGTGATTAAGTGGTTCGGTTAGTCAGTCAGTAGTCTAATCTCTACCCAATCTAAGCTCAATTCATCGATAAATATGTCATCTAGCTAGAAAACTATGGACGGCGGCAGCTAGATTGACTATCTTGCTCTGGTGAATCTATTGGAAAATCTCAAGGTTGCTCTCAGTTCCATAAAGTCCAACTTTGTGAGAGCATTTCTGACCTTGCTCATCATAGCCGTAGGCATCACTTGTCTGGTCGGTATGCTGGCTGCAATTGATGCCATACTATTTTCGATGTCCAGCAGCTTTAATCGTATGGGTGCCAATTCCTTTTCTGTTCGCCCTGCTAGTGGCGAAGCGCAGAGAGGTGGCAGAAGAGAACGGACCGGCGACCCCATAGATTTCAACCAAGCCATGAAATTCAAAGAAAAATTTGACTACCCTACAGCCAAGGTGTCCATTAATACCTTTTGCAAATGGAACTCTGAAATTAAAAATGGTAATGTCAAAACTAATCCTAATGTACGACTGGTCGGTATAGATGAAAATTATCTAGATGCCTCTGCTTATGAGATTACCGTCGGTAGAAATTTTTCTCCCATAGAGATCAATAACGGTGATCACAAAGTCATAATCGGTTATGATGTGACCAAAAGTCTATTTGATGGCATACCTGAAAAAGCCTTGGGAAAAATTGTAAACGTCGGTGCTACCAAGTACAAAGTCATAGGTGTGCTCGCCACCAAAGGCTCTTCGATGACTGCTTCACATGACAGAAGGGTCTTCATTCCTCTGCTGAATGCCAAGCGTTATTATGGTTATGCTGATCGGAATTATAGCCTACTGGCATCCATCTCAGATCCTACTCGGATGGATGATGCCGTGGCGGATGCAACTGGAACCATGCGCAACATCAGGCGCCTCAAGGCTAAGGATAAAAACGATTTTGAGATTAGAAAAAGTGATGGCATCCTGGAAACGCTGAAGGACATGACAACAGAATTGCGTATAGCCACTATCGCCATCGCCCTCATGACCTTACTGGGTGCAGCAATAGGACTTATGAATATCATGTTGGTTTCTGTGACAGAAAGAACACGAGAAATAGGAGTCAGAAAGGCCCTCGGAGCTACGCGATTCAATATCCTCTTCCAATTTCTCAGCGAAGCTGTAGTCATCACGATGCTCGGTGGTATCCTAGGAATCATACTCGGTGTCATCATCGGCTATTTGGTAGCCTATTTTTTCAAAGGGCCGTTTGTTGTTCCTTATAAATGGATAGCACTTGGGATTTTTGTAAGCTTGGTGGTTGGGACCATTTCAGGCTTATATCCTGCACTGAAAGCTTCTCGCCTGGACCCCATAGACTCATTGCGTTACGAATAGTCAGTTCTGGTTAAGTGTATGACGATGTCTCACAAGCACTTAAACATGGCAGAACTTCTATGTCTGTCGAACAACCTACACCTCTGAGTTTGCCATATGAGGCAGTAATTTAATAATCCGAGAAAGATTAGCATGTTCGCAACAGTTATGCAGTTTATTTAACAATACCTTAGTACTACCTTATGCGCTGGTCATCTACCTTGCTGATGCTTTCGAAAATAAATGTATAAATCAACTAATTTAATAATATGAAATCGCTAATTACTTTAATTATCAGCTTCGTCTTTTCAGTTTTTTCATTTTCCCAAGTTTCTTCGCAAGTATCAGAATCTCCTACGGAATTAAGCCTAGGCGAGCAAAATGCTTTTATCATGGACCACCAAGGTGCCGATGATAAAATGGTATCCAAGATATTGGAAAATGCCATAGAGGAATATGGTAAAGTAAAGAGAAATAGAAAAGCCAAAGAATGGAATTGCCTGCAATGCACTGTACCCGGTATCAGCGGCAAAACAAATGTCTATTTCAAAATAAGAAAAGGTAAAGGCATGGTCACCTCATACGTGTTCTATGATGATGGCACTCAATTCATCTCCTCTGAGAATGCTCCAGAATCTGCAAAAAGAATATCCAAACAACTCTCCTTCGTCGGTCATGATATCACTAGGGCTGTCATTGAAAAAGAGCTGGAGAATGAAGAGGATAATCTGAAGGACAGAAACAAGGAACAGGAGAAGCTAGAAAAGAAGAATCAAGACTTACACGATGACATAGCGGACTATGAGAAAAAAATCAAGGAAGCTGAGTCTGCAATAGAGAAAAACCTACAGGAGCAGCAAGATAAGAAGATGGAAATAGAGAAGCAGATGAACACTGTGGAAAAAGTAACCAAGAAGCTGAATAACGTAGGTAAGGAGTAGACTCAAAAAATATAACTTACTAACAAGGGCCAGAAATATTTTCTGGCCCTTTTCATTTCATCTAACCATTCTTTAATCAACATATCCTTCCTGTGTACTCTGAGTAATCCACATGTTTTGGTGCCACACTAACAGTTTAGCTCAGGTCAACTAACATTTTAGCCACCTTTCTCCACAAGGCAATGGAACTGCCATTCCACAGGAAAATCTACATACTGAACATATTATTAGCTTTGGGGAAACTATATCATATTATGGTTAGTTCTAATTAGTCCACCCTTCTCTCAAAGCAATATGGCATACAAAAAACCGGATACCAACAATGATGATATGACCAAGCTGATGTTTGGTCGAGTTATGCCTCAAGCCTTGGATCTGGAAGAAGTCGTGCTCGGTGCAGCAATGCTGGACAAGGAAGCCTTTCCTAATATCTCAGAAAAACTGAGAGCCAATTCATTCTATCTACAAGCACATCAAGAGATCTTCCAAGTGATGATGGATCTCTTTGCCAATAATAAGCCCATAGATATACTGACTGTCCATGAAGAATTGAAAAAAAGAGGAAAACTCGAAGAAATAGGTGGCGTGAATTACCTGATGGAAATAACCAATAAGGTCAGTTCCGCAGCCAACATAGAATACCATGCCCACATCATCCTTCAGAAATTCATACAACGGGCACTGATCACCGTCTCGACCAATACGATCAATGATGCTTTCACCGATAGAAAGGACGTATTGGAAATGCTCGATGAAGCAGAGCAATCCCTCTTTGACATTACAGATAAAAACCTCAACACTGGTTTCCAAAAAATAAGCGCAGTAGCAGCTGAAGTCGCTAAAAACCTGGAGCTGCTGAGCCAGCGAGAAGATGGCCTTACAGGTGTCACCACTGGCTTCCAAGAGCTGGATAAAATAACCAATGGCTGGCAAAGTTCTGATCTCATCATCATAGCGGCGAGACCAGGTATGGGTAAGACGGCCTTTACCCTTTCGCTAGCAGCCAACGCTGCAGAATCAGGGAAAGGTGTCGGCATATTCTCTCTGGAGATGGCTAATGCGCAACTCGTACAGCGTCTCATATCCATGGATTCCATGATACCCGCCTCCCGTCTACGAGAAGCCAAACTGACAGAAGACCAATGGCCCGTATTAGCACAAAGTGTGGAGAAACTATCAGGCTTACCGATCTTCATAGATGATACACCATCCATCAACATATTTGAACTGCGAGCCAAATGCAGACGACTCAAGCAGAATCACAATATCGGGCTGGTCGTCATCGATTACCTCCAGCTCATGAGTGCAGGGACCAACAACAAGAGAGGCAACAGGGAACAAGAGATTTCAGCTATCTCAAGAGCGCTCAAGGGAATGGCCAAGGAACTGGATCTACCAGTGATTGCCTTGTCTCAGCTGAGTAGAGCCGTGGAAACCAGAGGTGGAGAGAAACGACCACAACTTTCGGATCTTAGGGAATCTGGTGCGATAGAGCAAGATGCCGATATCGTGACCTTCATCTATAGACCTGAATACTATGATCTGGCGGATGGAGAAGAAACAGCTGACAATACCGCTGAGATTCTTATTCAGAAACACAGGAATGGTAGTCTCGGCACCGTCAAGCTTCAATTCCTGAAAGAATATGTCAAGTTTGTCGATAACATCAATCTTAACTTCAGAAATACGCCTGGAGAAAGAGGTGATATATTCGGTGATGGCGGCGCCAGTTTCATCACCCGTCCATCACGGATTAATTCTGATGAAATGGCAGATGATGATTTTTTCGGATAAATTTGTTTTTCCCGTCTCAGTCTTATTAGCATTTATATCTCGCTGTAAAAAACAATCAACTTTTAAACGTTTAAAATATCAAACGTTGTAACCATATAAAGGTGAATGCCTTTCTATATCATGTTCCGCCACTGCGGGTAGAGCGGCAGTGTGCAGCAATTTCGTTGTCTTAAAATGCCGCAAAGTTATATTCCATAGAATTTTTAAATTCCACTATTTTGTGTCCAATGCTCTTTCCAAACGATTAAGTTCTCCTTTGGATTCTGTTTGGAGTTGCCACTGTCTCTTTATCTAAGGTTCCAAGCTATTCCTGCCGGCGACAGAGAACTACAAGCAAGCCATCCCTTGAAAAGAACAGCATCTTGCGGTGGCTTGACAGGGTCGCCTAATCAATCCCTGCCGAGAGGCCTGGATCTTACTTACTTCTAACCTTCACATTGTGTTTCATTAAGCCAAATAGCTTATGGGTCATAGCTCTAGTCAAAATTTTCATAAGTCTCTCATCTCAAATACAACGTTGTTTACTTATAATTAATCCAAAATCTTTATCTTGGACCTGTAGCCATAAGTATTCAGGGCACACATCGGTCTATTACAGTAACTGATGATGTCACATCTGCTCGTTCCTCACCGAGACGACACATATTTTCATTCGTTAATGGCAAAGCATAAAGAATCAAATAAGAAAAGATGAAGCAAAACAAAGTAATGAGAGATTTGCAAAGACTCTTAGAAACCCAAAACTTCAAGAGTGAAGAAGAAATCAATGCATTCTTAATTAAATATCAATCAGAAGGAATTCCCGAATTCCCTGAAGATGTTTTAAACGCAAAAGAAACAGCTGAAAATAAGGTCTATCAAGCTTACGATTCCTCAAAAACGAAAGGTATAAAATTAGCTGAGGAAGCTCTTAAATTAGATAAAGACTGTATTCTTGCATATCAATACTTAGGTGAACAACAGAAAAACCTAAACAAGGCTAAGGACTATTATCATAAAGGAATAGAAATTGGAAAGAAGAAATTTGGTGGGAAATTTGAAGAAGAAAACAAAGGTCACTTTTGGATGATATTCGAGACAAGACCATATATGACTTGTATTTTCAACTTATCAGAATGCGAGTATATTTCGGGAAATATAGACGAATCAATACGATTAATAGAACATTTACTTGAACTTAATCCAAATGACAATCAAGGAGTAAGATATATACTATCGTCACATTTATTAGAAGCAAAAAAATATCACAAATATGAAAAACATTCAAAAGCAAATAAAGATGATGGCGGCATATTTTTCAAATTCAACAACGCATTATACGAATTTATCAAATCAGGGAACTCACTAAAGTCGATCAATTTACTCAAGAAAGCTATTGAACATAATCAATATGTAATTAGTAAATTAAATAAAAAATCAAAAATTCTGGACAGTCGATACTCTACAGGTAGTAAAGAAGAAGCGAATTATTACTGTGAATACAATGCAAAAAATTGGCAAGAATCTAAAGGAGCAATTGAGTGGGCAAAGACTGTAAACAGCAAATAGAGGAGGTCGAGTATACAAAGGGTCTCTCACGCATAAACATCTCGAAGAACCGTGCTTGAACATTTCGGCTCACACGGCTCTTCACTCTCACTCTTCGATGGTCTGAGTCAGGTTAAATCATCCTCTACTCATGTTCACCTATAAGTGATTAATCAACTTAAATCCATTTCCATGGCGAGGAGTGTACGCCACCAACTTATTCCATCCGAGCGAAAGTTTAGGTTGATCAGATGAAATTATCCAGAGAATGTCATCCCCTTCGCTCCACCTTCACAAAGGTACTTAGTTGTCGAACTTGATTTCATAAACATTCGAAGTAATAAAAGGCAGCAATAAGCAAATTAAAACATCGGAATCAACCAAATTGCAAATAACCAAATCAACAAACAAAGTAGACCTCCAACTTTGAAAAAATCTACAAATCTATAATGACCTGCACTGAAAACAAGCGTATTCGTTTGATAGCCTATTGGAGTTATAAAACTCATATTTGACGCAAACATTACTGTAAGTAAAAGCGGCCGAGGATCCATAGAAAGATTCGAAGCAATTGAAATTACAATGGGAGCAAATAAAATAGCAGTAGCATTATTAGAAATTACAGCACTTAATAAGGTAATGGAAAGATAAAGAATAGCAATCATCATTCTTGGTGATAACTCACCGAACCAATCTACAAATGAGTTTGCTATTAATTCACTTGCTCCTGTATTATTCATTGCGGTACCTAAAGGAATGACCCCTGCAAGGAGGAAAAAAACATTCCAATCTATCCTACGGTAGGCTTTCTGTAACTCCAGACACCCAGTCAAAAACATAGCAACGCAACCTGTAAGAGTGCTCACTAAAATAGGTAATACATTGAAAGCTGATAATACAATTACAGTCGCCATAATCCCTGCAGCCAAATACTTTTTACTGGTTTTAGTAGCTAAATCCTCATGCTCTTGTAACACAACAAATTCTGGGCTATTGTAAAATCTTCGAAAATTTACCTTGCCTATTTCCAACAATAACGTGTCACCCGATTCTATAATTAGATCGTCTAACGCAGAGCTATAGTAGCGACGATTTTTCTTTACTGCTAAGGGTATTGCATCGTAATCCCTTTTAATCGTAATTTTATTCAATAAACTACCCACTAATCTTGAATTAGGTTTAACAATGACTTCGCAAAGAGCCATGTCCTCTGTGTTTAATCTTTTTTCGTCCTTTGTACTTTGTTGAAAGTGAAGTGAAAGATCACTTCTTTTTCGTATGTCTGCTAATTTTTCCAGACTACTTTTTACTAAGAGAATATCCCCAGCTTGAAGGGATTGAATTTCATTAGGAAAATACGGTTTACTACCTTTTCTTTTTATTTCAATTAAATCTATTTCTTCATCTGTAAAAAATGGTGTTTCATCAATTCGTTTTCCTACTAAAATGGATTTTTCCTCTACCACTATCTCAGTAAGGTAATCATGAATAGCATATTCCTGAGTTAAATCATCCTCTCTCTTTCGATTTGGCAATAAAAACCTACCAGCAAAAAGCAGATAAACCAAGCCTACCAAAAAGAAAACTATTCCTATATGTGAAAATTCAAAAACTGAAAACTCAGGCAAGCCATGCTCCAGAGCAATCGAACTCACCAGTAGATTAGTAGATGTGCCTAGCAGTGTACATGATCCACCTAATATGCCAGCAAATGATAAGGGCATCAAAAAGCGTGATAGACTCAGAGGGACACTCTTAGATAGTTTTATCAATATCCTCATAAACACAATGACCACTGCAGTCGTGCTGATAAGTGCAGAACAACTCCCTGCAATAAGCAATAGAAAAAGAAGCATCTTCCATTCTTTCCCAATCAAAAGTTTTTTTATTCTTTTACCAATTGCTGTAATGACGCCAGTCGTTTCTAATCCTACCGTGAGTATCATTAAAGATAAAATTGTGACTACAGCAGGATTACTCAAACCTGCGATCCCTTCTGATGGCGTTACAAAACCACCTAATATTAAAATGACCATGACAATTACCGCCATAGTATCTGTAGGAAGTTTTTCCAACGCCATCACTATAACCATTACAATGATAATTCCGAATAGTAAGGCTATTTCAACAGTCATCCATTATTAATTACTATTACTTACTTAAAACACGTATACAATTCTACTTTTCATTTTAATGTAGCTACACTTTTTCTATTAAATGAAATAGAAAAATAAGAAGGGAAGAATATCTAGTTCTATAGTATATTCTTCCCTTTTTATTTGGATGTAAACTTAGACTATATTAGGACATACCAAAAGCATAAAAATATTCGCCAGGAATCTCTTCATATATACCCTCCAACATAACGCCGCCTTCTTTTTTCTCTAACATATTAAGAAGTTGATCCTTTGAATTTACTTTTTTCCCTTTCACTTTGGTAATGATAAACCCTTCCTTCATCTGCGTATATTTTCTAATCTTACCAGAGTAGAGTTTTTTTACTTTTACACCACCAGGAATCTCAAGTTTTGCCGCTAATTTTGAATCTATTTTTTCTAGTTCAACACCTAATACCTTAATAATCGCTCTTGTGTCCTTATCGATCATTGCAGTATTGCCCTCTCTATTATTTAGGGTAACAGTTATCTCTTTTTCTTTCCCATTTCTGTCAATCATTATTTTGACCTCCTCGCCAGGACGATACCGAGCTATTACCCCTTGTAATTCTGGAGATGAATTTATCTCAATATCATCTACAAGTTGAATAATATCACCTACCTCTATTCCTGCTTTGCCAGCTGCACTATTTTCCAAGAGACTATCCACATATACGCCTTTTGTGAGCTCGATCTCCTTCTCCTTAGCAAAGTTGCCATCTATTGTTCTGATCATAACACCTAGAACGCCTCGCTGAACGACTCCATATTCCATCAAATCTTTGACCACTTTACTTACTATATTCGAAGGCACGGCAAATCCATATCCTGCAAAAACTCCAGTGGGACTTGAAATCGCGGTATTTATTCCTACAAGTCCTCCGTTAAGATCCACTAATGCACCACCACTATTTCCAGGATTTATGGCAGCATCAGTTTGGATAAAGTTCTCAATGGCATACTTGTCCTTCAGTATATTTATGTTCCTTCCTTTAGCACTTACTATTCCAGCAGTTACTGTAGAATTTAGCCCCATAGGATTACCTACAGCTAATACCCATTGACCAATGTTTACATCATCCGAATCCGTTATTGGCACAGTTGGCAAATCCTTAGCCTTGATTTGTAACAATGCAAGATCTGTAGAAGGATCAGTACCTACGACTCTTGCCTTGTAAGTACGATTATCATGCAGGGTGACTTCCAGATCATCTGCCTCAGCAACGACGTGATTATTTGTTACAATATATCCTTCCTTACTTATAAGGACGCCACTACCTGTTCCCACTCTTGCAGGTGATCTCTTTAGGTAAGCATCGTTTCTTCTTTGTTGCTTTCTTGGACTAAAGAATTGCTCACCAAAGAAATCCTTAAAAGGTTCTGGAATATTCTGATATTGATAATTTAACCCGTTACCACTGTATAAGTGAGATGATTTAATATGAACCACTCCATCTAATACAGCTTCAGCAGTTTCGTTGAAGTCAACTGGTATTGCATCACCATTATTATCCAATGAGAAAATAGCATTTTTACTTGGAGTGCTATCCACATGTTGTATGGTAATTTTATTATGGTCTTTATCAAAATATTGAAATGTTCCAATAGTTGCAACACTTACAAAAAGCGCTACAATTGAAGAAAAAATTAAATTCTTTTTCATTGCTTTACTTTCTATTTATGAAATAATTATGTGATATTTATAGAGATCTCCACCTCTATAAATCGTGTGCATTTTTAAGAAATTGTATTTTTAAAATGCTCAACTTTTGATTTTAATTCCTCAAAAAGTTCATGAGTATCCTGATTAGTATTTACAGATTTACGTAAAGCATTAATTGAATCCATCATTTCACTATATTCAATATTTTCTTTACCATACCCAAGTTCCTCCGAAAGTAATAATTGATATGTAATATTATGGAGCAGCTGATCGATTTTCTTTTGATTGTCAGCACTCTTATTATCTAGACTGAGAGCTTCCTTGATCATAACTTCTGCTTTAATAATAGGTAGCGGAAAGACTTTTTCAGTAACCATTAAGGTATTCAACATAGACTGCAGATTTTCCAAAGCCAAATCATTCTCACCATCATCAATGAGTGCTGCACTGGCTTTTAAAGCTAGCGGATAACTGATGGTTGGAATGTTAGTGGTTTCTATTCTCACCTCACTTCCTAGAGTTGATATTTCGTCTCTTGCAAGTTGATATTTGCCCTTGTTGATAGATTGTCTGACTTTGCTCTTAATGGCTTTAATAGCTCTGATATCTCCAACAAATTCCTCAGTCCTAACGACAGAACTGATAGGTATTAATGCCAATTCGGGTTCTCTTGCGAGTAGTACCTCTATTTTGCCTACTGCTGTTTCTATATGATGTAAAGCAACATCAGTATCACCATTCTTTATCGCATCTCTCGCCTTGAAAGTAGCATCTATTGCTGCGAGTCCCTCTTTAGTAAGTTCTTGCTCGTTAGATTCGATGGCGCTTAAGGAAGCTGATTGTACGGCAGCATCTAGAGCCCCTCTATCCATACCTAATTCATTAGGTTCCGTCAACATTTTTTCACTTTTCGGATTGATGACGTCATTATCGTTATTCTGATTCTGTGCATTACATGACCAAGCATTAACAAGCACTGTCAAAATCAATACAAAATTTATTATATTTTTCATCTTGATAATATTTGTTTTTGTTAATAATTAATTCAATTCACATACATAATATAGATTAAAAAGAATTTTGTAATCTTTTCATACCATTTACATTTTAAGATGTCGTGTAAATATTCTGAATTAAATTTATTAAGATCAAGGCAAAAAACAGAGTCATAGCCGTAGCTATGGCGAGTATTTTTAACGCTGAGATTAGCTAATTTAAGCGGAATATATGCGACATTCTAATGTGTAAATGGTATTAATCATAGCTTAATTTGTTTTTGATTTATAGGTGGGTGATGACCACCCACCTATAAATGATACTTACTTAATTTGAATTTGTCGAGATGGTTTAACCTTAGCTTCTTCTTTCTTAGGAATAACTAATCTCAGAATACCCTCGTTATAATTAGCTTTGATTTTAGAATCATCCACAACTCTATTATTAAGTGAAAATGATCTTTGGAATGATTGATAGCTAAATTCTCGACGAGTATAGTGTTCATCTTTCTGGTCTTGATTTTCAATTTCTTTCTCACTTTTTATGGTGAGAACATCATTGTTGATTTCTACTTGAAAATCTTCTTTACTCATGCCAGGTGCCGCCATTTCGACAATGTATTCACTATCTGTTTCTTTTACATTTGTCGACGGTACAGTCATGGATTGATTTGGAAATCCTTGATTATTCCAATCAAATAAAGAACTCCAATCATCATCGAGAAATCTTGTAACACTTGGTACAATTCTTCTTTTTAGTATTGGTAACATATCTTAAAATTTTAAATGGTTAATAAGAATTAATATCAATTATTTTTTCTCAAACAGAATACCATTTGAATATTTAAGACAAAATGACATAATTGAGTTGGTTTTAGATGTAAAAACTGACATCTTCAAAATACCAATGAGACATAATGTCATTATTCACTCTCATGATTTATACATGACTAGTATGCTTAGCCATAGCATTAACAAGAAGCTCAATGCCAAGTCTCAGAACCAGTCTTGCTAAAGAGTAAGTCAGTCGACTTTGATCAAAATTTAGGAAAGTTAATGAATAGCCATGTTGAAATATTAGAAAGGCCTGTAGTTAACAATTCTACTTATCATTAATCCAACATCTTTTTCTTGGAACCGTACTCAGTAAACATTCAGGGCACACGACCTGGTGGTAGCACTATAAAATTGCCATCAGTCGCCATCTCTTCATTAAAATTTTCATCACTGATACGGCAATAAGAGAGCATGGATTTTTCCTGAAAGGAAGTTACCAAGGGTCAGAAAAATCTCATTGGCTGACAAACAACTCTTAGCACCCATAAACGGAAATTACCCTATCTTGCCCACCCTAGAAAATAAACACCACCCACACCATGTCCATGCGCCTCAATAAATTCATCGCCCATTCTGGACTCTGCTCGAGACGTAAAGCCGCAGACCTGGTCAAAGCCGGCAAGGTCAAGGTGAATGGCAAAGTACAACCGAATCCCGCCGTGATCATAGGCAAGCAAGATGTCGTGGAATGCCAAGGCAAAATCATCAAGCCCAATTTCAAGAAGATCTACCTCCTGATGAACAAATCCAAGAATGTCCTCACCACTATGAATGATGAGAGAGGACGGAAGACCGTCTGGGATGTGGTCAAGGAAAAAGTCAAAGGCCAGAAAGTATTTCCCGTAGGTCGTCTGGACAGAAACACAACTGGTCTCCTACTGATGACCAATGATGGTGACCTGGCCTATAAGCTGTCCCACCCTTCCACCAAGGTCAAGAAGATATACCAGGTGATCTTGGACAAGCCTCTGACAGAAAACGACATCCTTGCCATAGACAAAGGCGTGGTACTGGAGGATGGTATCGCTGACGTGGATGAGGTGTCCTACATACAAGAACTCCCACCTACCCACATAGGCATCCAGCTGCATAGTGGTAAAAATAGGATCATCAGAAGAATATTTGAACATCTCAAGTATGAGGTTGTCGCTCTGGATAGGGTCTATATTGCAGGATTGACCAAGAAAGACTTACCTAGAGGCTGGAGCCGCCACCTTAATTACAAGGAAATCATCATGCTGAAACATTTCACCAAGTAAGGATCAAGTGGTCAGGTTTAAAGGCTTAATATCCTCTTTATTTCCTGCTCTACAGTATAATAGTGATGAGCTTCAAAACGGTAGAACAGTCGCAGCGGTTCTCCCTCAGGAGCCAACATAAAGCGACTATGGAGTCGAATGTGTGGCGTAAGAGGGTAGAAATAGCAATATGCAGCAGCCATGTCACCTGCTCACACCCCTGCAGGGGAGCCAAACCGCCATTATGAACATATGCCAGTTATAGCTCCTTCTACTGCATTCGGCGTAGAGCGAGAAATTTTTTTAGGCTAATAACCCTGAAAAGCTTGAGTCAGCGCAAACTGTAAACCCTGCTTTTCGTCCTTCCAGCAGCTAAACCTTTGCCCCTATTAATCCTATATTTGCACACAATGGAAACGTGGGAACTGGATTTTCAGTGGCTGCAATTGAGGCACCGATTACAAGGCTTGACAAAAGCTGGTACCATGCCTGATTTAAAGGGCATTCTTTTTCTGATAGGCATCCAAGAATTCGGAAGAGTCCAAGAAAGCTTTTCCAAGGAGGAAAAAAGAGATCTCATACATGTGGCGGCTTGCAGCCTACTGGAAACTAAAGGCTTTTATACCTTTGCAGGGCGAGATGAAGATGGATGGCCACACTGGGAAGTCAATAAACCTTTCAATATCAAAGGTCTGCCAGAACAGGAGACCATATTGAAAACCTCCATCTTGGAATATTTTAAGAAACTCAATGATGAAAACGGGCAAGAAGAATAGCCCATAAAATTGTAAAAGATGAAAAACGTACTCTTCGGTGTATTGGTAATCTGCTTATTTGCAGCTTGCTCTCCTAAACAGGAACTCTACTTGATAGAAACTGATTATGGGACTATGACTGTCAAGTTATATGACTCCACTCCTCAACACAGGGATAACTTCAAAAAATTAGTTTCAGATGGCTATTATGACGATTTACTTTTCCACAGAGTCATCAAGCAATTCATGATACAAGGCGGAGACCCGAATTCTAGAGGCGCAGCCCCTAATGCGCGACTCGGTTCTGGAGGTCCAGGATACACCATTCCAGCAGAAATAGGAGCCAAGCATTTCAAGGGTGCTCTATCGGCAGCTAGACAAGGAGATGCTGTCAATCCTCAAAAGGCATCCTCTGGCTCTCAATTCTACGTGGTTCAAGGCAAACCTGCCACCGAACAAGAGCTCAACAAAATGGCAGAGATGAAAAAAATCACCTACACTGAGGAAGAAAAGCAAAAGTACCTGTCACAAGGTGGCACACCTTTTCTGGATAATGATTATACCGTATTCGGAGAAGTCGTGGAAGGGCTGGATGTGATCGATAAGATCGCAATGGTAAAGACTGCGCCAGGAGACAGACCAGTCACTGATGTGAAGATGAAGATCAGAAAAAAATAATACGATCCGTAGACTCATAACATCCCTGATTCTGATAGGTCTACTTTCAGGATGCTCTAAACCTATTGCCGATTTCGTCATAGAATCAGCGATTCCTGAGTATGCCCCTGCGACCTTGCAACTCCGCAACACCTCTTCCAATGCGGAGCTATACAAATGGACTGTCAACGGAGAAGTCGTTTCAGAATCCAAAGATCATAACCCAGTATTAAGAGAGTCAGGCCGGTACCAGATTACACTCGAAGCCAGTAAAAACGATCAGACTGCGACTAAGCGACACGAGGTCATCCTCGATGCTTCTCTTAACTGTAGAGTACTTATACAGACTACGGCGGGCGATATGATTTTTGAGTTACTGGAAGAAACACCAGGACACTTAGCCAATTTTTCCAAGCTAGTGGAATCTGGCTATTACAAAGGTCTACTGTTTCATAGAGTGATAAATGATTTCATGGTACAAGGGGGTGATAACAAAACCAGATCAGGTGGAAAACGGTATGATGAACCAGCACCCATTCCTGCTGAGATCAATACTGATTTTCCTCACTACCAAGGGGCCCTTGCAGCAGCAAGATTGCCCGATGACATGAATCCAGAAAAAGCTTCTTCTGGTTCGCAATTTTATATCGTTGATGGGAGGTCTTATGATATGAAAAAAATTAAAGATGTACAAAAAGAAAAGTACTTTGATTATAAAGAGGAGCACTTTGTGACCTATGTGGAACGAGGTGGTGCGCCGCAACTGGATGGTGAATACACTGTGTTCGGTTATATGCTTATGGGGCAAGAAGTATTACAAAAAATAGCTGGTACTGATACGGATAAATACGACAGACCTCTCAAGGAGATAAAAATAATAGACGTCAGATTTTTGAATTAATTCATACATAATGAAAAAAATTCTAGGCATAGATGTAGGAGCAACAGGTATCAAAGGTGCCATCGTGGATACTAATAAAGGTGAGCTCATAACACCAAGGCACAAAATCCCTACCCCGACAGGAGCTTTACCAGCGGATGTTGCAAGAGTCATAGAGGAATTAGTTGAGCATTTTGAGTGGAAGGGCAAGCCTGTAGGCATTGGTTTTCCATCTGTGATACGCAACAATAAGGTACTGACTGCCTCCAACATAGACAAGAGCTGGATAGGTATGAATCTAGTCAAGTTCCTGGAAAAAGAATCTGGCATCAATGCCACTGCACTCAATGATGCCGATGCAGCAGGCCTGGCTGAAATGACGCATGGTCAAGGCAAGAACACGAAAGGCATTGTCATATTGCTCACCCTTGGTACCGGTATAGGATCCGCTATTTTCAAAGATGGAAAGTTGCTCGAGAATTCAGAGCTCGGACACTTAAAGTTCAAAGGAAAAATAGCAGAAAAAATCGTGGCAAATTCTGTCAGGGAAAAACAAGATCTCTCTTGGAAAGAGTATGGCACTGTACTGGGAGAATACTTGGATCATGTATACCGACTATTCTATCCAGACTTGATAATTTTAGGTGGAGGCGTCAGCAAGAAATTTGAGAAATATTCAGAACATTTCCCAAAACATATTAAAGTAAAACCCGCAGCGCACCAGAACGCTGCTGGTGTGATAGGTGCCGCTATGAGCCAGCTAGTCTGATCCCATTAAGCCTTTACTCCTTGCCCTATTATTAGTTAAATTCAGTAGACTGTCTTGTGCTGCTCTACAACTTCGTATAATATACCTTACCTTGAAGTGAATATTTGAATTACGTCGGTTTTTCTACTGAATTAGAATTAGTACACGAGCTTGCTTAGTTGGAATGTGATTTTTCACAAACTAAAAAGAGCTCTAATGGAACAAGAACTGCATCGAGTAGAAGGCCCTACCCCATTTTCTAGAAGTAAACTTTGGCAGTTTAATCGTGACTTCTATGTTAATAAAGGCTTGAGCGCATTTAGCCAAGACCTCGTACCGCATCATCTAACCAGTAATTCTCTAGTGGGAATAACTTATGCAAAACTGATATTTGGTTTCTTACAAGATCGAGCCAGCTTAGGTCAAGATACTGAAGTTGTACATATCGTGGAATTGGGCGCAGGGCACGGGAGATTAGGCTTTTTCATATTAACAGAGCTGGACAAACTCGTAAAGCACTCCACTCAGAGCTTACCACCCTATTGTTATGTACTCACGGATATTGTGGAGGAAAATTTATCCTTCTTCAAGAGCCACCCACAATTCAAATCTTTCATTGAGCGAGGCCTCTTGGATATTTCTTACTTTGATGCTATCAATAGCAATAAGCTTCACCTCAAAGTATCAGGCAGGAAAATAAACAGAGAAGACCTGAAGCAACCCTTGATCGCCATTGCCAATTATTTCTTTGACTCCATACCGAGTGAGCTCTTTAGAGTAAAAAACAAAACGCTTTTTCCATGCACGATTTCCATACAATCCACAGATAAGCCCCAATCAAGTGAGACTGAAACAGTGATAGCGAATCTTCAGTTTGAATATCAGAATGTCATTCAGGATGGGCCTATGCATTCAGACCCAGAAATAAATAAACTTTTAGAATCATACAAAGAACTATCCAGCGACACTTACATTTTCTTTCCAGAGTCCGCTATCAAGTGCATAAGGAATTTAAAGAGTCTCTCTTCCAAAGGCTTATTCCTATTGTCCATAGACAAAGGCTACCACGAACTGAAAGATCTCGAGAACCATCAAGAACCAGAAGTGATCACCCATGGCAGTTTCTCTATCTGGGTCAATTTTCATGCCTTAGCAGCTTATTGCAAGCTTAAGGGCGGCCAAGCTCTATTTCCTACTCAATCAAATTTCCATATGGAACTGATGGCATTATCGTTTCTGGAAAAAGAAATAGCGCCAGGCCACACCCAAGCAGTATTCCGTCAAACGGTGGAGGGTTTTGGTCCAGATGATTTCAAAACTTTGATGAAGCAAGCCTACACTAATGTTGCTCAGCACAGTGCAATGGAGTTGCTGGCGCTCTACAGACTCAGCGCTTATGATCCCACCTTCTTTATAAAATTGTCTCCTAGACTCAAACAAGTCATCAAAGCCATCACGCATAAAGAAAGAAGAAGACTAGCACAAGCTATGGAACAAGTATGGAAATCATACTTCAGCATAGGAGAGGCTTACGATCTGGCTTTTGAGCTGGGTAGTATCCATTACGATCTCGGCTATTATCAGGAAGCCCTTAAGTACTTTGATCATTCTGAGGAACTTCACGGCAAAAAATCAGATACTTATTATAACCAGGTACTATGTCATTATCAATTGAGACAGGATAGATTATTCTATAAAGTGCTCGCAGAAGCCAAGACTGAATTTCCTGATGCAACAAGTTTGTTAAAGCTGGAGGCGTTGGAGATGATTTAGCAGCAAAACGGGGAAACAGTAATTCCCCAATATGATTTCCTTTTCTCCTGCTTTGCCATAAAAATCTTCAAAAAGGAAAGTTGTTTGCAGGACTTTCTTGGTTCGATAGTTTTATATGATTGCGATGACGTTTAGACTTTACAAGAGATGTGAAGAGCTCACTTCTAATTTTGGTTAAATGATACTGCTCTTTACTCTAATCAGGCTTCTTTTTTCTAGCTTATCAGCTGACAAACAACGGTCTTAAAATCTCGCTTACACCACGTACAAAGGACCTATTCATTTTGTTGGCGATGCAATGTGACACATCAATGAATTCAAGAGTATGATTTCAATTGAACAGTTTAATTTAGGAGAATTTTTAGTCTGGAAAGTGCACTACTAATTGATTCGAGTGTGGCTTATGCTGCATGTGACGAAGTCTAAAAGGAGCAAATTATTCAGAGCATATATTAAAAAAGAAGGCTGATCAGTATAAACTGATCAGCCCTATAAAACGAGATTGAGTAATGTTCCTGTTTTTGGAGGAGTACTTATTCCTCCCTATAATAGTTGATCATGGAAACCAGCTCTTTGTTGAGGGCTAACTCAGGTTCTATCTCATAGATGATCCCATGTTGCGTATAGTCTTCCATCAGCCCTTCTTCAAAGGTCGTCATAGCCGCTTTTAAATTACCAGTCTGATAAAGTGCTACCGCCTTACAGAAAAGCAAATCCGCACCAAACGTATAATCATCTGCCTCGTCAAATACTTTGAGAGCTTCTTGTTTCTTCCCTATCTTAAGTAGAAAGGAAACATAATCTCTCCAGAAATGACTTCTTTCCGGTCTTAGATTAACAGTCTTGGTGTAGAACAATTCTGCTTGCTGATAGCTGCCGAGTTGTTTGTGTGCTTCAGCTATACTGTGATAATATTCTTCACATTCTTCTTCAAGTGAAATGGCTTTGTGAAAAGCGTTGATAGCTTTAGCCCATTTGCCGGCCTTGCTGTAGCATTGACCTATTTTGAAATGAACTTCATCATTATAAGGATCCAGTTTCAATAATTTGCTAAGTAGAGATCTTGCACGATTCAGGTTATTCAACTCCAATTCGCAATCAGCCATGTTCATGAGCACTTCCTCATTGATGCCGAATATGCCAAAATACCCGTCGTATATGTCCAGCGCCTTTTTGAATTCCTTCTCTTGCATGCAGATATCTGCGCAATCCAAATAGCCTGCTGCAAAATTTGCTTCGACTATGAACGAATATTCAAGAGCGCTGATGGCTTCCAGGTATTCACCCAGAGAATTATAGGCTTGACCGAGATTGTACCACGCTAAGTAATTGTAAGGATCCTCGTTGAGTACAGTCTTATGAAATTCTACGCTCAGCTTGAAATTCTTGCAGAGTAAAACTGCAAATCCCAATCTTTCCAGAGCCTCCTCATTATTCATGTCACTGATGACAGACTTGGTGAGGCTAGTGTACATAGTCTCGTAATCTTGTAGATACTCATGGATATAAGACTCGCTCAGATATATGTCAGACAAATCATCTGGGGAGACATAGCGTTTGAGATCTTCTAAAATTTCTTTTGCTTCCTCTATCTGGCCTTGGAAAGCCAGAATTCGGATCTTCAGGATAAGTACATCGTGCTCGTAGGGGGAATTTTTTTCTGCCTGTAACAGCAGTTCTAGTGCTTCTTCATGAAAGTTGGTTTGAAATAAAAGTCTTGCCTTAATTATTAAGAAGTCTGAGCTGTAATGGTGTTGTGCCATAGCAACATCTGCGACTTCTATCGCCTTATCGTATTGAAACTCTTCTTCGTAAAAACGAATAATTTCGAGATAGGTTTTTTCCTCAAAGAGGATGGAATTCCCTTGCTCAAAGTTGGTTTCAAAGTCAGATAAAAGATTAAGGAACGAAACATCTCGTTTAGTTCTATTCTCCATCCTTGTTTGTTCAGATTATAATTCGTCGTAAATATAGGGTTTTAGACCTCTTTTAGATCTTTTTGAAAAATTATCTTATACATTCATTTATGTCATATATGTCATTTAATCGCCTGAAAATCAGCCACTTAATTTCATATTGTATTTTGCTGAATGCTTATCTCGTTCATACTCAAAGCCTAGGTTATTGGAACTTTTTTCAGAATTACTGTTAAAAGATTACAGATTGCATTCCCTATTTAAATAATATGTTAAGCTAGTTCCTAAATTCTTACCCATAAAAATTTTTCTATAAGACAAAACTACAGCACAAATAAATCTTTCAAGTAAACTAAAAACATAATATGTATTAGGTTTTTTCAATCTGATTTCCTTCCGAAAATTGACTGCTTATAGCTAGAAGGGTTTTAAAAATAGATCACAACTTTATTAACTGTAACTTTAATTTTTTAACACAAATCTTCAGTTTGTTCAGAGCTCTATCACGCTTTATTCTAAAACGCATAGGTTGGCGCATTACTGGGCACTATCCCCACGAGGTAAAGAAAAAAATATTAGTTGCTGCCCCGCATACCTCTAATTGGGACTTTCCCTTGGGTATCATGATCAGATCAGTTCTGAATGATGATATAAAATTTGTAGGAAAAGCCTCGCTCTTCAAGGGACCCCTGGGATGGTTGTTTCATAGACTCGGTGGCATCTCTGTCGACAGGTCCAAGTCTAATAATTTTGTAAGCCAAGTTGTCTCAGAAATGGATAAGCGAGACTCTCTCAATATTTTATTGGCGGGAGAAGGGACAAGAAAAAAGGTGAAAAGATTCAAAACCGGGTTCTATCATATAGCCCGCAACGCTAAGGTGCCTATACTCCCAACGATATTGGATTATGAAAAAAAAGAATTCAGATTTGGTCCACTGTTCACGCCGACCTCTGATACAGAAGCAGACATAAAGTTAATTGAAAGCTTATTCAAAGGTATAAGAGGGCACAATCCAGAATACGGTTTTTACTTCCCTACTGAATAATCAGTTGCCCAATTAGCTACAGAAAAACTTAAAATCGGAATCCAAAAGACAAGCTTAGATTTTGAGTGATATCTCTGTCTGCTCGAGGTATCAGATTATTCTCGCCATCCAGTTCCTTGAGTGAAAAATCCATTCTATCGTTAGTAACATCTGTAAGACCCAGCTCTCCTCTCAGGCCTATATAGAAACCTCTATTCACAAATACATTGAAACCTAGTATTACTGAAGAATTCCAGAAATTAAACTTCTTGCCAAGCTGTTGCAGCTCTGCCGCTGTATTATCAAAATAAGCACCTCGTATCCGAACTATATCTTCTGCCTCTCCATTGATTATCAGCGACGTGAATTGAGGATTACTGAAAAGTGCATTGGGTAAACCGCCAGCTTGATCTTTTTTATAGTTGTGATCATACTGTATTTCATATCTTATCTGATCTGGTCTATCTATACTTTCAAAATACATGGTCCCAGCACCTGCAGGTCCGAACATCATATCAACCGATACACCTCCAAACAATTCCAGCTTTGGTGTAACTTGTATCATTGCAGTTATCGGAATGGAAAAATAAGTGTGGCTATAATTTATAAAAAAATCAACCTTTCCTTCCTCTACGAATCTTGGTGTACTGATAGGAATGACGACATTAAAGGCATTATCGTCTTCAAAATCCCTCTTTGTCCCTTTTTGTAAGTAAAGCAATTCCGCTCTTAGTCCTATAACTGGCGTAAATTGGTAGGTGTAATTGAAGCCAAAGTGGAAGCCAGAAGCAAAGCTATAGCTTTCATTGATCTCCAATTCTCCTGAAAACCTTGAGTAATTTATACCTGCCCGCACCCCAAATCTGTGTTGAGCAGAGAGCATCAGTGTAAAAGAACAAAGGCAAAGTAAAAGGGCTAGCTTTTTCAAGAGATCATTTTTGAGGTGAAATTAGATATTTTTGGGGCCTTATACACTAACTCTAAAAGTGACTTTATTACATGAGTCGAAGGAATAAACTCCTCAAGTTTACTGAAATCTTAACATTTCCCAATGTTTACGAGAGTTTCACCTATGATAGTCCAGTTCTTTCTGGAGAAAATGCTGCCCAAGTAGAGCTCGCTGGACTGTGGAATTTCAAGCATTTCAAGAATGATAATCCCATCACAGTAGAACTCGCTTGTGGTAGAGGAGAATATTGCATAGGGCTGGCGCATCGATATCCTGAGCGCAATTTTATAGGTGTGGATGTCAAAGGGGCTAGAATCTGGAGAGGGGCTCGCAATTCCCTGGATCAAGGGCTCAATAATGTAGCTTTTCTGCGTTGCAAAATAGAAGCGCTGGAACTCTTCTTTGAACCCGAAGAAATTAAGGATATCTGGATAACTTTCCCTGACCCCTTTCTCAAGGATTCCAAGAGCAATAGAAGGTTGACCTCACAGAATTTCCTTTCAACATACAGCAAACTGTTGTCAGCAGACCAAACCATACATCTCAAAACAGATTCCAAAGAATTCTATGACCATACAAAAATGGTCATAGCAGAGAACAAGCACGAGGTTCTGGTAGATAGTGAAGACATCTACTCGGGAGAATTACCCCATCCAGATCTTGACATCTTGACCTTTTACGAAAGATTGCATCTCAAAGATAATCGGACCATAAGATATCTGAAGTTCAAGTTGACCTGATAAAGTGTCCTGTACTGTACTGATAGGTTGAGTTAAAAATATACTCTCCCCCTACTAATAAATTTAGAGAAATGTAGGTTTCTTTTTTATCTTCTCTCCCACTATAGAGAAAGCATAGCTAAATTTTGATTTCAACATGAAGGCATAAGATTTATAAGTTTCTCATTATGGGAATCCTGATTCAGTCATTTTTTAATCCTGGTCAATTATCCTTTGCTCGATTATCAGTATCTGACGTATCAGGAAAATGATTCCAGCCCTGTGCCTTGAGCGGATGGACATTGCCGCCAGAGGTGTGCAGGGTCACGCCATCCTTAAGAGGTGTGATCTCACCTATGATATAAGTACTCGGCATATATCTTATTTTCTCCAAGTCTTTTTCAGTGATGGTGAATAACAACTCATAATCCTCTCCTCCATTAAGCGCCGTGGTAATAGGATCCAATTGGAATTTCAATGCCAATAATTGCGCTTGTTGATTGATGGGGATCTTGGTTTCTTCCACATAGGCCCCTACGCCAGAGGCCTTGCACAAATGCATGAGATCTGAAGCCAAGCCATCTGAAATATCAATCATAGCAGTCGGTATCAACTTATCCTTATCAAAATAAGCGATCATGTCCTTTCTGGCTTCGGGCTTCAGTTGGCGCTCCAGCACATAGGTCTGGTCTTCTAGATCAGGTTGTATACCAGGATTATCCATGAAAAGTTGTTTCTCTCTCTCTAATAACTGGAGCCCCAGATATGCAGAGCCTAAGTCTCCACTGACGCATAAGATGTCCCCCACCTGCGCTCCAGAGCGATACGTGATTTTTTCCTTATCCACCGTGCCTATGGCTGTGATGCTGATGGTCATGCCTTTGGGGCTGGAAGTCGTGTCACCACCTATGAGATCTACCTGGTAGCGTTTACAAGCTTCTTTGATGCCCGCGTATAGCTCTTCTAAGGCCTCTACAGAGTACTTACTGGAAATAGCTATGGATACTGTGATCTGCCTGGGCAAAGCATTCATAGCATAGATGTCAGAGAGATTGACCATAACGGCTTTATAGCCCAGATGTTTCATGGGAGAATAGATAAGGTCGAAGTGGATGCCTTCCACCAGTAGGTCTGTAGATACGACCAGATATTGCTCTCCATACTCGAGGACAGCAGCATCATCTCCGATTCCCAGTATGCTGGAAATCTGCTCATTTTCAAAACCCTGAGTCAGGTGTTCTATCAACCCGAATTCTCCCAGTGTATTGACGTCTGTAAATTTTTGTTTCATCAGTTGGTTTATGTTTCAGGAACCAGTTTCCATAGGCTGTCAGATCTGTCCAGAGGAGCCACAAAGGTCAGGGACTTCCCCTTAAAATCCTTGAAAGTCAAACTATGTGAGTGCAAATGTATGCTTCTATCCTTATTACCCCTTCTGGCTCCGTATTTTACATCGCCTTTGACCGGGTAACCCACGTGGCTGAGCTGGGCTCTTATCTGATGGAAACGGCCACTTTTTAATTCTATGTTAAGAATGGTATAGCGTTCCAGCTGCTTGACCACTTTGTAGCTTAGCTGTATGGGCTTAGTGCTGGGGCCGACCTGGTTTTGTACCCTGGCCTTCTTTTGGTTCTTGTCATGGAAATGATGATGCTCCAGCATGCCTTCTTTTTCGGCCATCAGTCCTTCCACTATGACATAGTATTGTTTGAAAACGGAAGCAGATTTTTGTTGTTTCAGAAAGTGTGAGCTGAAATCATGCTCCTTGGAGAAAAGCACCAGACCGCTGACTGGCCTATCCAGTCTTGTGATTATATGCAAAGGTGTTTTCTGGTAGGCTTCTATCTGGTTCTGGAGTGATTGATCTCCACGTTCGCTTTTCTGAGATAACTGTCCCGCCGGCTTTACAGCTACAAGGAAAGACTTATTACTTTCTATTATAATATCATTAGTGTCTCTCATTTTTTACTTTTATCAATCAACTTCCTCGTGTTCTATAAATTCTGCATCATCATTTTGTTCCAAGTTTTCATCGTATTGGTGAGGTAGATCAATATTTGACTTGGGCATTATCAGCCTATAACCCAAAAAAAGTAATCCAGCTACAATAATAAGTTTCATTTTATTCTATATGTTAAAACCTGCGAAAGATTGACAATTATCCGTCATTACCTATTCAATACCTAGCATCGAATGCAATATTAAATTTACATTTGTTTTGACTTTAACACCCTTAAATATTCTATCGCCCCGACGATCTTTGATTATCGGGGTTTTTTTATGCTCTTTTTTTATATGAGTTAAACTTATTATGTGACAACAAATACGAGGGCTGTGGACTCTTCATCAGCAAAATTTGTAAACTTTTTCTTGTAATCTCAGCTATTTTGAGTTACCAAAACAAAGGAGATTAAATATCGGTTTTTCAAAAAAAGGAGTATCCAAATCAAATACCTTCTTATTGTTCAGTAATCATTTTACTATCGAGTGCCCTCTGTTTTTTATAAATTCTAAATATAAAACAACACATGGTGTGAACTCTTCATGTGATGGCATTGAGTCTCACGTTTCATTTTAACTGAAACATACTGTCGTGCAGAAATCTATATCTTCATTAAAACTAAGAATCTATTGCAAATCAATTATAAGCTTTGCGAGCACGGAGATGCCTGCACTTCGTTTCACAACGGTCGGTATGAAAAGCAACTGCATATCGCTTAGTTAGTTTTGAAGACTGTTCAGGACTATTGGTTCTGCTTTGCAGAACTACGCTAGTCACATCCAGGACTCAGTACTGCTTTCGATTTTATATAAAAGATAATTCTTGATTGATAAGCATTGCTTATCATCTATGTCGGGAATACTTACAGAACCAGAAGCTGTATATAATACTAAGCTACCCAAGCCACGTTTCCTCTGAAAAGGCGTCTGTGAGAAAGAAATATTTTGAACCTTATGTAATAACAACTTAGTAGTCGAACTGCCCCAGGTGCCACCTGTCAATTTCAGCATTGAATCGCTGAAACCATACTTTTTCTTGAGATAAGACAAGTGGGCACCTGTGAGAAAAACAACATATAAAATAATAGCAGCGCTGAATATTTTATAAGACTCCAAAAAATAGGCACCTATTATAATCGGCACAAAAAACAAAGTACGGTAGAACAATTTCTTATATCTGAAGTAACTGTTGACAGGGATTAATTCTTCTGCTTTTAACCTTGTCCATTTTTCTTGGAACAAATAAGTGCCAGCAAGCTCCACATCATTGTGATCCAATCCTGCCACTTGAATGGACTTGCTACTATTCACTGCCACACTACTCGCCTGCTTTAGTCTCATCTCAAAAATATTCCCCCATGTCTGCAGCAAATTCTGGCTAAAAGTCATCAATTGTATCTTCCCATCCTTAGCTGCCATCTCTCTTCTGTTCAATAAGCCCGATTCTATCACAAAGCCCTGCCCTTTTCTGAACATTTTCAAATCATAATATTTCAATGATGTTCTGATCAAAGAAATCAAAAAAGCAACCACCATGAATAATACCGCTATCGTAGTCAATAAGATCAAACTTGCAGAAAACAAATCCGCAGTAGGGATGAAGTCTTTCATCTGATCTTCCATATCTAGTCCTGCTTCCCTGATATTATCCCACAGCCAAAAAAAGAAAAATATTATAATACCACCCGATCGCAGATGATTAGCTGTTATACCGACCTTCAGTAACTTACTGATGGACAGACTGAAAATAATAGATTTTTGATCCTGCTTAATTGATCCTTCTTGCTCTCCTGATTCTCCTTGCTTTACGGAATCTTCTTCCCCCCGATGTTTCAATATATGTCCACTCAGAGCTGAAGCCAAACTCCGATCCAAGGCATTGAGTTGTAACTCGCTGCCCGCGCTCCCTGCCGTATCCATATTGAGCTTGACAACATTGAAAATTCTATGCAATAAGTTCTGCTCAAAATTTATTGACTGTATTCTATCAAAGGGTATTTCCAGTTTAGACTTCTTGAAGACGCCTTTATGGACGATGAGCTTATCACCCTTGATGAAAAAAAAATATCTGAAGAAAGCCATGATTGAATATATCATACCTATGAAACCTATGGCAATCACCGCATAAAGTAAAAAATTCTTCTTACTGTCACTCCCACCTAATAAAAAAACTATCAGGAAAGGAAATAATTGCCTCAGCAACACCTTATACATTCTGTAGGCGATGAGCACGATAGCAGCATAAGATTGCTTATGCGGGAGAGTAAAGTCATAAGTGTCCGCTATCTCATTGTTCTTCATCCTGATCACTTATGATAATCCTTTCTGAAGATTTAGTCTTAGTGACTATGAATTCTTTCAGTTGGTCAGCTGTCTTGGGATCCAATCCGGGTATGGTCATATCGCTGGCATTTCCCCCTGCTGTAAATATGCGCAACTTGGACAAATTATATTGTCGCTCCAAGGGACCCTGATCTATGCTCACGTGCTGCACGCGGATAAAGGGCGCAGTCGTCGTAGATTTCCACAACCACCCTGTCGTATAGACAATGTCCTTTTGCCGTAAGGCATAGAACTTATTGTCAAAGCCCTTGATTGTTATGAGTAGTCCCCAGCCTGCCAGTAGCAAATACAACAAGCCTAATCCTATTATCACAATAGTTTGAATATCCTGAAAACTCTCAACCTCAGATCTGGCTGCAAAGAAAAACACGATAAATAGTATAGCCACAACCATAAGTCCTATCATCCTCAGCAGTATCAATACCCGCTTATATCTTGGCTCCAAGGGCTGGTATGCCAGATTCTCGACCCGTGGTAGGTCCTGTTCACTTATCTGATCATTTTGGAAGGCTTGCATCTGACTTTGAAGATAACTGCGCAGATACATCCTCTTGCAAGTTTTCCAATATTTTTCTGCACGATTTCAGATTATTGACACCATCTTTAATGAGAATAAGGAATTTGCTGGACTGTTTTAAGGATAGGCCCGTTTCTGCCCCCTTGGTGGAAATATGGTGCATCATCTGATTAAAGAAGTCTGTCTCATAGAAAGAAGACTTGGGATTACTGACAAAATAGCAGCGCATCTTTCTCTTTTTCAGAGACAAACGTTCCATACCCAATTCCTTACAGATCCATCTCAAGCGGATACCATTAAAAAGTTCCTCGACCTGAAAAGGTATGGGACCAAACTTGTCCTTCATTTTACTTTTGAATTCAGCCAGTTCTGCCTCCTTGCTCAACTTGCCCATCTCATTGTATAACAAAAGTCGTTCTTGTATCACAGATATGTACTCATCAGGAATCAACATTTCTATATCGGCATCCACTTCCACCTCATGCACCCAGGATCTTTGTTCCTCTTTCTCACCCTTGAAAAGTTCCTTGAACTTAGTCTCCTTGAGTTCGTGTATGGCTTCTTCCAGTATCTTCTGATAAGTCTCATACCCGATGTCAGCAATAAATCCACTCTGCTCTCCCCCCAACAGATTACCCGCACCTCTGATATCCAAATCCTTCATCGCAATGTGAAAACCACTGCCTAGATCAGAAAATTCTTCCAGAGTTCTCAGCCTTTTTCGAGCATCCGTCGTCAATGTCGACACTGGTGGAGCGAAAAGATAACAATAGGCTTTCTTATTGGACCGCCCTACTCTTCCTCTTAACTGATGGAGATCACTCATCCCAAACTGATGGGCATTATTGATGATGATGGTGTTGGCGTTGGGGATGTCTAGTCCTGTCTCTATAATATTCGTGCAAACGAGTACATCATATTTTCCTCCTATGAAATCCATTAAAGTCGACTCAAGAATTTTGGAATCCATCTGCCCGTGGGCCATTCTTATCTCCAGATCAGGACAGAGCTTCTTGATCATCATGGTTATCTCAGGTAGAGACTTGACGCGATTATGTACAAAGAAAACCTGCCCACCCCTGGTGAACTCGTAATAGATGGACTCTTTGATGAGTTCATTATTGAATACTCTTCGCTCGGTGTGGATGGGCTGTCGATTAGGTGGTGCTGTTCTGATCACAGACAAGTCTCTGGCGGCCATCAGGGAGAACTGTAACGTTCTTGGTATAGGGGTTGCCGTCAAGGTCAAGGTGTCGACATTGACCTTAAAGTTTCTCAGTTTTTCTTTTGCAGCCACACCAAATTTCTGCTCCTCATCTATGACCAATAATCCAAGATCTTTAAATTTTACTTTTTTATTGAGTAAAGCATGAGTACCTATGATGAGGTCTAGCTGACCAGCCTCTAGTCTCTTATATACTTCTGTTTTCTCTTTGGTTGTTCTGAATCGATTGACATAATCGACATCCACACTGAACTTCCCCAGCCTATCTCTAAAGGTCTTATAATGTTGTAGCGCTAATATCGTCGTCGGCACCAGGATGGCCACTTGCTTCCCACCCAGCACTGCTTTCATTGCAGCCCTAACCGCTATCTCCGTCTTACCGAAACCCACATCACCACAGACCAATCTGTCCATGGGATATTCCTTTTGCATATCGAGCTTCACTTGGTTAGAGGCTTCGTACTGGTCTGGTGTATCCTCATAAATGAAAGAAGCTTCGAGTTCATTTTGTAGGTGACCGTCCTCAGGAAATGCAAAACCTTTTGAAGCTCGGCGTCGAGCATAGAGCTTGATCAATTCCTGAGCGATATCCTTGATTTTCTTTTTGGTCTTTCGCTTCAGGTTTTTCCAGGCTTCCCCACCGATCTTGCTTAGTCGTGGAGGTGTCCCTTCTTTTCCGACATATCGAGAAATCTTGTGCAAGGAATTGATACCCACATAAAGGACATCATTATTCAGATAGATCAATCTTACAGATTCTTGCTCCTTACCGTTGATATTTATTTTTTCCAGTCCACTGTATCGACCTATACCATGATCTATATGTGTCACAAAATCTCCAGGTCTCAGCTCTCGAAGCATCCGTAAATTCATCGCAGCTTCCTTGGTAAAACCTTTTCGCAACTTGTAGCGATGAAAGCGCTCAAAGATTTGATGGTCTGTATAAATAGCCACCTTGAGATCGTTATCTATAAAGCCGGAATGAATGGCCTTATTGACAGGATGAAAAGTCACTTCTGCATTAAGATCCTCGAAGATGTTATAGAATCTTTCTATCTGTCGATTATTATCTGTGAATATGAAAGTCTTCATGCCTTCTTGGTCCTTCTTTTCGAGGTCTTCCAGAAGTATTTTGAAGTTTTTATTGAAAGTCGGTTGTGGTGTAGCATTAAATTTTATCTCTCCAGAAACCTCAATGGTCTTGGCCCCTTGCTTGAGTAGCAGGATGTCCAGATCATTCATTTCTGAAATGAGATTTTCTGGATAAATGAAAGCTCTATCGTCGAGTAATTTTTTCAAATCTTCATCTTCAGAAAACTTAACTTTTTCCGCAAAAATCTCTGCCTTCTCCTTGGCAATAGCTAGTTTTTCCACGAGCATATCTATATCCTGAATCCATAGGCAGACATTCTTAGGGAAGACCTTGAATAAAGAAATTTTCTGCTCTTGTGAGAATTGATTACTCACATTGGGTATAATGGAGACTCTTTCAATGTTTTTTAGAGAAAGCTGAGTCGTGGGATTGAAGGTACGGATGCTCTCCACTTCCTCATCAAACAATTCTACTCTATACGGCCATTCATTACCAAAAGAAAAAATGTCAATTATTCCTCCTCGTATGGCAAACTGCCCTGGCTCATACACAAAGTCCGTTCTTTCAAAACCATACTCAACCAGAAATTCCGTAATAGTATCGACATCCAGGTCTTCGGACTTGGTGATATTGATTTTCTGAGACTCAAGATGAGAGGGATCTACGACCTTCTCAAAAATCGCTTCCGGATAGGTCACCATGATTTCATTCTTATGGTAGCCTGCTGACAGCTTATTTATGGCTTCTGTTCTGATGAGGACATTATTGTTATCCACTTCTTCGAACAGCCCTGGCCGTCTGAATGAATCAGGAAAGAATAGCACCGTCTGTTTTTCTATCAATTTTTCCAAGGTATTCTGCAGATATGCTGCTTGTTCCTTGTCTTCTGCAACGATGAGATGGGAATGAGGCTTGGAATTAAATATTGAGGCTAGGACAAAGCAATTCTGTGCGCCCCTCATTCCAGATAATAAAAGACGAATTGGCTGGTCAGATTCCAACCCTTTAACAATATTATTGATCTGCTCAGATTCGGCATATTTGCCGAGCAGGCCTTCCAAATTATCCACCTATACTAATAAATATGAATATATCCATCCTAATATGGATAGCAGTCTCTCTTAATGCAAGTGCAACTAATTAGCTGCAAGACAAACTTTCCCTATGCCCAGTCCATTGCGTAGACAAAAGATGTCCCTAAAAACGGTAGAGCAACCCAGAACCATTCTGGTATGATGATCAATAGCAATACTGTGAAAGCCAATGATACCAAAGTCATCATCCAATATTTACCTCTAGAATTAGTCTGTGATCTCATTATTAAATATTAAGAGTGCAAAGATATATCTTAATTAACTTATCAAGACCTCAAAATGAGGGGATGTTCTGTTGCAGAGGTCTAAAAATCGGAGAATTAGGTCTGAAAAGGTGATATTGTATGTGCAGACCTTGTAAATCGCTTTAAATACATTCTGAAAGGTGATATGATGACCAAGATGTGTAAAGTTAACCAAGGAAAGTCCTGAAAAGACGAAAGATTGAACGAGATTGTAATTCTACCGATATGGAGTAAAATAAGATAAAGTCTGAAAGGACGTCAGATCTTGATCATATACAGTATAGAGTATAGAAACACGAGCACCGAAACCAATCCAATCATATCTCAACAGGGAGTCCATAAACTTTGATCGAGGAATTAACAGACGTGACTATAATATATTGAAACCATTCAGGCAACAAATCACAGATAGAATTTTCAAATGGTAACCCAAGGCTAAAGCCAAAGATCGTCAACAATTTTGAGTTAGGATATACACATCAATACCGATTCAACTTTAAACTTGCCAATAGTCAGACAACAGATAAAATCACACGACTCATAGCGACTGACAGCAGTAATGAGAAATCAAGTTTCATTAATCGGGATAAACTAGATCAACAACAAATAATTAATCTCAGCGCCAGTCTTCCTTTTCAAGTTAGGAGCTGATTATATTTTCTATCAGCAACGGAGTTTTCCTCTAGGCGAGGGATTCACAGCAGAATTATCAGTTTGTTATTCAGGGCCTGGCAGATGGTGCGGTGTATTTCCAATACGAATTCAGTTATTCTCTGAATCTCGGTCTACCGAAAAACTTATTAATGAGAAGTTCAAGGTGAAAATTGCTGTGAATGACATATTCAACCAATCTCTTTCTGGAGTGGCTTTTCTGATTTTGGAGGCTTGCTCTCTTATGGGAAGGGTTATTGATTGGGTATTCGCAGAGGGAGCGTGAATGTCAGTTGCAATTTTGGCAATTCAAAAATTAAATGGAGTAGAAAAAGAAAAACAGGTATAAAAGCAGAGAGCAAGCGACTAAAGAAAATTAAATCTTTAAGCCCAATATTTAATTCCAATGAAACTTTACATCCTAATATTCTTACGGATATCCTACGGAAGACAAGCTTACATACAAGTACTCATACTTGCTTCTTGAGATATTCTAAAGGTCTCTGTATCATTATTAGAAGTAGTAGTCTCTATGCCATTTTCTCTTAAGGTTATAGTACCATCTCCATTAGAACAAGCTTCAATTGTGACACCGGCAGTATTTACACATGTGACACAGATTCCTGCTTCTTCAAAATCGTCACTGGTACATCCAGCCGTAATAAACCCCATCAGTAATATAGACCTAACCAATAAATTCTTCATTATTCTTCCTTTAAAATGTAAGATATTATATCAATATCACAATAACAGCCAAAAAACCGATGTATGTTAATCTACTTTTTCTTTATAGGCAAGATTTTGCCCAAGACCAAGCCGATGAGTAGCCATGGCACAACTGCATCCAACAGATCAGGCAAAGAGTTGGACTTAAACCAAATACTATCCAAATATGGGATAGTGAGATAAGCTATCATCCCTATAGCAAGCGATGTAACAACTACTTTTCTAATGTTTAGCGTGGGGTCTCCCACTAATACAAGACATAGTAAAAAAGCTGATAATAGATCTATAACCAGCCCCCTGAACAGATTCATCGGCATCGTATTTTGGAAATCATGGTGATATTGGATTCTTGCCCAGGGTTTACCTATCCATTTCTCTGCGACGATTTTCTGGTAATCTTCTTGTGAAGTTTTTGGGCTTTTATTGGGAATGAAATATTCTCCCTCTGGTAGATTTGAAGATTCCAGACAAGATAATAATTGCTCTTGTATAGGAGTATACTGCATTTGAGATCTATGAAAATTTCCTGGGCCCCAAGATAAAAACTGCCAAAAAAATAGAATTAGACCTCCTAACACAGTGCCAAGTGCGATTTTAGTCATAGCGGTTGTTTTGTTTAAGGAAAAAAGTATTAAAAATTAATGAGAATTCCAACGTGATCACTGTTGTATCTTAAAAGTCTCTTCATGTGGAAACAGAATACGATGAATTACTTTATACTTTTCGTGTTCTCTAATTTTTTAGAAATCAATGCTCTAGATTATATCTCTTGTTTATTTGAAAATCAAATCACTACAACTACTCGCAAAGCTTATAAAGCTATTCGGTAATCTCTTTCTACAAAATTGGGGTTGATTTCAGATTTTTAATTAGTGAGAGCAAAGCCACGACCACTTAACAAACAACTCACAGCCTGCGCAAAATATGGCTAGATAGTTATCATGATTCCGAAAGACTTTCGAATTTATAAAAAGCACTTACCTATCCATAGGTGAATGATTTCATTATAACAAAAAAAGACCAGTCACGACTGACTGGTCTTTTTGACGATAAATCGGGTGCTGTAAACTCGATCTCACCTGAGGGTTGCACCCGATTCTTATTAATGATTACTCAATCACAATCATATGTCTTGTTGCCGTCTGCTCACCTGCCTCCAACTGGTAGTAGATGATGCCGCC